>WNFB01000615.1_pt1 | contig 29413 bp, 24 predicted proteins | sample 5400501 | NCBI WGS metagenome assembly WNFB01 (sample SAMN13153341, study PRJNA577476) | soil metagenome | isolation source: 200 cm saprolite under Douglas fir tree site 2 hole 1 | place: USA:California | collected 2015-04-18
TCTCTTGCCCGCCGGCAGAAACCTCAAGTCCCTGTATAGCCGGGATGTTCCCATTGGCCAACCAGCTATCCATAACACTGATGCAATCACCTCGGATCATTGTTTGAGGAAGCAAATCAGGGTTCTCTACAAGCACACGTGCGTAGATATCGGTCCACTCCTGGCTAATCTCGATACCTATACATGTACGAGGACCAGGCGTGGCAATCGATGCTCCTATGAGCGTACCTCCTACTCCGGCGAAAGGGTCAAGCACGCACATACCCGTTTTTGTGAAGAACTCTATCAGCAGTGCCATAAGCTGTGGTGGCTTATTGGCACCGTGCTTTTTACGCAATTCATGGCTATAGATACTGGGATAGCCTGTGTTGAGAACACTCTTTGTGAAATATAAGAAGCGATTTTGATATTGATCTTCATTTTTGAGATCATAGTAAGTGTATCATACTTTAATGACCTTAAGAATTTAGACAGGGAAGAAAGCACATTTGGAAAAGTTCAGGAAGTATGGGAATGCTCCTTTCCGAGTTGCTGTCATCCATGGCGGGCCGGGTGCTGCTGGTGACGCAGCACCCATAGCCCGAAAACTCGGGGAGACGAGAGGAATTTAGGAGGTTGTTTGCTCCTTGCCTCGCACCAGCGATGCGAAAATGCCAATTGCTGCAATTACGGCACATGTGATAAAGGCAGCGTGAAAACTATTCGCGAACGTTTGTTGCAGAGCGCTTACCTGTACGGCAGACAAAGCGTGGTTATACTGCTGTGTTGCAAGCACATGGCCTGCTGCGGCCCCACCCAGACCGGCGAAGATAGCACCTGCCAGGGCCACACTCAGACTTTGCCCCACGACACGGCCCGTTGCCAGGAAGCCAGAAGCGCTGCCCTGCTGTCCCCGTGGTGCGGCCCCTAACAAGGCACTGTTGTTCGGTGACTGGAACAAGGCCTGGCCAGCCCCGGTAACGACTAATCGCCAGATGATGTCCCAGACTGAACTTTGTGCGTTCAACTGGCTGATGAGGACAAGCCCAAGACAGGCTATTGCCAGGCCGCCTGCTGCCAGCCAGCGTGTACCGATACGGTCCGCAAGCATACCACTGAAAGGCGCCAGAACGGCGATAGTGAGCGGTAGCGGAGTCAGCAGCAGTCCTGCCTGCTCAGTTGAGAAACCGCGCAGTTCTTCAAGGTAAAAGGGCAGCATAAAACTCACAGCAAAGAGCGCCAGGAAGCTCAATATAAGACTCGCATTTGCCGATAGAAAGACCCGCCCGCGCAGCAACGTCAGGTCGATTATTGGATCAGAGACACGGCGTTCAACCACCACCAGCGCCAACAAGGCAATGATACCGACCACCAGCGTACTTAAGAGTAACGGCGAGGTCCAACCCCATTCCTGGCCGAATGAAAGCCCCATTGTCAAGGCGACAAGTCCAATCGCCAGCAACACAGCACCCAGGGGATCAAACCGCCCACGGCCCCGGCGCATGCGCTCGGTCAGGACGCGCATAGATGCGATGAAACCAATCACTCCTATGGGGACATTCACATAGAAAATCCAGCGCCATGTCAGATGCTCAGTGATGATGCCGCCAAGTGTTGGGCCAACGCTCACACCGAGTGCGACAACAACGGCGTTCAACCCCAACGCACGTCCACGTTCATGGGCAGGAAAAGCGTTTATGAGCATCGCCGGGCTGATCGACATGAGGAGCGCGCCTCCCAATCCCTGTAATCCCCGTGCAGCGATTAGCAGGCCGAGCGATGGGGCTGCACCACAGATAGCCGATCCAACGGTGAAAATGACCAGGCCGGCGACCCAGATCGGTTTATGTCCAATCATGTCCGCCAGTCGCCCGATAGTCAAGAGTACTCCAGCAATGACCACGAGATATGCTATGATGACCCACTCGACGGCTCCACTCAAGGCAACGCCAAAATAGTGGGCGATAGTTGGGAGGCTGATATTCACGATCGATGTATCGAGCGTTGCCATGAAGATCCCGACTGCAACAATTGCAAGCACCGCCCATTTATTAGCGTGTTCCGCACCGGGATCGACTTCAGTAGTGGTTGCGTGATCTTGAATGGTCTGTATGTTCCCGTTAACCCTTTCCAGGTCCTTTGATCGGGCCTCTTGTTGTTTCATGAAATGTCCCCTGTTGAGAAGTTCCTGTTGGAGATGTTACTGTTGTGTAAGAATCGTGCTGAAGCTATTACATTCATGTAAACAACTGCTGCTGGTCATTTCTTCCCATAAGGATACCACCACGGCTTCGCGCCTCCCTTATTTCTACGAACTTTCAGGCATATTGGTCAAGGTGGACATATTACCAAAGTTCTTGTGAGGCGAGCCGAGCGCCTTCAGCCAGAGATTGGAGTTTGGCCCAGGATATCTTGTGCGATGAAAGGAATGGACTGGCCGCTAAAACCCGTCAGACGGTCCTTGACGTAGTTGGCGAAGCCGATCTTGCTCATCTCACCGTCGGAAATGATGTCGATGCCAACGGCGACCTGGTGTTTGACCGCATCGGCTACAGCATTACGTACAGTGTCGGCAAGCTCGCTTGCGTCCACAAGTTTCCCTTGCTCTTTGGCAATCATCATTTGCATCAGGTTGTCTGGTCGAGGCAAGCTCCCGGTGTGCGTGGTCAGGATTCTCTCGATGCTGCGTTTCATAGTTTTGTCTCCAGTCTTCTTTCTTTATGCGGTTTATATTATACCGCAGTTGTGGGGCTAGTCATGTCTAGCGTTTTATTTGTTATGAGAGAAACCTTCTCTCTATTGCCTCGTAAAACCTTACCATTCGTAGCGTTTCGGGGTAGGGTGGCTCACTATTTCCCGTATGGATACCACCAGGGGGTAGTGGTATAAATAAGCAGGATGTGGAGCGCTGGAAGACGAATTGGACGGTTGAGGAGAAGAACTGGGCGACTGGTTACGACGAATAAGTCAGATACTCAAAGCCCTAGAAGGGGATGAGCTTGTGTCTAGGCTCGACCGCAACTCGAAAGATCGCTCTTCCGCTTTGGCTTCACGGCACGACACATCACGGGAGTGTTGCCACTCCACTGGGCCATCCGACAAGTGGCCCGTCCTTGCCCAGCGTGGCCGAACTACTTCCGAGCAAGGAGCGTTGCGTTCAACCGAGAACGTTTTACCGGGGCCTCGGCATCTCTGCCAGAACGCCATACGTTCAGTTGGGAAGGTATCCTGGAGGCGAACTGTCTCTCTCTGCCGAAGCAGAGTGCCTAAGCCTACCGCCAGAGTGTAGCACAGATGTACAAGAAAAGCAAGCGGGAGGCTTTCCATCTGCGGATGCCGTTCTTTCCTCCCGCCCCGTGAACGGAGGCGGGAGGAAAGAACGGAGTTCAAGTGACAGCATTTCCGCTACGTTGAGCTAGCGTCTGAGGCAGTAAGCGCTTCTGCTGAGCCATAGCCCAGCAAAACAGTCATTCCCGCATCACTCTGCACTTTTCGTCACGGAGATGATCTCACTTCTCATCACTGCCTCCGTATAACCGTAGTACCCTTCATCGAGTGACGATACCAGCACCCCTTCAGCCTTGACCCGTTCGACGCGTCCGTGCCATTCCTTGAGTGGATCGGTAGGCTCCATGTGGACAGGCAGCAAATAGGTAATGATATCCCCTTTGGCAATCTGCTTGAATGTATCCACACCCATACACGGCTTACTTGTGCGCCTTGCAATGCTTTCCATCTTCGTAATTCCCCTCCTTAAAGGTGCCGGATGTGCCAGCTGAATGTGCCACAAGTCGAAACAGTTGAAGATTCCGCACCATGGCCTTCACAGCGAAGGCATTCCGCCCTATCTCTCTGCGGTGCGACACCCCAAGCGTTCTGCCGACACCAGATCTCTCTTGTATCGGTTCTTGACATATCAAGTAGAAATGTCTTCTCATGAAAGCTTGCTCTCCTGTAGAGTTCTCCCTCGTAGGAAACATAGCATACTCTGGATGGAAGTATGATATAATTGCAGTATACTAGTTCTTTTCGCGCACAGCATCGGGGAGTTCCCCTATATTTCGGGGTCTCAATTTGAGTGGTGGAGCATGGATATGGTTAAGCACAAGCGAGAAGACGGGGATCTTGCAGCACTTCTGTGTGCGCTGTCTTTCGCGACTGGCCTGGGGTTCGGTGGTCATATGGAACATGGTCTGAGGAGCGCCTATCTCGGATTGCAGATAGCTGATGAACTCATGCTGGCCAGTGAAGAGCGCGAGGCCATCTTCTATGGAGCGCTCCTCAAGGATGTAGCTTGTACGGCTTGTTCGGCGGGGATTGCCGCCTTCCTCCCCGAGGAGGAACAGGTGTCGTTGTCGGACGTCATCCTCGTTGATCCGTCTCGGTTCAGCGATATGATCGGATGGTTATCCAAATACCTCCGAATGGACGCGCACTTTCCCGGTCGCATCGCCAAACTCCTGTCCTTCATAGTGCAATGTGGACCGGTGGTCAAGGAAACGATGCGCAGCCACTGTGAAGTGGCGGAACTGTTTGCGCGACACCTGGGTTTTCCCGATTACGTCCAACGGACGCTGCGTTTTCAGTGGGAACGGTGGGATGGCAAGGGAATGGCCTATAGACTCAAGGGACCGACCATCCCCAGAACGGCTCGTATCCTGCATCTCGCGCAGGTGCTTGAGCTGATGTATCGATTTGGAGGTCCAGCAGCGACAGAGGCCATCGCCCGGGAAAAACGCGCGACTCGTTTCGATCCCGGTGGAGTGGACGCGTTTCTGGCGCTGACGCAACGGGCAGATTTCTGGAGCACCTTCGAGGAGCAGTCAACACAGGAAGCTCTACTGGTCAGACGGCCCTCAACCCTGGCAGATCACGCCCAGGAGGATCAGACCGAGCGCGTATGTGAGGCGCTGGCCGACTTCACTGATCTCAAAACCCGTGAGACCTGGCATCACTCGCGAGCTGTCGCTGAGGTCGCCGTAAGGATAGGAACCTGTCTGGGATTGGACACGAGCGAACTGACCAGGCTGCGGTGTGCTGCCCTCGTCCATGATATCGGCAAAGTGGCCGTCCCCGTTGCTATCTTAGCAAAGGGGGAGCAGCGATCCGGCAGCGAGTGGGAAACCTACCGCCTCCATCCCTATTACACACAGCGAATTCTGGAGCGGGTCAATGCCTTCCAAGAGCTGGCGCAAGCTGCGGCAGCCCATCACGAATGGATGAATGGTCAGGGGTATCATCGGCAGCTGTGTGGAGAGCAGATTCCCTTTCACGGCCGCATCCTGGCCGTGGCAAACACGTATGCCAGGCTTGTCCAGCAGCAGGGGAATCAGGAGGACCCTACAGACGCGTTGCGCAAGATGCAGCCCCGGGTTGGCATCCAATTCGATAGCTTGTGCTACGATGCCCTGGTCACCTCACTGACAGGTGGGGGTAGCTTGGGGAACATCCCGTTCCGACCTCGCAAGGTGGGCAACCTGACCGAACGGGAAATCGAGGTGCTGTGCCTCTTAGCCCGGGGCCGCAATACTCCTCAGATCGCGCGAACGTTAGATATTAGCAGGAAAACGGTCGAGCATCATTTATCCCATATCTACAACAAAATTGGGGTCACCTGCCGAACGGCTGCCGTGGTCTATGCGGTTCAGCAAGGACTTGTTTAGTAAGCCTTCGCCGTCTTTCCAATCTGTTTCCAATATTGCTATGGTATGCTACAGTAGGTATCCACCGACGATTGGCGTTCCCTACTGGGAAACAAGGATATACGAACCAACCTTCTATTTTGGAATACAAAGGAGCACGCTTCTATGTCACAACAAGCTATGCACTTCGATGAGATGAACCGTGATGAATCGGCCTCTTCTCCTGCCGACGACCAGAATGCTCTTCATTATGAGGAGATCCTCCGCGAGAAACCTACTTCTTCCTCTGCTGAGTATGAAGAGGGTCCTCAGCATCACGACTCCTTCATTGGCTCATTCGGGCAGAAACTCTCCGGGCGAGACACACGCCAGCTAATTACCCTGGATCACCGGTTGGTGCTGGCAGTTGTTTCCCTTATCTTGCTCATGCTGATGTCCTTCGTGGGAATCGGACTCGCGTTGATCACAGGCGCTGGTGGCCCCATTCCCGCCGGGGGCAACGTAATGTTCGGCCACGTTTTCAGGCACAGGCCTGACTTTGTATCTGGGGATGGAATGACATCCCCTCCAGATGTGGTGTACTCGTCTGTTCCTGTCCACGTTCATCACTGGACGGCAGCCTCGGCTGTCCTCCCCATGTTTGTGCTGGTGTTCATCACGTTCACGCTCGCCGTGCTGGCGATCAACGTGATCTTTTCCCGCAGCGCCCAACGGAGTTAGGAAAGAGCAGGGCGAAGCCGCTCGTGCCGTCAAAGGCGATACAGCAGACGAATTCGCGGCGCAATGACATAGTTGAGTTGCACAAGGACAATGAACACGATGCTCACGAACGTGTTGACGACACAGAGCAAGGCGCCGAACGCATTTCGTCTGTCGTCTCGTCTTTCATGAGCCCCGAACGCCGCGCATACCGCCAACTGACGAAAAGTACAGCACCAAGAAGGAAAATATTGAGCCAATACCCCACCAGGGCAAGGCGATAGGTGATGAACGCGGCTAACAGCGCCGTCGAAAACGGCGTGAGCGAAACCGCAAGCAAGAAGATGAGATGGATCCAGGTGAGATTGCGATTGCTTCGAGCTAACTGGTTGAGTTGCGTTTGCTGGCCCACCCAGAAAATGCCGAGCGTCAGAAAACTCATGAAATAGGTCAGGAGGCTTGGCGCAAGCTTGACCAAAGCGTCCCACAGAACCTGCTCGGATTGAATTGCCCCACTCACCCACAGGGGCTGCTCGATGTGAATCGCCACACTCATATAAGAAAGTATTCGCGCCGAGGGTAAAGGCGCTGAATGCTGACAACTACCAGCCAGATGAGGTCATTGAGGAGACATAGGGTTCCGTTACGCATGATCAGTAACAGCATATAGCTTGGTGGTGCCTGCATAATCACACTCAGAAATTAAGGGCTCCGAAAGTTCACCTACCTTGCCTATAACCCACCAATACGCTATACTGCCATCGTAGCAAGTATTATTTTTCCTTTCCCATGATGGTAATTCAAAGCAATCATAACCGCTTTGTTGATATACTCAAAGAACGAGTAGTATAGGGATCATTATTTTAGAAGATGGGATACAGCGTGCCGAAGCCTAGACCAAAACAACTTTCATTGGCGGATGTACCCTATTCAGGCGTCTCTCATCATAACCGGCGCCTCTTCTCTGATCACTTCCTTGACCAGTTGTTGCCGAAAGAAGAAGCCTGGCAGCAATTGCAGGCAGAAGCGACTTCCATCATGGAGAGCCTCAAACAGCGTTTTGCTGGCTTCGCCCCCACTGATGTAACCAATGAGGCACAGACGGAACGAGATTGGATCATGCCTGTGCTACAAGAACTGGGGCATACCTTCGAAGTACAGACCGCGCTCAAGGTACCAGGGAACAAAACACAGAGACCAGACTACATCTTCTACCGTAATGAGTTTCTGCGTCTCGCCAACAGAAATACAACCGTCGATGAAGATGTCGCACAACACGGTGCCTTCGCTGTAGGAGATGCAAAACGTTGGGATCGTCCACTCGACCGCACTTTGGTGGGAGATAGTAAAGAGAGCGATGAATTCGACAACAAAAATCCTTCTTTCCAGATTTTCTTCTATATTCTCCATAGCGGGCTACCCTGGGGCATCCTGACCAATGGACGACGCTGGCGACTCTATCATGAACACACTGCCCATAAGCTAGAGATATTCTACGAGGTTGATCTTCCAGACCTGTTGGCATCCAATGAGGTGGAGAAATTTCTCTACTTCTATGCCTTCTTTCGGCGCGCTGCCTTTGAGCCGGGACCGCTGGCGCTAGAACAGCTCCTACAAGCTAGTGTAGACTACGCACAACAGGTAGGCGACAATTTACGTCAACAAGTGTATGACGCGCTCTGTAATGTAGCCCAGGGTTTTTTAGACTACACGGAAAATAAGCTCCTTCCAACTCCCGAAACCTGCCGATTGCTCTATGGCAGTTCACTCATTTTACTCTATCGCCTACTTTTTATTCTCTATGCCGAGGCCCGCGACCTCTTGCCATTGCAAGACAACCGCAGCTACAAGCACAAATATAGCCTGGACGCGATCAAGCGCGATGCTGCCAACGAATTAAAGGATGGTTTGCTCATCCCTACATCAGGAGTCTTCTGGCAACGCTTGAAGACACTCTTTGCAAGTATCGACCGCGGGAACAAGCCACTGGGTGTCACCACCTTCAATGGTGGTCTCTTCGACCCGCGACAGGATGAATTTCATACCTTTCTGGAGCAGTATGCCGTTGGTGACCTGAGCTTATGCCAGGCTATCGACAAACTAGCACGGGTCAATGAGCGATTCATCGATTACCGCGATCTTGCCGAGCGACATCTGGGCACGATTTACGAAGGACTGCTGGAATATATCCTGCATGTCGCAATGGAACCTATGGTGGAACTTCGTTCGAACAGTAAAATTGTTCCCACACGAGGAATTCCTACAAAGGATGTCATCAGAACTTACGATACCGGTAGGGTCTACCTTGTGACTGGTCGTGGTGAGCGCAAGATCACAGGCAGCTATTATACGCCCGATTACGTCGTCAAATACATGGTCGAGCAAACGCTGGGATCTGTGCTGGATGAGGCGATTGCAGCATTGAGCAAGACAGCAAGCGATACAGAGAAGATTGAGGCAGTCCTTTCGGTCAATGTTCTTGACCCGGCAATGGGCAGCGGGCATTTTCCTGTCGAGGCAATGGAATATATTGCACGCTATCTAGTGGAGCTTGGGGTACAGCAAAGGGAGACAAGCGAGGCCGACCTCACCTACTGGAAAAGGCGCGTTGTTCAGCAATGCATTTACGGTGTTGACCTCAACCCATTAGCAGTGGAACTCGCTAAGCTCTCACTCTGGCTGGCGACTGCCGCTAAAAATCGCCCGCTGAGCTTTCTCGACCATCATCTACGAGCTGGGAATGCACTCGTCGGCTCCTGGCTTAGCGAGGTTGCAGCTGGTCAGCATCCAGGGGCGAAGCAGGCCCAACGCAAGGCACAAGAGGCGGAGAAAGAGGCAGGACAATTGTCACTGCTGGATGATGAGGAGTTTCGCCAGAAGGTTAGTGATGCCCTGGATGTGATGAATAGGATTGAGCAAAATCCTGGTATCACCCTTGAGAACGTGAAGGCGCAGGAAGCCGCCTATGAGGAACTACGCCAACGCTTTAGCGACAAATACCTGTACCTGGCCCATCTGGGTGCTGCGCTGTACTACAACATAGAGGTAAGCGACGAAGTATGGCGAGCACTAGCAAATTATGCTCTCGGCAAGGTGAGTGATTACACGCCTGAAGTGGAAGCGCATTTTACGGCGCTGCTTGAGCAAGCCACAAAACTATCAACAGATGGGAAGCGCTTCTTCCACTGGGAACTAGAGTTCCCTGATATCTTTTATGACCATAATGGACAGCCCCGCGGCGACAAAGCCGGGTTTGATGTTGTTATCGGCAACCCACCCTATGTGCGCCAGGAAAAGTTGTGGGAAGACAAGCCCTTTTTCCAGGAACGCTACGAGGTCTACCATGGGGTTGCTGATCTCTTTGTCTATTTTTTCGCACAGGGACTACGTTTGCTGTGTAAGGATGGCAGGTTGGCCTACATCAGCAGCAATAGTTGGTTGCGAGCCAACTATGCCACGCTGCTGCGCGAATATCTACGTACACAGACGACAATCGAGGCCATTATCGACTTGGGCGATAACCATATTTTTGCTGACGCTCCCGATTTGACGCCTTCAATCCAGTTAGTGCGCAAGGGTCTGCCAAACGGGCATATGGCATATGCTGCCACCTTCGCACGTGGTGAGTCAATAAAAACGTTTAGAGAGCAGCTTTCGGCGAAGCAGTTTGAACTCTCCATCTACGATCAACCTGATACAGGCTGGCAATTGACCGGCAGTGCTTCGCGCATGTTAGTAGCCAAGCTGATGGAGAAAGGCAAGCCGCTGAGAGAGGTAATCGAAGGTCGCATGTACTATGGTGTGAAGACGGGCCTAAACGAAGCATTCATCATCGACCAAACTGTGCGAGATCAATTAGTGAAGGACGAGCCAGCATGTGCAGCCCTTATTAAAACTATGCTGCGTGGCGAGGACCTGCGTCCCTGGTATCAGGAGAATGAAGGACGGTGGTTGATTTGCCTCCCAAACGGATGGACACGAGATACCTTGCCAGAACTGGCACCACACGAAGCGTTGGCATGGGAACATTTCGCTACACGTTATCCAGTATTAGCGAGATATCTGGAACCCTTTGCAGAAGCAGCACGCAAGCGTCAGGATAAAGGCCAATTCTGGTGGGAGTTGCGCCCGTGCGACTACTACGATGTCTTCGAGCAACCAAAAATCCTCTGGCCGGATATTACTAGAAAACCTCGCTTTGGTTGGAGTGAGCCTGGCATCTATATCGGCAATACGGGGTATTGCATTCCAACAGAGTCATATACCCTATTGGGCCTCCTGGCCTCCCGTACACTCTGGTATGTTATCTCACGCATATCACAACCGTTTGGAGAACGTGCTGGCACTCAAAGATATAGATTAATCAGGCAATATATGGAGCGCCTACCAATCCCGGTTCCGACTGATACCCAGCGCAATTCTATTGGTAAACTGGCACAGCAGATCACAGAGAAGGCACAACAACGCTACGAGGTGCGGCGTAAGACAACGCATCGTATCCACAGCGACCTGGGTACTCCTAACAAAAAGCCCAACCAGCGGCTAACTGAATGGTGGAATCTGTCTTTCAAGGAGTTTCGTGACGAGTTGGGGAAGTCCTTCAAACTCGATATTTCCGTCAAGGACCGTGATGATTGGGAAGCACTGTTGCGAGACCGTAGTACTGAGATCAAGAGGCTCACCGAGGAAATGGTGAGTTTAGAGACGGACCTCAATGCAGCAGTGTATGAAGCGTTTGGCCTGGACAAGGCGGAGATCACGTTGATTGAGCAAGAGACGAAATACGAGTATGGCGAATGGTAGCCTAATCCTCCCGCAAACCCTTCTTCAACTCTCTCACAAACCCAATCATCCCCTCGACCCACGTCATCTCCTTTTCTCGCCTCTCCTGCTCTTGTTGCTTTTTTTGAGCAGCTACCCATTGCGCTTGCTTACGACGTAGCTCTTCTTGTGCCCTTTTACGGCGCTCTTCCTCCGCACGCAAAGCATCGTATTTCGCACGCTTCACCGGATCGCGCAAAACGGCATACGCCTCATTGAGCAACTTGATGTGCTTATCCAACGCCTGCTGATTGAGGTCGGGGTGATACTTGCGCACAAGACGACGATAGGAACGTTTGATCTCGGCCAACGTCGCCCCCGGTGGGACCTCGAGCGTTTCATAATAATTTGGTAGCATATTCAGACCTGTTTCGCTAAAGCTCGTGTATAGTAGTGGCGAGAGTGGCGGGGTGGGGTCGGGTGGGCCCTTGCGGTCGCCATGTGGGTGCGGCTTCTCTTGCGGTTGCCCTGGTTCTTTCTTTCATGTCCCCGTACTTCCGAACCCGCCTCGTCCCTGGCCCATGTCATCCACCTCGTTCCAGCTGGCACGCATGATAGGGACAAATATCCCTTGAGCAATACGTTCACCACGCTTCACCGTCACCGCCTCATCACGGAAATTGTAGACTTGCACGCATAGCTCATCACCTTCGCCGCAGTAATCCTGGTCGATGATGCCCACGCCATGAGGAATGAGCAGCCCTTTGCGCCTCGGAGTACTGCTGCGCATCGTCACTAAAAGCATATATCCTGGTGGCGTCTGCACAATCACATTGGTGGGAATGAGTCCCAGGGTGCGCGGCGCAACCTCGATGTCTTCACGACAGAACAGGTCGAAGCCTACCGAGCCAGCTGTGGCATAGGTGGGCAACGGCAAGCTGCTATCAATGCGTTTGATCGTGACATGCAACGGTTGCGTAGATGTGTACATACATGTTATTCTACGGTAGAGGTCACAGGACGTCAATAGTTCGCATTCCTTCATGTTCCTGCTTGTCATCGTACTCACCGTCATCTTAGTAAGGTCGATCCAACGTTCAAGGGAAGAAGCTCTTATCAAAAGCAGGGTAGCTGATGCTGCTACCAGTGCAACAGATCCGTTGCCACTTTAGAAAGTTTCATACGTATAAGAATTATACGTCTCTTATAGTGTCCTGGCAAAAAATACAGCCCCTAGGGACTAGAACGAAAGGGGCCTTTGCGTTATAATTAAAGTGGTGCAGGAATATTTTCAGGCTTGGCTTTGTTTGTAACTATGAACATGAATATGAATTCCTCCCACTTAGCACTCGGGCATGGGTTTCAACCAAAAAATCGCTTCTCTTGAGTGTAGAACTAGACCAAAGAAGGATACCGCAATCTTGCTGCTTGAGATGCATTTCTCATGGAGGGCGTAGAATGATAGAACTACAACAAGCCATGAAAGATACAATGCTTTCCCTGGATGACACCAATACCGACCTTGATCAGCAGTTCGACGGCGTCGATACCGAAGAGTTGCTGGACCCAGGTCTTGAATATATAGAGGATGATGTTGAGGACCCTGGTAAAGAAGAGCAGGAGCTGGAAGAAGACCTGACCAGTCTGGAGCCAGCGCCTATTGAGTTGGAAGCAATGTCTGATATGCATGAAGAACTAACTCAGTTACCAAGCTCACCTGAACTGGAGGCTGTCTCGATTCTGATGCTACCAACAATGGCAACTGAGGGGATAGCACCCGCACGTCGTACAACCATGCGTCGTCGCCGCTCGGAAGAGCAAGACGAGAACGCAGTGAATTCGACGGATGCAGGCGAGTCAGACGCCGTGATGACCTATCTGCGCGAAATTGGCCGTGTTCCTATGATCACGCACGATCGTGAAATTGAACTGGCAAAGCGCATCGAGATGGGTGATCGCGAGGCTATGAAGCAGTTTATCTTAGCTAACCTTCGTCTCGTAGTAAGCATCGCCAAACGCTACGTTGGGCGTGGTCTGACCCTTCTCGATCTGATCCAGGAGGGCAACATTGGACTGATCCGTGCCGTGCAACGCTATGATTGGCGACGTGGACACCGGTTCTCTACCCACGCAACCTGGTGGATTCGTCAGGCGATTAGTCGTGCCGTTGCTGACAAGGGACGGACAATCCGTCTCCCCGTCTACGTCAATACTGCGCTGAACCGCATCCGTCGTGAACGCCAACGCCTTTTGCAGGAACTTGGCCGCGAGCCGACGGAAGAGGAGTTAGCAGCAGCCACCGGATTGGACCCCGGACGTATGGTCGAGTTGCAAGCTGCCCCTGGCGCCCCCGTCTCCCTGGAGTTGCCGGTTGGCGAAGATGAGGAGCAGGAGCTGGGTGATGTGCTTGCAGATACAGAGTCGGCTTCACCCGAAGACCTTGCTACGACTCAGACGCTCAAAGATGAAGTCCAGCGTGTCCTCGAATCGGTGCTTACGCCACGAGAACGCCTCGTCTTACAGCTACGCTTTGGCCTGGGGAACAGCCAGGCTCACCCACTTGAACAAGTGGGGCGTGAACTGGGTATCACCCGTGAGCGTGTACGTCAGATCGAGGCCGGGGCACTCGCGAAACTGCGCCAGCCACCCGTCTTGGAGCGGTTGCGCGGCTAAACCATCCAATCCCAAGCAGTCACTTCCAATAACACATTGACCTGCCATCCGGGCGGATGGCAGGTCAATGTGTTATTTCTTTTGCTTTTTCCCCAAATCGCGCTCGACATGCAGCACGTTTTTGACTTTCTCCAGGCGTGTAAAGAGCCGATACATCTGATCCAGGCTTTCAATCTCCAGCGTAGCGTTTATGATCACTATCTCCTGACCAGTACTGACATTGGAGCCGACCGAAGTCATATTCACGCCTACCTCGGAGACGACGGTGGCAATATCTCGAATCAAACCTGAACGATCACGTGCAGTGATGAGGATTGGCGCAAGGTAGCGCTGCTGGCCCATACTTGTCCAACTGACATTCACCAGGCGTTCGCGGTCTCGCTCACGGTAGCGGCTGATATTGCCGCAATCAGCACGATGGACAATGGCTCCCTTACCTCGGCTGATGAAACCCACAATCTCATCACCCGGCAGAGGACAACAGCAATTGGCTAGGCGGGTCAGCAATCCGCTGACCCCTGCAACCTGCAAGCGTGCCGTAGACGCTTGTTTAGGGACAGCAGGCGGGACCAGCGGCGTCAGCGACTCCTCATCGTTTTTCTCGTCTTTCGCCTCTTTGCCTTCCCGCTGTTGGCGCAGTTGCTGCCAGCGATCAACCAGTTTCAATGCAGCTGCATGCGGACGTATGTCGTCACCACCGATGGCCGCGAGCACGTCTTCAAACGATGCCAGGCGAAATTCATTCGCCAGCCAGTTCTGGTTATCTTCACCCAGCACATCATCGTCGCGGGCTCCCATGATTTTGAGTTCGCGGTCCAGGCGCTCGCGTCCAATCTGGATGTTTATAGCACGCTCATGAATTTTCAGGTAGCGGCGGATTTTGCTACGCGCAGCGGCAGTACGCACAAAGTTCAGCCAGTCTCGGGTCGGGTGAGCCGTGCGACTGGTCACGATATCCACAATGTCGCCACTTCTGAGTTCGTAGTCCAGAGGCACCATGCGCGTCACCAGGCGATCACCTTCACCTCTGGTAACGCGCGCACCGGCGCACCTGTCGCCGATCTTCGAGTGGACGCGATAGGCGAAATCCAGGGGCGTCGAGCCAACGGGCAGGTCCTTGACCTCACCTTTAGGCGTAAACACAAAGATCTGCTCCTGGAAGATGTCATCCTTCACCGCTTCGATAAATTCGCTGTCGCTGGTGGCAAATGAACGCAGGTCACGCTGCCAATCCGCCAGTTGACGTAGCCAGGCCAGTAACTCCTTGGCCGAGGCCGAGGCATGATCGCCGACATCTTTGTAGTGCCAGTGCATCGCCACGCCATATTCCGCCATCTCGTGCATGGCAAAGGTGCGAATCTGAATTTCGACCAGCTGGTCATCCAAGCAAAAGACTGTCGTATGCAGCGCACTATAGCCATTTGGCTTGGGGTTAGCGATAAAATCTTTGATGCGCCCATCCTTCGGCTTCCACAGGCTATGGACGTGACCCAGGGCAAGGTAGCAGTCCTGCGTCGACTCGACCAGAATGCGAAAGGCAACCAGGTCATGAATCTGGTTGAAGTCGGCGGCTTTTTTGAGGTCTTCGAGCCGTTCGACATTGGCGGTGTTGCGCAGCAGTTTCTGATAAAAACTATACAGATGCTTGACGCGTCCCGAGATCTCGGCTCGCTGCAAACCAAGCTTGGCCATCTCCTCACGCAAAATCGCGCAGACACGATCGACATAGGAACGCCATTGCTTACTCTCTAACTCAACTTGATTGCGGATCCAGCTATACTTCTCTGGCTCCAGCACGGCAAACGCCAGGTCCTCCAACTCGGACTCCACACGTGCCATACCCAATCGTCCGGCCAACGGCGCATAAATTTCGCGTGTCTCCTCGGCCAGCGTGAGCATTTCCTGGTGATCGATTGGATAGGAGGCGGCCTGGATCAAGCGCATGGCATGCAGGCGATAGGCGAGCTTGAGCAGGACGACACGCGGGTCTTCCGCCATAGCGAAAAACATCTTGCGCACCGTCTCTGCCTGTTGACGACGCAAGGCCTCGCGGATACGACGCTTCTTTTGATCGCGGTTACTCTCTACCTCGACCGCGACACTCTGCTTCTTGCGTTCCAGGATGTTCAGGCGCAACATGCTGCCCACGACACGTGCTACAGTGGACCCCAGGACGCTCTCCACACGCTCAAGCGACAATAGTTCCGCGTCAACGGCCTCAAACACGACACCGGCGCTTACCCCAACTGCGTCAGTACGCATGATGTTGGCTAAGATAGTTGCCACGGCTAAGGCGTGCTCTAATGGTGGAATATGTGTAGGTCCGCCAACGCGTTCTCCACTGACACCTCGACAGGTCTCTCGGGCAAGTTGAAGCGCTTGCGCAACCTGTTCCACCTCGCTAGGAGCCATATACTGCTGTACAGAGGCCAGGATTTGCCGCATTTGTTGCAGCGAAGCTTCACTGATGTCTGTTACGTCTGGCCGGTCTATCAATTGCTGTTCTACAGATGAATTCATATGTCTTCTAATTTCCAGGTTGCAGTCCCGAGTCTGCTCTACGCAAACTCAAAACTATGCACTCTTAACTATCAGACTAACTATCCAACGCGGCGACCAAGGTCGCGGTCCACACTGACCACATTCTTAACTTGTCGCAGATGTGTGAAGATTGGTTCAATTTGCTCTACTGCTTGTATCTCCAATGTAGCGGTGATGACCGCTTTTTGGAGCGAGGCGTTGGTCGTGGTCGCCACTGCAGTCATATTGATGCCGGCATCAGCTACCACCGCAGCCACGTCACGCAGCAACCCGGCACGATCATGGGCGATGATGATGATGGGAGCCAGGTAGTGCGGCTGCGCTATCTGGAGCCAGTTGACCTCTACCATGTGTTCTCGTGTGTGCTCGCGTGAGCGGCGCAGGGTGCGACAATCGCTCCGGTGCACGATGATCCCCTTGGTGGGGTTAAAGAACCCCACAATTACATCGCCAGGCAGAGGGCAGCAGCAGTGGGCCAGTTTGACCATTACCTCCATGCTGTGAGACGCCGTCCCATCAACAGGATCTGCAACAGAATCTGGATATACACTTTTACCGTCTACATGAGCATGTTGCCCATTCTTTTCATGGGCAGTGTTGCTGTGACCGGCGCCCTCCTGGACATCCTTGCCCACAAGAGATCGTCCTGGTCTCCCTGTATCTCTTACTGCGCCACGGCTCTCTAAGAGAGGGGTAAGATACTCCAGCACATGCTGCAAAGGCAAGTCCTCACGTCCCAGCGCCACGTAGACATCATCCAGCGATGTATACTTCCTGACGGTGGTGAACGAGGAGAAATCTTCCTCGCGTACCGCACTCAACCCTGCCGCTCCTACTGCCTTCAGTCCCAGGTCCAGGCGCTCGCGACCCAGTTGCAGGTTGATTTCGCGCTCATATGTTTTCAGGTAGCGCCGAATCTTACTGCGGGCAGTAGCGGTACGCGCAAAAGAGAGCCAGTCGCGTGTAGGGTGCGTCGTACGATCTGTGACAATCTCGATGATCTCGCCGCCTTTGAGTTCATAATCGAGCGGTACCAGGCGTGTCACCAGGCGTCCACTGTCGCCCATATTCGTGACGATGCGCGCCCCTGCGCAGTGGTCGCCAATGTCTGTGTGGATACGGTAGGCCATATCCAGTGGCGTTGAGCCGCGTGGCAGATCCTTGATCTCGCCCCTGGGTGTGAACACGAAAATCTGCTCCTCAAAGAGGTCACCTTTGACCGCCTCGACAAATTCATCGGCGTTTTGCGGCAGTTCGCGTTGCCACTCACGCAACTGCTCAATCCAGGTAAGCATCTCAGAGTAGGAGAGAGAAGCACGCTTTTTCTCTTTCAGCGACCAGTAGCTGGCAATGCCATAATCCGCAATTTGCTGCATGTCATGCGTACGAATTTGGATCTCTGCAAGCTGATTGTCTAAACCGAAGACCGTCGTGTGCAGTGACTGGTATCCATTCAACTTTGGTGTGGCGATAAAGTCCTTAATGCGCCCATCCTTGGGTCGCCACAACGAATGAATATGGCCTAGCGCAAGATAGCAGTCCTGGATTGAGTCCACCAGAATGCGGAAGGAGATAAGATCATGGATCTGGGACAGTTGTAGCCTGGCTTCGACTGCCTCTTCTTCCACCCCACCACCAGCGATCCCACCGGCACTCTGTTGTATTTTACGGTTGATACTGGCTAAGTGCTTTTGCCAGAATTGCACTTCCGCATGGATACCTGCCCGCTTCATCTCTTCTTCGAGATCTGCGCAGACCCGGTCCACATAGGGTTGACGGCGACGGCATTCGGCTTCGACTTCGCGTGCAAGCATGGCGTATTTCTCTGGTTCGAGATAGCTAAAGGCCAGGTCTTCCAGTTCAGCCTGCACCAGAACCATACCCAGTCGTCTGGCAAGCGGGGCGTAGATCTCTCGCGTCTCACGCGCCGTATTTTGCTGCTGAGCAGGGTTCATCACGCCGAGGGTACGCATATTGTGCAGGCGATCCGCCAGTTTCAGTACGACGACACGCGGGTCCTCTGCCATGGCCAGCAGCATCTTGCGCACCGTCTCCGCACGCTGGCGGCGTTTGAGGTCGGCAGGCAGGCGTGGGACTCTGCCATCAAGCGTTCCGGTAATCTTTGGAGCCGGTTTGCCCGCCAGGACATCAAACTTGGTGACGCCATCAACGATATTTGCTACCGCCGTGCCAAACTGCTTACGCAGATCATCCAATGTGAAGCTAGTATCCTCGACGACATCATGCAACAGGGCAGCCACGATGCTATCGGCATCGATGCGCATATCGGCCAGCAGCAGAGCAACCTCCAGAGGATGTTGTATGTAAGGTTCACCCGAACGACGTAGTGTACCCATGTGTGCCCGATTCGCCAATTCAAAGGCACGCTGAATCTTCTCCATATCCTGTGGAGTCAGGTACTGGCGCGTCTCGGCCAGTAATTGTTCGAGGCTTGTAAGGGTGCCATTCTCGTCAATGTGAAGCACTTTTTCCTCATCCTGCGGATTTACGGTCATGCCTGGGTTCCTTCTGCCAGCGCCGCTAATGTCCTAATTACGAGTTCTACTCGCTTGTAGAAACATTGCAAAACAATGATACACTACTTGTTATTATAGTATGTTGCAGGGGGCTGTCAAGCAAAAAGAAACAAGGCCGCGAACACACCTTGGCCTTGTTTTTCTGTAGTGATCGGTGCAGCGAGAAGGCAGCGTCTCACACTCGGCTGGGATTGCTCCCACAACACTGAATGTTAATTTCGCGTGACGCGAACCTTATCGTAGCAGGGGCTGCAATAGACAGGGCGGTCGTTCTTGGGTAAGAACGGGACCTGCGTCTCGGCTCCGCATTCGGCGCAGATGACTGTGTGCATCTCACGGGGAGCGCGTTCTGATCGTCCACCCGAGCCACCAGACGAACTACGGCGTGCTGCACGGCAAGAAGGACAGCGACCAGGCTCATTCATGAGACCTTTTTGCTGGTAGAACTCTTGTTCGCCTGCTGTGAATACGAAATTGTTTCCGCAATCACGGCAGCGAAGGGTTTTGTCAACGAAACTCAACGAAGGACCTCCTAAGATGATATGCTGGTATCGAGCCTCTCTGCGAGGCGGTACCGAAGGGTCCATACCTTAGCGGATATCACCAGTCTGTCTGTCACCCTTACCAGCGTGGGACCGGATATTCTGGCCGAGAACCGTACGCGAGACCGAGATCGGATACCGCCTGCAAGCATACACCATTCCGCGCCAATTTGCAAGGCATTTTCTCGGCAAATTCAGGCTTCGATGCGAGTTTTTATATATGCTTGACAGCAAATCTGATTTTCAAAAAGCTCTGAGCGCACAATATCCACCAACTGTTCAGACCTGGCCTGACCTGCTATAATTGTCACAAGACGTTAGCAGAGTACCTGTCAGGGAAATACATGCCACCATTCTCATTCACAATTGACGCCGAGTGTCCCGAAACGTGGGCAAGGACAGGCACAATCCACACCCCCCACGGCATCATCTCCACACCCATCTTCATGCCCGTCGGCACCCAGGCAAGCGTCAAAAGCGTCTCCCCTGAAGATCTGCGCGAGGCTGGCGCGACCATCATTCTCGCCAACACCTACCATCTCATGTTGCGACCAGGCTCCCAGCTGATTAGCGATCTTGGTGGATTGCACCACTTCATGCACTGGGATGGCCCCATCCTCACCGATAGTGGCGGCTTCCAGGTCTTCAGCCTGGGCCACCTGCGCAAACTGAGCGAGGACGGGGCAACCTTCAAATCGCATCTCGATGGATCAACCCACCTGCTGACGCCGGAAAGCGTGGTGCAGATCGAAGCGGAACTTGGCGCAGACATCATCCTGCCGCTTGATATATGCGCGCCATACCCCTCTACACTTGCCGAGGCGAAGGAGGCGATGGAGCGTACCCATCGCTGGGCTGAACGAGCACTCGTTGCCAGGCAGCACTATCAAGTGGAGCAGACACTTTTTGGAATCGTGCAGGGAGCATTCGAGCCTGAGCTACGACAGCAGAGTGCCCGCGTCATCGGCAGTATGCCTTTTGCAGGAATTTCGGTTGGTGGCCTCTCTGTCGGTGAACCCAAGGCTCAGATGTGGGAGATGCTGCGCTCTGTCACTCCAGAATTGCCGCGGGAGGAACCACGGCATTTACTGGGCGTCGGCTCACCGGAGGATTTCGTAATAGGCGTTGGCCTCGGCATGGACATGTTTGATTGTGCCTTGCCTACACGAGTTGCCCGCCATGGGGGTCTCTTCACGCGCTACGGGCGCATCAACATCAAATCACCCCGTTTTCGCGCTGAACGTGGCCCAATTGAAGCTGAGTGTGATTGCTACACCTGTCGAAATTATAGTGCCGCGTACGTCCACCACCTTGCACGTGCCGAAGAATTGCTCTATTATCGTTTAGGGAGTATTCACAACATACGTTACATGTTGCGTCTCGCCGAGCAAGTACGCGGCGCAATTCGTGCAGGGACCTTCCCCACCTTTCGTGATCGTTTCCTGGCTGACTATACTCCCGCCTCCGAGGAAGTGCGGGAAGAACAACGAGAAAAATGGAAGGTTGCCCGGCAACGCATCCTTCCAAAAACTTAGTAGTTTGTCAACTTTCAAGTGCAGGAGCCTGGTAGCCGCAAGGGCCCATCCACCACCCTACTCTGCCCCCTGCCACTACATTTCACAAGGAACCAGTCATGCACAAACCATATCGCTTCCTCAATACAGGGATACAGGATGCCGCATTGAATATGGCTATTGATGAATCTGTGCTGATACATCATCTCAGTGGCCAGGCTCCGCCAACGCTGCGTGTGTTTCGCTGGTCACAGCCGGCGATCTCGCTGGGACGTTTCCAGAATATTGAGCGGGAGATCCTCAGTGACGTCTGTCAGCAGCTCGGAGTTGCATTGGTGCGTCGACCAACGGGTGGGCGCGCTGTATATCATCTTGAAGAGGTTACCTACAGTCTTGTCATCGGAAAACACTACGGCGTGCCAACCGGGGTAGTCGCCGCCTATGCCTACCTCGCCCCGGGATTACAGGCCGCGCTTGAAACACTCGGCGTGCATGCCGAACTCAGTGAGGAGCATGTCAGTAAAAGCCCTTCCGCCGCCTGTTTTGCCTCCTCGACACAGGCTGACCTGACCAGTAATGGCTTTAAGTTAATTGGCAGCGCCCAGGTCTGGAAGGATGATGCACTGCTCCAACAGGGGTCGTTGCCGCTCGACGATCATGCTGCCGAGTTCTTCTCCATGCTGCGCTATCCCGGTGAAGCCGAGCGCGCAGAGGCATTGGCCCTCTATCGCACAAAAACAGCACCACTGCATACCTTTGTCCCCCAGGCAACATGGGATGATGTAGCGCACGCTTTTCGCAGCGGATTCAGCTCTGCCTTACACGAAAACTTTGTACCCGGCGAGTTAACTACATCCGAATGGGAATTAGCCCATCAACTTGTAGAAGATAAGTACAACCAATTAGAATGGCGTAAAGAACGTATCAGCTTCGTGTAATCTGATCCGTGACATCCATTCATAATTTGCCTCCGCAGGAGGCAAATTATGAATGGATGTCATCATACCCCCTTGTGAGTATGCCAGGATTGCGCTATACTTGCAACAATCGATGTCGCATAACAATTATCTGCCGGTGTATACTAAACGAACCAGAAAGCAGAGCATTTCTGCTTTCTGTTGAGAAGGAGCGACCTGCGTGAATATGTCAATAGACGTTGCGCGTAGAATTCTGGAAACCAGTAAGCAACGCGCTAGAGAGCTACGAAGCCCGGTGAGTATCGCAATAGTAGATGCTGGCGGGCACCTTGTACTCTTTGAACGGATGATGTCTCCCTATGGCTGGGCCACGGGTGGAATTAGTATCGCGAAAGCAACCACAGCAGTTATGTTCAATCAATCTACCGACGCCGTAGCCCAGTGGGGATCAGGCATACCCGGCTTCGCCTCTAGTCTGGCAACGATGACGCAGGGGAAATTCATCATGGCGGCTGGTGGCTGGCCCATACGCTTCGGCGGTGCCACGATAGGTGGCATTGGTGTCAGTGGTGGCAATGCCCCCGGACGCGACGACGAGATTGCACGTGCAGGCCTGGCAGCAGCAGAAGCAATGGCACAAGCCATCTCTGCATCGCAACCATCCATGCCCGCAGTCCCAGCGCAGCCTCCGCTCCCCGGCGTGTCACAACCATATATGCAACAACCACTCTCCGCGCCACATCCACCGATACAACCTACACCGGTATATCCGTCTGTACCACAGCCGCCAGCTTCGTCACAGGACTTCCCACCTGGCACAAACTACCTTGCACCTGACAAGGACTACCCATCCAACGAAGAAACCGGCTCATTCGATCAGTTCAGCGAAAGTCGTCGGGAGGGCAATCATGACTCAGCAGAATAGTCGTCGATCTATCAAGCGGGCTGCTCGTGCAGGACGCAATCGTCCCGAACTCGTCACCTCGACGAGCGACGCTCCAGCGCTAGAGACGCATCAACCAACCGAAGAAACAACCCTGGCTCCCAAAGAACTGCCTGTCGGCTCACCTTCACCGACAAAGAGACTTGCCAATTTCTTCTCTACCGTGGGCAGAAGTGAAAAATCACAACCAGAGCAAGAAACAGACGTGGCTCAAGCCAGGCTTGCCCGTGCTACACGCGGTAAAGCTTCAGTTCCTGACAAAGACAACCCAAAATCCGAGACGAAGCAGCCAGCCAAAGCCAGCACTCCCGCGCGCACTGCTCCTGCCCGCCCGGCCAGCCCCTTTAAGACAAAATACCTCTTAGGCATTGCCATCTACCTGTTTGGGGCGCAGTTCATCGGTATCTACGAGCAACAGTTCCTGGTGGCAAACCACTTGAACAGTGTGTTAGGCCGACCCTTTGGCTTCACCATCACGACTTCAACGGTTGTCTACCTGGCAACCTTGCTGCTGCTCCTGGTTATCCTGGCACGTCTTGATCTCGTCCCGCGCAGCTTTGGAGCTATGAGTGGTCAGCAGTCATCCCAGAGCAGGCGCGGCTCATCGAATAATCAGAGTAATTCAGAGGACAATATCAAGAGCCCACCGCCGACGATGAAGCAAGGCGTCAAGGGTGAGGATGACGATCTCTATCAGGAGTACCGCTCCAACCAACGTCGAGCAAAGAAACGCTAACCCGGCCTTGGCCCCGAAGAGGGTGAGGAGTCCTGAAAAGTTAAGAATTGGTTATGACTATACCAATTCGGTTAAGATTTCTCTCCCACCCCCTTCAGGACTTGACATAACCCCCCTGGCTTGCTTATAATCCTAAGTAGAAAGAACCGACGTGATCGTCGGGAATGCCAGAAAAACGGAATAATCACATGTTCAGCGACCAAACAAAGCGACAATTTAGCTTTTATTACTGGTTTAGCCCTCCAGCATGATGGTGGGCCCTTTGGGCTGAACAAAAACCACCAGCGTGCTGGAGTAAGCAGAGGACAACAAAACCTCTGCTTTTTTGTTTGTTATCACACTCAGTTTATTAGATTAGAGAGGAATTAGCCGCTATGATCACCGTCATTCGTAGTTCAGCTAGCAGTGAAGAACGTGCCCAATTGATGACCCTGCTTTGCCGGGTCAGTGGGAGCCAACGTCCTATTGCTACAATCAGGATCAACGAGCAAGAAGTCATTGCCCTGGATGGCAGCATCCTTGACGCGCAGACGCGCACGACGATTAGCCAGCAGAGAGCAGTGGAGCGCATTGTCTCCATAAAGACACCCTACAAGCTCGTGAGCAGGGCCTTCAAGGCTCAGGATAGCACCATCGTGGTAGGCGATGCCCTGGGTGCCCACCCTGTGGTGATTGGAGACTCCAGTCCAACCATTATCGCAGGGCCATGCGCAGTAGAAAACAGGGAACAGTTGCTGACGACGGCTCGTGCTGTGCAAGCTGCCGGTGCGCAGATTTTGCGTGGCGGGGCCTTCAAACCACGTACCTCACCTTACCAGTTCCAGGGGCTTGGCGTCGAAGGCCTGCATTTGCTTGAGGAAGCGCGCAAGGAAACTGGCCTGCCCGTCATTACCGAGGTCATGGAGCCCGACCTGGTCGAGACAGTATCCCAATACGCCGACATTCTCCAGATCGGGAGCCGCAACATGCAGAACTTCCCACTGTTGCGTGCTGCCGGACAAAACAGCCTTGGTCGTCCTGTCATGCTCAAGCGTGGACTGGCTGCTACCATTGAAGAATGGCTACTCGCTGCCGAATACATCGTTGCCGCAGGGAACCCGAACGTGATCCTCTGTGAGCGCGGCATACGCAGTTTCGATACCCAGACGCGCAACCTCCTCGACCTCTCTTGCGTGCCACTGTTACATGAACTGACGCACTTGCCAGTTATCGTCGACCCCAGCCATGCAACAGGTCGCCGCGAGTTGGTTCCCACCATGTCCCGCGCGAGTATCGCCGCCGGTGCCGACGGGCTTATTCTGGAAGTGCATCCCGATCCTAATAGCGCACTCTGCGATGGTCGTCAATCGATTACTCCCGAACAGTTACAGCGCGTCGTGCGCGAAACCTCTCTCATAGCGCAGGTTTTGGGTGGGAAAGCCGGTCTCTCATATGTAGCATGAGTGAGGAGCAAGCCAGTCTTAAGCAATGTTGCATTCAGGGCCCGATGGAGCGCCCCACTTCGATCTACATATTCTGTCTTACCAATAAAAGGTCCAGAAAGAGCCGGGAAACTAGGAAAAAGCAAAAAATTGCTCAACTCTTACCGGCATATCCGGCACTACCCGAGAAGGAAGCATGGCCCGACCACGGAAAACACCGAGCGAACTATAGAAACCATCTTCTAAAACTAATACCTCAACAACCTGTTCACCAGGGGTTACGATCCAATACTCTGATACACCTGCACGAGTATAAGCATCCTGCTTCTCACGCAAATCATGACGAGCTGTACTCGGAGAAGCAACCTCGACAACCAGGTCAGGCGCACCAATCAAACGAGAACCCGCCATTCGACCAAGATGTTCGTTCAACACAACAAACACATCCGGCTGAACAACAGTTTTATAGCTTAATTCAACATCAGCAGGAGCTACAAACACCCTCCCCAAACCAGTCATTTGCACAAAATTACGCAAGTAAGCAAAAATCTCACCAGCAATCCCCTGATGCCCCAAACTTGGAGATGGTGCCATATAGAGGACTCCATTCACAATTTCATAGCGCTGCCCATCCTCCGGTATCGTAGTATAATCCGCATACGTCCACTGTCCCTGTTTCGGACCTGGAACCCAATTAGCGGGAACAACTACAGACAGCCTCTCGATAGTCGTCATTCTCACTCTGCCTCTCATCTGAAGTACGGCGCATCACCTTACGCTAAGCATACCATATTAGTACAGCACACACAACGCCGCATATTCCGTCGGGTGCGGTTCATTTTTTTGCGTCGAGCCAAGCCACCCCAACCTAGGGTGGGGCCTCGTTCGAGTAAATGCTTCGTGCAAAAATTTGACGCCCACCCTATTCCGTCCTAACCTGGCTCAACTATACCAACGCAGCAAAAATATGGTATACTCTTCATATCTAAGCACCCAGGCGGGTATTTGGCCCCGTAGCCTGAACTGAACTATTGCATGTAATCCTGGGTTCGCAATAGGAAGTCAAAAAGATAAGGGATTGCTATGCCCACACGAGTGATTATTGCTGACGACGAAACCATCCAACGCATGGACCTGAAAGACGTCCTGACCAAACAAGGCTACCTGGTCGTTGGTGAGGCCGGTGACGGTGTGAGCGCCGTCAACCTGGCACGCGAAATACGCCCAGACCTGGTAATCATGGATATTCGTATGCCCGATATGGATGGCATTGCTGCCGCTGAAACCCTCACGCAGGAAAAAATTGCACCAGTGCTCTTACTCACTGCCTTTGGCGATCAGCCCCTGGTGGAACGCGCCAAGGAGGCTGGCGTGGTGAATTATATTGTCAAGCCCCTGCGGGAAAGTGAAGTAACCCCCGCCATTGAAGTAGCACTGGCACGCTATAGCGAGTTTCGCGCACTCGAAGAAAAGACGCGCACCCTCACCGACCAATTAGAGACGCGCAAGGTTGTTGAGCGTGCCAAGGGTCTCCTGATGGAGAAACAAGGTCTGAGCGAGCAGGAGGCGTTTCGCAAGATACAAAAGGCCAGTATGAATAACCGCAAATCCATGCGCGAAGTGGCGGAGGCGATCCTGCTGACAAACGAGATGTAGTGCCATGGGCGCAGCGGGCGACCACAAGGGCCCACCCATCCACCCCACACCCCGCTCGCCCCTACGGATGTCTAGAAGGATCAAGGATAATGTCGCCTGTAACAAGCGTGGAAAACGTCGTTACCATCATTGGCATTCGTTTCCGTCCCGCGGGTCGGATTTATTACTTCGATCCTCTCGGGCAATCATATACAACTGGGCAGTATGTCATCGTTGAGACCGTGCGTGGTACCGAGGCCGGACGTGTGGTCATCGCGTCGAAGAAAATGGCTGAAACTGACCTCACTGACCCGCTCAAGCCTGTACTTCGCCTGGCCAACGAGGACGAATTGCGTATGATGCTCTCGTTCAAGAGTAAAGAGAAGGACGCGCTGGTGCAGTGTGCTCATCACGTCGCTCAGCATCAGCTGCCCATGAAATTGGTAGAGGCGGAGTACACCTATGACGGGAATCGATTGACCTTTTACTTCACAGCCGATGAACGTGTTGATTTTCGCGCCCTTGTGCGTGACCTGGCAGGAACGTTTCGTACGCGCATCGAGCTGCGGCAGATTGGAGCCCGCGACCAGGCCAAACTGCAAGGTGGAGTGGGGCCCTGCGGCAAGACGTTATGTTGCAGTTCGTGGATTACTGAGTTTGGCGTTGTCTCTATCAAGATGGCGAAGGAGCAGGACTTACCGCTCAATCCATCCAAGATTTCAGGTGTGTGTGGTCGCCTGCTCTGCTGTCTCTCCTATGAAAATGACAACTATATTCAGGCCAAACAACTCATGCCGCCGGTAGGTTCGATGCTCGACACACCCAGCGGTCCGGGCAGAGTTGTCTCAATCAATGTACCCAAAGAATCTGTCGAGGTCATGCTGGAGAGCGGTGTCGTCATCCAGGTCCCGGCAGGCCGGGTGGATGAGCCGAAGCCGAGCAGTAAAGGTCAGTGTGGCAGCTGCGGAGCTAATGGCGGTGGGTGCGGTCGTGGCTGTAGTAGTCAAAAGGGAGGTGGCGGCTGTGGCAAAGGGGGGTGTGGAAGTTGTGGCAGCGGGAATTGTGGCAAGGGGGGATGCAGCAGCTGTGGCGTCAAACGGTCCGTATCACATAACTGAAGAGCGGGAGGAAGGAAGGAAACACTAGCCATGTCGTCAGATTGGAAAGACCCAAACGATTATTCTTATGAAACTCTTCGGCAAGGTACCAGGACCAGGAATGAGGATTCCTATGAAACTCCCACGATAAATCGGGGAGCTACTCTTCAAGGCCAACAGGATCAGGTGGCTGTCGATCCTGGGACAGACCCACTCTTACACTATGAGGACGACATAGAGGAGTCACCAGAGCCATTGCCTACAAGAATGGAAGTACTGGGAGGGACGATGCGTCAGCTTTCCCCTGTGCTTGCGCCACTCCTCTTTGGTGGAGTCACATTCTTATTCATCTTGCCCTTTGTCCTGAATAATAGAGCGTATTTGTCTGCAAGCGGCTCCTTACCCACAGGGTTGATTATCTTAGCTGTCGGTTTAGTCTTACTGGTCTTTGCCTTAGGGCAAGGAATCATGCTGTACTACGCAGGCACGAACGACGTCCTCTGGTCGCTTGGCATGATTTGTGGCTTCTCACTCTTCCTGCTCACGGGCTGCTTTGCTATCTTCGGACCCCTCCCCAGCATCATCCTGTTAGCTGTGTTACTGCTTCTCGGTTTCCTGTTCGCACGCCTCTATATTCGTCCAACGCCAGAAGGACAGGTCGATATCGTTGAGGCATTTGGCAAACACAGCCGGACGCTGTTCCCCGGTCTGAATTTCGTAGCTCCATGGGAAAAGATTGTCTATAAGCTAGACACACGGGAAAAAGTGTGGTCGTGTTCTATGCAGAAGGTGCCCGTCTCACGTAGCGAAGAGGTCCAACTTGCAGCAACCATCACCTACCAATTGCTGCCAGAAGATGCGCACCTTGCCGCTCTCTATGTCAGTAATTGGGAAAAGAGCCTGCAGGAACTTTTTGTTGCAACTATTCAAGCCGTCGTAGGAGAACTCTCGCCAGAGGACTTCATTGCGTGGACACAAACTCCCCACTCGCGACATGCCGCTGGCAGTCCAAATAATGGAGGTCGTTGGGACCGCATTAACACTATCCTGGTACAACGAATGCAGGATCAGGTTGCACACTGGGGAGTGCAAATCGATGAGGTCCAAATTCGCGATGTGGCGCTTGTCCCGCACATTCCTCTGATGGCCGAAGCCAATCCGCCAGCAAGCGCGCAACCTGTACATGCAGGGGTAGCACGAAGTCCGGCCCAAGTCGCACCGGCCCAACCCAATCAGGCGCAGGCACATCCTAAGAAGGCGCAGCCGGCCATTCCTGAGAAAGCCCACTTAGCTCAGGTGCAATCACGCAAGCCTGAGCCGCCTCCTGCTCCTGCTCCTGCACCACCGCCAGCGGGGACTCCAACGCCTGCCATATCGAAAGTTGATATGCTGAAAGATGCATATGAAGCCGTGCGCACCGAGCGTATCACTGACCCCATAACAATTAGAGAAATAGCAGCACACTTCGAAAGCATCGCCAACGACCCTGAAGAGAGCCACAATGTAGATTTCGACGCCGCTCGTGCAGCTCGCACCTTACTAGAACGGGCAGCACTCATTGAGGAACAGATCCGCGCTGATGCTGAATATGGCGATGATACGCAACCAGACTGGTCGATGGCGCCAACCCAGCGACATTGACATCCTCCCAATCCCGTAAACGGGACGGGACTCCGACCCTCACAAGTCGGCTTTCCTGCTTCGTTGGAGAAAGTTTCACTTGTGCCATTGCAGCCACAAGCCAGCGCTTTCGCCTCCACAGGCATTGGCTTTCCC
>WNFB01000608.1_pt1 | contig 29375 bp, 22 predicted proteins | sample 5400501 | NCBI WGS metagenome assembly WNFB01 (sample SAMN13153341, study PRJNA577476) | soil metagenome | isolation source: 200 cm saprolite under Douglas fir tree site 2 hole 1 | place: USA:California | collected 2015-04-18
GCACGCTCGTCAGCTTGTACGTGTCCACGAGAAGGGCAAGTTGCGAACTGAAGCTCATCAACCTGAACCAGCGCATAAAGGAGCTGTTGCGTCTGACCAACTTGGCTTCGATCCTGGAGGGCCACGAAGAATATCTCGGATTGACTCCCGATTAGCCCGCTCCGACGCTCCGGTTGGGCAGTGCAGCCTCGTGTCCCTCGCCTTTGCCGCTGCTCTCCGGCAGTTCCCTGAACGGCCTGACCGGCTCTCGCCCAAGCCGCCTCGCCACTAACACAATCTCCTCGTTGTGACCCTGCCGGCAGCCCACCACGCTCCGTCTCGCCGCCGGGGGGTTCTCTTTCCCTCCGGCTGGCGCGTAAGGGCATCTAACCCGCGCTTCGAAGTGTAGCGACCACTGTAGGGGCGCATGGTTTGCGCAGCCTGATGCAGCACCCGGGGTGGGCTCATGCAGGCTTTCTAGAAGAAATCGCGGGAAAAGAAGAGCAGCGCTGGCCGCAGGTTTGGTGGCGAGGCCGCGGCCAGCGCGCAGGCACACTTCCGCCGATATTGGGTACGGTCGCTTGGGTGCGGTCCACGGTGGGCGGCGGAAGCGGAAGGGGGAGGTGCGAGCCGGCCCAGCCCTCAATCCCCTTTAAGGGATCCTCGGCTCGCCTTCCCCCCGCATCCGTGGCAAAGCACGCCGTGCGCCAAAGCTAACTGGACGGAAACAAAAGGCTTCGAATTGTTTTTGCCGGGTAAAAAAGTCCGCTTTTCAGCAAAAATTTCCGGTTCTAGGACTCGTCCGCCTTTGCTGCGCCCCTTATTCAGATCCACGAAGCGGTGCCTCAACAGGGAGATTGCTTGACTCGGAGCACCCACATCTCCTCTTTCAACAGAAATGTGGGACAGCGCGCGCGATTTCGCGCGGCACGCTGGCTTGACCCTGCTCGCATAGCTTGCTAACCTGCGAGGGTTATGCTGGCCGCATTGTACCCACTGGGTGGCGGCCCGCGCTGTAGGGGTCACTGACCGCTCCCATGGGCCTGACTAACATCGTCATCCACGGCGCCCGGCAGCATAACCTCAAGGACCTCAGCCTGGAAATCCCTCGCAACACTCTGACGGTGATTACCGGGCTGTCGGGTTCTGGCAAGTCCTCGCTGGCGTTTGACACCATCTACGCCGAGGGTCAGCGGCGCTACGTCGAGTCGCTTTCCGCCTACGCGCGCCAGTTTCTCGACCAGATGGAGCGGCCGGAGGTGGACTCCATCGAGGGCCTCTCGCCCTCGATTGCCATCGAGCAGAAGACCACCACGCGCTCGCCGCGGTCAACCGTCGGCACTATCACCGAGATCTACGACTATTTGCGCGTGCTCTACAGCTCGGTCGGCACGCCGCATTGTCCCAGCTGCGGCAAGCCTATCACCCGCCAATCCACCGAGCAGATCGTCCAGGCCATCCTCCAGCTCAAGCCGGACGACCGCATCATGATCCTGGCGCCCATCGTGCGCGGCCGCAAAGGCGAGTACAAAAAGGAACTCGAGAAGCTGGCCAAGGAAGGCTTCCTGCGGGCTCGGGTGGACGGCGAGTTCCACCCGCTCGACGAGCCGATTCATCTCGACAAACGCAAGAATCACACCATCGAGGTTGTCGTGGACCGCCTATTGGTGAAGCCGGGCATCGCCAAGCGGCTCGAGCAGTCCATCGCGACGGCGCTGAAGCTGGCCCGCGGGCTGGTGACCGTGGCGGTGGTCGGCGGGGCCGAGCGGATTTATTCGGAGAAGCTGGCCTGCGCCGATTGCGGCATCTCGGTGCCGCAGCCTGAGCCGCGCTCGTTCAGCTTCAACTCACCTTACGGCGCCTGCCCGGCATGTCACGGCCTGGGCTCGAAATACGATCTCGACCCGGCCAAAGTGGTTGTGGATTGGTCGCGACCGCTGTTTGAAGGAGGTCTGGGCCCCGGCTCCGGCTCAGGCTATCTGAAACGCACGCTGGAGCTGGCGGCGTACGCGCATGGTTTCGACCTGTCGGCGCCGTTTGAAAAGCTTCCCCGCCGCGTGCAGAACCTGATCCTCTACGGCAATCCCCCCAGTAACGGGGCCAACGGGTCGGGACGCGCCCGCGCCGAAAAAGGTCTGCGTTTCCCCGGCGTGCTGAGCTTTCTCGAACGCAGCTTCGAGGAGTCCGGGTCCGACAGCTACCGCGAATGGCTCACGCAGTATATGTCGCCGGTGCCGTGCAGCGTCTGCGGCGAGCGCCGCCTGCGCCCGGAGAGCCTGGCGGTGAACGTGGGGGGCTGGTCCATTGCCGACTTCACTGCGCTGGCCATCAGCGCGGCGCGCCCTGCCGTGGACAAGATCATCAAGCACCTCAGCCCCCGCCAGCTCGAAATTGCTGGGCGCGTGCTGCGCGAGATCGCCGAGCGGCTCGACTTTCTGCTAGCCGTCGGGCTGGGTTACCTGAGCCTCAACCGCTCCGCGGCAACGCTCTCGGGCGGCGAAGCCCAGCGCATTCGGCTTGCCACGCAGATCGGCTCGCGGCTGCGCGGCGTGCTCTACGTGCTCGACGAGCCCTCCATCGGCCTGCACGCCCGCGACAACGACCGCCTGCTGCGCGCCCTCGAGCAGTTGCGCGACCTCGGCAATACCGTGCTGGTGGTCGAGCACGACGAGGAAACGATCCGCCGCGCCAACTTCGTGGTGGACCTCGGCCCCGGCGCAGGCAACGCCGGAGGGCATCTGGTGGCCTGCGGCCCGCCCCAGCAGATCGCCGCCGACCCAACCTCGCTCACCGGCCGCTACCTGTCACGCGCATTGCAGATTCCGGTGCCGGAAAAGCGCCGCGCGCCCAACGGCAAAACCCTCACCATCCTCGGAGCCGCGGCCAACAACCTGAAAAGCCTGGACGTTACGCTCCCGCTCGGCGTGCTCACCGTGATCAGCGGCGTTTCCGGGTCGGGCAAATCCACTCTGGTGAACGACATCCTTTATCGCGCCCTGGCACAGAAGCTCTACCGCTCGATGGAACGCCCGGGCGCACACCGCGCCATCGCCGGCAGCGAGCACATTGACAAGGTGATCGAAATTGATCAGGCGCCCATCGGCCGCACGCCCCGGTCGAACCCGGCCACCTACACGGGCGTGTTCGCGCCCATCCGCGAGTTGTTCGCCATGCTGCCGGAATCGCGCGAGCGCGGCTACCGGCCCGGCCGGTTCAGCTTCAACGTCAAGGGCGGGCGCTGCGAGGCCTGTCAGGGCGACGGCCTGCGCCGCATCGAGATGAATTTTCTGCCCGATGTGTACGTCACCTGCGAGGTCTGCCGAGGGCGGCGCTACAACGCCGAAACGCTTGCGGTGCTCTATAAGGGCCACTCCATTTCCAACCTGCTCGACATGCCCATCGAAGATGCCCTGAAGATTCTCGAAAACATCCCACAGATCCGGCAGAAGCTCGAGACCCTAGTGGACGTGGGCCTGGGCTACATCCAACTCGGCCAGTCGGCCACCACGCTCTCCGGCGGGGAAGCGCAGCGCATCAAGCTGGCGCGGGAGCTCTCCAAGCGGCAGACCGGCCGCACACTCTACATCCTCGACGAGCCCACGACGGGACTACACTTCGACGACGTCCGCAAGTTGCTCGATGTGCTGAACCGCCTGGTGGACCTCGGCAACACCGTCGTGATCATCGAGCACCACCTCGACGTGATCAAGCAGGCCGACTGGATCATTGACCTTGGGCCGGAAGGCGGCGAGGCCGGCGGACGCATCGTCGCCCAAGGCACGCCCGAGCAGGTCGCCCGCAACAAGAAGTCCTACACCGGCCAGGTGCTGGGCCGCGTGCTGAACGGCAATCGCGGCCCCGCAGCCAGCGCCAATTCCGGCGCGGCCAAAGGCTCCGCCGTCGAACAAACTGCCTCTGCCAACTGAACTCCGCAAGGCGCGTAGTTTCTCCGCACGGTATTGCGCAGTTTGGGCGCCGCTGCGCTTCGAGCGGCCGGAAATGCTGTAATCTGCTCTGTTCTTTGCGAGGCCGGGATGAAACTCCCGAAAGCCGTTCCTGCCGGCAATCTGTCATGCGTGTTTTGCCAAATCGTCCGCGGCGAGACCAAGAGCCCGGTGGTCTTCGAAGACGATATTTCTCTGGCGTTCTTGGATCATCGCCCGCTGTTCCCCGGCCACTGCTTGATCGTTCCCAAGGGGCACTACCCCACACTGGCGAATTTGCCGCGCGTGCTGCTCGCGCCGTTTTTCGCCAGCGTCCAGCTTCTGGCCAAAGCCGTGGAGCAAGCCATGAACGCCGAAGGAACTTTCGTTGCCACCAACAGTCGCGTCAGTCAGAGCGTCCCGCACTTGCACTTTCACGTGGTGCCGCGCCGCAGCCACGATGGGCTCCGGGGCTTCTTCTGGCCGCGACACAAGTACAAGGACCCAGAAGAGGTCCGCGCGGTACGAGAGGCCGTGCGCTCGGCCATCGCCAAGATTCAATCCGAAAGGTGAATGTGAGCGCAGGCTCATGCTGGAAGGGCGGTGGCTTCACCGCGGCTGCAATCGCGCGCTCCACAGGCCTCCAGCCCTCTGAGTAGGGCGAGCCCTCGTGCCCTCAGGCGGGCGCACACAGCGGCGCGCCGTGAGCGCCCTTGCGCTGTGGCGAGTCTGCCTTTAGAGTGCTTCGCTTGAGCCCATGAGCGTCTATGAACTCGGCCCGCTGAGCCTCGAGCGGATCCGCACGTACCCCCTGGCCAAGCGGAAGAGCAAAGTTACGGCCAGGGATTTCGGTCAGCCGGTGCGGCGCGGGGCGTCGCTGGCGCAATTTCTCGATTCGCTGCCGCGCATCCTCGGCGCCGAGGATTTGCGTGCGGTTGTGGCCGCGATCCTGCGCGGCCGCGCGCGCCGCAAGGCGGTGCTCTGGGGCTTGGGCGGGCACGTCATCAAGGTCGGACTCGGGCCGGTGTTGATTGACCTGATCCGCCGCGGGTTTGTCAGCGGGATAGCTATGAACGGCGCCGCCTTAGTCCACGACTTCGAAATCGCGCTCGTCGGCAACACTTCCGAGGATGTGGAAGCTGCGCTGGGGCGCGGCGAATTCGGCATGGCCGAAGAGACCGGCTTGTATCTGAACGAAATCGCCGTTGGAGCCGAGCGCAGCCGCATCGGCCTGGGCGAGGCTGCGGGAAAACTGCTCTCGAGCGGCCGGCTGCGAGCGAAATACTCCGGGACGAGCGTGCTCGTGGCTGCCTACCGCGCGCGCGTGCCGGTGACGGTGCACCTGGCCATCGGCACCGACATCCCGCACATGCACCGTTCGGCCGACGGCGCGGCACTGGGCGCGGCGACCCATCAGGACTTCCGCCTGTTCTGCGCGCTGGTGAGACAAATGCATCCCGGCGGCGTGTACCTGAATTGGGGTTCGGCGGTGGTCTTGCCCGAAGTGTTCCTGAAAGCTGTTGCGGTGGTGCGGAATCTGGGCGTGCCTTTACGCCCGATTACCACAGCCAATTTCGATTTCATTCAGCACTACCGGCCGCAGCAAAATGTGGTGAAGCGGCCCACGCTCCCGGGCCGCGGTTCCGCAGGCAGCGGGTCGCACGGCTATGCTCTGACCGGACACCACGAAATTCTGCTGCCGCTGGTGGCTGCCGCGCTGGTGGAACGAGACGCGCGAAAGCGGGCAAGAAGGTAGTGCCGCCTTAAGAGCAAGGGAGCGCTGAGGAGCCGGCAAGATGCCAGCGCCACAGAAGCGACAGCCAGGAATACCTGTTCCACGGAAAGCATGAGCGCAGACGAAAGCAATGGGTCTCCCTCGGCGGGAGAAGACGCGCAAGAAGAGGGATCCGAAACGCGGGCCGAGTCGCCGGCGGGCCCGAGCGCGTTGAGCGACTCACCGGCCAGCAGTGACGCGGCCGCTTCGAGCGCGACCCCGCCCGCGGCCGCGCTGCCTGACGACCTTCGCACGCCCTGGTCCTGGGGCTACCTCGCGGTCTTTCTTGCTTTCGCCTTCGCCAGCCTACTCGCGCTGGATATCGCTTTCGTTGTCTTCAGCATGGTGGCGCTGCACGCCACTCCGGCGGAGCTCCAAAAGCTGGCCACCTCGGACGCACGCTACGTAACGGCACGGCAGGCACTGTGGTTTGCTGCGCTGATGCTTTACCTGTTTGCCGTGGTGCGCTTCCTGCACGGAGCGCCGTTCTGGCGCACGATCGGGTGGAAGCAATGGCGCCCGCGAAGCCTCTCGCCTGCTGGGGCCGGGCTGGCGTGCCTACTGGGCGGCGCTGTGCTGGCGATCGTCGTTTCGATGGCCGCCAAGCTGATCGGCACGAAAGCCAGGCTACCCATCGAAGCCCTCTTTCAAGACCGCCAGGGCGTGCTGCTGGTGATGGCCCTGGCGGTGCTCGCCGCGCCGCTGGTGGAGGAAACCATCTTTCGCGGCTACATCTATCCCGTCCTGGCGCGCACCCTTGGTGTCCCCGCGGGCGTACTGCTGACCGGCGCGCTGTTCGGGGCTTTGCACGCGATGCAACTGTGGGGCGCCTGGGGCCTGATAGCGCTGCTCGTGCTGGTGGGGGTTGTGCTGAGCTATGTCCGCGCGCGCACCGGCACGGTGCTTGCCAGTTACCTACTCCACCTCGGCTACAACGCCATGCTGTTCCTCGGCACCGCTGTTTCCACCAACGGCTTTCGCCACTTCCCGCCCGGCCCCTAGCATCTTCCTCAGGCCTTCTTCAGGGCGCGCCTTTAGCCGTGGCGTGATCTGCGATCTCCGGCTTCGGCTTTAGCCGCGGAGGGCTTCACGGGCGAAGGCTGAAACCGCAACGAGTCCAACGCCGAATAGGCTAGAATGATTCCTCCCAAGTCTCCCATGGGCGTCGCGCAACCCATCGAGTGGACCAACGAAGGCGTGGTGATGCTGGACCAGCGGCGGCTACCCGCCGAGGTGGTCCATCACACTTACACCGACTATCGCGAGGTCGCCTGCGCCATCCAGTCCATGGTCATCCGCGGGGCGCCAGCTATCGGAGTGGCCGCAGCGATGGGCGTGGCACTAGGCGTGCTGCGCTCGCCAGCGCGCACGCTCGACGCGCTAAAGGCGGAATTCCCGGTGATCTGCGACACGCTCGCCCAAACACGACCCACGGCCGTGGACTTGTTCTGGGCCATCGAGCGGATGAAGCGGTGCTTTGCGCAGGCCAGCGCGTCGGGCGACCTCGCGCAGGTGCGCCAGGCGATAGTCGCAGAGGCGCAGCAGATCCATCTCGAGAAAAAGCAGCACGACGAGGCCATCGGGCGCTTCGGCGCGGAACTGATGCCGGCCGAGGGCGAGGTGATGACCCAGTGCAACACCGGCGCGCTGGCCACCGCAGGCATTGGCACCGCGCTCGGCGTGATCCGCATGGCCGTCGAGCAGGGCCGCAGGTTGCGGGTCCTGGTGCCCGAGACGCGGCCTTACCTGCAAGGCGCGCGGTTGACCGCCTGGGAGCTCCAGCAGGACGGCATTCCGCTCACCCTGATCACCGACAACATGGTGGGACACTTCTTGAAGAGCGGCAGAGTCCGGGCGGCGGTGGTGGGCGCCGACCGCATCGCCGCCAACGGCGATACGGCGAACAAGATCGGCACCTACTCGATGGCTGTGCTGGCCCACGAGCACAAGGTGCCCTTTTACGTAGCTGCGCCGACTTCCACGCTCGACCTTTCGATTTCTTCGGGCGAGCGCATCCCCATCGAGGAGCGCTCAGCCGAGGAAGTCACACACATCCAGGGCGTGCGCATCGCTCCCGACGTCGCCGTAGCCAATCCGGCGTTTGACGTGACGCCGGCGCGGCTGATCGCCGCGATCATCACCGAACGCGGCGTGGCGCGGCCGCCGTACACGGAGTCACTCCGCCGTCTAGTCGAGGCGCCGGCTTCGAGCCCTGCGCCTGCCCGCGCCTCCACGGGTTAGCCCCCGGCTGCGCTGACTGTTCGGCTCTTGGGCCGTTCATCGCGGAAGGGCGTTCATCGTATCACACGCTGCGCGTCACCTTTGGGTTCTCGCCAGGTGCGGGACGCGATATGCCGGGCCCGCACACGAGTTTCGCTTTTCGAGTTTTGATTTTTCCAGGACTACCGGCTGGCTTGCGACGAGCGCGTCGCGTAATAGCCGGTCTTGCAAAGCACCAGGTAGTCTTTTCCCTTGGTGCCAAACCGCGGCTGGAGCCGCAGATTCAGTTGCCGGAAGCTGCCGTCCGGGGTGCTGCGGGTGGGATAGAAGCCGATGGTGTAGCGCGTTTTGAGCCGCTCGATCAGCGCCTGAAAGGCGAGGTAAAGCGTGCCTTCTTTTTGGACATCGAAGATTTCGCCGCCGGTCTCCGCCGTCAGCTTGTCCACGTTGACCATGCCGCGTGCTTTGGCCGCCAGCTTCGCTTGCCAGGGGTTGTAGCCGGGCACCTTGAGGCTGTAGACCGCCGCATCGGCTTCGAGCGCCGCCTCGACCACCTGCCGGTGGTCGATCCCACCCTGAGTGGTGGGCACGTTGTCGCTCACCAGCACGATCACCCGCCGCGCCGCCGGAGCCTGCTCGCGGAGGTAGTTCGCGGCCTCGTATATGGCGCGATTGATGTTGGTGGCGCCGCCGGTGTGGAAGGACTCAATCTGGTCGGAGACCTCCTGCTTGTCACGCGTCAGGCGGACGCGCCGCTCGACATCGCTGCTGAAGGTAAACAGCGCCACCTCGTCCTCGGGCTTGAGCGCCTTCAGCGCCGTTAACGTGGCATAGCGCAGCGGACGAATGAACGGCTGAATCGAGGTGCTCAAGTCCACCACCAGCGCGACCCCCAGCGGCAATTGGTCACGGCTGAAGTGGGCGATTTCCTGCGGCGCGCCGTTCTCATCAATCAGAAAATCTTCTTTCTGGAGCTCCTTCATCACCCGTCCGCCCTTGTCTTTCACCGTGGCTTCGACCAACACCAGGTTGACGTCCACGCGGATCTTGGCGTCGGGCTGCTGCGGCTCTTGCGGCGGCGGGGCCCCGACAACCATCGGCACCTCGCCAAGCACAAGCGCCAGGGCGACGGCAAGAAGGCGTCGCGGGATAACGCGCGACGTACCTTTTCCTGGACCCTCTGGTCGATTCATTATTCGGCTCCGCGGCCGCGTTGACGCCATGCTGGGCGAAGCATCTCTCAGCAGCATTCTTCGCCCGCCGTTCACAGTGAGCTGCTGCGAGTTCCTCCGCCAGCGCCAAAGGATAAGAACCAGGGGCCCAGCAGAAGGTTGCTAGACTGTTGGCGGAATCGGTCCTACTTTAGAAGCCGCTCGGGCGGCGGCGGTGCCAGTCGGTGGCGGACTGATAGGCCGAAGCGAACTCGACCGAGACATCCTCGCGCAGGGCATCGGCGACAAACTGGATGCCGATGGGCAGTGTCTTCTCTTTTGTGAAGCCGCAGGGCACAGAAATTGCCGGCAGTCCGGCCACGTTGCTCGAGCCAATGACGTTCCACTTCTCTGTGCTCGCGGCTGGCGCTGTGGGGCGTTCGGAAGGTTTCTCCGCTCCGGGGCGCGGAGCCGGCGGCGCAGACAGGTCAGCGTCGATGCGCGGCGCCGGAGTGATCCGGCTGGGCGCTGCAAGCGCATCGAACCGCTCAAACAGTTTGCCTAGCGCCGGCAGGATCTCGGCGCGAATGCGAAACGCGTCCAGGTAGTCGCTGGCCGGCAGGGAAAGCGCTGCGATCAGCCCCGCTTTCTGGAAGTCGTTCAGCAGTTCCTGCACCTTGCCGCTTTCGATGAACGGGCGAAAGATGGACGCGGCCTCAGCGGTGTACAGCGTGACCGCCACCGGGCCGTAGGGGAAGTCGGGCAGCTCGGTTTCCTCGACCTTGGCGCCGAGGCCACGCAGCACTTCGAGCGCCGCCCGAAACGCCTGGCCCACTTCCGGGTCGCCCTGGCTCGAGAAGTCCGGCTGAACCACGCCGAGGCGCTTGCCCGCGAGCGGCTTGGCTTTGCGGCGCTCCGTGGGCGGCCACCAGACGAAGCTCGTGTCGAGCGAGGTGGCATCGACCGGGTCTTTCCCAGCGATGGCATTGAGCACCAGGCCGGAGTCAATCGCGCTGCGGCACATCGGCCCCAGCTTATCCATCGTCCAGGAGAGCGCCATGGCGCCGTGCCGGCTGACCCGGCCGTAAGTGGGCCGCAAGCCGGAGACGCCTGAAAACGCCGACGGCGTGATGATCGAGCCCAGCGTCTCGGAGCCAATGGCAAAGCCGACCAGCGCCGCGGGCACCGCCGCGCCCGGGCCGCTCGAGCTGCCTCCGGCCCAGTGCTCGGTGTTGTACGGGCACCGCGAAGGCCCCTGCAACGATGCGGCTGCGCTTGAATAGCCGCCGCCGCCGGCGAGTTCGATCATGGAAAGCTTCGCCACCAGGATGGCCCCGGCAGCGCGCAGCTTGCCAATGACCGTGGCGTCGTAATCGAACACTTGATCTTTGAACGGCGGCGCACCCCACGTGGTCGGGATACCGCGCGTGGCCAGCAGGTCCTTGGCGCCATAGGGGATGCCATGGAGCGGGCCGCGCGAATGCCCCGCAGCGATTTCTTTTTCCGCGGCGCGCGCCTGCGCGAGCGCCAGCTCAGGAGTGAGAGTGGCCACCGCGCCCAGCTTGGGGCCGAATTTTTCCAGCCGCGCCAAGTAGGATTCGGTCAGCTCGACCGGCGAGATCTTTCCCGCGCGCACCTGCGCGCTCAGTTCGTGCACGCTCAGATAGAGAACATCGTCGGATAGCATTCTTTTGTTCTCCTTATAGCGGCCGCCTTCAAGCGGGCGGATGTTTGTGCGCTACATCTTCGGCTGACGGGGCCTGCGGCGCACAGAAAAGACAAATGCGGGCTCGGCATCGTAGGGCAGCGAGCGGCTGCGCATAGCGGCCAGTTGCCGGTCGCGCCGCTCGACGGCCTTCTTCACGGCCTCTTCCTGCTCTTCGCTGAGCTTGAGCTTGCGCTCAGGCTTCGGCGCCTCGGGCTGCTGCGCTGGTTGAGTCGGCGCCGGCGCCTCAGGTTTTTCCCGCCCCTCCTGCGGCCACACCATGCCCGGCACGAGTGGTTCGCCCAGAGCAGTCACCGCCAGGGGCGCCACCAGCGCTGCCCCGCCTGCCAGCCTGGCAAACTCCCTGCGGTTGATTTGTCTCATCGGATTTCCTCCCTCGCCTTGATGTCGCCGATTAATGCGCGCTACCTACCAGTTTTTCTACTTCCTCGATTTCCTTCGGCACTCCGGCGGAAAGCACCTCCGGAGCGCCTTCGGTGATGAGAATTGTGTCCTCAACGCGAAAATGCATGCGCTTCTCGGGGAACTCGATGATGGGCTCGACGGCGACGGCCTGGCCGGCGCGGACCGGGCCAGTGGGCCGCAGGACGTCATGAGTGGCCAAACCAACGTAGTGGCCGGGAAACCCCCGCCATTGATTGCCCACACCCGCCTTCTCATACACCTTCTTTCCGGCCTCAGCCGCTTCCTCATAGGTGTGGCCGGGCCGCAGCAACGTCATCGAGGCCTGTTGCGCTTCCAGGTCCACGGCGTACCACTTTGCCTGTTCGGGAGTGAATTTTCCGCTGATGTTGAAGGTGCGGGTGATGTCCATGGTCATGTGGTCGAGCGACGCCCCGAAGTCAAACACGACCAGTTCGTTTTCCCGAATCGCCTGGCGGTTCGCGAAATAGTGCCACGTGTTGATGTCTTCCCCCGAACTCACGATGGCGGGATACGCCATTCCCTGCGCGCCGCCATGGTAGAAGACGAAATACGCCCACGCTTCAAGCTGATACTGCAACATTCCGGGGCGTGCGTGCGCCATGCCTTGCCGGATGCCCTCGGCGCTGAGCTTCCCGTTGCGCCGGAGCACTGCAATCTCCGCGGGAGTTTTGATATTGCGCAGGGCATCGATGGCCGGAGTCAGGTCGCGAAGGTGAACCATGGGATATCGTTCGACCAGCAGCTTCGCCGGAGCAAGATCGTCCGGCAGTGGCGCGTGGTACGGGTGGGCAAACGTCCAAGCATGGTCGCGGCCGACCTCCCAGCGCGCGCCGTCAGCCTTATCGGGAAACCCCAAGCGAACCCACAAGTCCACGCCGGCATCCATTCCTCGCAGGGATGACAGCGCGATGTCAAGTTCTACGACGGGCAGCACACGGGTGTAGCCCAGCTTTTCGCGCTCCGTCGGCAGCAGCGAGAGCAGGTTCGGGCCATAGACCCGGCGCGTCACCTCGCTCTGCGCCGGCTCGAAAATCCAGGTCGAGGCGCTGGCGACGTCCATCAACAGGACCGCGCCGGGGTCGGCAAGGCCGGTGAAGTAAAAGAAATCGTTGTCCTCGCGGTAGTGAGTCGCCTCGGGGACAGAATTGCGGGCAAACAGCAAGGCATAGCCGGTCTTGAGCTGCCGCGCCAGTTCCTGGCGCCGCCGCGCAAACTCCTGCGGACCTCCCAGATCCTCGATGGCCGCCCGATCGGTGTATTGCGCCCAGGAAAGGACTGAGGCAAGCTGCACCAACGCCAGGCAACCGGCCACGCGGCGCGCCACTCCGCCAGCCAGCTTTGCAAATTCCCTGTAATTGATTCGTCGTGGCATGTCTAACCCCCACTGGCCCCTGCGTCTGTTTCTCAGAACTCGTCATTCGAAACTCGAGCTCGAGTTTCGCCTTTCCAGTTTCGCTCTTCGCCGTCCGCGATAGCGGGGCGCAGCATACCGCAGTTGCCGAGCCGCTGGCCACCGCTTCGATGGCCTTGCACCCTGGAATAGGGAAGCACTCGCAAAAACTCACTGGATCGTCTATGCTTCATTCCTCGGAGTGAATCTCCCTCTCATTTCGCAACGCCATGGCGTCGGCTCCGCCGAAGAGTGGGCTGCGAGGTCTCGATGAGATCAAGCAGCGCACCGGCCGGCAGCACTCGCGCAGAGAGCCAGTTGATCCTCTGGTGTGCCCGGACGCGGCTGGACGCGGGAAGGGCCGAACCGGTCCGTGCGATGCTACGCGAGGGCATGGACCTGGCGTACGTGGCGGCCACCGCCTTGCGCCACAATGTGGAACCGCTGCTCTATTGGCACCTCAGGGCGCTGTGTCCCGAAGCCGTGCCAGCGGCCTGGACGGACCTGTTGCGGCCTGCGTTCGAAAGCAGTGTGCGCCGGAGCCTGAAGCTGACTGCGGAACTCTGTCTGATCCTCGAAGCCTTCGAGGCCAAGGGGATTCTGGCTGTTCCCTACAAGGGACCCACGCTGGCCGCCTTCGCTTACGGAAATTTGGCATTGCGGGACTTTATTGACCTGGATTTGGTGGTCCGTTCACAAGACATTGCGGAAGCGTGCAAGCTGCTCGTCGCGCAGGGCTACCGGCTGGAGCTCGACTTGGCGGCCGCGCGGGAGACCTCGCGGCAGAGGGTTCCGGGCCAGTATTTGTTTACCCGGCCAGGCAGCCGGGAGATCGTTGAGCTGCATACGCCTCTTACCCTGCGCTACTACCCTGTCCCGCTCGATCTCGACCGGCTCGGCCAGCGCCTCCAGCCAGTTGCCCTGGGGGGCCGAGAGATCCGTACTTTTTCCGCAGAGGATTCGCTCACCATGCTGTGCGTGCACAGCTCGAAGCACTTCTGGGAACGACTGAAATGGGTGTGCGATATCGCGGAGCTGGTGCAAATCCCGCGAGGAATAAACTGGGAGCTGGCCCAGGAAGAAGCACGTCGCCTGGGCTGCGAGCGCATGCTGTTTCTAGGCCTGCGCCTGGCAAACGACCTTCTCGAAGCGCCTCTGCCGGAGGAGGTTTTGCGGCAGGTGCAGGCGAGTGGCGCAGTGCAATCGCTGGCTGCGGACGTGCGGAGCCGGCTTTTCCGGGACGATCTTATGGTTCGCGGAGTGGCCCAACGTTTGTTTTTCCGCCTGCGGATGAGTGAAAACTTGTGGGCTGGCGCGCGGTATTGTTTGCGCCTGGCCACGAGCCCGACCGAGGAAGACTGGGCTCGCGTCCGCCTACCAGCACCGCTCGCGCCGCTTTATGCCGTGCTGCGGCCGTTTCGCCTCTTGCGAAGCCATGGGCTGGGCCTGGCGCGGCGGCGGGCGCCCGATCTGGCGCCTTTTCAGCCGGCCCCGCCCGAGGTGGTCGAGGGCATGCTGGCGTTGGCGGAGCTGGGACCGGGCGATGTGCTGTACGACCTGGGGTGCGGCGACGGCCGGATAGTCGTGACGGCAGCCGAACGATTCGGCATCCGCGCCGTGGGAGTCGACATCGACCCGCGGCGAATCGCCGAGGCCAAAGCCAACGCCCGACGGCATGGCGTGCGGCACCTCGTCCAATTCCTCCGGCAGGATCTAAGGACCGTGGACGTTTCAGAGGCCACAGTGGTCGTCCTGTATTTGGGTCTGTCCGCCAATCTTTTGCTCAGGCAAAGGCTTCTGGAGCAGCTTCGATCCGGCGCGCGCGTCATTTCCGCGGATTTCGACATGGCCGACTGGTGGCCGGAGAAAACTAAACGGATTGAGAATCCAGGTGGTGTCGGCTGGACCGTTTACCTTTGGCGGGTCGAGAAGCCGGCGAAGCAGACTTCGCCGGGGCAAGATTTCTCCGGCCGCGTCTCTGCGGAAATAGCTGGGCGCTGAGGGAACCGTCCGGCGAAGCCAAGACGCTTCTGAGGCGGGCTGGTGTTCCGCGCGCGGCCTCAAGGCCTGGCGATGAAGGGCGCGCATCCGCGCAGGCCTGATTTGCAGCGACGAGAGAGCGTCTGCATGCTCCAGGTCGCCAAACTGGGCACCGCCTTTTCCGGACCGAGCAGGTAGGGTCCGAGCTTTACATCGGGGCGAATCCCGCCCGAGATCCTTTGCATCTTCTCGCGAACGATCCCGCATGGAGATTTTTGTTGCGCGCGGCCCTGTCTTAGGAGCAGATTATCGCGCGATGAAGATCGCTTCAGCCAACCCTTCCTGGCGCTGGTTGTTTTTTCTCGCCACTCTGCTGGTCGCCGCAACCCTGGCCTTCCTGAGCGGAAAGAACTGGATGGCAGAGAATCGGGCGCAATCGTCGCAGCCGGAGGACTGGTTGCGCGCGGCGCAACTCGAGTCGGGTAATGCCGACCACTGGTATCGCCTGGGCCACTACCGGCAACTCGACTTCGAGCGCATGGATCCGGCGCTGGCCGTTTCTTACTATCGCCGCGCGTTAGCCATCGACCCGCGCTCGGCCATGTTTTGGCTGGACCTGGCGGGCGCCTACGAGATGACGGGAGACTTCGCCCAGGCGCGCGAAGCGTTTGAAAAGGCCAAGTCCGCCTATCCCATTTCGGCCGAGGCCGCCTGGCGTTACGGGAATTTTCTTTTGCGGCAGGGGCAGATCTCCGAGGCGTTTGCGCAGATTCGCCGCGCCGTGACGACAGATCCCAAGCTCGCGCCGCTGGCGATCTCCCGCTGTTGGCGCAGCACCCGGGATATCGAGGGCATTCTGGACCAGGCGTTGCCGGCCCAGACGCGCGTCTACCTGCCGGCGCTGGACTTTCTGGTCGAGGAGCGCGAAGCCAATGCGGCACTCGCAGTCTGGAAGCGTCTCCTGGCGCTTCACTCACCGTTTGAACTCCTCCGCGCCTTCCCCTTGCTGGATGAGATGATCCGGCAAGACCGCATCGCGGACGCCAAACGCGTCTGGCAGGAGGCGCTCCAAGCGGCGGGTTGGTCCCAGCCGGAGTTGGTGCCGGGGTCGCTGGTCTGGGACGGTGGTTTCGAAGGCCAGTTCGCCAACGGGGGTTTCGGCTGGCGGCAGAGAGAGGTTGACAGCGCCTCCTTCGAATTTGATACCGAGACGCACCATGCAGGGGCACGGGCGCTGCGCGTCACCTTCGACGGCACCGCCAACGTCGATCTCGAGTATCCGAAGCAGTACGTGCTCGTCGAACCCAGCCGCCGCTACCGTTTGGCCGCCTACCTGCGCACGGAAGGGATTACCACGAACAGTGGCATACGCTTGATGATCCGCGATCCGAAATTTCCCGGCGATCTCAACATCCTCACCCCCAACGTGGTCGGCAGTCAGCCATGGACGCTCGAGGAAGTGGACTTCGTCACGGGCCGGTCCACCCACCTCGTGGAAATCGCTTTGCGCCGGGTGCCCAGCGAGAAGTTCGACAACAAGATCCAAGGCACGGTTTGGATCGACGAGGTTTCCCTGGTCCCTCTCCCGCAGGAGGGCCCCCGCAGGACACCATGAAAGCTATTCGAGTGGGCATTTGCGCGCTGGTGACTTTTTCCGCGTTGGCCCACGGTGTGGTCGAAGCCTGGTCGGAAGCGGTTCTGGAGATTGGCGCCGCTGCCCTGTTGGTGCTCTGGGCGGTGCTGGCGATTCGCCAGCGCCGCATGGAAATCCGCTGGAACCCGCTCGGCTGGCCGCTTCTTGCCTTTGGTGGATTCGTGCTGCTCCAGTACGTGGCGCGGCTCAGCGTCTATCCTTACCTGACCAAGATCGAATTGCTCAAGCTAGCGGCCTATCTGCTGCTTTTTTTCCTGATGCTCGAAACGTTTCGCACACAGAAAGAATGGCAAGGGTTCGTGTGGTTTCTCCTTGTGCTGGGTTTTGCGGTCTCGATGTTTGGCATCATCCAGCACTTCACCTTTAACGGGAAGCTTTACTGGTTTCGTGAGATGCGCTACGGCGGGATCCCGTTTGGCCCATATGTCAACCGGAACCACTTTGCCGGGTTGATGGAGCTAATCGCGCCGCAGGGACTGGCTGTCCTGTTGCTGCGGGCGGTGCGGCGAGATCAACTGCCGCTGGTCGGTCTTTTTACCCTCCTGCCCATCGGCGCACTGTTTCTCTCGGCGTCCCGCGGCGGGATCGTGAGTTTTCTGGTCGAGCTGGGCTTGCTGGCGATTTTCATCTGGACGCCGCGAGGCGGGCGAAAATCCCTGGCGGCGGGCGCGATCGTCCTGCTGCTAGCTGGGGTCCTGGTGGCGTGGCTCGGCGTGGGTCGCGCCTTGGACCGCTTTGCCAAGTTCCAGTCCCTGGAAGTCAGTGAAGAACGAAGGCTGGTGATGATCAAAGACACCTGGCGCATCTTCCTCGACCATCCTTTGGTGGGCACAGGGTTGGGAACGCTGGTGTCGGTCTATCCGCGGTACGAAAGTTTCTACGACGGGAAGGTGGTCGACCACGCCCACAACGACTATGTGGAAACCTTGGCGGAAACCGGAATCGTCGGGGGCCTGTGTTGCCTGGCCTTCATCGTGTTGCTGTTTCGCTCGGCGCTGGTTAACTTGCGCGCCAGCTACGACTCACTGGACCTGGCCATCCACTTGGGAGCCTCTGTGGCCTGCGTGGGGCTGCTGGCTCACGGCTTGGCCGATTTCAACCTCCACATCCCTTCGAACGCGCTTCTGTTCTTTCTGCTGGCCGCTCTCGCCAGCACGCCCATCCCGCCGCCAGAGAACCAGCACATGCAGCAAGACGCGCGCGTGGTCCTGTTGGGAAGTCAAACTGTAAACTGAACGCCGGACGCATCGGCCTGGCCCGGCTTTCGGCAGAGAATCTGATATTGGGCGCCCAGCGGCAACCGGGTGACACGTGTCTCGATGCCGCGAAGCCATCTCAGAAACTTCGGGAAAATAAAGAGGAAGTCCATGCGCAGGATCTGAAATCCTCCCGCCTGCAGGAGCCGCTTGGCCTTTGGAGGAGTCAGCGGGATGGCGTCAGTATCGAAAGCACAGCGGGCCATGACGTAGCGAGTGCCTGGATTCCAAGGATTGTTTTCCCAGAATGCGAACAAGCCTGCCGGCCGCAGCGAATCGGAAATGTATTGGAGAGCCCTGCCTCGCTTGTCGGGCAGGATGTGATGGAATACACCGTTGCAATAAACCAAATCCACGGCGGCGCTGGGTTTGTACTGGCTCATGGAGAAGAAGCGAGTTCGGTCCCGAGCGTAGTTTCTCCTGGCCGCGTCCAGCGAGCGCAACGAAACATCCACGCCGACGGCGCTTTCGGCGCCGAGCCGCTCGAGGATCAGCGGTATGGTCGAGCCCGTGCCGCAGCCATAATCCATCACCGAGCAAGGTGCTGCGCCCATCTCCCGCAGGCACTCGGCCAGCCAGGCCACGCGCCCCCGGGCAAAGTAGGACTTGTCCTCTCCAGAGGGGGCAAGAGCCGCGGAAAGCGCGACGTCGTAGGATTCCGCGTACTCGTCGAAATCTGTCGTGCTTGTCATCGCCGGGCCATGCTCAGCACGCCTAGGAAGAAACTCGAAAGGACAATCTGGAATCCGAGGGTCAGACACACGACGCCAGGGATAACCAGGCGCAAAGCCTTGAACGGGTCCAGCGCCCCGAAGTGCCTTGCGCCCCAGTAGCCCACTGCTCCCAGCGAGGCAGCCAGGCCGATAACCATCAACACGCCCCCCACAACCAAACCGGCCTCCAGAGGAATCTTGCGAAGCCAACGCATGAGCTGGGGGTCCTCGGGCAGTAAGCCCTCGGTCACGCCAAAGACTTTGGTGCATATAGCGAACAGGGCGGCCTGGAAACCGATCAGGACCGCCATCGCCGAGTAAAGCAGCGTGTGCACGTCAAAGGTGACCCTGCCGATCGTCTGCGGTCCCGGGAGGAGCCAAATCCCTGTCAGCCCACCAACGAGCATCAGGATGGCGCCCGGGTAGAGAAACAGCCATCGCGGACTGTAAACCAGCATGAAGCGCAGGTTCCTCCAGCCATCTCGCCAAGAGCGCATATGCGGAGGGCGACCTCGCCCATCGGGCGAAAGTGTGGTAGGGACTTCGCAGATCCGCAGCCTGAACAGCGTCGCCTTGACAACCATTTCGCTGGCGAACTCCAAGCCGGTGGTTCGCAACCCCAGCCGCAAGATGGCGTCTCTGCGGAAAGCGCGCAGGCCGCACTGGATATCACCGAGGGGACTCTTGAAGAACAACCGCACGAGTCCAGTCATCACCGGGTTGCCGAAATATCTGTGCAACGCAGGCATCGCGCCGGGCGCGATGCCGCCCTTGAAACGATTGCCCATCACAAGCTCGAAACCTTCTTTTAACTTGGAGACGAAACCGCCGATCTGGCCAAAGTCGTAGCTATCGTCGGAGTCGCCCATGACGATCAGCTCGCCGCGGGCCGCCGCGATGCCGCCCTTGAGCGCGCTGCCGTATCCGCGGACTGGCACCGTCACGACGCGCGCTCCCATGCGCTCGGCAATTTGCGGTGAGCCGTCCGTGCTGCCGTTATCGGCGACGATGATCTCGCCGCGCAGATGCAGCTTCTCCAGCGCGCTTTTGGCCTTGGCGACGCACTTGCCCACAGTCGCAGCTTCGTTCAGGCACGGCATCACCACGGAAACCTCGATTGGCGACGCCTCACCCTCGCCGGGCTCGGCCAGCGCCACTGATGTAACCGAATTGTCCGCAGGCGGCATGCATCCTCTTCCGCGGTAAGACTTGAGACCTCGACTGCGCAAGACGCCGCCGCATTCCCGGCCCGGTTGCAACGGCGGGAGGGTGGCCGCGGGTCTCGGCAAGATACACAAGAATACTCCGTGCCGGGGATTTTTTGCCAGCAGGGAGGCGAAGTCAAACGAAATAAGTCCCCTGATCGGTTGGGCCAGGACTGCAATCCCTGCCGGCAGAAAAGCAGCAACGGCGATTTCCTCGTGCCGCCGTTTGCGCAACCCAGCACGGCGCGTGAAATCGGTAGTTGACATCGCCCCACTGCCTGTATAATGGCACCCGCGTGGGGGAAGATCTATCCGATGCTGTCCAAGAGGGTACGTGTATCTCGCCAGCTAGGCGGAAAGGTCGCTTGGCTGGTGCCTTTGCTGCTTCTGGGAACCTCTGCGGGACTTTCGCAGCAAAAACTGGAAACCGCACAGGATACGAACGAGCGGCTCCGTCAGCTCGCCGGTGCCCTGCAGGTGAAGCAGGGTGATTACGTGATCGGCGGCGGAGACTTCCTGCGCATCGACGTATTCGACGTCCCGGAACTCTCTCGCGATGTCCGCGTCGGGAGTTCCGGTTTTATCTCTTTACCCCTGTTGCCGACCAGGGTTCGCGCCGGGGGACTCACTGCGTTCCAGCTTGAGGAGAAGGTGGCCGAGCTGCTTCAGGCCAACGGGCTGGTGTCCCATCCGCAAGTAACCGTGCTTGTAAGAGAGCAGCACAGCCAGCCGATTACAGTGACCGGCGCCGTGGCCCATCCCCTTGTGTATCAGGCCGTCCGCCAAACCACCTTGCTGGAGGTGCTTACCGAAGCGGGGGGCATCGCCGCCGACGCTGGCAGCACGGTCATTGTGACACGCGTCGCGAATGAAGCCACTGAAGGCGAGGGCGAAGGCTCCGGCAACTCCGGTGGCGCGCCCGCCACACGAACGACCATCACCCTCGACCTCGGTGACCTGTTGGAATCCGGCGACATGAAGTTCAACATCCCGCTAATGGGAGGCGATGTAGTCACCGTGCCCCGCGCTGGGATTGTTTACGTGGTGGGAGCCGTGGACAAACAGGGCGGGTTTGTGCTGGCAAACGACCGCGAGCAGATGACAACGATCAAGATGCTTGCCTTGGCCGGGGGATTGAAATCAACCGCCAAGCCCCACCAGGCTGTGATCCTGCGGAGAAGCCCGGACACGGGCCTAAGGAAGGAAATAAACGTAGATTTGGCCAAGATTATGGGGCGCAAGGCCGAAGACGTCCGCTTGCAAGCCAGCGACATCCTGTTTGTGCCCGACAGCAAGGGAAAGAAGGCTTTGCGGCGAAGCGGGGAAGTCGCGGTCGCGCTCGTCTCGGGCCTGGCCCTCTTCCGGCTGACGCGCTAGGCGGCCGGCCGGGACCTGGAAGCAGTTTTGCCGTGAAATGGATGCCAGACGAACCATGGATGAGCTAACGAACGTCGTTCCGCACGACCGCCGGACGGGCGGCCAGCTCGAAATCGCTCCTCTCCAGCCCCAGCTCCAGCCCTGGGAAACGCTGCCGCGGGAACCACACCTGCGGGACTATGTGATGATCCTGCGGAAGCAACAGTGGCTGATCCTGTTTTTCCTGCTGGCGGTGGTAACCATTGTCACCATTGCCACGTTTCGTATGCAGCCGGTCTACGAAGCGACTGCTCGCGTGGAGATCGGCAAAGAAAACACCGGCGCCATCCTTCCTTTCCCGGGTATGGATCCCTACGAATTGTACATGGACTCGGAGAGCAATCTCGAGACCCAAGCCAAGATCCTGCAAAGCGAAACGCTGGCTCTGCAAACCATTGCTTCGACCGGCCTTGCCAATCACCCTAGTTTCGGTGGACAACCGGGAAAGATCATCAAGCCGGTCGCCACCGCCGGCAGCGCGGCTAATCAGCAGCGGCCTGCGGTCCTGGGCGCATTCATGGCGAGTCTGAGGGTGAGGCGCGTGCCGAACAGCCGCCTGCTGGACGTGACCTTCGAATCCACCGATCCGAACCTGGCGGCCCGGGTGGTGAACGCTCATCTGGACGACTTTATTGAGCAAAACTTTCGCAGTCGGTTCGACGCCACCACCGCAGCGTCGAACTTTCTCGCCACCCAACTCAACGATCTCAAAGGCAAGGTGGAGAAATCCGAAGATGCGCGGATTACCTACGAGCGGCAGCACCAGATTTGGACCATCGATGAAAAGCAGAACATCACCACGCAGAAGCTCGCCGATCTGAACAAGGAGTTGACCGAGGCCCAGGGCGATCGGGTGCGCAAGGAAGCCGTTTACCAGTTGGTGCGTTCCGGCAATGTAGATGCTATCCCCGCCGTCCGGGACGCCATCCAGGATGTGCTGAAGACGCAGGCCGAAACGAAGGCGCGCTACATTGACGCGCTGAACCAATACGGCCCCAACTACCCCAAGGTCTTGCGGCTCCAGGCGCAGGTCAAGGAAATCGATCAGCTGGCCGAGCGCGAGAAGACGAACGTCGTCAACCGCGTGGAGGCGGAATACCGTACCACGCGCCAGCGCGAGCTGCTGCTCAGCCAAGCCCTGGACAAACAAAAAATCGAAGCCAACCAGATGGCCGAGAAGCTGGTGCAGTACAACATTCTGAAGCGCGAAGCCGAGGCCAATAAACAGCTCTACGAAGGCCTGCTGCAGAAGTTGAAGGAAGCCGGCATCTCGGCGGGGCTGCGTTCCAGCAACATCCGCGTCGTGGACCCGGCGATGATTCCCTCTTCCCCGTCGCGGCCGCTGAAGACCCGCAACATCATGCTCGCCTTCCTGGTGGGGCTGGTGGGCGGCGTGGGCCTGGCGCTGCTGCGCGAGTATATGGACAACACGGTGAAAACCCCGGACGACGTGGAGACGCTGGCGCACCTGCCTTCGCTGGCTGTGGTGCCGGCGTTCGCCACCATAAACGGCCGCGGGCGCGTGCCCAAACTGCTGAAGAGCCCTTCGGGAGATGAAGTCGAGGTGCGCGTGGAACTAGTGTCGCACAGCCTGCCGCAATCGCAGATCTCCGAGGCTTTCCGCGCCTTGCGCACCTCGCTGTTGCTTTCGCAGGCGGAGCATCCTCCCCAGGTGATCTTGATCACCAGCGCCTTGCCGCGGGAAGGAAAAACGACCGCGGCCGTCAACCTGGCGGTTACTCTGGCGCAGCTCGGCGACCGCACCCTGCTGATCGATGCAGACTTGCGAAAGCCGGGCATCGGCCGCGCCCTGAGCATGGCCGATGGTAAATATGCGGGTCTGACCTCTTACCTGGCGGGAGTTTCCTCTCTGGAGCTGGTGACGGTGCCCCATCCGAGCATCACGGACCTGGCGGCGATCCCGACCGGCCCGATCCCGCCGAACCCGGCCGACTTGCTCTCTTCGCGCCGGTTGAGCGAGGCCCTCGCCGCTCTGCGGCAGGAGTATAAGTTTATCGTCATCGACTCGCCGCCGGTTATGTCGGCCACCGACCCGGTGATTCTCTCGGTGCTGGCGGACGGAGTGGTGCTGGTGGTGCGCGGCGGCCAGACCCCGAAGGACGCTTTCACCCGCGCTCGGGATCAGCTCGCTGCGGTGCGATGCCGCTTTCTCGGCGTGGTGCTCAACGCCGTGGATCCCAGCTCGCCCGACTACTACTACTCCTACCGCTATTACCCGTATTACGGCGGGCATGGCAGGGAGAAGCACAAGGAGTCAAAGCCTCATGCCGAGCCGTAGAAGCGGCAGGGGCCAGCCCCCACGGGAGGGCGCAAGTTGCGTTTCTTGATCACCGGCGGCGCTGGCTTTATCGGCTCTCATCTAGCCGAGCGGTTGCTCGACCGGGGCGACGAAGTCTTGCTGCTCGACGACCTCTCCACGGGCAGCATCGAGAACATCCGGCACCTGAAAAGCTTCGACCGGATGCACTATTTCCTCGACTCCATCGAAAACAAGCAGTTGCTGGCCGAGTTAGTGGACGAATCCGAGGTGATCTTCCACCTGGCAGCGGCGGTGGGGGTGCGGCTGATCGTCGAAAGCCCGGTGCACACCATCGAAACCAACGTCAACGGGACACAATTCGTCCTCAATGCGGCCTGCAAAAAGCGCAAGCTTGTTTTCGCCGCGTCCACCTCGGAGGTCTACGGGAAGAACGGCCACGTGCCGTTCCGCGAGGATGCCGACCTGGTGCTGGGGCCGACCACCAAGGGGCGCTGGAGTTATGCCGCTTCGAAGGCTCTGGACGAGTTCCTGGCGCTATCGTATTGGAAAGAGAAAAAGCAGCCGGTCGTCATCGCCCGGCTGTTCAACACGGTGGGGCCGCGGCAGACCGGCCGCTACGGCATGGTCCTGCCGAACTTTGTGGCCCAGGCGCTGGACGGGGCGCCGATTACGGTGTTCGGCACGGGCCGGCAGTCACGGTGCTTCTGCGACGTCAGCGACGCTGTCGAGGCCATACTCAGGCTGATCTCGACCGACCGCGCCGTGGGCGAAGTGGTGAACGTCGGAAGCGATCAGGAGATCACGATCGAAGGCCTGGCGCAGATGGTCAAGCAGCGCACTGGCAGCTCCTCCCCAATCAAGTATGTCCCGTACGACCAGGCCTACGAGCCGGGCTTCGAAGACATGCTCCGGCGGGTGCCATCGCTCGAGAAGCTGGAGCGGCTGACGGGATTCCGGCCGAAGACAACGCTGCCGGAGATCGTGGACCGCGTTGTCGCGCATTTTGAGAAAAAGAGAGAGTTGGTCGGTGCGCCTCGCCAGCCGGGCACCAACGGAAACTGACTCGGCAGGAAGCCAGGCGCACCGTTTGTTGCCAGTCCCACCGGGCACGCGTGCTGGTAATCCGCAGAAATGGCTGGAGGGTTGTTCGCTTTTGCCTAATTTGCCTCCAATCAGTTCGCCCGGAGAGCCATTGCCACGCGATACCTCCGGGGACGCGGAGATGACTAAGTCTCGGCATCGTGTCCTATTGGTTGGTTCGCACCCTGTCCAGTACGCCGCGCCCCTCTTCCGGCTGATGGCGCAACACCCCAGACTGGATCCACTGGTGGCTTATTGTAGTCTTCAGGGAGCCGAGCCAGGTTTGGATCCAGAGTTTGGCATAGAGTTGACCTGGGACATCCCGCTACTGGAGGGGTATCCCTGGATTCACGTGCCGAACCGCTCGCCAAGACCAGGGTTAGGTCGTTTCTTTGGACTGGTCAATCCGGGGCTTTGGACGCTTGTGCGGAGAGGGGGCTTTGACAGTGTGGTCATTTTCACTGGGTACAGGTACGCAAGTTTCTGGATCGCCCTTGCGTCGGCAAAGGTCGGCCGTTCAACGGTCCTGTTCGGGACGGACGCTCATGAGCTACGCTCCCGCGACACGAAAGCTTGGAAAACCCGATTCAAGAAGTGGATATGGCCGAGCCTGTTCCGCATCGCTGACGTCGTTATCGTTCCTTCTAGCGGTGGTATGGCGCTGATGTACTCGCTTGGGCTACCCGAAGAACGAGTTGTGCTTACTCCCTATGTGGTGAACAACGATTGGTGGGTTGAACAGGCTGATCGCGCGGATCCCCTGGCGGTGCGCCGGGCCTGGAACGTGCCGGAGTCGAGCCACGTGGTTCTATTCTGCGCGAAGTTTCAGCCCTGGAAACGCCCGCTCGATGTGCTGCGGGCCTTTGCCAAAGCAAACGTGCCGGATTCTTTTCTGGTGTTTGCAGGGGAAGGGCCGCAGCGGGCGGAGTTGGAGGCCGAAGGAGCTGCGCTCGGTGTTTCCAGCCGGGTGCGCATTCTGGGATTCGTCAAGCAGTCGGAGCTGCCGGGCACATACCGTGCGGCAAACCTACTCGTGCTGTCATCCGAACACGAGCCCTTCGGCGTGGTTGTGAACGAAGCAATGCTCTGTGGGTGCCCGGTGGCTGTGAGCGACCGCGTCGGCGCCCGCTACGATTTGGTGCGACCCGGCCAGACCGGGCTTGTTTTTCCCTGCGGCGACATAGATCTATTGGCCGCGATCCTGCGGAATACTCTTCGCGATCGTGCAAGATTGCAGGAATTGAGCGCGGCAGCCCGCCAGCGCATACAGAGCTGGTCCCCCTCCCAGAATATCGAAGCCTTGGTCATGGCCGTGGAAAGAGCTGTTGCTTTCAGACGCAAACAGGGCAAGGCTTGAGCCCGGCGATTTGCCCGCGAGTCTTTGCATTGGAGGAACTTGGTGAGCCCAGGCAACGACAACCCGAAACTCTCGGTCGTCATGCCCGTCTACAACGAGCGGGCCACCATCGAGAAGATCGTGGAGCGCGTGCAGGCCGTCGGGATCGACAAAGAGATCATCGTGGTGGACGACGGCTCGACCGACGGGTCCCGCGAGTTTCTGGAAGCGCTCGCCGCGGCCGCCGCTCACAACCCGGGGGTCATGGAGCTGCCGCAGACCGGGTCGGCGCTGCACACGGATAACATCAGGATCTTTTTTTTCGAGAAGAATCGGGGGAAGGGCGCGGCTCTTCGCCGGGGGTTCCAAGAAGCGCGAGGCGAAATCGTGCTGGTCCAAGATGCCGACCTGGAGTACGACCCGCAGGAGTACCGCCAACTCATTCTGCCGATCGAGCAGGGTGTTGCCGACGTGGTCTTCGGGACCCGGTTCCAGGGCGGATCCCACCGCGTTTTGTTTTTCTGGCACTACGTCGGCAACAGGTTTTTGACCACGCTCTCGAATATGTTCACAAACCTGAATCTCTCGGATGTGTGGACCTGCTACAAGGTCTTCCGAAAAGAGGTTCTGCAGAGCATCCAGCTCCGTGAGGATCGGTTTGGGTTCGAGCCTGAGGTGACCGCCAAGGTGGCCAAGCAAGGCTGGCGCGTTTATGAGGTGCCGATCTCCTACTACGGGCGAACCTATGCCGAGGGAAAGAAAATCACGTGGCGCGACGGTTTGAGGGCCCTGTGGTGCATCGCGCGCTACAATTTGTTCGGCTGAGATTGTTTTTCGGTGACGACACGCTTGGGCGAACGACGCACGCTTTCCGGTTACGGGAATCTGCTCATCCTGCTGTTCATTCTCACGCTGCCTCTGGTCAACCCGTGGGTGCGCGGGGATGGCGTGGGCTACTACGCCTATGCCCGTGCGATGCTGATCGAGCGAGGCCTGCACTTCGAGAAAGACTGGCAGGCCGCCAACCCCACGTTCAAGATGGGCCGAGTGGAAAGCAATGGCGAGATCAAGCCGGACCAGTACACCTCGACGGGTCATCTGGCAAACCACTTCACCGTAGGTCCGGCGATCCTCTGGGCGCCGTTCCTGGCGGTGGTTCACCTGGCCGTGCTGGGTTTGAACCAGCTCGGCGCGCACATCCCGGCGGACGGGTACTCGCGACCTTATCTGGTCATCATGGCGCTGGCCACCGCCACCTACGGTTTCGTCGGGCTCTACCTTGCCTTTCGCCTGGCTCGGGAGTATTTCGAGGAGCGCTGGGCGTTTCTGGGAACGGTGGGCATCTGGTTTGGCAGCGCCTTGCCCGTGTACATGTACTTTAATCCCTCCTGGTCGCACGCGCATTCCGTCTTTGCCGTCTCGCTGTTCTTGTGGTACTGGCACCGCACGCGAGCCAAGCGCACACCGCGGCAGTGGGCGCTGCTGGGCGCTTGCTCGGGCTTGATGCTGGACGTTTATTACCCGAACGCCGTCTTCCTCTTGATTCCTCTTCTCGAGGCCCTGGGCGCCTACGGGCGAGCGTGGCAGCGGCCGGGCCACGACTGGGCAACGGTGCGCCGGCTGCTGGCGGTTCACCTGCTGTTCGGTTTCGTGGCGGTGGCGGCGTTTTTGCCCACGCTGGCCACCCGCAAGATCATCTATGGCAGCGCGTTCAAGTTCGGATATGGCGAGGAGTGGTTTTGGACTTCCCCGGCGCTCAAGGATGTGCTGTTCTCTACAAACCACGGGCTTCTTTCCTGGACGCCTATCCTGATCCCTGCGGTGCTGGGACTTTACCTGTTCCGGCGGTCCGACCGGGGGATGGGAGGATATCTGGCGGTGGTGTTCTTGGCTTTCTACTATTTGATTGCGAGCTACTCTCGCTGGGCCGGCATATCGTCGTTCGGCAACCGGTTTTTCGTTTCGCTGACGCCGGTTTTCGTTCTGGGGTTGACCGCATCCGTGGCGGCTTTGGCCCGGTTCTTTGGCCGTACCGAGCGCGCCTTCGCCACGTTGGGCTTGATCACCAGCGCCTTCATCTTGTGGAACGCGGGCCTGATCTTTCAGTGGGGGACCCACATGATTCCCGTCCGTGGCCCGATTTCCTGGCGGGAAATGGCCTACAACCAGGTGGCGGTGGTGCCCGTGCGGTTCATGCACAGCCTGAAAACGTATCTGGTGCGCCGCCAGCCGATGATGGAGAAAATTGAACACCAGGATTTGGAGCAACTCAGGTCTCACTCCCCGAGGAGCGAATAGACCGCTAGATTTTCCACAGTTTTCCTCGGGCGGCACCCCCCCCACCCCCGGTATTTATTGTAACAATGTGATTCCAGGGGACTTTAAGTCCAATGATTTTGTAAGAGTGGATTTCAAAGGACTTGCAGCCGCATTTTTGCGTAAGTGCGGATTGTAAAGGGGTTATCTCTAACGGCGTCGGCCCTGTCAATCGAATCTGAGTCTGGTTCTTGCCTCTGCGGGCACACCCCTGCGTTTGCGCCACTGTGCCGTGTGGCGGTGCGGCGAGTGCTGTTCCTGGTTTGCTTCTTCGCGTGTGCACCAAACTTCTCGGGCCCAACTTCCCTTCATCCCTTCGGTGTTGCCCACCAATCATCTCTGCGGTCATCCCAGGCCAGGATGTGTTCTGCGAACTCTCGGCCGTTCCGGGACGCCCAAACCGCGTCCCGCAAACCCAAGCGGGATCCAAAAAGCGGATCCCGCAAAATCATCCGGGATGCCTAAACCGCACAATTCATGTATACCTTAAATCGCGGGCAGTGATTGCGTGTTCTGCGCACTTTTTTTACCTTGGAAGAGAGAGCATTCGCTCGCGGCGCAGCACTCGCTATCGTTCCACCTTTCAGAGAACCCTGCATCAGATTGACCTGGCCATGCTGGTGCGCGAGATGCGCGAGGGTGCCGGGCTGACCCAAGTGGAGCTTGCCAAGCGCATCGGCACCAAGCAGTCTGTGATTGCCCGACTGGAGGATGCTGAATATGCGGGACATTCGCTCAGGATGCTCGAACGGATTGCCGCTGCCTGCGGCGTCACCCTTAAGCTGCACGCCGAGAAAAAGCCGGACTTGAATCGCGAAGTCGCCCTCGTTTAGGGGCGTCCAGAAACCGATGCGGAACTTGGTAAGCAGCCTCAGGGCGAAGAGGGGAAACCTTAGTCGGCGGGAGCGGGCGCCAAAGCCGCTTGGATGAGAGGACCACAGAGCTAGCAAGGCCCGTAGTCCCAGAGGGAGAATGTACGGCCCCACGCCTGGACCAAGTCGAGAACCCGCCCAAAGCCAAGGGCCCGTACGGGTGCATCCTGGCCTGAGAGCAATCGAAGCGTACCAAAGGTTCCTGAAATTTCTTCCAATTGCAGAAAATTTAGTTCGACTCGACCTTTCCTCGTCCTGTATCAAACGTTTTCTTTTGGTGCGCCGCATGGACTCTAGGGGTTGTTGGCGTTCAGCGCAAATGCCAAGCTGCCATCCGCGCGAGGAAAAGATCATCAAGATGCGCTTTGGTCTGGACGATGGCAGCGAGCACACGCTCGAGGAAGTGGGCCAATCGTTCGCCGTCACCCGCGAGCGCATCCGCCAGATCGAAGCCAAGGCGCTGCGCAAGCTGCGCCACCATTCGCGCTCGCACAAGCTCCGCGCCTTCCTCGAACTCGCCTTGCGAGAATAACTCTGGACCCGCCGCTCCCGTTCACTGTTCGGAGCCGAAAGGCTTTCGGGGGAAGCTTTCTACGACTTTGCTTTTTGTTTTTGGCTCCGGCTGCCTTTGTTCCCTGCCCAGCGCCGTATTGCCCTTTTCCTGGCGTCAAGCTGCA
>WNFB01000609.1_pt1 | contig 29354 bp, 29 predicted proteins | sample 5400501 | NCBI WGS metagenome assembly WNFB01 (sample SAMN13153341, study PRJNA577476) | soil metagenome | isolation source: 200 cm saprolite under Douglas fir tree site 2 hole 1 | place: USA:California | collected 2015-04-18
TTACGACCTCTGCGGTATCCCTCGTGCTGAACCTAACCAACCGTCCTCATTATGCCTCGGGCAGAAAGCTCCGGTATGAGGGTTGGCCCTACTAAGCATGCGGCTCCTGACTCAGCCGAGGGCGGCGACAACGTCTGCCGGAAAGATAGATAGACGCCTATCAATGTAAGGTTTAGGAAGGATTCTCCCACTCGGGAAACATAACGTCAGCATCATGCTCGCGCCAAAGTTTGCGGCTCGGTCTTGGGCTGTTTTGAGGCTATTCGATCCAAACACAGCCTCACAGACCTGTGCAGATCTCGCGGGCGAAAAATACAAGTGACTGGTGCGGTAGGGAAACAACAGAAAAGAATGGCGTTCAACATCCCGAGTGGCAGGCGGATTTTGATTTTAAGTCCCGTGCGTCTGCCAGTTTCGCCACCCGGGCGACGCGAGGATAACTATCATTAGATTCGGGGACTTAAGTTTACCGCAACTGCCTTCATCTCAGTTCTACCCAAAACCTGCTCGCCTATTCCTGGCTCGCGCGTCGCAGATGGTAGGTAAATGTAATCCCGGCATACGACGCTTTTCGTGCCCCTACAATCCGCTCCGTGGGTCGTGTTTCACCCTGCAATTGCAGCGTCTCCAAGGTTTGTCCGGCGTAGCCGCTGGCCAGCAGGAAGTGAACCCCGAGGTCAAAGAGCCCTTCGTGGAAAGGCCGGGTGAAGGACCCGCGCATTTCTCTTAGCGGCATGGCCGTGAATCCGTCGCCCAGCGGCTTACGCCCCACGTATTCCAATTCAGTGGAAGCCCGCAACTTCCAAGGCAAGCGGAACATTGTGCCTGATACGTCCCAGATGAGGCGCGGTGCTTCAGGCACGTCCTGACCCGTGAGGCAGTCAGTCGCTTGGGCGCGGGCAAACGTGGCCTGCAGAGATCCGAATGAGAAATGGCGGCGAGCGGAAGCAGTCAGCGAGCGTACCAACGAGGGCCCGAGGTTCTGCTGCAATCCCGTGTCCGGGTCCAGTTTGGCCAATTCGCTTGAATTGCTCACCCGGGCCAGCACGTTAGCACCAGGATCACCACGAAAATGTTCAACGCTCTCGACACTATCGCTCCCGTTTGTGAGGGCAAGATGCCCTCACGACAGCCGGCGGGACGCCGGCGCTACGTGGAACTCTTATTTGTTGACTGCAGCACTCGTCAGCGCAGCTAATGCTGTGCGTGCTGCTCCGATCCCGCAGCATGGAGCGCCGCTGACTCCTGTAGATAGAGTTCCGCGGCTGCCCGATCGCCGAGTTGCAGCGCGATCTCGCCCGCGTGTCGGAATATTTTTGCGTCGCGAATTCCTACCGCCACCGCAGTCTCGATCTGCTTGCGAGCTTGCTCGTCCTGGCCATTGACGTGCATTGTCCAAGCGTACGCGTCAAGGGTATACACATCGTGGCGGCGGGCGTACTCTTGCTGGGCAATGTCCAGCGCCTTCGCTGGTTGATGAGCATGGTCGGCGTAGTAGAAGATCAGTTCGCGGTTGGAGTTATCTGCCCGGACGGATTCCAGCAGGGATTTGGTTTCGAATTCCGCAAAGGCACTCTTCGCTTCATCACCGCGTCCCCCCAGCTCCAGCGCCACGGCCAAGTCGTAGAGATTCTCTGCATGTGGCGCAGCCTGATAACGCTGCCGCAGAAGAGCGATAGCTTCGTCATAGCGGCCTTGCGCGACCCGGACTTTCGCCAGATTTCCCAACGCATAGTGATAGCCCGGAAACTTCACCAGCGCTTGTTGCAGCAGGCTCTCCGCTTCCCCGGTCTTGCCGGTGGCCAGGTTCAGGTGTGCCATCTGCGTCAGGATCCAGGCCCCATCCTCAACTTCGCTCGGCGGCGTCGACTGGTAAGCCATGTTCATCAGTTGCAGTGCTCCCTCGGTATCGCCATAAAGTTCACGCAAGTACGCGGCCCGCGTGAGGCCCGGTAGCCCCCCCGGACGCAAGTCGAGCATCCACTGCGCCGCCACTTCCGCATCCTGGTAATTTCCCAGCTCCACGTTGGCGTCGGTAAGAAAGCCATACACCATCACATCGTCGGGCATTTTCTTGTTGAGTTTCTTCGCTTCCTGCAGAGCGGCGGCAAACTCATGCTTCCCCAGCAGCAGCCAGACGTGGATTCTCCTGCCGTCAAAGTTGTCCGGGGAAATCTCGAATGATTTCTTCAGCGCCTCTTCCGCCTGCGTGTAAAACTTAACGTCGGAGGTCTCGCGCGCCCGGCGTGACAGCGCCAAAGCAAGTGCGTTGTACGCCTCAAAGTCTTTCGGATTCTTATCGATTAACTTCCTCGCCTGAGCCATGGTCTGTTCCGCCGGAGAGAGTTTCGTTTCAGCGGCAGCGTTCGCGCCTTGTGCAAATGTGGACACCGTGCTCAGGAAAATGAATAGAAGAGCGGCAATGCGTCTCATGACATTCCTCATTTCTTAGCAAGAAGTTCGTGGCCGTCGGCGTTCGGCAACGGCCACGAAGCAGGTGTTACTTGACTGGGCAGATGCCATTCAGCTGGCCCGTGCAACCTTTTTGCCCTGGGCCAATGTGGTGGCTGTCACGCCCGCTGTGGGCCGGCCGCACATAGGGAAACGTGGTGCCATAACCGACCTCGTTGATGTTCACGCCATCACCGATTCGCGTCCCGAACTTCACCGGATCGGCAAGGATGCCGGCAACCGCACGCGACGAGATATCCACCACGTCGTCGATGAGTCGCCGTCCATTGGGATAACCAGCGTTGTCACCAGCAATAAAGCCGAGACGCTTCTGGCTGCCAACCGGGGTTGGCGGGATGCCGGTGTTCAGACGCAGCAGGTCCGCAATCGGACCCGTATCGTTCGGACCACACCCTGGGCAGATCGGAGCCATGTACTGGACCAGGGGAAGAAGGTCGGTACGAGGCGCCGGAGCCACGGGGATTCCTAAGGAAGCGAAGACATGCGCCAACAGCGGATCGAGGAAGAAGTTGGCGAACTGTCCGTCGTTCTTCGGGTCATCCATACTGAAGCGATCTTTCGAGCCCGTTCCGATGATCAGCTCGTTGATCAGTGAGTTGCCCTCACGGTTTACCTGCTGGAACGGCCCGGAACTCGCCACCGGATTAGGAGCACGCCGGACTGTGAGCCTCGGACGCGAAGTGGCTCCGTAGGTCCCGATCACCGCATTCTTGTCGCCGGCCGGATGCAATTGTCCGTCCACCGTCAACATGGTGATTGGCACTTCCAACACGATGGAGTTCACATTGAAGCCCGCCACCGCGTCGGGCGCGTAGTTGTGGGTGTCGTCCGCGTCTTCCTGCGCGCTCAGGACTCCGCCCACTCCCATGCGGAAATGCAGGGAATCGAAAGCCGCACCCAAGTCGATGAAGAACGGATCGTCGACGGTTCCGGCGAACACTCGCACGCCGTTTCCAAGCTCGTGAATACCTTGGTGGAACAAAACCTGGTACTCCGGCATGGTCCGCGGCCCCACGTTGGAAGGAACTGCGAACAGCGTCTGTCCATTCGTCAAATCGGTAGACACACCGTTCTTAACCATGGTCACGGTGTAGGTCTGCCGCAGACTCAGGCCGACGGAGCCAGGGCCATTCAGCGATGTGATCGGCGGAATCCCAGCAATACCGCCCACAAATCCAGTGAACAGACCGGGCTGGCGAATTTCCGTCTTAAAGCGGAATTGGAACGTGATGTCCTCAACTCCGTCGCGGTTGTTGTCCACCTTCATTTCATAAAGAACGTTGGGATCGAAGGGGAAATAGTTGGGACCGTTAGAGGGTTCAAGGAATGGGTCAACGTTGAGAATCATTGTTACCCGGTCCGGGTGGTCGAAGCTGACGAACGCATACCAGTCAGTGACGTCCGCGGTATGGTCGAGCGCAGTGATGGGTGCCTCGCGATGGCTGGATGCAAACACATTGGCTGGAACCAATATGAGCAGCGCCATGGCGAAGGCCACCATTCGATTCAGTCTCTTCATGGGTCACCTCGTAGGGAGTGAATTTGGTGTACGTCGCCATCGTGTGTGCGCTGCCCAGGCGCGGCGCCGCGCCGAGCAGTTAACGAAATGGCTCCGTCTACTGCTCAGGTACGCAAGAACCCTTGGATCGGATTTATTTTGGATTGTTTCAGGGGGTGATTTATGCGAGGTTCACGGCAGCTTGTCGAAGGCACGAGAATGCTGCTATGGTTTCGCCGCGGCTGTTTCGACGCGGCCTGCCATTGTCCCAAGTTCCTGGTGAGGGAACGGATAGCAGCAGGGTGAGCTGGCCGGCAATCCGCCACGGCGTCCCCAGCCGTACCTCAGAGAGGAAGATACAACCGTTGTCCAGCGCTGAGTTAAACGGGGGCTCTGCCGACCTTTCACTAGTGTCGGTAATACGCTCCGGCGACGAGAACGCGATGGCTCTGCTGTACGACCGCTACTCTTCCATCGTGTACTCGGTCGCTCTTCGTGTGCTGGGCGATACCGGCGCGGCTGAGGACATTTTGCAGGAAGTGTTCATACAGTTGTGGCGCAACCCCGGAGTGTTCGATTCCAGCCGCGGGAGTCTGGGCGCGTGGCTGGCGGTCATCACCCGGAACCGGGCGATCGATGCTCTGCGCAAGCGGCATCCGGAAACCGATATCGCCGATGTGATCGTCTCCGTGGAGCCCGATCTTGCCGGCAATGCTGAACGGGCTCGCGCCATGGAGAAAGTCCGAGGCACGTTGGGCGCCATGCCGCTTGCGCAACGAAGCGCACTGGAGATGGCCTACTTCGAAGGGCTGACCCACACCGAGATTGCCGCTAAGACAGGAGAGCCGCTGGGTACGATCAAGACTCGCATTCGCGCTGGATTGCTAGCCCTGCGCAAGGCTTTTAGCACATGAGCGTACACGAACAATTCGCGGAAGACCTGGCACTTCACGCGCTGGGTGTGCTGCAGGGCGATGAGCGGATCGCGCTGGAGAAGCATCTTGAGGATTGCGCCGGCTGCCGCCGCGAGCTGGAGCAACTGCGCGGCGATATGGCGCTGCTGGCACTCTCCACCGCGGGTCCCGCGCCACCGCGCCGCGCTCGCCAGCGCCTCATGGACGCGGTCGGCCGCGAGCCACGTGGGCGCGAAGTTCCCACGCGCCGGGCGTGGTGGGCGCCCGTGCCCTGGTTCGCGGCGGCTGCTCTGGCCCTGGCCGCAGTCTGGTTCTGGCGCCAGAGCGATCAACTCTCGCAGCAGGTGGCTGCGTTGGAGCACCAGTCGGCATTGCAGCAGGCACAACTCCAGCGCGCCCGCGATGTTCTAGCTACCCTGACCGCGACCGATGCAATGCGCGTCACCCTGGTCGCCGCCAAGACTCCACCTCAGCCCCAGGGCAAAGCCATCTACGTGCGCGACCGCGCCAGCCTGATTTTCCTGGCCAGCAATATGCCGGTGCTGCCGCCGCAGAAAGCCTATGAACTTTGGCTGATTCCAGCTGTGGGCGCCCCGATTCCGGCGGGCCTCTTCAAGCCCGATGCCCGCGGCAGCGCGACCGTGATCAATCCGCCACTGCCGGCAGGTGTCGAAGCCAAGACCTTCGCCATCACAGTCGAGCCCGAGGCAGGTTCTGCCGCGCCCACATCGCAGCCCATCATGGTTGGGGTCGGAGAGTAGCAGACTACCCGAAGCTGCAGGAAGTGGAACGCAGATCCGGCTCGCTGGTCAGCCAAGAATAGAAGAACGAGCGGGACCTCATACTTGGTGCAGAAGGCGGGGCCCGCACGCATGTGTGGCGAAATTCTTGCTGAAACAGGACACAACCGCGTGGTCTGCCTTCTGCACCTCCGCCGGTCAGGTACGAGCCACCTCCGTGTGCACGCAGAATGCTTTACTGTGCCTGGGCCAGTAGTTGTTTCGGTGCACTCAAGTAGCCGCTGACCTTGTTCTTGTCCACAGTGAATATTACGACTTCATAAAGCTGCCGGTCGCGCCCGGTGTAAAACTGCAACGGCTCGAATATGGTCCGGTTCTTTTTCTCGATCGCGCGGTCATCGGCCATCACATTGAGCGTGTACGTTCCCTTTTTGGGGTTAGCTTTCTTGAGTTGCAAGTTGACCGTGGACACTCGAGTGGAATGCTTACCCTTCAGCAGCGTGAACTCGTAGTAGTTACGGTCACCCCTGTGCTTGAGGATCTCCAGATCATCCCGGGTGTGTGCGATCAAGCCGCTTTGGACACCCAAGTCGCCAATCGTTCTTTCCAATTTTTGCTTGGTTGCTTCCAAGTCCGACCTGGTGGACGCCACGTCGGTTCTAACGCCCTCGATCTGCTCCTTCTGTTCCTTCCTCACGCCCGCGATCTGCTCGGTTTGCTCTTTCTCCAGCCGGGCGACCGCCTCTTGTTGGCGACGCAACTCTGCGGTACGGGCCCGGAGACGCTTTTCTGTCATGCCCAGCTTTTCGGCCAGAGCGCTGGTCCTGGCTTGCATGGTGGATGCTTCCGAATCGAGGTGTTGGTTTACCTCGCTCAGGCCGGAGGTCGTTGCAGCCTGTGCAGTTTCCACTTTGCTGATGCGCCCGTGCATTTCAAACAGCAGGAACAGCGACGCTAAGGCATACACACCAGCTATCCCCAGCAGCGCAATTTTCATTCGGCCCATCTTTGCGGGTAAATCGGACTCAGACATGGCATTTTCCTCCCATTGTGCGGACGCGGTAAATTCCTGTAGTGAAGGTGCAGCTGGGGTGCCAATCGCTCCAAGCGACTGCTACTCGCGGATTTGATAGCAAAGACAGGCTGTTACACCGGAAGGGAAACCGGCGCAGTTCACTTTGGTAACCAGGAAAAACTTACTCGAAGGAAGAACCGATCCGAGCCTCGGGCACTTTGACTTCGTTCATACTGCGAACATGGCCACGGCCTCCGTATCGATCACGGGAACCGCGGCGCGTGCTCCGTAAACCCAGGCCGTGAATCCGTCTCGACGGACGACGATACGAGAAGTCCTGGCTCTCACCCGTTTTGCATACGGAAGCGCACTCACCAGATTGGTGGATCTCTAGTCGTTATTGAAAACAGGAAACTTATTGGCTTTGTTTCGCAAAAATCCTATCCCCTCCGGCCCAAGTTTATGTGAAGCGGCGGAGGCACTTTCTCGCCTTTACGCTGCCTTTGCAGACGCTCCAGTTGGTCCATTGCGCGGTAGAGTTGCCGGTCGAGATGGGCTTCATAACGGAGCAGTTTGTCCGTTGCTTCCTCAGGAGGCAAACTGAGACTTCGAGTCTCAGCGTCGGGTTCGAGCGTTACGCTCTCCAGTGCGGGCTCCTTCAGCAATTCCAACATCTCTAGTTGATGGTCAATCAACCAGACAACGTGGGCAGCGTCGTCGCACTCTTCGCCGTTAGCTTTTTCAGGTGGGTTGTGTTTCTCCTGTTCGTTCCTCTCGCCCAGCGAAAAACAGGCGTTCACTAACACGTGATCACAAACGCCCTGTGTACTCAGAAGCACATCCATAAGCCTCTTCGATATATGACCTTTGTTTGCGAGCTCGCATTTTACTTCCGACCAAAGTTTATTTAGGTACGCTAGCCCGAGATAGTCCTTTTTTAGGTCGCTCTGATGCCTCTGAACGGCCAACAGGCGGTCCTTCGTCGACACCTTCTGATCAGCCTCGTTGGTAGCCCTGTACAACAATCGCGAATCCAGGAGACCGATAGAAAGCATGTCAAGACTACTCTTGTTCGATCTGTGGAGATAGCAATCCCTGTCCGCGGAGTCAAGCCTTTTGCGTATTTCTCCATTCTCGGCACGAAGCACTCGTGCGGTTCTCCACCAACAGGTTGCAATTCTTTGGACGAGCATTTCCTCGACGACACCGATGGGTTCGTAACATTCGCACAGCCTTTCGACCAAGGCAAGGAACTCTTCCAAATTCTCTTCACCATCCCCCGCCGTAATCACGACTTCTCGCGCAAAGAACCCATGTTTGATCGCGTTGCGGGCCACGGTGCGTTTTCCTTGCGCCGTTTTTGGCCCGGTGGAGCGAAGCGCGTTTCTACGGTTGGCTTGGATCCTGCGTTCAGACACCGGCCGCTTGCGGGCAGAATTTTCCCGTGACGGTTGGGTGGAAAGGTTTTGTGAGGGTTCCTGTAGAGACATGCAGAAGTTCTCCCATATGACTGAATCGCGACCATTCTTTACAGAGCCCGCGCCACTGGGCACGGCTGATGCTGTTGCTTCCCAGCTCTGAACATTTCTCGGGCGCCGAGCTGCGGATTCGTGTCCTCTCTTAATTTAGATGCTGACAGGCGCCCGGAGGGTAAAACACAAAGGTCTGTGAGCCAAGGTAACCCATGCTGGGGGCGAGTCCGAAGGGACATTGCCTGACTCAAGAGCTTGATACGGCGGCGATGAGCTTATCTCTCTATCTCTCCGGTGAATTAGCCAATCGACAGACTTCCCGAACTGTCGGCTGATGGCCAGCAGCGAGTGTGGACTCCGGCAATCCGGCTAATTGCCTTCTCCCCGTAATATCCAGTCCACGCTCTTGCGAAATCGGTCAGAGAGCGAAATCAGCATCTCCAGGCTTGGTGCAATCCTTCCACGGTCAATCTTTGAGAGGTGCCCTTGGCTAACGTCGAGATGCTTTAACACTCCAGAACGCCTATCGCACACGCGTGGTCAACAGCGGCTGGGCGGTTGCTGAGGCAGACGGCGACCACCCGCGAGAGAAAGGTCTTGGACGCAAAGTACCCGGGCGGTTCGCCGCACGAGTTCATGTTGCTAGACCGCGTCCACGAAGTCGACCACACCACGGTTCACATCAAGCGGCTGAAGCGGGCAATCGAAGTCGGCACGGTTACGCATGCTGACAGTGATCGAGGCAAGGATTGCGCCGCGTCCGGCGGCAATCACACGATGAACACCAATTCAACTTTCACCGCCAAATGGCTGGTACCTCGACGAGATAGATCGCGAGTGACGCGCTAGTGTTTACGATTATCGCGTCAACTCCCGAGTTGTTTGAATGCTAAGTCCAGGAGGAGCGCGTGGTGTAGAAAAGGCTGAACTCAACGGGAACGTTGATTCAGACAACAACCACGGAGGCTCCTCAAGGACATATGTATTACATCGGACTGGATGTTCACAAGAAGACCATCACCTATTGCGTCAAGGATGCCGACGGTCAGATTCACCGAGAAGGCACAATCGGAGCGACGCGAAGCGACCTCGACAGTTGGATGAAGACCCTTCCTCGACCATGTACGGTCGCCATGGAAGCAACGATTTTCACTGGTTGGATTTACGATCATCTGCTGCCGCATGCCGAACAGGTGAAGGTGGCCCATCCGGTCATGCTGCGGGCGATCGCTGCGGCGAAGAAGAAGAACGATCGCATTGATGCCGGCAAGATCGCCGACTGCCTGCGCTGCGACTTCCTGCCCGAGTGTCACATGGCATCCACCCAGATCCGGGACCGACGGCGCACCCTACGCTACCGACATTTGCTGGTGCGCCAGATGGTCCAGATGAAAAATCGGATCTCGGGTCTTCTGATGGAAACGGGAGCGAGCCACAACAAGAAGCGGCTGCACAAGATAGGTTATTTCCGCGAGTTACTCTCGGCCAACGAGGAGGTTCAGGAAAATGGTCTGGCCGATCATGGTGTGCGAATTTACGGGCAAGAAAGGATCAAGTCAATGAAAGCAGAGGAGATGCCGGGGACTGAAGAAGATTGCTGGCGAAATATCCCCATTTCACCACCTGAAATGGTCGGTGGTGTAAAAAGTCCAGGGATTTCACTTGCCTGAGATACCCTCGGCGATCCCTGCGGCGATCGGAACTTTAAAAGTCTCGTGCTTGTACGCCTTGATCATCAGGAGTATCCAGAGAACCAGCGCGCCTAGCCCGATGACCAGCCCCAGCATACTCAGCATGCCGTAGCCAAGCACTCCCCCAATCAGGCTGCTCATGAAAATCAGGGCGATCCGAATCACGAAGAGCCCACCGAACACGACGATGGATTGAGCGGCGTGGAAGCGCACCCACGGGCGCTTATCGATCATCAAGAAGATGATGCCCGTGAGCCAACCAAGGACATAACACAAAAGTCCCGCAACGTTTTCGGCTAGACCTTCCGTGGGTGATGCAGAAGAGCCGCCAGCAGGGGCCGGCGCCCCCTGATTCGCTCCGCACTTTGAACAGAAATTCGCGCTGCCTATTTCCTGACCACATGATTTACAAAAGGCCATGTTTTTCTCTCCACAGGGGCTTCGTTGCGGAGCGAGCGTACCAAAAGGACGGTCAGCAGCGCAATGATGTTCGACGCTCCGGGGAAGTCGGCTCACGTTCTTGGCGGACTTCTTCGGCAAGATGCGCACCTTTGGAGCTGTCTTCCGCCGAGGACGGCCGTTGTTATTGGATCGTGCTTGCTACTGAGGAGAATGCGTTGTTCGCGTTTGACCCGACAAGACGAATAGTGCCGACTACAAGCACCAGGATTACTGCCAGCATTACGGCGTATTCCGCAATGTCTTGGCCTTCGTCAGTGCAGAGTCTCTGGAGGAGGTCTGCCATACTGCCCCTTTCAACGTTCTATATTGTGTCTGGCCGGAGTTCTCGGCGGTGTTATTTAGCCGAGACAAGATGTTGCCGATCATAGCTCGCTGCCCAGAATGTGACAACGAGATCGTAATCGCCTCATTCGATTCGGAAATCCTAACTTTTACACAAATCCATCCCTTTTCACACACGCCACAATGTAGCCACACCGAAGCATTCTCTCGGACAGATTGCTCCGTTTCAGGCGGCCGCGCGGGGGGCGACCTTTTCGAGTGTCGCGCTGACAACATCAAAGGTTCTAACGTGAGGAGTTCCGTCTAGGAGTTTTTTCAGGATCTTCAATACCTGGGGATAACCCGTTGAGTGGTACGCCTGCGCGCTCTCTTTCTGATCCCAGAAGCTAATTGCCAAGACTTCTCTGCCGCCGGGGACAGCTAGCGTGATCACGCCCAGAAAGCCTTCTTGCTTGCGCAGCCAGGGGAGGATTTCGTTCTCCATGGCCTTGGTAAATTCAGCCAGGGTCCCGGGTTTCAGGTTCACGGAAACATTGCGAGCAAACATGTCAGCCTCCTTGGGTTGCTGTAGGCTAAGAGAGGACTCTTCAGGTGGACTGACTTAGTTCAGAGGGCCTGAAGAGTGAGACGGTGCTCACTCGCCCCGACGGTATGCTGATTTCATTGGGTTGTCAATCCACGTGGCATGGAATCCCCCATAAGCTCTGATCGCTTGTCGAGAAAGGCTTTCGCTTCGGCCTCATCTATGCGATTGTGAGGTTGAGTGGGGCGGATTGTGGTTACGCCACCTTTCACGACCGGAGGTGAAGTCTGCAAATTGGCAACCGGTACCGGCAACTAGGGGTCCACCGGCTGCGGTGCGCTTCTAACCGGCAGCGGCGGTGGCGTAACTGCGTGTTTTGGCGGCACTGTCACATCTTCTGAGATGTAATGGATCTGCTTGTCCCCGACGCGCACCCGCGGTGCGAGTTTGGGAGTGAAATAGCGCACTGTCACATCTTCTCCGATGTATTCGACATGGCGCTCCCCGACCCGCCGCGGTGCGAACTTGGGAGTGAAATACCGGACTGTCACATCTTGTGCCACGTAATCGAGTTCGTTGTTTCCGACCTGCACCCACTGCGGCGTCGTCCTGGCAGCCTTCCTCTGCTCTTCCGTCAGCACTAGCGCGATCTGCGGCTTGGACGTGCTGTTCGCCGACCGTCGTTTCGCGGGTACGAAGGGCACCTGCTGCTCGATGGCGTGCGATCTCTGTAACGCCGAAGCCCCAAAGGGCGACGCCGACCGGCGATCTCTGTAGGCAATCCAGCTAGCTATCACCAGCACTGTGACCACGGCCACGGCCGTTTTCCATCGGCGCTTGTACAAGGTCACGCGCTTCGCTCGCTGCGTGATCATTGACGCTACCCAGCTCGGTTGCCTGGGCGTCGGCAACTCCCCAGCCTCCACAATCGGGGATCCGCAAGCCTGGCATATCGCACGGTTGCTTGCTGCCCCCAACGCTGATCCACCGTCGTTGAGAGACTTCTGTATTTGAGGTGTAATCTGCTCAATACCCTGCCGCATGGTCGACCGTTCCGCTGCCAGGGCTTTTTTCTGTTCAAGCTGGGCGCTATGGCACATCGCGTCCCCAGCCAATCCGGCCATCAATCGATAGGTGCACACCTCTCGATCCTGGAAGGCGTGAGCCTCGCTAAAGAGGACCTCCAGCACTCCCGCCACTGCGCGGTCGTGATAAATCGGCAAGACTAGGAGGGAGTTGGCTCCGAATTGCCGGCAAATTGCCGCTTCAATCCGCGCGTCGGTCTGGGCGTTCTCGACGCGCAGAATCTCGCCTCTCGCCTTGCTGTGCGCTGAGACACTCAGTATGGCCATCACTTGCCGCCCTACATAAGTGGCAGCACTTCCGCTTCCGGCCCGGTAAACCAGTTGATCTCCTTTTAGTAGAGCGATGGCGATTCCAGTGGCGTTAGCCACCATTCGCGCACGGTCGGCGATCCGATGCATGGCACCATCCACGTCGAGTTCGCCCGTCACGATCGACCGTTGGAGTTCGACAAAGGCAGAGAGCGACTGAGGATCCATCCCACTCTCCTGCACGACAAATGCGCGGGCCAAAAGCTCCTGGAAGGATTCAGGATCGAGGGTGGAATGCGCACTCATACCACGACGCCCCAATTCTCGGGCGGTACCGCTGGGTGGGCTCCGGTGGGCGAACGGTCCGAACCAGTTCCGCGGCCCGCACGCAGTTTCCCATCAAACGGAGGCGCTGTCAATAATAAGCCAAGAGTGCAAAGAGCTCTCCCGTAAAGGAATCAACGTGCTGGTACGGAATTGGCATGTCGTTTTCCTCTAAGAGAAGGATGCAGACAACAACGTGGGTCTCCAGCTTTTTTCCACATCAAGCCGCTCTAGCTTATGCGCACGTCCACCGGGCAATCCACCTGGACGAAAAAGTGCGCGTCGACCACACCACGGTTCACATCGAGCGGCTGGGAGGAGCAATCGAAGTCGGCACTGTTACGCATGCGGACAGTGATCGGGGCACTGCAGGCGCTCCGCAGAATTGCCCAGGTAGCGGCGGTAAAAACGATTGCCGCTGAACTTGGGGGAGGTTTCTCGCTTCGCCGCACCGGCGGCGGCTGATGGCTCACAGCGGGATGGTGGCGAGCGAGCATTCCAGCAACGCGGTACCACCAAGACGGCGAATGCTCACCCGCGCCGCGTGGTCCCGGAATTGGCGTGGGCTTACCGACGACGGTAGCGTAGTTAGGTCGGAGTCTTGGCTCTGTGACTGGGGATAAACCGCTGCAAGTATCGAGAGCCTTCTTTCTCGTACGCGTAAATTCCGGCTCGGAGAAGTATCTCGCAGACTTGAGCCAGACTCCGGCCTTCCTTTCTCGCGATCTGCAAGAGCGTGCTCTTGATTTCGTTAGGTACACGAAATCCAATCCGTTCATCTTTCGTTGTCATAACTTGCGTGGATTCTAAGGCATAGAACTACCTGCCGCAAAGCCTTTTTGCTTGACATCAGGCAGCACCAGTGACTACCATTGTTCAACTTTGGTGACCAAGGAGAAACTCAGTGAAACTCACCCGTTTGCAGGCTGCACAAACCAAGGCTTTGCTTCGTGAAAATCTTCGAATGGCGAAACTCCTATATCCTGACGACCTTGCACCGAGGCTTTTGTCCAATCTTCGCCATCTTACTGAGAGTTTTTGGTTGTCGCTTAAACTGGGCGACTTCCAACTCCTGAGCGGTGGCTGGTACGTTACCCACCTTGGCCTAATCCGCCTAGCGACTCGCAATCGGTGTCTTGGAATCCGTGTTCAACCGATTCGAGATTTCTGCGACATGAACAACAACCGGTGGACCTTTCGCGCGATCGTTTTCCGAAGTCGCACGTGCAAAGGCTTTGTCGGTTACGGGGACGCAGATCCATCAAATGTGTCTTCTCTCGTGCGGGGCGCCGAAATGCGCGTGGCCGAGACTCGCGCGGTCAACCGGGCCCTGCGCAAGGCCTATGGCATCGGTATCTGCTCGGTCGAGGAACTGGGTTCCCTATCCGACTTGCCGCAGTCATCTCGAGAATCGAAGAAACTCCCTTCCCAACCTACCAACGGGAACTACGGGGGTCGCACAGTCCGCGATCGCCTCTGCCAGATCATTCGCCAGCATCAGCTCGATGCCAACCTGGTGAAGGCCTACGCCATCGACTTCTGCGGGACCAAGACCCTGCGCGAACCCACCCGCGAGCAGGTCGAAAACTTCGTCCAGCACCTGGCCGAGTGGGCCGAAAAGGACCGAAACGCTCTTCTATGCCAGCTCAATAGCTACCTCGGCAGCAAGGAAGGTGCTGCGTGAAGCGCCGCATCCAGGGCCTCCATGAGGCAGCCCAGTCTGGTGCCGACGGTGTTCCGGACGGGTTCTTCTTAGTTCGCGTGGAACGAGCTCAGTACCGCTGGCATGCCCAGAAGCCCTTCTACGCTTTGCGGCTCTTGGTTCTCGAACCCTCCCAATTCTCTGGGCGCAGCGTCTCCGCCCGGCTTTATTGCACCCCTAAGGCCCTCTGGAAACTGAGCTGGTTCCTGCGCGACTTCGGCTATGACACGGAACTGATTGATCGCGATGAGATCGACGAGAAAGCCCTAATAGGGCTTCTCGGAGTCGCAAAGATCAGCCACGCCACCGTCAACCGGACGTGTCTGCTCAACCTAGACGGCTTCGCCCCGGCCAGCCAGTGGGAAGAACTGTCGGCCGTGTCCAGCAAGAAGGGAATCGACTCGGAGGTGGCCCGATGACGTACAGCTACACCCAGATCAGCCAATACCTCACCTGCCCGCGCCGCTACCGCCATCGCTACTTGGACGGATGGAGGGAGAAAGAGACACGCGCGGCGATGCTCTTCGGCCGGGCTTTCGAACAAGGGGTGGTCGCGTACTTTCGACGTGAAGACTCGACTGCAGTACTCTTCCGGGAATGGGCGAAACATCAAAATGTCCAACTCGAATACACGAACGGGGACACTTGGGACCGGATGCTTCAGCAGGGAATTCAGCTGCTAGAGCGCTTCGCGCAAGACGACCGGGTCCGCATTCGCCAACCACGCCGCAACCTGCAGATCAAGTTCACCCGACCAGTTTGTGGCAGGAACGATTTCGTAGCTTATGTGGATGCGATTGGGAAGTTGGATGGCAAATGGTGCCTGCTGGAGTGGAAGACGACTTCCAGTCGCTACCCGGAGGAACCTGATGGTCTGCTGGCTCTCGACCCGCAGCTGGTTTGCTATTCGTGGATAACCGGTATTGCCGAAACTGCCCAGGTGGTTTTCGTCCGCAAGCGGCTGGTCGAAATCCAGTACCTCCGTACCACGATCAGCGACGAGCAACGCCGGGAGTTTGGCGAACTTGTAGAGAACACGATCCAGCAAATCGAGGCGGGATGTTTCCTGCCACACAGTGGCATCCGCTTTCCTCAGAACCCGTGCAGTACCTGTCCATATGTCGGCCTCTGCCTAGGAAAGCAGGAGCTGGTTGAGGCTAACCTCATGCGCAAGCCGGGGGACGATCTTGGTTGGCTTGACGAGCTTACGTACTGAGAACCCGCCCATGCTGCCCAAGCTAAATCGCCGGCGAGCCCAGTTCGTGCTCACGAAGATCGACGAGATCCTGGCTTGGGAGCAGCGAAAAGAGGCCGAGCGGGACACCCGCTTCGTCGAGCTGGGCCGGTATCTTTGCGAGGTTCGCGCGGGGCAGTACTGGCGGCTGGAAAAACTGAAGTCGTTCGACGAGTTTCTAGAGCGGCGGTTTCCGGAATCGCGGAGGAAGGCCTACTACCTGATGTCCATCCACGAACACTTGCCGCCACAGGCGAGAAGGGAACTGAAGGAAGTGGGATGGACCAAGGGACTGGAGTTGGCAAAGCTGGCGCGGGCGGAGGGTCAGCGGTTCGATTGTGCAACCTGGTTGCACAAGGCGAGGTCAATGCCGAAGGACCAATTCAAGCGGGAGGTGGAGAGGGAACTGACAGGACGGGAGACGGAACCGTGGGAGATTATCTACTTCAAGCTGTACAAGAGCCAGATTCCGGTAATCGAGCAGGCGATCGAAACGGCGGCTCTGATGTTGGGAACGGACAAATCCCGAGGCTACTGCCTGGAGATGATCTGCGCGGATTTCTTAGCCGGAGCAAACCTGGACAATGGCAACCCGGAGTTGCTGTTGCAATCAATCTCGAGGTTTTTCAAGTTCCTGCCAGGCGAACAAAGGCAGGCGTTCGTGGCACAAATCGAGAAAGCATCTTGAACCGGATTCCACGAAAGGACCCTCGCCTGCGTCTCGATCCCGAGTTGTACGAACAATTGCGACGGCAGGTGCTGCGTCGAGATGGCTGGCGATGTCAAATCTGCGGCGGCATGGAGAGCCTTCAGGTTCATCACGAACAATTTCGCAGTCAAACCGGGGATGACTCTGAACAGAACCTTATAGCGCTTTGTGCCGACTGTCATGCGTCATTGCACCTAGGTTAGTTCAAGAGTCGTCTTGCCGCACTCAATTCTAGTTTGACCCGATACGCTTCATCATCGGTGACTTGCTGGTCCAGACACACGGCGACCCGATAGCGAATCAGGTATCAAAGCAGGAGTTCAGGGGGAGGGTTAGAGGCGAGAATCGGAATCAAGCGACCGGCGGATTTCAGGGGCGCTGCTGCGGTCAGTCCTGTGATGGCTGGGAGTTTGACGAGCAAGGTCTGGGGATTTGGGCTGCACTAGCCCCACAGGTGATTCATCGCGAAGCGTTTTCGAGGATCGCGGCGCGAACCGGGCTGATCGGTGCGCCGCAGCGCGGTTCTCAGCTCGGTCACAGAAAAGCCAACAAAGTTTTCAATGACATGGTCGGCTCCCGCGTCACGAAGTTTGGCAGCCGACTCGTGACCAGCAACTGCCACACATCGGATCCCAGCCCCGTTTGCTGCTCGGACGCCCGACACTGCATCTTCTATAGCCAATGCGTTTTCCGGTGAAACACCAAGCCGCTGGCAGGCCACCCGATAGATGGCTGGATCAGGCTTTCCCTCGGCGACGTCATCGCCGGTCACGATTACCTTGAAATGACTGGTCAACTGCAGTCGGTCGAGGGTGGAACATGTGCGAGCTTTGCTTGCGGAGGTCGCGATAGCCATGGCGATCTTTCTTCGTCTTAAGTGATCGAAGAACTCGAGTACACCGGGGACCGGCCTCACTTCCAGGAAAGCCTGTTGAAAGAACTCGTCCTTACGTCTTCCGTATGCCACAATCTCTGGTTCAGACAGCTCACCGAAGAAATGACGCAAGATTTCACTGCGCTTTCTGCCGTCCAATATATAGTCCAAGTCGTCTTCAGAGATCTTTTGACCCAGGTTTTCCAGAAACTTCTGCCAGGCCCGACGATGAGCGGGATGACTATCAATAATCACACCGTCCATGTCAAAGATGACCCCTCGCAGATCCCCTTTTCGACGACTTCCATGGGAAATCATGCATCCGCCTCCGCGTTCACAGAGAGACCGGGCCAGGTTGTCTGTGCCACTTGATAATTTTCCATTGTGCCGATATCGAGCAGATAGTCCTCGATCGGATAAGCCAACATGCGGCCGGCTAGGCGTGGAAGAACGTCGAAACCCAAGTCCACGGGTGGCCGCTGCGGTATGGCATCGAGCAGGTTCGGCGTGGCGATCATGAGGCCTGAGAAGGCCCAGTTGCTCTTCGGAATCGCCGGCTTTTCTACGAATTCCTGAACTACAAACTGATCGTCAAAGGACACAATGCCGCAGCGGGAGGGATCGTTGACCTTGTAGAGACCGATGGTTGCGGCCGGTCGGCCACATTCGTGAAAATTGATCATGTGAGTCAGATTTGTATTGGTTAAAACATCCGCATAAAGCACCCAAAACGCGGGTTCCGAATCCACCCACTCGCGATTCGCAAGGAGTGTGCCGGCCGAACCCAGGAGGACGGGCTCTTCCGACACTCTCACCTCGAGTCCGTTCCGATGCTCGTTGAGCGCGTCGCGTACCACACCCGCGTTTTCGTGAAGGTTGATGAGGACTTCGTCAATCCCGGCGCGCCGACAGACCTCCAGCCAGATCTCCAGCATCGGCACGCCGCGGATCGGGGCCAGGCACTTGGGAATCTTGTCGGTCAGGGGCCGAAGGCGGGTTCCGTGGCCGGCAGCGAGCAGAAAGGCTTTCACGTGTCTTGCGTTCTGCGGGCCTAAAGAAAGAGCTCCGACGGAGATTTGTCTTACGCAGAGGAGGAAGTGGGAACGAACGTCCAACGAGAACCCGCACTCTCGTCGCCGTCGATGAAAGGATCGTTGACGATCACGCGGGCACCCTGGAAGTCGAACGCAAAGGTCATCTCTTGGATACCCTCAGCGGCCATGGCGTTACGGACCGGTTCCTGACAGGACTGCTCGCAATAGAGCAGGAGGAAACCGCCGCCGCCGGCGCCGGTAATCTTACCACCCAAGGCGCCATGCCGGCGAGCCAGTTCGTAGAGCTGGTCAATGCGTGGGTTCGAGATTTTGCTGGCGACGCGCTTCTTTGCCCGCCAGGCTTCGTCCAGTAGTACCCCGAAGCTGCCCAAGTCACCCTTTATCAGCGCTTGCCGCATACGGTCTGCCAACAGCCGCACTTCGTGCAAGGCTTCGACGGTCGAACCTACGTGTGTACTGGTGGATTTCTCCTGCTCCTCCAGGATTGTCCATGAATGGTGCGCGGAGCCCGTGAAGAAGAGCATAAGGTTGGCGTGGAGCTCGCGTATGACTTCGGGGTCGAGGTCCAGCGGCTCCACTTGCGTGGTGCCATCGCGGTCAAATGTAATGAAGTTCAGGCCCCCAAAAGCGACCGCATATTCATCCTGTTTGCCGACATGACGTCCCAACTTGTCGCGCGCGATGTGAAAGGCGCGCTCCGCAAGGTCGTATTTAGAGAGCGGCCGGCGCAGGTACGACGTCAGTGTCTTCAAGATGTTGACGCAGACACTGGCCGAGGAGCCTAAGCCGGTACCAGGCGGAATCTCGGAAGCGAGAAAGAGATCTACAGAGATGTCGCACACCATGTCTTTCAGAACCGCCAGCGGGATCTCGATCCCACTGCCCCCGATGTTCGCGGTCGCGATATCACGCCAGTTTTCAAAAACACGTAGGTCGGAGGAGATAACCTGGACATGGCCGTCGGTACGCTTGCCCAGGATCGTATAGAAGTACTTGTTGATAGCGACGCTGAGGACGGCACCACCAAATTGCTGATAGTAGGCCGGAAGATCTGTGCCACCACCAGCGAAACTAATCCGTACTGGGCTGCGTCCGATGAGCAACGTGCAAACTTCTTTCAATGAGAGGAGGTTGGTTCGGATCCTGTAATCGGCGTCGCTTGCTTTAGCCCGGGAGAAACCAGCTGAGAGTAGCGGAAGACTCGGACGGCCAATATCCAGAGCGTCTGCAGCAGCAAAGCGGCGTCGGTTAAAGGCGACGGGTTTAATAGGTACTGTAAATCGAAACGGGTCTTCTCTTCCGAAGAATGTTCTTCACGCAGGCCGCAGACCTGCGCTAACCCTGTCATTCCCGGTTTAACACTCAGGCGTTGTTGCTGCCATTCCGAATAGTGCCTGACACGCTCATAACCTTCCGGACGGGGACCGACTAGCGTCATGTCACCGCGCAGAGCATTCCACAGTTGTGGTAATTCCGTTATGCTCAGGTTCTCCAGAATACGTTCGAAAAGCGACGCATACGGATGGTGCCGCTCCACATTGAGGCGCAGCATGGAAAATGGTACCCCGTGCTGCCCGCAACGTTTCTCCCAGCGAAAAGCCACTCCTTTGGTGAGGCGAAGCACGAGCGCTGCCGGCAGGACGATTGGCATCGCCAGCATCAGCAGAACTGAGCCGAGGAGAAGGTCGAGGGCCCGCTTGCAATACAAGTACGCCGGCGAACTAGAAGTCTCCTGCAGACGGAGTAGGGGGAGACCGTTCAGGTCCAACAGCGTTGGCTTTGACAAATACAATTCATACGGCTGCGGTACCAGACTGACGCCGATTCCCAGCTCCCGGCAGCGCGCCGCCAGGTTCAAGACCTCGAGAACAGCGGGCTTGGGTAGGGCTAGAATTACTTCATCGACTCGCTGGTCCTGAAGCAGTTTCACGATTCCAAGAGTGGAAACGGTTACCACAGAGGTGCGCGGCGGCGGAGCGATAGGATTGGTATCAACTGTGCTGTCTTCGGGGTACAGGAACCCGACGACCTTGCACAACATCTCAGGATGGTGCTTGATCTTGAGGGCCAGCTCACGCCCGATGTGGTCGCCCCCTACAATGACCACCTTCCGTGCCTTGCCGGCCCGATACCAGCCGCGCAGGAAGCTGCGCGCGGCGTAGCGAATAAAGATAAATCCCCAAAAAAGCAGAATTCCGAAGTAAATCAGAGCTAGCCGCGAAACGTATCGTTGGAGAAGGTAATCCCCGGTGAGGAGTACGCCCATCAAGCAGGCGACGGCGAGAAAGACGTGTGACACCACGGCCGGAAAGCGCCAACCCTCGCGAAAGCCGTCCAGGCGCGTCCAGGAAGACAGTAGAGTCCATATCATCCACGTCGCGGCCAGAAACGGCAGTAACGCATAGGTCGAGAGGCGTTCCCTGGTCCCCCAGATCGCTCCGTAGCGGAGCAAATAGGCAAAAAGCATGGCCAGCGGACTCCAGAGGAGGTCTGCAAACAACAGCCAAACGTGAAGTCGTCTGGTCTTCATACAGTCAGGGTTGGGCAGTAACCTCGATCGAGTTTAAGCAACCGCTTCGGAAGCATGGCAAAGCTTGCGTCGAATTGAACTAAACAGCGCGTGTGAGACACAGAGGTGCAGGTCTTCGATGATCTGCATGTTGTCTGAAGGGACGATCATGCAGAAATCGCAAAGATCTTTCATCCTCCCGCCCTGGTAGCCAGTTAACCCAACAGTGATTCCACCAGCTTCTTTTGCAACTCCCAGTGCGCGGAGGACATTGGGTGAGTTGCCGCTGCCACTGATCGCGAAGGCTACGTCGTCCGGCTGGATGAAATTGGCCAACTGCTCCGCAAAAATATCTTCGTATGCGCAGTCATTAGCCCACGCCGTCATAAGTGGCACATTGTCAGTAAGGGCTAGGACTCGGAAGCGCTTGCCGGAACCATTCGCGGTTCCCTTGCCCAGATCGCAGGCAAAATGTGATGCAAGGGCCGCGCTTCCGCCATTTCCGAACAGGTAAATGGTGTGGCCCCTATCATAAGCACGCAGAAGAACTCCGGTGATGTGATCAATCGTTTCAAAGGGCAATTTTTCGACGGTGCGGGAGAGGCAAGCGAAATACGAGTTGGAATTGGTGGTGTCTATCATGGTTGGAGTCCTCGGGCAGACGATCTGGGTCCCGGCAAGCTCGTTTTTCCATTTGAATAGGGTTGGACGTGACTCAGGTACATTCCGTGCTGGCAGAAAACATTAACCCGCGGCGCGCAAAACCACGCCGGCGTTTTGCATGTGGGCATACGCATCCGGGATCTGTTCGGGTACACCGCCCAGGCTTTCCACCCAGTTGGCGAAGTCGTCCATGATTGCGGAGAGGCCGCGCTGGGGCCGCCACCCTAGTAGCTTTAGTTTTTCGACACTGGATACGCTATGCCGGTTGTCCCCGCGGCGGTACTCACCGGAAACCCGCAGATCAACCGGCGAAGAAAGCTTCTTCAGAACAGCTCGGGCATAGTCCAGGACGGTAGTTGTTTCCCCACTGCCGACGTTGAATGTCTGGAAGTTGGCTTCGTCTTTTGCAAGGACAAGCAGGTTCGCCTCGACCACGTCCTTCACATGGATGAAGTCACGCGTTTGTCGCCCATCCTCATAAATAATGAGCGGCTGGTTCCGCAGCGCACGGCTGAAGAAGATCCGGCACACTCCGGAATAGTGGTTATAGAGGGATTGACGCGCGCCTTGGGTGATGGAATAACGGAGCGCAACGGTGGGGATCCCGTGCAGCCAACCCAGTCCCAAGGCTGTCTTTTCCTGAGCCAGCTTGGAGACTGCGTACTGGTTGTAAGGATTGTTGTGTCCCTCCTCCAATAGCCGCGGTTTAGCCTGTTGATGGCATCGAGGACAGCGCAGCTCCCATTCTCCTCGGGCAAGCTGCTGCTGAGAGCGCGGTTGCGGGAGAAAGAATCCATGTTGGGCGCACTCATACTGGCCTTCGCCATAGACGGCCTGTGACGAGGCTACAATCACCTTTTTCACGGGAAGGCGATCCTGCACAATCAATTCGAAGATCAAGGCTGTCCCCACCGCATTCACGTGCAGAAACCGGGAGAAATCCGGCATGTAGTCTTGGTATGCTGCCTGGTGAGAAACGATGTCCACGCCTTCAAGGGCCTGGCGCAGAAGATTCCGGTCGGTGACGTCCCCATGGATGAATTCGATGCGGGAAGGCAAGTATGACGGGCGGCCATGGGGATGAACTTTCGGATCCAGGCTGTCGAGGACGCGGACGAGAAAACCTTCGTTCAGGAAGCGATCAACCAGATGGGAACCGACAAATCCGGCGCCGCCAGTGACGAGAACTCGCATGGGCAACACGCTCCGTTGTAGATGGGCCCGAGTTGAACTTATCGCGCAGGAGTCTGCAGACTACATTCCCGAGCCTGCGAAAACCTCGCGCAGGGTCTTGAGCAGGATCTTGAAATCCAGAATGAGAGACCAGTTCCGGACATAGTCCAGATCGAGGCGTACCCATTCATCAAAGTCACTGACTTGATTTCTGCCATTCACCTGCCAGAGACAGGTAATGCCGGGCTTTACCGCAAGTTTTTGTTTCTGGTACTCAGTGAACCTTTGATATTCGGTAATCAGTGGCGGTCTCGGCCCGACGAGGCTCATGTCCCCCTTGAAAACACTGTAAAGTTGCGGCAGTTCATCGACGCTGTAGCGCCTCATCCAGGCACCCACAGGGGTAACCCGAGGGTCTTTCGTGAGCTTGAAGACGGGGCCACGCATCTCGTTTTGGGACAGCAGCGTTGCCTTCAAATCATCCGCGTTAGCCACCATGGACCGGAACTTGTAACCGACAAAAGGCCGACCATCCTTTCCGACCACGCACCAACGATAAAATACCGGGCCTCGTGAACTGAGCTTGACCAGCACCGCAAGCACTAGGAATAACGGCGAAAGCACAGTCAGGAGAGAAGCCGAGCTCAGGATGTCTATCGCGCGCTTGCAGGCGAGCCGGAGGGGACTGTGCCAGCACTGAGATAATGTCAGCGGGGGAACAATCTGTTGTTGGGCTGACGACAATTCGGTTTCCCAGAATTAAGAGGCAACAGCGCAGCTTTGACCGAGATATTCATGCAGGGCATCCCGCCAGCTGCTGAAGCGGTTCAACCCCAGCCGCTTTAGGCCGCGGTTCTCTAAGACGGAATATTTCGGCCTGGGCACTTTAGTCGGAAACTCGTTCGGACCGGCTGCCTGCAGGTCTACATGGATATTCGAGACCGCGAAGATTTCCCTGGCAAACTCGTACCAGGAACAACTGCCTTCCGCTGTCGCGTGATAGAGGCCATATGCATCAGAACGGCTGAGCGCCCAAATTTGGATTGCCAATTGCGCGGTGGGCGTAGGACTGACTACTTCATTATCGACCACGCGGACTGCTCCCCGTTCCCGACCGAGCTTCAGCATGAGCTCCACGAAGTTCCTGCCGCCCTTCGCACGACAGGGGTACCTGCCGTACAGAGCAGACGTACGCAGAACGAAATGTTTGTCATTAAGCGTGCGAACGAACTGTTCGCCCGAGAGCTTGCTATTTCCATACACGTTCAGCGGAAGGGGTGCATCGTCCTCAACGTACGGTTCGTTCTTTTTGCCATCGAACACGTAGTCGGTGCTGATGTGTATAAGCGCAGCCCCGAGTTCATGGGTGACAATGGCCAGATTCCGCACGCCCAGTGCGTTCACTGCGTGCGCGTTGTCCGGTTGCTGCTCGCACTGTTCAACATGGTGCATAGCGGCTGTGTTCACTACGATCTCCGGTGCAACAGATTTGAGGCAGGTAGCAACCGAGTCGAGATTCGCGAGCTCGACGTCCGTGTGGGTGAGTGATTGTACGTTATCCCTCTGCTCCCTGAAGGCCTGGACCACATCACTTCCAAGCTGGCCGTTGCCGCCAATAACCGCGACTCTCACGCTGCCCCCACCATGGCATGCACTTCTATGCCGTTTTCCAGCTTCTGAAAAGTCTGGATATTGGAATATTGCGGATTGTCCCAGTCCTGGAACTTTTCCATATTATCGAGGAGATTACCGACAATCGACCTTACATCTCCTTGGGGGTGGAAACTCAACACGTTGGCCGCTTTCTCAAAGCTGACCTTGTAATTGCGGAAGTCCTGAACGTGCTTTATGTTCAGGTTGACTCGGAAATTCAGGCGCTCCTCGATCGCACTTTTTACCAGGTCGGCGACCTCACCAACGGTGTAGTTTCCCGAAGCGATGTTGAAAATACCTGAAATCTTGTGGTTCGCCTCGATCGCCCGGATGTAAGCGGTCGCAGCATCCTCGATGCTGAGTATCGGCCGCCAGATCGAGGGGTTATTCACCGTGATCGTACGATCCTGCATGGCCGTTTTAAACATGGTGTTGATAATCAGATCCAGTCGCATGCGCGGACTGTAGCCGGAAATCGTCCCTTGGCGCAGTGAGATGATCGAGAAGTCCTGGTCAATGAGCTGAATTACGGCTTGCTCCCCCTGTAGCTTGGAAATACCGTAGGGGTAACTTGAGCTGACCGGCCGATTTTCGTCGTAAAGCTCATTTTCCGTGTATCCATAGACCGAGCAGGAGGAGGCGTAGATATAGCGTTTCACCTTCGCATTCTTGGCGATGTAACCGAGGTAGGCGGGTGCTGCTGCGTTGAAGATGAAATTCTTGCTTGGCGAGTACTCTGCCATGGGGTCGTTCGACAACCCCGCCAGGAACATTACCTGGTCATAGGGTTCCAGGTCCTCCACGCTAAGGTGGAAGATGTCTTTGTTGAGAATGCCCGCCTGGCGCGGTAAGTGGTTGCCAAACCAAAACAGGTCCACTACGTCGACCTTGTAGCCACGTTCCAACAGCCTCGGAATCAGCACCGATCCTAGGTATCCGGCGCCTCCAGCAATCAGCAGTCTCATGGTTAGCTCCGTAGAGAGAATTCGGCTTCAGGTTGTGGTGAGTACGCAAAGTTGTCGGATTCAGCAGAAGACAGCCACTCGGCTAGAGTTCGCGCGCTGCGATCCTTCTCGGAAACGATCACGTCGGTCAGCAGCCATTCGATCCCAATCGCCGGATCGTTCCACCTGATAGCCGACTCGGCTTTGCCGTTGTAAATACCGGTGCACTTGTATTGGATCTCGGTTACCTCAGAGAGCGCACAAAACCCGCGTGCAAATCCTGCGGGCGCCCAGACTTGGCGACGATTTTCCGCCGAGGCTTGCACTCCCACCCACTTGCCTAGCGTGGGCGAACCTTTGCGAATATCAACTGCCACCAGGTATGCGGCCCCCATCGAGACCCGCATCAGTTTCCCCATGGGCGGATCCCACTGAAAGTGAAGACCGCGCACCACGCCCTTGCTGGAGCGCGAGTGGTTGTCCTGCACGAACTCGGTAGGTAATCCAAGCTGCTGGAATTGATCACGACGAAAGGTTTCCATGAAAAAGCCGCGGTTGTCCTGAAAGATGTCGGGCACTACGACCACCACATCTTCCAGGTGACGGGACTCAACTTTGATGTCCATAGCTGTTGCTGACCTCCGACCGGGTATGAATAGCGTTGTGATGACGGATGAGCATTAGCGAGAGCAAACGGCGGTGAGTTGGTGAAAAAATTCTTCGTACTGGTCCGTGATGTGTTCCCAAGTGTAGGCTTCACGGATGCGTTCTGGCGCTCGCTGACGGTAATGCTGGGAAATCTCAGGATTGTCTTCCACGCGCTGAAGTTTGCTGCGTAAGTCCTCGACATCTCGTTCGAACATGACACCGGAGTGCTTCAAGACTTCCCGATTGAATGAGGTGTTCAGTGCCACAACGCAGTTTCCGTAACCCAACGCTTTCACCAGCGATGGATTCGTTCCTCCCAGGCTGTGCCCATGCACATAGGCGTAGGCATTACAGTGCAGCTCTTTCACGTGGTTTGTGTTCCCGACGTGTCCCAAGAATCGGATGCGTGGGTCGCGGGTCCGCTTCAGGCTTTCCACAAACTCGCTGCGGTAGTTGACGCCCCCTGCGATGGCAAGCAACTTGTCCGTGCGGAGTTGTTGGAATGCTTTAATAATCAGGTCGGGGTTGTTCTCCGGAACCATGCGGCTGGCTATGAGGTAATACTGCTGGGGCTCTAGCCCATATTGGCAAACGACATTTGGATCTTCGGATGTTTCGATATTTGCTCCGTAAGCGATGCAGGCAGAACGCGTACCGAACTCTTCAAGATAGATTCGCTGCATTTCAATGGCGTCGGTGATCACGCCATCGGGGCATATCCTGCCTATGTACTTCGCATTCAGGTAAAAGAACTTGCGGGCGAGCTTGCCCCATTTGCCGCGCTTCCAGTCAAGGCCATCCACGTTGATCGCGAAGGTCCTCCCGAACAGCCGTGGGATCAGGCAATGAAAGCCATTGACGATGTTGATGACCAGGAAGACGTCCACCTTGCGGAACAGGACATCCACCATGCACGCCAGAGTATGGGTCGGAGTGCCGAGGACCTTGGTCTCGATGCTCGGCAAGTAGATGAGGCGCACGCCGCGATATGTCTTGCGTCTCTCCGTAAACAGGCTGCTCCTGCAGTACACGATAACGTCGTGACCGCGGGCGGCCAGCCGGGGAGCCAGCTCTTCCAAAAAGGCTTCCGCTCCCCCGTAGGTATGGGGAATGCCGCGCGACCCAAAAAATGCGATGCGGAGCTTGGGGATCGGCGCCTTCCCTTCGCTAGTAATTCGCGAATCGATTGCTTCGTCGACCGTTGCGGTGGGCATTGTGTCAACTGAAAAACGGGCATGCACTTGCTGAAGATTGTCCATGTGCTATCTGATTTTTGTTTCGAAGTCTGGTGATGTTTGTTGCTGTAAGCCGAAATTCAGGATCGGGCTACTCGGGCATTTCCGCGCCCAAGCCAAGCAGAGGAAAGAGCCGCAGACGTGGAACTGTACGAAGTATGGATCGGTAAGATAAGAACACCACAACGGCAGCCACCAACAGATACGCACCTGCGGCCGCCACGAGGCTGTTCCACGAAGTGCAGAACACGAACCAGAGGGCGCAGCCCGTATAGACCAGCGTGGTACGAACGAGATTCCAGGAACTTCCGCCGGTCAGCGGTTTCAGCAAGCGTTCGTTGAGCATCCACCACAATCCAATGGCGCCCAGCATGGCGAGTGCCATCATCGAAAGTTGCCCGGTACGACGAGCAAGCGTCAGCAGCACTAGCGCCGCTACCAATCCCACAGCACAACCCAGCAGCAGCTGACCGAGTCGAAACGTGCTGCGAAAGAAGTTGGATTGCAGGATATGAATGATTCCCGTCAAGCCAGTCGCGAGCATCAGCAGTCGAAGCACCGGCAGGCTGGGGATGTAGTTCGGCAGCAGCCACGTGATCAGCCAATGAAGCGGGAAGTATCCAGCCAGGCTGATTGCCCACAGGCCGACCAGACACGCCTCGCCCCACCAGTAGGCGCGAACCTGCGTCTCCGGACTGAGCCCGTCCGACAAGTAGGGGAAGACCACGCGCGAGACCGACAGGATAATGGTGTTGACCACCGCCAACGCGGTGGCAGCCAGACTATAGATGGCGAAGTCTCGAATGCTGAAGCTTAAACTGACCGCAATCCGGTCCAGCGACAAAGCGACGTTGGTAAGGAGAAGAGCCAGCAACACCCTCCAGCCCACGCGGAGGTTGTAGGCACCGATCCCCCAGGCATGGCGTACGCTTCTTCTTCCTGCGGAAAACTTACGGAGGAGAAGCCCCCATACCGGAATCGCCGCTAGCAACCAGCAAAGAATGAAAGCGGCCACCAGCGTACCCAGCGTCAAATGTCTCCAGTAATGGAGTGCTACCACGGCCGTCAGGAGAAGCACGGGATTCATAACGGTCACCAGGGAAAGCAGGCCGAAGAGCTTGTCCGCCTGCAGGGCAAACTGGCCGAGCGTACTTACGTTGAAAACCACCGCGTACAGCGCAATGGCCACCACCAGAAAGAACCAGGGCTGGCGGTGAAATAGCAGGGCCAAAACCGCGGTTGCCGGCACGAGAATGGCCGCGTGCTCGACCAGCAGGAAGCCCAGGCTGTTGAGCACTTCCGCCCTCATACGCTGCTGGGGACGCGCCGCCCACCGGATCAGAGCGCCGTCGAGCAGCCCCAGGTGCAGGACTCCCGCAAAGCCCCCATAAAGAACGAACAGACGGTAGTAGCCGTAACTTTCCATCGAGAGCAGCCGAGGCAAAAGAAAGGTGAGGACGCCATTGCCGACCAGCGCAACCAGGTTGGCGAAACTGAAGAGCAGGACATGCCGTGCAAAGCTCGGCCTCACTGCAGGCGTTGCCGTGCTTTCGACCTCCTTTGAACTCAGAAGGGCGACCGAACTGCCTGAAGTACATGACATATCCAGTTCAGGGTTTCAGAAACTGCAGACCAGTGTAAGGAGTTGTCATTATTTCGTGACGAAATACGTCCGACTCGCGATGTGAGCCCCTGATTTTTGGTCCGGTATGGCGGACAGAAGGCGTGCACCTCCAGACTCGATCACGCGACAGACTTCCCCTTCCGGGACAAAGTTCATAAGGATTGGGTGCAGCCGCAGAGTCTTGTAGAGTGTTCGCTCTGAAACACCCAAATCTCGCAGCCACGAATACAGGCGGCGTCGCGGCTGAAGGCGGTTTCGAAGGCGGATGTGGCTCGGGACTTGCATCACCAACAGTCCTCCCCGGCGTAAGGTCCTGACGAACTCTGCAATGTAGCTCTTGATAAGAAATTTTTCGGGGACATGCTGCAGCACAATAGCGGAATAAATGAGGTCAAACTCGTCGCTACGAAATGGGAGAACTGGTTGATCGTTAACGACGAAACGGCAATTTGGCCGACTGCAAATTTCTTGGGCGCGGGAAACCATGGATTCTGAGATATCTAATCCGACAGCCTCCCCGAAGTACTTGCCAAGTGCTTGAGTGAGCCGTCCTATGCCACAACCGAAGTCGAGCGCACGCTCCTTTGACTTCGGCAAGGCAAAC
>WNFB01001175.1_pt1 | contig 29324 bp, 25 predicted proteins | sample 5400501 | NCBI WGS metagenome assembly WNFB01 (sample SAMN13153341, study PRJNA577476) | soil metagenome | isolation source: 200 cm saprolite under Douglas fir tree site 2 hole 1 | place: USA:California | collected 2015-04-18
CTAATAGGCCGAATCGAAGAAGAGAGAGGCATGTTCAGAGATGAAAGAGGTACCGAGCCAGCCAGAGGCCAATTCTCCGGTAAGCTTAAGGCTTTTCGGGCCGAGAGTTGCCAGGTAGATCGGCAAATCCGGTCGCGGTCGCGCGCTGGAAACCAACGCCTTGCCCTCACCACCTGCTAGTGGCAGGTCGTAAATTTGCCCATGGTAGATGAGGCGTTCGCCACGTGTTACCATGCGCACAATGTCAATAGTTTCGCGCGTACGCTGCAAGGGCCGGGCGAAACGCACGCCGTGCCAGCCCTCCATGACCTGCGGCCCGCTGACGCCCAGTCCGAGCATAAAATGAGGACGCCTACAAACGTCTACGCATTTCCTAATATGGAGCAAGTTGTGTAGAACATCATAAGTAGAGTAGCGGAAGGCGACCGCAAGGGTCCCCACCCTGCCCCACATCCCTTACAAGTATAGATTTTTTACCCCTGGGCGCGGGCATGTTCCCGCGCGCGGCGTTTTTGTCGTTTCCGGCGCTCCTTTTCCTTTTGCGATTTTTTCTTGTTCAGAACTGAAGGTTTGGGCTGTTTCCGGGGCGCGGTGACAGTGTCAGGCCAGGGTCCCGCCCGCAAGATTCCCACAGGGAATGCTTCGGACTGATACTGCATGGCAAGCAAGACCAGCCTTCCGCGCACGACACAGCTCAAGCGGCGAGCAGGAAGTTGCCCCGCTGCTCGCGTTCGCCGTCGATAAGCGATATGCCGCTCAGGCAACGATGCGCCTGGCTCGTTTTGCAGAAACTCAGCTTCAGGCTTCGCCTCCGCTTGGCACCCCAGGCTCACACACCATAACTGAGCGACGGCCATGGCCAACCAGAGCCGCTCCACACTGCTTGCTCGCTCCATTTTGCTATGATGCCATCCCCAAAGCCCCCGTTTGCGCATCTTTGAACCCGCCCTCAATCCACGTTCGTAGCCCGTACCAACTCACCAGTGCCTCTTCAGGTTCCAGGTCAGTCAGGATGACCCAAGCTGACTCATATCCTGCTTCCCAATGCATCAGCAAGGTTCCATTCACCCGCCCCTTTTTGCTGGCAAAGCATTCCACTTTGCCCTGCCAACTCGTTCCCGGCGTGGGAACCCAGCGACTGATCCACTCAAAGTTTTCCTCTCCGGGCAAGCGTGCTTTAGACCCCACATTGATCGGTAAGAACGGATGCCAGCCCCACGCCACAATGGCGTCCCACAGCCAACGGGCGTACAATCCCCGATCAGCCAGCACGATCACTTCCCACTCTGGCGGCACCGCTTTCCCTAGCTCGTTGAGCAGTCCTTCCCAATACGGACGCCAGGACCCTGCCTGTTCCGCTGGAATCACTTTCCAGGCCACCGGGATCGCACAACTACTCATGACCACGCTGATCGCCAAAATCGCCCAGCGATTGCCCAGCGACGTCGCATCCATCACCAGCGGTAATTGACGCTTTTCACTTTTCCACAAGCGCAACACCCATCCCAGCAAGGGCGCAAAACAGGTGGACACCTCCAGCTCACGCCGCTTTTTCCCGCTCTTCTGCTCTGCATCCAGATACCACTCGCGTAAACGCTGAAACACCGTTTGTTCCTGTTCCTGCAACACTAACGCGAGCAGAGCACTGATTTGCGTGATCCCGGCTACTCCTGAGAGCGCGATTCCTGCGCGAAAGACGCACCAATCCCCAAATTTGCGGTTTGCTCAGGTGAGAAAAGGTGGTTGACACTTCTTGTGTCCATTGCGATAATCGATCCGGGCAAGCCATGTTCGTTCTCCTGCTTTTGATGATTGCTTGTTGTTTTTCTCATCTTAGCAGATAACGGCTGCTTGCTCCTCTTTTCTCACCCTTCTTTCCCAAAAAATCTATACTTGTAAGTCCCCTCATCCACCCCCTGTCCCTACAGGATGTTGACGACCGAATCGGGGAATCATAGCCATTGAGATGCTTGCGGCCCAGGGTCCTGTAGGGACAAGGGGCGGGGTAGTGTGGATGAGGAGGCCTTGTGCTTGTCCTGGTTGGGGTGCGACCTTTTTGCTCCACAAAATCCCCAATGGATCGCGTTGCCACCAGGACAAGCACAAGGCCCCCACCCTGCCCCACATCCGCCCCTTGTCCCTACAGGACGGGGACACGCGCATTCCCGATTCGATTGTCAACCATCATCAGGACGGGTAACGCACATGACCCCATTCGGTTGTCAACATTCATCAGGATAGGGGCAGACACATTACCGGTTTTGGTCGTCAACATTCATCAGGGTGACCGTTCAAACGGTCAAGGATTTTTCTTCACATTGAACCTTCCCTAAATAAAAACAGTTGACAATTTAAGCTAAGATAGTACTATAGAGTAAGGCCAGTTTAGTACCGGGGGCTTCCAAGCTTATGCGTACGCTCAACCTGCATCAACTCGCCACTTTTCAAGCAGTTGCAAAACATCGTAGTTATGTACGCGCTGCAGAAGAATTGCATCGCAGGCGGGAGAAGAACTGTACCTCTACAGCCAGAAAATATTTTCTGTGATTGATGAAACAATGGATGTTATGGAAGCACTACGCAGCCCGTATTATGGCCGCCTGAGCGTAGGAGCTGATACGACGGTAGGGTCGTATGTCATTCCTGGCCTACTTGGCAAATTTCGCCAGATCTATCCCCAGGTCGAGATATTGCTGCACGTACTGAATCGCGCTGCGCTCGTCGAAGCAATCTTCAACAACCGTGTCGAATTGGCCGTGATGGGGTCGGTACCCGACGATGCTCCCGTCGAAATCGAACCCTTTGCCTTTAATCCACTGGTGCTGGTGGCTGCGCCAACACATCGGCTGGCCGGGCTGAAGAATGTACCCATCGAGGAATTAGGGCGGGAACATTTCCTGCTGCGCGAGCAAGGCTCAGGAACTCGCGCTGCCCTGGAAAAGGCGCTGGAAGATGCGGGCCTTCCACTGCAGGTGAGTATGCAGGTTGGTAACAACAGCGCCATTAAACAGGGAGTCACGGCAGGACTCGGTATCGCTTTGATCTCTCGCGTGGCAATTGATATGGAGCTGGAGACAAACCGCCTGGTAATCCTGGACGTGGAGGGATTCCCCATTATTCGCCAGTGGCGGCTGGTCCATGTCAAAGACAAATACCTCTCCGCCACGGCCCGCGCCTTCAAATCGTTCCTCTTGCAGCATGCCGATCGCCGTTTGCGCAGGAGAGATTAGCGAGGAGTATTTTTCATGGAAGCATCGCTTGATGCAGAGAGACAGGCTGTGATTGCTGAAATCCAGCGTTTTGTAGAGCGTGAAGTTATACCTGCCGCCCGCAAACTCGAACATGATGATACCTATCCTGTTGACCTCATTGACAAGCTCAAAATCCTGGGTATCTTCAGCGCCACCATCCCCGAAGCCTATGGTGGTCTCGGCTTCGACCTGCTCACCTACGTACAGATTATCGAACAGCTCGCACGCGGCTGGATGAGCCTTGCCGGGATTGTGAACACGCATATACTCGTTGCATACATGATTGCAGCGTATGGCACTGAGGAGCAGCGCCGGCGCTTCCTGCCTGTGATGGCTACAGGCGATAAACGTGGAGGAATATGTATTTCCGAGGCCAATGCAGGCAGCGATGTGCAGGCCATTACCATGACCGCTGTGCGCGACGGCGATGATTACCTGCTTAACGGCTCCAAACTCTGGGTCACAAATGGCGTGCACGGCAGTATTTTTGCCGTGTTGACGCGCACCAGCACAAACGTTCGCCCACCCTATCGCGGCATGAGTGTCTTCATTGTTGAAAAGGGCACACCTGGATTGAGCGTGAGCCGTACCTTTGAAAAGCTTGGCTATAAGGGTGTTGAGACCGCCGAACTTGTCTTCGATGATGTGCGTGTGCCTTCTGACAGTCTGCTTGGTGGCAGCGAAGGCGAGGGGTTTAAACACGTTATGAGCGGACTGGAGGTCGGGCGTATCAACGTAGCGGCGCGAGCTGTAGGTGTGGCCCAGGCGGCATTTAACGACTCCATCAAGTACGCGCAGCAGCGCTCCACCTTTGGCAAGCCGATTGCCCAGCACCAGGCCATCCAGCTCAAGCTGGCGGATATGGCGACCAGGATAGAGGCGGCGCGTCTCTTGCTCCAGCAGGCCGCGCAGAAAAAGGACCGGGGCGAGCGCTGCGACCTGGAAGCTGGCATGGCCAAACTCTTTGCCACTGAGATGTGCCAGGAAGTCACGCTCGAAGCGATGCGCATTCATGGCGGCTTTGGCTACACCAAAGAGTTCAATGTCGAGCGCTATTACCGTGACGCGCCCTTTATGCTCGTCGGCGAGGGAACCAGTGAGATCCAGCGCCTGCTAATCGCCCGCCAGTTGCTGGAGAGATATAAATTGTAACTGCGAAAGGGAGACATACATGCAATTTGGCAGATGTTTCGAAGAATTTGAAGTTGGTGCCGTCTACAAGCACTGGCCGGGCCGCACCATCACCGAATACGACGACACGCTTTTCAGCATGCTCACCATGAATCATAATCCGCTGCATATCGATGCTTACTATGCCGAGGCCACTCAGTTCAAGCGGCGTCTTGTCGTAGGCCCGCTCATTTTCAGCATCGCGCTCGGCATGAGCGTTCCCGATGTAAGCGGAAAAGCCATTGCCAATCTGGAATTTGAGAACGTCAAGCACCTCGGCCCGACTTTTCATGGCGACACGATTTACGCGGAAACGAAGGTACTTGATAAAAAGCTCTCCAGCAGTAAGCCGGATCGTGGTATCGTCACAGTTGAAACCATCGCCTACAACCAGCGTGGTGAAAACGTACTCTCGTTCAAACGCCGTGTGATGGTGCCCACGAAAGAGTACGATGAAGCCTGGCAGCGTGCTCGTGAGCAGATCGCACTTTACCACCCCATAATCTTAATTTCTCACGAAAGAAATCATAAATTGTGCACTGCAAACGAACTATTGTGCGAAGCAAGCAAACAAATATGATATGATCGACTTTATAGACGACGCGGAAATATTTCACATTGTCTTGCTTCGGCAAGTTGAGCAAGCGCTATACGTAGTCTTCGGTAGGTTTTTTTATCAGCGTCTGTAAATGGTGGGATCGTATATATTTCGGCGTGCAAGTCATTTTCCGGCAAAGGGACATGCTCCACTTCAACTTTAAACGGGCCTCCCCTGTTATTACGTGTAATATCAGCATTAGTTATAGAACGCACATCACCTGCTACAACACTTACAACACCACCCATTGGATCACGTAACGTGTGTTGAGGGTTATTACCGCGCATCTTAGCGCGATCTACTGATGCTCTTCTATCTTCCCTGTCTGCAAAAGCCTGCGAGGTTATCTCTAAAGTTCTATCAGGTCGAAACCTGTACATATCCATACCGGGGAAAAGGCAACGATATAAGATTTCGTCGTCTGTTATTGGAGTCTGAAGCATTACTTTTTCTTATTTACTCTACGAGCCATTCCCAAAGGGATCGACGTATATTTGCAGAATTGGCCTCTCCGTCTGACATAGTGGATTGTATATCTGTTCCCCAGACCTTTGTATACTCAGCGTCCTGGTGATCCTCGATATAGATAATTAGTCTCTTGATACCGTTTCTCCACTCGAATACTACCTCTCCTTCTGGACTCCCTGTCACACTTGGTTTTACCCATTGCAAACCAGCTTTCTCTAACTCAAGGAAAAACTGGATGATCCATGTTGCAGCATATATTACTGTATCGTACTCAGGAGCGCAAGCGTCATAGCCATTCCAGCCATCACGCCATGTTACCATGTTATACAATTTGATGAGTGCGTCTCTTATATCTTCCTTGACTACCCTCTCACCACTTAAGGCAGGTAAAGAGGAATAGTAGACAAAAGCATCTGTTGAGGTATAGAACCCTTCAGGAGGATGAATAATTTTCTCATACAAAGATTTACCAGTAGTGCTGGTGTCGCTCGGCATTTCAGACTCAGAAGTCTGTTTATCACGTGGCTTGGGGTCTACTACTAATGGCATCAGTCGAATAACCTCCTCGCTCTGTCTGTGATACTTGCTTCAAACACTGCATTCTTTCTGCGTCGAAGCTCCTCTATGAAACGCCATATATCTTCATCGTCAGCTTGCCAGATTTGCTGGCGGAACAGATCGAAATCAAGAATAACGCTGATAAAATCAGGGTCTATTCTTGGAACAAGAGCTTCATTGATAATTAACATGCAATTCAAATCATCTTGAGGAATTTGCAATTGCGTGAAAAAGGAATTTAATCTCCCTTGAGGAAGATCAGGTGGTACCTGCGGTACTGTGCGTAAGTAATCCTGAAGATCGACCGCTTCTTTCGCTGGTATGTTAATCTGGTTGATGAACCGGATAGCTGCTCGCGTTACACTCGTGGGTTTGCAAATTTCCTTGTATATTCCCCATAAATATTTAGCATCACTGCTCATTTCCTCCCAGGAGTCATAGGGAGCAAGACGATTGAAAGTAAACCCATTTAAGGTTGCTTGAAAAATTTTCACACCATCTTTGCTTCTGAAGAGATACCCTGTGTGCTGTTGATTAGTATCTATCCTAATCGTCGGGCCAGCCTGAAAAACGAGCGATCCCGTTTGAATAGACTCTTGTGTGGGGAAACGATCACTAATACGGGCATGGATGTTTGCAAGATCATCAGTAGAAAACTCTTCGGGCAAAGTAACCTTAAGGTCTATCAGCGCTTCGGTAATTGGTGCTTTTAAGTAATGTCTTAATACTGGCATCAGAACCTCTCACCTTGCCGCTCGCCGAACTTCTTAATAAGTAACTCTGGCTACTTTCTGCATTTTGCGGAAGTTCGTAAGCTTATTATAATTCTAAATCAGGACTTTTGCTATATCCAGAAGTATATTATCAAGATCACTTGCAAATCAATGGTCAGTAAAACTGTGCTATACCTGACTTTAGTACTTCAGTCTAATCTTGGTTCCGGTAAACCTGATGCCGACCAACATAAATTTGCGACTCTCAAACCCAGCTATTCTTCAGTGCTGTGGAAGATGAAATAGCTATTCTAACGATGCTTGTTGAGGTTATGAAGTTCCGACACTGCGGAGAGGTTCGTTCTAAATGTATAAAAGACTAATCACGCCGGCCAAAAATATTGTGCGAAATGGCTCTTCCTGCGTTCACATCAAGTGTAGAATAAAATTAAAAAACTGAACTTGATGAAAAAGCCTTTTAACAGGGGGTAAGCTCTATGGCAAACCAGCAGCACCTCGATAAGCACCATTTAGCAAGCTCCAAGTCTTGCCGGCAGATGCAAAGCCTGTACCTAGTCCTGCTTGGCACAATGCCGTTCGGCTATCTCAGCACTGAGAGCCGCTAAGAGGTTTCTATATGCAAAGAGAAAATCAAACAGGTCGAATGCTTCCTCTGGCCCCAAAATAAGATCATCTCGACCAGGTACAACCAATGTGACGAACTTGGAGATGAAGGTACACACTGGATGGTAGATTCCTGAATCATCGTTCAAGTTCCCTCTATACTTCAACGTTTGCCTACGCTCATTTTTGTTTGCAGCAATACTATACCATATCACACAAAATGCTTCTTGTGGGAAACAAAACCAGCCCGTTGAAAACGAGACAATGGGAGCAGAGTGACTTCCTGAAAAATGAAGAAATGGAGAGCAACGTCATCCACTACGCAAACGGATGGCCCGGCTATGAACCGATTCTATGGGTATCAGACTACCCAGGAGGAAGGAAACTGGTACATGCTGAAGCGGCGTACCTCAGTTGGCAATTCCGCAGGGCGGCCATTGCGTGCGTGGCATCGGTGCTATAGATGAACAGTCCGTTGGCAACCGGGCGCTCCCGGCCACCGGATGGCCAGTTGATAATCGATACTGCATGTTGTCCCTGGAGACGAGCTACCATTTCGCTTGAGCCCCCGCTGTCAAATAGCATCGCATTATAGGCGCCATGAGCTATCATAAAGTTCGCTACTTCTGCAGGAGTCATGCCCCTACTCCTTCTGGGACCAGCCAGGCGCCCATCGAAGACGGCGAACAAGGCATGAGTTCCATCCTTTGTCACCCCAATGGCAGTTTGTGGATTACGTTTATACAAATCGCCTGGAGCGGGAGAGTGCGGATCAAAGTAAAAAGCGCCGTCTTTCACCAACTGAGGGCCACCTCCGATAGCCTGGATCAGCTGGTCGTCAGGGTAGATCTGATCGGTCAAGCGAATACGATCTTTACGGTGAAGGGTAGTTGCAAGCCAATATCCCGCGTCGCCACTTCCCACAAGGGCATCCTGCCCCTTCAGGGCAGGCAGCCAGTCCACCCCGGAATGGACTGATTGAACTGTGAACTCCGCAGCAGACCCTGCAACGGGACGAAGAATAGCCACAGGATCTCCCCCAACGTAAACGGGTTCCCCCAGGGCAGGAGTGAATAACAAGAGGCGTCCATTGTTGAATTCGCTGTAGTGATTGATCGAGAATAAACGGTAGCTGGAAGCGCCATCAATAACGTCACCTAAGAGAGATTCTGGCCCAATGGTGATCCGCCCGGAAAGGGTCACTCCTACTACCGTAAAGAAGTGCGGGTTCGGGCTATGCAGTAGCTGGCCGTTGATCAGCTCTTCCCCAATGGGAACACCCGAGCCATGGACCTCGAAGAAGTCTCCATTGATACCAGCAACTGCCCCGGAACGATTCGCCATTGATGTCAACGTCTCATCGGGACTGATAAGGCGGTTGTAAGCCTGGACAACACCTAGATGGAGCGTGGGACGAGTCAGGTCGATAGTGAGGATACTGATCTGTTCAGGGCCAGCCACAGTTTGCAGCACTTCAGTTGACAATGTTACCCCATCGGCCACAACAATGCGCGAAGAAGCGCCATGGTCCTGGACTTTGGGCGGCATATTACGCGACCAGGCGAGTTCGTATAGTCGCTCTCTTGCTCGCAGGGCTTGCAGATAAGCCACGCTGTATGGCTGTCCAGCGGCTATGTCCGTCCCCGCCGAAGGGGTAAACAGACCATCAATGGCTTTAGTCTGCCCACTCTGCGGAGTGAAAATAAGCAAGAACAGAGCTATGCCCACTATGATATAGCTTCGCAGGCGACGATTTTTGACCTTTGTAGCAGCGACGTGAGAAAACAGGTGGGGGAAACCGGGGCGATGATTCTGGTGAGTCATGGATGCTCCTTATTTTCTTAACCCGTTTGTAGCGACCTGGAGTAATGCTTCCGTCTATATAAACCGTTTCCTAGATCTACACCTATCATAAACACTCCGCAACACGCCTATCCACACAGTCGCAAGAGGAGCGAGGTGGCATAGGAAGAGCGAAGCGTCGCAGATTTTTTCCAGCCATTGAGGTAGATCTTGCCTGCAAGAAGCAGGCGGCCCACGGGGACCTGCGGCGGAAACAGCAGTACCGCGCCCGTCGGCATATAGCGGACGGGCTTGACCGACGTCTCATCGGTCACGGAGAACGCTTGTGCTTTGCCAGTCGCCTGCATGTGGGTGAGAAAAGCCACGCCGAGCCTCGCGATGTTGACCGCCGCGCAGTAGTCTCGGTCAGCATTGTAGGAACAGTGAGCACACATCAGCCAGCGTCCCCACTTGACGGGATCGGAGCGATGGTGCAGCCGAGGTGAGCGATAGGTTTCGGCGGGTTTGCCACAGCGGGGGCAGGTATGCGATGTGCCTCGTGGGCGCTCGGAGCGGAAACGCAGGCCCAACAGATGGCTTTTGTAGCGCAAAATGTGCCAGATGTCTGCACGGATCGTCGTGTTGTTGCGCCAGTTGCGCCACTTGCCGCGCACGCCTTGGCCTCGTCCGGTGGATTTAAGCGTCTTGAGGGATTCGCCACAGATGAGGGAACAGCCCCAGACGGCGGCGAACAGCAGCAGGACATTCGCGGCCAGGTGCGCTAGTTCCTGATTGCGGGCCTCATACAGTCTCCAACAACGCGTAATCGCTTGATCGTAGGTGACTCGTTTGGGATCGCCCTCGGCCAACTGCTCGCGCGCCGCTTGGAGTTCATCAATCTGGCGACGGGTGCGCGCCTGGTGCCCATCGATGCCTCCTGTCTCCAGAAACAGCGGGCGGGAGATCTGCACAGGTGTGTCGGGCTCGCTCGGGTTCATCCTCAGCACCACGGCGGTGATTAAGCCCTTGACGCCCCAATCAAACCCAAGCACCCGCTCCACATCCGACCAATCGGCAAGAGGCGTTTTGGACACCTGCACGATCACATCGAGCACTGCGACCCGGCTGCCATCGGCTTTGACCAGTTCGCGCAAGGTGGGAGCCATGGAGACTCCCTCTTTGAGACGCTCCACCACGCAGGCAGGCAACGGGAGGGTGACCGGATCTTTGCTCCACTGCCATCGGCCTTGCTCATCGGGAAAGCGGAAAAGCAGAGAGGCGGTCGCGGCTTGCACATCGAAAGAGAGGCGATAACTTTGCCCTTTGGCCCCACCATCGTCTCCTGCATAGGTCAGCAGGCCGACTTTGAGCAGGGGAATGGCCTGCATGTTTTCATACGTTTCTGGGAACGCTCCCTGGTCGAGGAAGTAATTACAACATTGCTCGACCACATTTTGCATGGTTACGAAGGCAGTGTCGTCATCTTCAAGCGTCTTTTGAAGTGTCTCGATGGCTTCTTTGATGCTCTTACGGTTCTTGCCTGCCGGTCGTTTCTCGGTTTTGGGGCGAATGAAGCCATCGGAAAGAATCGGCTGGATCAGTTGAAAGAGCTGCTTGCGTTGGGCCTGTGCACGCAGGATTCTGCCCGCCGTCTCGCTTTCGCACCTCCACTGCCGGTCACCGTGAGGCTGTGGGGAGCCAAGCAGTTTCCCAACCTGCTTCCAGGCCGGACCCGCGTGGTCTCCCATGAACTCATCGAGGCAGGGCCACAACTGCCGCAACGTCTCGTTGACGACGGCACGCGAGGCGTCCAGCAAACGCAAGGCATCGCCCTGCACCTCATCTGGAAGCCTGAGATCGTAACTGAGAGGCTGCTGTCGACGGCCTGCGTGCATGCTCCCTCCTTGAATGAACAGGTGTCCTATGTTGCCGTTAGTATTAACATAGCTGACGCTTTTGGGCAACTGTTACCTACTCTACTGGCTTCGTTTTAAACTGGGATGAACACATTGTTAGCGAATCATAAAGAGCACTTTAAGGTTCTGCTAATTCGACGAAGAACTAGACATTTGGAGCGAATGCCTGTCACCCTGAGCGCAGCGAAGGGGCTGGCTCGCCGGACGCAGAGATCCTTCGCTGCGCTCAGGATGACAGCCAGGACACCGCTCAAGCCCGCTCACGGGAAGCCTTCTCTCCAAATGTCTAACGAAGAACCTGTGCAGTTGTAACATCCCGTACTTTCATGATACAGTGAAATAGTAGAGTGAACACGATACAAGATGAATGTCCGACAATGAAAGGTTGTATCAAGAATGACAAGCGGCAACATCATCCCACCCAAGGCTCAGATGGTCATGGCGCGCGACTTCGTGGTACGTCGCTCCGAGCTTACGGTGCCGGGGCACAGCATGAAGATGATGGCGAAGGCCGCTGCATCCAATGCCGATCAGGTCATGTTTGACCTGGAGGACGCCTGCGCCGTCTCGCAGAAGGTCGAAGCACGCCAAACAGTCATCGAGGCATGTAACACGCTGGACTTCAAGGGTAAAATTCGCGCCTTCCGCCCCAATAATATTCGCACTCGTTACTTCTATCGCGATCTGATAGAAGTGATCGAAGCCGCCGGAAATAACATAGATGTAGTGGTCATTCCTAAGTGCTACGGCCCCGAAGACATCCTGTTCGTTGATCGCTTCCTGACGCAGATCGAAGAGAACATGGGCTTCGAGATTGGCCGCATCAAACTCGAAGTGCTGATCGAATCCGCCGATGCCGTGCTGCATGCCGAGCAGGTCGCCAGGTGCACACCGCGCATGGGCGGCTTGATCTTCGGCCTGGTCGATTTCGCCGGCGACATAGGCGCCCAGGAACTGGGCAGCGAGCAGTTTTTCTACTACAACTATGCCAAGGCCAAATGTATTACCGCTGCTCGAGCGGCCGGCATCACCGTCGTCGATGGCATCACCCTGGCGATCCGTGACGATGAAGCCTGCCGTCGTGATGCACAAATGGGAGCGCGCATGGGTTTCGATGGCAAATGGGCCATTCACCCCTCGCAAATCGATATCATCAACGAAGCATACACCCCCACTGCCGATGAAATAGCCAGGGCCAAACACATCATAGATGAGTATGAGAAAGCAGATGTCCAGAAAGGCCTGGGAGCCATCGTGATCGATGATCAGTTGGTCGATGCCGCTGTATTGCGTGTCGAGTGGCGCAAACTGGCGATTGCACGCAGGGCAGGGTTGGCGTGATCGACAGTTTCCCAAATTCGATAAGGTACATGTGAGATTAAGATGAAGCGACACGATCGATTGACCCCTCTGCACGACCGGCGCTCGATGCTCCCCGGGCTTTCAGGAGCGCACCAAGATATTCCAGTATCATCATAGGTAGGAGGTAATTGTTCTTGACGCGCAGGTGGGCTTGTTTGCCGAGTTTACGCCAGAGCTCCCGGTCCTGAATGAGCTTGAGCGTATACGCTGCACACGTTTCTGTGTCGTCAGCGATGTAACCGTTACGCCCGTGGATAATCTGCGTGCGTAAACCGGTGGCGGAGGTTCCAACAACAGGCTGGTACTTCCACATGGCTTCTGTCACGGTCAATCCAAAGCCTTCACGGATTGAGCGTTGCAGGATGACGCTCGAGTAGCGTTGAAAGGCATTCACTTCAGGGTGTTTGATCACAGCAGGATCATACAGCAAGTGTATGTCCGGATCGTTGCCCGCCTTATTTTGTATGTCTTTGAGCACCTCCATGGCGTGGATATCATCGGCTGCTTCCATAGCACCTACAAGCGCTACCTGGACAGAAGGAAGTTGCTGCTTCACTAAGCGGTACACATCAATCACTTGCCAGGGATTTTTCCAGTTGCCAAATCGTGAAACCTGTGTGATAAGAGGCCGTGTCGTGTCTATAGCGCAGCGAGCCAGCATCCGCATCCCTCTCTCCGGCGTAAGAAATCTATTCTTTTCGCTGAAAGGATCTATAGTCGGTGTGATTACATGTGTTTTCTGCGGTGGCAGATCTTTGAAGACGGAGAGCGGTGTGTTAAACACACAGACGCTATAGGCGTCGAGAAATTGTTCGATGTACGCTTTGCCATTTGGGTCTGGATTCGCTGTATCTACGTGGCACATCCATAAAGCAGGTCTCATCCAGGGAAAAAATGTTGCCAGCGGAGCAAGTTGAAAGTCATGGATGAAATAGAGATCAGCTCGATTTTCTTCTACATGGCTCAAGACAGGAGTATGACGTAACTTATCAAGGAATACGCGCTCTTCTTCTTCAGGGATTTTCCCGTGTTCAATTCCTTGCAGGAGATCAACAATATGGACCGTAAACCGGTTAGAGGCATCATCTAAAGGGACTACTTTCCATGTGTGCCTGATGCCCAACTCCTCCATAACAGGAATGAGTGCGTGGAGGAGTTCTGCCACACCTCCACCTTGAGCCGTTGTGTTGACATGCAGTATGTGCAAACCAGCCAAAGGCTCAGCAAGTTGATAAATTTGGGAAAGTAAGTCTTCCCCAACGAAGCGTTTATAGCGGTCTAACCGGGCTGATCTACTCATGACGCCTTGCTCCTTATAGCCCTTTGATGGCCATCATCTCTAAGGCAAGGTTCAATTTGGACGTGACAGTGCCTCATCACCAGCAAGGTCCAGCCCTGATGAATGTTGACGACCGAATCGGGGAATCCTATCCATTGAGATGCTTGCGTCCCAGGGTCCTGTAGGGACAAGGGGCGGGGTGGAGTGGATGAGGGGGCCTTGTGCTTGTCCTGGTTGGGGTGCGACCTGTTTGCTCCACAAAGTCCCCAATGGAGCGCGTTGCCACCAGGAAGCACAAGGCCTCCACCCTGCCCCACATCCGCCCCTTGTCCCTACAGGACCCCATTCGGTCGTCAACATTCATCAGGGTGACTGTTCAACCTGTCAAGTACTTTTCTTCAAATTGAACCATGCCTAAACATACTAACAAGTGAGACAGTAGAGCTTCTCTGTTATAAAGTACCACATGTGCAGTTTTATAGCACCTGCAATGCTTTGCCACTTCTTGCGTCTGTCAAAGAGACAATGTATCCTCTTTAAGAAATGCCAGAACCTGCTTTTGTAATAAAAAAGTAAACTTGTTGGAACCAGAAAGGGCCTTCGAGATGTACCAGCCGTCAAAGCGGTTCAAACTCTTTTTGCTGCCGGTTGTTCTCCTGCTGGCCGGGTTATCGGCCTGTAACACTACTAACACTAACGCTCCCCTATCTAGTGCAACATCAACTTCAATCTCTGCTTACACCCTTTCTGGAGGAGGCACATGTGTCAAACTCGGACAACACCCTCAGCCGCCGTTTCTCAACGTGCGTGTCAGCCATGACAGCTTCCTTGCGCACAGCGAGCCGATGCTGGCCGAGAATCCGCACAATCCCCTCAATCTGGTTGGCGGAACCAAGTTCTTCACCGACCCGGCCCACTATCGCTTCCAGATTGGGTATTTCGCCTCGTTCGATGGGGGCTGTACCTGGACGGATGGTGGTGTGCTGCCGGGTTTTCAGAAGGAGTTTACTCTTACCTCCGATATTAGCTTTGCATTCGGTACGCATAATGATGTCTATGCGGGTGTGGTGTATGAAGCTCTCCCTGGTATGAGTGGGATCGCGGTCTCGAAATCTACTGATGGTATCACAAGTACCCCGGTAGCAATACGACAATTAGTGATGAGTGGGATCGTGGTCTCGAAATCTACTGATGGTGGCAAGACGTTTGGGAATCCTGTGAGTGTCATTGAAAGTCAGGAAAGCAAGATATTTCATGACAAGCCCTGGATCACCGTTGACCAGACAAATGGCCCGCATAAAGGCAATGTCTATGTGGTGTGGTCCTATGATTATGGGAATGACTGTGGACAAGGCAATCCGTGCGTTCAGGAATTGGCCTTTTCTCGTTCAACCGATGGCGGGAAGACCTTCTCGTCACCAGCCTTTATTGAGGGAAGTGCGCCTTTCTGTGCGAATCCTTTACCTGATCGTCCTCCTCACTCAACGAGATGCGATGCGGCTATAGGCGCCATTCCCGTTGTCGAACCAGATGGCACTATAGCGGTTGGTTACGCCGTCGCTTTTGAAACCATTTTAGACACCGCTCGTTTTATTCCGACCATGCTGCTTGTAACGACTTCATCGGATGCAGGCACCACCTGGACTGCCCCTGTCTTAATAGCAAGAGTTCATGATGTGTTCGGTCGATTCCCGCCTGAGAGGTATCGTAATGAGACGCTGCCCGCGTTTGCCTGCGACCCAAAGACGGGCCAGCTCTACCTCACCTGGTCAGATAAGAGAAGCGGAGATGCGGATATCCTATTCAGTACTTCGAGCGATCATGGAAAGTCTTGGTCGCTACCGCTGCGGGTGAATGACGATCCGCTGAAGAATGGAGCGAACCAGTTTCAGCCGCAGATGGCCGTTGCGCCCGACGGCGTGGTCAGCATCTCATTCTTCGATACGCGCCTTGATCCACGGCACAGGCTGATTGATGTCTACCTTGCGCAATCGGTCGATCAGGGCACATCGTTTCTCAAAAATGTCCGTGTGACCACGCAGAGCTGGGACCCGGCGGTCGATGCCCCCATCGATGGGTATGGGAATCAGTTTATCGGCGACTATCAAGGGCTGGCTGCGGATAACTTCTTCGTGCATCCGTTCTGGAACGATACGCGAACAGGGGCGCAGGAGATCTTCACGGCTGCAGTCCCGAGCGCTCAGCCGAAATAGGATAGATAGGTGATGAAATCAAAAGCCTGGCGCGGCTTGCCGCGCCAGGCTTCACTGTTTTGTGGAGTTCAGTTTAGAGATTGCAGTGGGACAGCCCATGCTTCTCCAGGTACTGCTGGTGATACTCCTCTGCCTTGTAGAATGCCGATGCGGGCACAACCTCTGTTACAATCGGTCGCCTATACGCACCGCTGTTTTGCAACTTCTCCTTGGAGGCAAGTGCAGCGGCCAGCTGCTCTGGCGTATGATAAAAGATGACCGAGCGATACTGTGCACCGACATCTGGCCCCTGGCGATTGAGCGTGGTCGGATCGTGATTCTCCCAGAACACTTTGAGTAGGTCCTCGTAGGATACACGGGACGGATCATATTCCACCTCCACTACTTCAGCATGTCCTGTTTTGTCCGTGCACACATCGCGATACCTTGGATTAGCGAACCAACCTCCCTCGTAGCCGACTGCTGTAGAGACGACTCCCTTCACCTGGCGAAATTCAGCCTCTACGCCCCAAAAACATCCTGCTCCAAATGTAGCATTTTCAATTGTCATTGTGATCTCTGCTCCCTTCTCTATAGTGCTGATCACGTATATCTTTATCATGAATGAGTATCAGTGTACTTCCTGTGGTCAGACCTGACGGACGCCTCACCCTCTGCTCCCTCTCCATTGCATGGAGAGGGATGGGGCAAGAACCATCCGGGGGATGGTTACAAAGGCCGCAGCAGCGTCAAGAAAGATACGGGGTATCTTTACAAGTCTGACCCATTGCAAGGTACAATTTCCGTGTGAAAGATGCCCTTTACTCCTGGCCTTTTTCCTCCGGCGCGAATTGCAGTGCAAGAGAGTTGATGCAATAGCGTTTGCCAGTCGTCTCCCTCGGACCGTCATCGAAAACGTGGCCCAGGTGCGCCCCACAGTTTCTACACACAACCTCGGTTCGCCTCATGAAAAAGGAATTGTCCTCGTGCAGCTCGACGTTTGCCATGTTCACCGGGTCATCAAAGCTGGGCCAGCCCGATCCTGATTCAAATTTGGTATCCGAAGAGAACAGCGGTTGGCCGCAGGCAACACAATTGTACATCCCCGCCTCGTGATTGTAGTACAGTGCTCCGCTAAATGCCTGCTCCGTTCCCTTCTGACGCACTACTCTGTACTGTTCAGGTGTCAGCTTTTCTTTCCAATAGGATTCCGGCTGATTTTTTAAATCTTTCATTATGCCTTCCTTTGCATATCAATCACATCTGTTACTATACATCCAACGATGTATACGGTACAAACAATGGACTAAGCAGAATACGTAACGTTACAATGAGTGCACGAGTAGAGATTTACCTTTTCCCACCTTTGCCCATTCCTCCTTCCATATATGAGAACAATGCGCATTTCTCAATTGTTCCTCTTCTTGAGTCTATCTCACCTTAAAATGTCTCAGTGACGATTTTAGGAGGGTTTGTATAGTATGCTGTAACACTCTTCGTAACGATGACAGACGGGCATATGGTAATATGATTGCGAAAAGCATCTTTAAACTCTTCTTAAGGAGGGAGCCTGACAGGCCGTCAAGCGCCGGCAGCTAACATCTTGCTAAAAAAGGAGCAGACAATGAGTACCACCCACTCTAGAGAGACGCACACACCGCTGCGCCTGGCATCAACAGCACAAACGCTTCCCACTTCTGCCACGCTTGCCATGAACGAGGCAGTGGCGAAGCGGCGTGCAGCGGGCCGCGAGACGATCCATCTGGGCTTTGGCGAAGCCTCCTTTCCGCTGCATCCCCTGCTGAAAACGGCACTGGCTGAGGCCGCAACGCACACCGGCTATGCACCTGTGCTTGGAGTACCTGCGCTGCGCCAGGCTATCGCCGCATATCTCACACGCACGCGTGGGATGACGTGTTCCGCTGATCAGATCGTGGTCGGTCCAGGAAGCAAACCCTTGCTCTATGCGCTCCTGCAGATCCTCGAAGGGGACGTGCTGCTGCCGGTTCCTTCATGGGTCAGCTATGCGCCGATGGCACGGCTGGCCGGTCGGCGCGTGACCGGCGTGCAGACCGAGTCGGACGATCATCATCGCCTGACTCCCCAGGCCCTTGCGCAGGCTATGACCCGGGCTCGCAGAGATGGAGCCGATCCACGCATCTTGCTCGTGAACACGCCAAGTAATCCAACGGGCAGCATGTTTGATCGTCCTGATGTGGAAGCGCTCGCACTCTGGGCGCGCGAGGCAGGGGTCACCCTCATCAGTGACGAAATTTATGCCGAGCTGGCTCATGGCTGGCGCGAGCATGTCTCACCAGCATGCTTTTATCCTGAAGGCTGTATTGTGACCGGAGGGATCTCCAAAGCCTTCTCGGCCGGGGGATGGCGGCTCGGATATGCAGCCCTTCCTGCGGCGACAGCGGGCAACGAGGCGATGACAGCCTTGCGCGCCCTGGCAAGTGAAATCTGGTCAGCAGCCGCCACGCCGCTCCAGGAAGCAGCTCTTGCCGCCTATACTCCCAATGCATCAGTCGAGCAATACGTGCAGCACTCGGCACTCGTGCATGGGTATGTCGCAGGTCAGCTCTACGATACGCTCACATGGCTGGGCGTTCCCTGCCCACGCCCGGCAGGGGGCTTCTATCTCTATCCCGATTTCTCTTCGTGGCGTTCCGCACTCCTGGAACGGGGTATCAGAACCAGCCAGGAGCTTGCGCACTATCTACTGGAGGAGTGGGATATCGCCACCTTGCCTGGCTCGGTGTTCGATGAAGAGCCTCTCGCACTCCGTCTGCGCTTAGCAACGAGCCTGCTCTGTGAGCCGGAGCATGTTGCCTCTCAAGAGGAACGTGAAGCTGCGCTCTGGCGTGTGCTCGATCAGGCAGAGGCGTTGCGACCAACGGGCGAGAAACGACAACCCACGCTCTCGCTACCCGCGCTGGAACGTGCTCAGGCGCGATGGACGGAAGTGATTCATGCGTTAGAAACGCGCAAGGCATCTCACCAGGCGTGGGAATGAGGATCCCTACTTCGGAATCTACCCAAATATGGACAGGCCATATCTGATATCCGGTTCCTGCTTCGACGAGGGGGATCCTCAAACATTTTTTCGATAAGGTTGAGCTTTGCCAGGCAAGCTGCCCCAAGAACAATGGTTGAGAAGGAGTCGCAAAAACCTTCGTTTCTTGCGACATAGGGGCGTATTTTTCCTTCATCTCTGTTATTCTTCGTCCTATTACTGTTGCAGAGACAATGGTATGTTTTTGTGCATGATAAAACTCAATGGTGTTACTCACAAAGTTACAAGTCTTGACCAATTTAGTGAGTTTTGTTACTCACAAAGTTCAAGTCAAGGGCCGAAAAAACTAGGCCATTTTTTCGACCGAACCCTGGCACGCCATCTGCTCACTATGCGCGACTCAGGCCGTGTCAAGGGATAGTGCTAGCGGCCTTGACACGAACGAGCAGCATGGTAGACTGCGGGCAGCCAAGTTCGATTTTTTCATGCACATTTTTCGTGCTACTTGAACATTTTCGTTATCAAAAACAAATGGTATACTACAGAAGGAGACCTCGCCAGTGGATAAGTAACATCGTTCGTCAATGAGAATGGCAGGTGTTCTGGCCGCCTCATAGATCTGAGCTGACTCGTGCCCTTCGCCCTCCAGAAGCCTGCCCTGCTGCATTTTTTCCTGGAGCATGGCAACTCCAAAATGAGAGGAGGAGAGAGCATGCAAGGGCTCATATCATCGGTCAACATCACTGACCAACAAGGTTACCTGTCCGCTGACGAGGTCTCCTACAGAAGTGATATTTCTTGTAGAAGTGGAATGGTGTGCTGATGACGACATACCGTGAACCTGCTGCTCTCTTTCTTTCCTATGCCCATGAGGATGAGCTGCTGCTTCGCAAGCTGGAAACCCACTTGAGCCTTCTTAAGAGACAAGGGCTCATTTCCATGTGGCATGATCGGTTGCTACAACCAGGGAATGACTGGGCACGCGAGATTGATTCGCATTTGAATCAGGCCTCGGTCATTCTCCTGCTCATTAGTGCCGATTTCCTGGTCTCCGACTACTGCTATGGCATCGAGATGAAGCGAGCGCTGGAGCGGCAGGAAGCGGGGGAAGTGCGGGTCATTCCCATTCTGCTGCGCTCCGTCGACTGGAAAGGAGCTCCCTTTGGGCACTTGCAAGCCTTACCCACTGATGCCAAGCCGATCACCGCGTGGAGTAACGAAGATACTGCACTCACAGATGTGGCTGCTGGAATTCGCCGTGTGATCGAGGATCTCCCGCTGCTGGCGGCCAGTGCTCCCCGCGCAGCCTTACCTGCGATCTGGAATATTCCCTATTCGCGCAATCCTTTCTTCCTTGGGCGGGACGGCTTGCTCTCGAGTCTGCATAGGCAGCTTCAGGTAGGTCAGGCAATGGCGCTTTCTCAGTCACCACAGGCTATCAGTGGGCTTGGAGGCATTGGCAAGACGCAGATCGCCATCGAGTATGCCTATCGCTATCACCAGGAGTATGAAGCAGTCCTATGGGCGCGAGCCGAGAATCTGGAAGCACTTACCTCGTCCTATAGCGTCATTGCTATTCTGCTCAAATTGCCAGAACGAGAGGCCAAAGAACAGGAGATCATGATTCACGCGGTGAAGATCTGGCTGCAGACGCACACGAACTGGTTGCTCATTCTGGATAATGCCGACGACCTGGATCTACTCCCTCCGTTTCTGCCTCCTGTTCCTGGAGGGCACACATTGTTGACGACACGTGCCTGGGACATGCAGCGGCTGGCACAGCGCATCGAGGTCGAGACGCTTCCTTCCGAGCAGGGAGCTTTGTTCCTGTTGCGGCGTGTGGCGCTCCTGGCTCCGGATGCTTTGTTGGAACAAGCCTTACCCCGGGAACGAGCGTTGGCACTCCAACTGACTCAGGACCTGGGAGGACTGCCTCTCGCATTAGATCAGGCAGGGGCCTACCTAGAAGCAACGGGAATGAGCCTGGAGCAATATCGGCAGGTCTATGAACTCCATCGGCAGACAATACTCCACGAGCGGCGAGCGCGGGTGCCCGATCATCCCGAGCCGACGGCCACCACCTGGTCCCTCTCGTTCCAGCGAGTGGAACAGCGCAATCCAGCAGCTGCGGATCTCCTGCGGCTCTGTGCCTTCCTTGCCCCCGATGCTATTCCTGAAGAAATCATCACACAGGGAGCGCCTGATCTTGGTCCTTTGCTGGAACCTACCGTTGCTGATCCCTTCCTCTTTGGTCAGGCAATTGAGGCGTTGCGTGCCTACTCCTTGCTGAATCGTGATCCTCGAACCCAGACGCTGTCGGTGCATCGGTTAGTGCAGACAGTGCTACGCGATAACATGGATGTCGAGGTACAGCAGCAGTGGAAGCAACGGGCCGTGCTCGCGGCGAACGCGTCCTGTCCGAACGTAGATGATATGGCACAGTGGAGTACCTGTGAACGATGGTTGCCCCACGCTCAGGTTTGCGCGGTCTGGATCGAGCAGGAACAGATGACTCTTCCAGAAGCGGCACGCTTACTCAATCAGGCAGGATACTACTTGAAACAACGTGCGCGATATGGGGAGGCGGAACCGTTGTTCAAGCATGCCCTCTCAATCGGCGAGCAGCAGCTAGGACCACAGCACCCATACACAGCAGCAAGCCTCAGCAACCTGGCGCTTCTTTATAAGAGCCAGGGCAAGTACAGCGAGGCAGAGCCGTTGTTCAAGCGAACGCTTGCAATTGGTGAGCAGCAGCTAGGACCACAGCACCCGTACACAGCTACCAGTCTCGACAATCTAGCGGGACTCTATGTGAGCCAGGGCAAGTACAGCGAAGCGGAGCCGTTGTACCAGCGTGCCCTCTCGATCCGAGAGCAGCAGTTGGGATCACAACACCCCGCCACAGCCACCAGCCTCAATAGCTTGGCAGAGCTCTATCGAAGGCAGGGCAAGTATGCCGAAGCGGAATCGTTATTCAAGCGTGCCCTCTCGATCCGAGAGCAGCAGTTGGGGTCACAACACCCCGACACAGCTCGAAGCCTCAATGACCTGGCGGGACTCCATGTGAACCAGGGCGAGTATGGCAAGGCGGAGCCGCTCTACCAGCGTGCCCTCTCGATCTACGAGCAGCGGTTAGGGCCACAACACCCCGACACAGCCCGAAGCCTCAACGGCTTGGCGGAACTCTATCGGAGGCAGGGCAAATACAGTGAAGCGGAGCCGCTCTATCAGCGTGCCCTCTCGATCTGGGAGCGTACATCGGGTTCAGAGTATCCTCATACGCAGAACGCACGGAGGAACTATGCCTCCCTTCTGCGAGCAACTGGACGTGACGATGAGGCAAAGATGCTGGAAAGGGGTTCTTGATCTCGTTTCACGGTGAGGGATTGTCTCACTGCTGCTCTGTTTCCGCTTCTCGAAACCGGCCGGTTTCTGAGACTAACCTCAGCCGCTCGATGGAGCCTCCTGCCGCTGCTCATTGACCTGTCTCAAAATCCATTTCAAAATTATGTGGAATATGCGCTCTCTTCTTCATAGCTTCTCCAATGAATGAGCACAAAATCCACATAATTTATGTTACGAATGGAATATGGAATATTCCACGTAACTTTAATCAATGTCTCAAAACTTTTGGCTTCTCATAAGTAAGTGAGACGGAAAGAAGAGCTTGTTTAACAGTCAGGTCTATTCGCCTTATCATCGCTTAACGTTGTATATGTTGTCTGCGGGCCTGATAAGCCCTCTCTACCTTACCGCTCTTCTAATAAAGCCCCTGATGCCCAGGCTGAGGAAGACAACGATAGTCACAGCCAATCCCAGCAGTACCCAGCGCATATCCAGAGCTGGCAGCGCATTGCCATGCAGACCTGGTGTCATCACACCTCGCAGCCCTTCGGATGAGTAGGTCAACGGATTGAACAGTACCACCACCTGGAACCATTTGATCGAGTCGAGCGCACTCCAGGAAAAGTAGACGCAGCCCGTAAAAATGATGGGCAGGAGAATTACTGAGTTGAGCAAACCTATCTGCTCAGCTTTCACTGCTGTACCGAGCGTCAGACCCAGGCTGGCACCCGCGAAGGCTGAAAGGATCATCATACAAATCAACGTTCCAATGGAGTCAGTGCGCACCTGGTACGCGTTGCCCAGAATCAGGAAGGCCAGTGGAAACACCAATGCTCCTGCTATCAAGCTGGTTAAAGCCGCGAAAAGCACCTTCTCCAGGGCAACGAAAGCAGTCGGCAGAGGGGCAAGCAGGCGATCCTCGATTTCGCGTTCGTTGCCAATGTCGAGCACAAGCGGCAGTGTGATGCCGAAAAGGGCGGTCATAAGCAGCGACATTGCAACCATGCCTGGTAGCAGGAGTGCGCCGTAAGCGGGTGAGGCCGCACCCGTCTGGGGCAGCACCCTGCCAAAGATGAAGAGGAAGAAAGCTGGTACCACCAGCCATTGTACCAGGTTGCCTATAAAATCGTGTCTTGCTATCAGGAGATCGCGCCGCAGCAGTGCTAGAAAGGCGAGGAATGACACGCTAAAAAGACTCCGCGAACGTTCGGCCGCCGCGCTGCTGTAATCATGTGCTGTAGTTGTTGTATTCATGAGCGTAGAGTCCTCCCGGTCAGGGAAATGAAAACATCTTCTAAATTTGCGCTGCCAGGTACGAGTTTTAGTAGCTCGCCCGTCGTGTCGAGCACAAGGATATGCCCATGATCCATAATGGCGATGCGCTCACAGAGCTGCTCAGCTTCGTCCATATCGTGCGTGGTAAGCAAGATAGTCATGCCTTGCTCGTTGAGCGATCGAATGCGGTCCCAGATGAAAAGCCGGGATTGAGGATCAAGGCTATTGGTAGGTTCGTCAAGAAACAGCACATCTGGTGTGTGCATGAGCGCGCGGGCGAGCATCAGTCGCTGCGCCATGCCACCCGAGTAGTGGTTTACGTTATCTTTACCACGATCTGCCAGGCCGAATTCGGTAAGTAACATATCTGCTCGCGCCTCTCGTTCCGCGCGGGGCACCGCGTGGTAGCTGGCATGAAAGGTCAGAAGCTCGCGCGCTCGCAAGCGCTTGTCCAGGTTGCTTTTCTGAGGTACAACGGCGATACGCTGCCTGACACGTACAGGGTTAGCTGCAACGTCTAATCCCATGATCTTTGCGCTGCCACCAGTAGGCAGCACTCCCGTAGTCAGAATGCCGATGGTGGTTGTCTTACCAGCACCATTCGGCCCAAGGAGACCAAAGATTTCACCGCGTTTCACCGTAAAAGAGATACCGTCCACAGCGTTAAATTGCGCTTTCGGATAGCGTTTCACAAGATCTCGCACCTCGATGGCCACCCCTGGAGATGTGATGAGATCTCCAGGTGATGTATCTATTGCTCTTTCTGTCATAATCATCCCTCTCATTCGTTAGAGGCTGGCTTTCGGTTCTCCCCAATATCGGGGTAAAAGGTGATCACGCAGCAGGGGCGACGCAAGCGTCCCTACCCTGCTCTACACCACTCCCGCCCCTACGCAAGAATGTTCGTACTAAAATTGTATGGCTCAGCCAGGTAAGATAAATCACCTCTAGGGGTGATGTGGACACCATCCCGTTTGTTGTGTACAGGTAGGCATTTCTCAAGAGGGAGATTTGAGAGGATACTACAGGCCATACGTGGTCAGAGGATGGTCAACACCTCCTGGCACGTGGACCTGGCGGCCGACTCCGCTTGTCTGGACATACTACTATGACATGCACGCTTTTTGCTCTGCTGCTTCACTGACAAGGAATGGCACTCTTGACTTTGCAGGCTATGGTACAATAGCTACAAGTACTGAGACACATCAACCTCTTAGAGAGTCACGTGGAGCACCCTGGTATGTGTTCCGATGCTTCCGGGGTCTGAAGCACCTGTTTGCGGTATTATCGTGGTCCAAGTAAGGAGGTGGAAAAACCTCATGGTTCTCTCTCATTCTCCTGATCCCGAAGAGAGAAACCACCCATCGCAGGGAGTGGCAGCAGCGACCGATCGTTTTCTGGCCGTTGTTCAAGGAACTGCGGATCTCTACTGGATTCTCACTCCCGCAGGTGAGATGCAAGAAATCGGCCCCAGTTGGCAATCCTTTACCGGGCAACGGGAGAGCGACTACCTCGAGCGAGGCTGGCTTGATGCCGTGTATCCCGCCGATCAGCCACAGCTAGAAGAAACGCTGCACCAATCCACTCTTTCCGGTCAGCCAGCGGAGAGGGTGTGCCACATTCGCAGAAGCGATGGGGTCTACCGTCTGGTACGCGTACACGTTTTTCCCGTGTGTATTCTTCCTAGAATTATTTGTGAGTTCGTCGTCTGTGGCACGGATATCACATCCGAGCAGATGAATGAAGAACAAATACAACTGGCGGTGGAAGCTTCCGGCGTGGGCTTGTGGGATCAGGACCTCATGACCCATCAAGTCGTGGCGACAGACCACTGTAAAGCGCTTCTTGGCTTGCTGCACAACACTCCGTGGACCCTTGGGTCCTTTCTGGCTGCCATGCATCCTGATGATCGTGAGCACATCCGTCAGATCATAACGCGTGCGTTCTCCGAGAAAAGAGACAATCTGTATAATGAGGATTTTCGCACGATCTGGCCTGATGGGAGCATACATTGGCTGACGGGCAGAGCACGATGTATCTATGATGTACTTGGACAGCCAGCCCACCTGGTGGGAGCGATTGTGGATATTACCGAACTGAAGCAGGCGGAGGAGCGGTTTCGCCGGTTCGTGGAATCCAATATCATTGGAATCAGTGTCTTTGATCTGGAAGGAAACATTCATGAGGCAAACGATGCCTTTCTCACGCTGGTGGGCTATACCCAGGAGGACCTGGCAGCGGGACAAGTGCACTGGACAGCGTTAACTCCCCCAGAATACCGGGCACAACGTGTTCAGGCACTAGAGGAAGTTTTGGCGACAGGTGTTGCTCAACTGTATGAACAAGAGTATGTGACGAAAGATGGCAAGCGGGTGCCGGTACTTATTGGGAACATATTCTTTCGCCAGGAAGGCCCCACACAGGTGCTGATCGCTTTGGTCTTAGATCTGACCGCCCAGAAAGAAACCGAACGGCAAAAAGACCTCTTTCTCGGCATGACGAGCCATGAACTGAAAACGCCGCTGGCCACGCTCAGAGGAACGCTCCAATTGGTCCAACGACGCCTCAAACGCACGATCACCACGACGGATCATCTCTCTCCAGAGTGGAGCACATTCGCTCAAGGTCTCTCGAAGGATCTGGAGGATTCGGTACACCAAATTGATGTGCAAACCCGTTTGATCAATGATCTGCTGGATATCTCGCGTATCGCAGCGCATACCCTGGAACTGTCGCTGCATCCCTGTGATCTGGTCAGCATCGTGCGCACAACCGCCGAGGATCTGCGGGTAACGGCACCTGAGCGTGTGCTTCTGCTCGAATTGCCGGAACATACTGTGGTCAACGTGCTGGCCGATCGGGACCGCATCAGCCAGGTGATCACCAACTATGGAACCAATGCGCTGCGGTATGCAAGCCCCAGTCAACCAATCGCTATTGGACTGACCATCCAGGAGGACACTGCCCGCGTCTGGGTGCGAGACAAGGGACCGGGTCTCACCGAAGAGGCGAAGACGCAAATCTGGCAGCGCTATCACCAGGTCAAGGGAGTACCCGTGCAGAGTGGTGCGGGAAAAGGGTTGGGCCTGGGCCTCTCTATCTGCCAGACGCTCATCGCGCAGCACCAGGGAGCATGTGGTGTGGAGAGTACGCCTGGGGAAGGTTCCACCTTCTGGTTTACCTTGCCCATGGTCACATGAGCGCGAACAGCGACGGCGGATCCTTTCCTTGCTCATCTTTCCCGGTCCTGTATCTTGTCCAGACAAGCGGAGTCGGCCGCCAGGTCCACGTGCCAGGAGGTGTTGACCATCCTCTGACCACGTATGCTACAGGCATAGAATGTTCTTGTTACATTCTTCCAGCAAAACAAGGAGGAAACTATGCCTGTCTCCAAAAAGCGTACCACACCGACTGCTGAAGCGGCAAAAATGGAGTCATCGGACCACAAAATGCCGGATGAACAGGAATTTCGCCAACGGATGCGAACCCTTGCAGTTAACGCCATGCGGGTCTTGATTGAAGCAGTCATGCGGGAGGAACTTGAGAACTGCGTCGGCGCAGAGTGGGGGGAATGCACCCCTGAGCGAACAGGCTATCGCAACGGCTATTACACGCGAGACCTGGTGACAAGCACGGGGCGCATTGAGGACCTCTCGGTGCCGCGAGACCGCGCAGGGCAGTTTCACACGCAGGTGTTTGAGCGCTACAGCCGGTATGAACCCGAGGTAGCGGAAGCCCTGACCGAGATGTTTGTCAGCGGTACCAGCACCCACAAAGTCGGCAAAGTCGCGGAAAAACTGGTGGGAGTGGCAAAGAGCGCCAGCGCCGTGAGCCGCCTCAACCAAACGCTCACCGAGCAATTTGCTACCTGGCGAGAGCGTGCACTTCTCACCCACTACCGCATCCTCTACCTCGATGGCATTCATTTTACCGTTCGACATGGCAGCCAAACGGACTCTACCATCATCTTAACGGCCCTTGGTGTAGACCTGGAAGGGAATAAGGACGTCTTGGCGAGGCGCTCCTGCGCAGAGGAAGACAAAGATGGGTGGAGTTGCCTCTTACAAGACCTGCGGAGCCGTGGAGTGAGCGAGATCGATCTGATGGTCACTGATGGGCATGATGGACTGAGAGCCTCGGTCGGTGCGCTGTTTCCGGCGACACCACGCCAGCGTTGTCTGGTTCACAAACAGCGCAACGTCATGAACGCTATTGCCCACCGTGAACGGAAGGAAGTGGCGACAGAACTGGCGGGAATCTGGAAGCAAGAGACGAAAGAGGACGCACTACTGAATCTGGCGGCCTTCAAAGCCAAGTACCGCCAGCGCTATCCTGAAGCGGTGCGCAGCCTGATGGAAGATGAAGAGCATCTCTTGACCTTTTATGCCTTCCCGCCGATCATGCATCGCTACATTCGTACAACCAACGCCATTGAAAGCTTCTTTAGCAATGTTCGAGGGCGCACCGATCAAATAGACGCCTTTACGACAGAAACGAGCTGTCTGACTATCGTTTGGGCTGTGATGCAAGCTATCCGCCTGCCAAGGATTCCAGTTGGCTAAAGGCTGCATACTGGTCATCGTCGACATACAAACAACCAGCCAGAAAGGCTGGATCGGAGAGGGGTGTTGTTTGCGCACTGTCCTGTGTAACAAGAGCACCTTTAGAAGCTTGCTTGCTCAGGATTTTTGCAAGCCCGAGCTGCATTTTTCTGTTTGTTCGATCTTTTGGGCTCGATCCCATCAGTCTTGTATCTTCACCTGGTTGTCTCCTACCTGTCTCTACACAAAACTCGGGATGGTGTCGTGATGTGGGGGTGATTCGGGGGCAGGTACTATAGGAGATTCAGTTCCCTGGCGCGTATGATTGCCTGGGTGCGGCTGCGGGTGTTGAGCTTACGATACAGGTGCCGGATGTGCGTCTTGAGGGTATTCTTTTCCACTATCAGCTTTTGCATGATCTCTTGATTTGATAGGCCGTTAGCAATCAGTCGCAGCACTTCTAGTTCACGCTCGCTGAGAGGATTGAGCAGCGGCTGTACAGGACGGCGGGAACTATCTGGAGAATCGTCTGCCACATCCGACCTGTATGCTGCCAGCAAACTGCCTGCATAGTCCGTAGAAAAGTTATATGCTTCCAGTCGCTTCTTCTGCTGTACTTTGAGTATCTTCATCAATAGATCAGCCATTGGCGGTCCCTCATCCACAAAAATGCGCACGTAGCCACTTGGCTCAGCCAGAGTAAGTGCTTGCGCCAGTGCCGTCATAGCTTGAGTTGTTCGCCCCCGGGCTTCCAGCGCTAGTGCTTGCAGTACCAGCGTACTGATCAAAATGCTGCTGTATGCTTCCGCCTCGGCGAATTGTCGCAGCCGGTCCAACAATGCCAGCGCCTCGTCAAATGCTCCTCTGGCCAGTCGTATCCGCGCCGAAGTAAGGTACTCAAACATATGTTGTATATGCCAGTTTTCCGGTTCATTTTGTATCTCGATCACGCTTGCTTCGGCCCAGCGCGTTGCAGATGCGATGTCACCACGTGCGATGTAGATCCTGGTCACAGCCTCTACTATCGAAGCAAGCAGGAATTGTGGAAAGGCATGGCTTTTTACAATTTGCTCGACCTGCTCAATACACTCCAGTGAAGCATCTTCATTTCCCTGTGCATGTTTTACCTGCGCTAATTCCACGTATCCGAAGAGCAGCGTGCCCACATTTCCCGACTTCTGGCTTTGTGCAATACCCTCCAGGATATGCCCTGTTGCATCTTCCAGCTTGT
>WNFB01000790.1_pt1 | contig 29321 bp, 30 predicted proteins | sample 5400501 | NCBI WGS metagenome assembly WNFB01 (sample SAMN13153341, study PRJNA577476) | soil metagenome | isolation source: 200 cm saprolite under Douglas fir tree site 2 hole 1 | place: USA:California | collected 2015-04-18
AAAGAGAAGGAGATTCTCGCGATAGTCGGGCCCAACGGGTCGGGGAAGACCACGCTATTCAACGTAATCTCGAAGGTCCTCAGGCCCAACCAGGGGACCGTCGTCTTCGACGGGCATAGAATCGACAAGCTACCTCCCCACAGAATCACGCACCTGGGTCTGGCCAGGACCTTCCAGGTGCCGTCTTTCTTCAAGTCGATGACAGTTGAAGAGCAGGTCCTCCTAGCCGCTCATTTCGGGGGGAAGAACTCGCACGATGCCACGACAACGGTCTCGGATAGTCTGGGGTTCGTCGGACTGGCAGACAAAGCCAAGTCTCCGACCGACCTACTCGACATATACGGCAAGAAGAGACTCATGATTGCTTCCGCTTTGGCTGTCAAGCCCAAACTTGTGATGCTCGACGAACCTCTAGCTGGGCTCAACAACCAGGAAGTCGCAGAGGAGCTCGGTATGATTACGAAGATAAGGGAGCAGGGGATAACTGTCATGATCATAGAACACAACATAAGGGCCATCTTCGCCTGGGCCGACAGGGCCATAGTGATGCACAGAGGCGAGAAAATTGCCGAAGGCTCGCCTCCGGAGGTTTCGAAGGACGTCCAGGTGATAAAGGTCTACCTCGGAGAGGGATACTTCTAGGTGACTAGGCCGTGCTAGTTCTAGAGAACGTCCGCTCAGGGTACGGCCAGGTCGAGGTACTGAAGGGAGTGAGTCTTGAAATCAAGAAAGGAGAATACGCCGCCATAATAGGGGCAAACGGCCACGGGAAGACCACAATCCTCCGGACTGCATCCGGCCTCTTGCGGCCTTCGTCGGGGAAGGTCAAGTTTGACGGTGAAGATATCACAGGGATGCCCCCATACAAGGTAGCCGAAAAGGGGCTGATTCACATTCCCGAGGGAGCGAGGCTCTTCCCACAGATGACTGTTCAGGAAAATCTGGTCGCCGGCGCGTTCGCAAAATCTTCATGGCGCAACAAGGCCAAAAACCTAGCGCGCGTGTATCAGCTCTTCCCAAACATCGCCGAACGAAAGAACCAGCTCGCGCTAACGCTGAGTGGCGGCGAAAGACAGACGGTCGCGATCGCCAGGGGCCTCATGGCGGAAAGCGTGAAACTCTTGATGATTGACGAGCCTTCGGCCGGTCTCGCCCCCCTCTTGATCGACGAAGTCTACGGAAAAATAGGAGAGATCAGGAAGACGGGCGTCGGAGTGCTGGTCGTCGAACAGAGTCCGAAGAGGATAGCCGACTGCGATTGCATCTATCTAATCGAGAACGGAGAGGTGAGGATGCAGGGAAGCGCCAAAGAAGTGCTCGAAAGCAAAGAAGTGATGCAGGCTTATCTAGGAAGTTAGGGGGCCCGAATTCGATTGGTTGAGACCGCGCTGCTGCTCCCTCCACTTCTGAGCGCCATCATCCTGGGTTCTCTATACGCGCTGATGGCTATGGGCCTGACCCTCATCTACTCCACCATAAGAATACTGAACTTCGCGCACGGCGCATTCTTCATGGCTGGCGCCTACATAGTCTGGTGGCTCAATACCCCCGAGAGCGCTACAAGGCTGTTCGGGACTATGATACCTGTCTCTGGTCTTCAACTCCCACTCTTGGTGGCCGTGATTCCGGCGGTCATCATAATCTTCGGGGCGGGAGTCCTCACGCAGAAAGCACTGATTCTGCCGCTGATTAAGAAGCCCAACCCGCTGATTACGACCCTCGTAGCCACCCTGGCCTTGGCGACAATCCTCGAGAGCGTCGCAACGGTAATCTTCGGAGGAGGCAGGTTTTCGTACGCAGAGGAGTTGGTAGTAGGAAACGTCCGCTTGGAGTTGGTAGTAGGAAACGTCCGCTTCGGCGAATTAATCGTCACCTACGTAGAGATAATCCAGTTCGCAGTTGCCATCGGAGTGCTGGTGGCTCTTTACCTCTTCCTCAAGAAGTCTCGAATAGGGATAGGGATGAGGGCCGTCGCCCAGGACCTCGACGCGGCGAGCCTCTGCGGCATAAACACTCAGACAGTCTACCTACTTACATTCGGAATCGGCGCGGCGCTCGCGGCGCTCGCAGGTTTCCTCTTGACCAACATAATATTCCTGTCTCCGTCTGTCGGAGCGACCCCGCTGACGATAGCTTTCATCGTCGTTGTCTTCGGCGGGATTGGCAGCGTGCCGGGCACAGTAATAGCCTCCTACGTCGTCGCTTTGGTCCAGCAGTACGTAACCCTCCTCCTGGACCCTTCGTGGGGCCTCTCCTTTGCGTTTATTCTGATGATAGCGGTCCTCATCATCAGACCAAGAGGACTCTTTGGCTTCAGGGAGACTTAGACAATTGCGTCTGAGGACTATCATCCTGTTTGTCCTGCCGGTGGCAATCCTCGGTTTGTACCCCCGCGTGGCCGAACAAGGCTATCTGACGTACACCCTGATAGTGATTTTGGCCTATTCGATAATCGGATTCTATTACAACATGCTCCTCGGCAACGTGGGTATCCCGTTCCTCGGCCCGATGGTTCCATACGCTGTCGGAGGGTACACTGCCGGATACCTCGCCCTGAACGGGTACAACCCTCTAATTGGGATCGTCGTGGGCTCTTTCTTCGCCGCTGGGAGCGGATTTGCCTTCAGCCTCCTTTCCAACAGGGTCCGGGGGCTTTACATGGCGCTCTATTCGCTTGTCTTCACCCTCTTTTTCCACCAGCTGATTGTGCGGTCTGACATCCCGGCACTCTTCCACGTCTTCGTAGGCGCGATTGGCCAGAACAATATACCGGACATCACGCTGGGCGGGTTCCGCTGGAGGCTCGGAGACGGGGTGGCCTACTACTACCTTGGAATCCTACTCTTCGCAGGTTCGGCCATATTCCTGAAGATTCTGCTCGATTCGAGGTTCGGTGTGGCTTTCAAAGCGGTGAGGGACGCAGAGGTGTACGCAGCTTCTCTCGGGATTGGCATCTTCAGGGTCAAGGTCATCGCCTTCTTGGTATCTAGCTTCTTCATCGGGCTGTCCGGCGGCTTCCTCACCATCTTCTACCAGGCGATCGGACCAGATATCCTGGAGACGAGCAACATGCTTCTGTTCTTCTCCATGGTCGTCTTCGGAGGCCTAGGTACTTTCTTCGGTCCGGTAGTGGGAGCGTTCATCCTAGTCCCTCTGAACAACTATCTCACCCCCTACGGGGCGTGGAGACTCTTTGCGTGGGGGCTGGCCATCCTCTTTGTCGTCCTCGTCGCCCCCGAGGGAGCAGTGGGGAAGGCCGAACGCTTACTGAGGGGCCGAAGCATACGCGGGCTCATAGGTTCAGCTCGAGCTTGGACCCGTACGGCTTCAGGAACCTCGACTTCCTGAAGGCCTTCACCGTCTCTTCCGGCAGGTCTTTCGCGTCGTTGAGGACCCTCGGCCCCTCGGAGGAGCCTGGGGGAATCTCGCCGGGGATAAGCGTCGCTCCGGCGTAACCCTTGAGCACCCTGTCGACCCTCACAAGCTGGCAGGCGGCCTCACTGGCTATCATGAAAGCACTGTCCTTGATTAGCAGGGGCTCGACGACTCCCATCTCGAAGGCGTCGCGGAGGCGCCTGGCAAATACATCGATTCCGGTCCACTTCAGCCCACGCGCGTGGGCCGCCTCCATCTCAAGCCTCGCGTCGATCGGGTCTAGCCCCGCGTTCCTCGCGAGAAGCTCGACGAGTCCTTCGAGCGCCTCGGCGTACGCAATCACCGCCAGCTGAGTCTTGTCATCAAAGGAGAGGGCGAACTTCTTCAACCGGTGGGCCAGCTCCGCCTCGACGGCACCCGCTCCTCCGACGACTCTCGGCTCCTTTACGAGAGCACGGCAGGCCGCTAGCGCGGCGTCCAGCGCCCTCTCAGACTCACCCAGTCCCGACTCGACCTGCCCTCTGATGAGTATCGTGACAGACCTTGGGTTGGTGCAGCCGTCTATCACGAACAACCTATCCTCTTCAGGGAGCGGCTCGCCGCTCTTGACTTCCTTCTCGAGCCTCCTGGTGTCGAACCGCGGCACCTTCACCTCCTCTGCGAAACCCGCGTGCCCTAGGTCCTCCTCTTTCAGGTCGTCTAGCGAGCCCACCGCCTTTCCGCCACTAGCCTTCGCCAACCTTCCTATCCCTCCGGCGTCTGGAACCCTGTGGACGACCTGGATGCCCCGTTCCGCGAGCATCGACGCATGGAGCTCATCGCACCCCTTTGACATCACGACGAGGTCGGCCCCGGAGGCGGTTATCCTGTCGACGTTCTCTCTCACCAACTTCAGTCTAGCCTCTCTCATAGAGCCGATCCTACCAGGCGCTACCTGCACCTTGACGGGCGTCTCTTCCTCCCAAAATCTCTTGAATTCAAGCCCGCAGGTGAGCAGCGCAATCCGGGGATTCTCGATCCTCTTCGGCATTCCGGGATGCCTCAGACCGCTCTGGAAAGCGATTCCGCGAATCAGCCGGGTCTCGTCACTCGTTTTACCGATCACCTTCAGGACGCAGATGTCCCCGATGTCCAGTTGCGGCTTCCCTCCTCGCATCTCAGTGATGTGCTGGACGGCGAAGACCGCGAACTCGGCCAGCTTTGCAGCCTGATAGCCGAAGGACTTCGTCCCTGCGGCTGTCCGCGCGACCCTTAACATGTCGTCGTGGTCGCGCCAGTCCGCAGGTTTCGAAATCTTCCTCAATGTGTCGCGAGTGTGCTTCATCGCCTCGCGGTAACCATGGATTATCACCGCGGGCCTGACCTTCAGGGCGAGGAGCTTCTTCGAGTTCTTCAGGAGCTCGCCGGCCAGGACAAGCGTGGTAATCACGCCGTCGCCCACAACAATCTGGGAGTACGCCATCTCGCGGAGGATCCAGGCGCCCGGATGGACCGCGCCCATCGAGGTGAGTATCGTCTTCCCGTCGCTCGTTATCTCATCTCTCATCGGGAAGGGCTGAAGGATGAGCTTCACCATTCCCCTCGGGCCAAGAGAAGACCTGAAGTTGTCGATGAGCAGCTCCGCCCCGCGGGTGAGCGACGGTTGGGTGTACAGGCGGTCAGGTTCGTTCCCGAATGGCTTCTCTACGGTACCGAGCCACGGCAAATGGTTCCTTCACCTCCTCAGCGTATATATCACTTGCTCGGTCGCATTGTCAGCTTCCGAGATTCGACCATAGCTTACGTCTGCGCTGGAGCCAGACGGCAGTGGCAACCAAAATCAGGAATATCGCAAGCACGGAAGCGATGACCATAAGCTCGGGAGTCGGTGGCGGGAGGCTTGAGCCATGAGGGCTGGCGCTGCCAAGGTCGATCGAGAAATCTCTGCTCGAACAGCGGCCTCTCGTAACTGCGACGAAGACTTGATCGTACCTATCGGGCGAGACCACGATGACCGGCCTCGACAACGTGACCCTGTATGTGTTGGAGCTGTTCGAAAGACGAGTCACGACTGTGGCCTCGAAGCAGGACCTGTCTTGCGCCCGGAGGTTGACGGAGAGAGTCGCGTTCGAAGTCGGTTCTACCTTGACGTATTCTATGCCGTCCGGGACCCTGACCTGCAGCGGGTCCCCGGCCGCGAACCCGTTAACCCCGCCCGTGAACCTCGCCACCGTCTCGTTGGTCCCGGTCCACTTCGCCGCAGCGCCGACTGGCGGAGGCTCGCGAAGGACGGCGGTCGCCCCGTCCCGGTCGGTGAAGTTGCCCGTGAGGATCGCGGTGGCGAACTCGTTCAGCACCTCCGTGAATGTCTTGTTGTAACCGAGGGCGCGCAGCTGGCTGACCACCACCCCATCTGCGGTCGTCTCGCGGTTGGCGTTCGCCATTATCCTCTTTATTATTTCAGGGCCGCCGTAATGGTCGGAGAGGAAAACGAGGAAGAAAGCGTTGTCGTAGGTCCGCTCGTCGAAGGCTTTCTCGGTCGTCCCGTTGGGCCCGAGCCATGCCGAGATTACCCAGGGGTCCCATCTGGATTCGTTCCTTGCCACCGTATATCCCGCCCAGTTCGCAGAACCTTCGGCGAGCCAGAGCCCGAACGGGAGGATGCCGTTGAACTGGGTGTACTGGATCGTGTGGAAGACCTCGTGGGCAACCTCCCAGTTAGAGGTCGGGATCCCGCAGTCATTCGGGCATGGAGACCTGTACCTGTACTCAATCTGAAGGTGCTGCAGGCTCGTCGGCGTCAGGGGACACAGATCGCACAGCAGGAAATTGGTGAAGCCCCCCTTCGCGAGGTCCAGATAGATCGGAATCGGGTTCCTTGCGGGAGTTGTAAATCCCTCCTCGAGGACAAGCTTCGTGTACGCGGTCTCGGCCATCGTGCTGACGTTCCTGGCCCACTCGGGTGTCACGGAGAACCGCCCCGTGGTGTTATAGAAGACGGCGAAATGCGCAGTGGAGACGCTGTATTGAAAACACTGATCGAGCCAGTAGTCGCAGTTGTCGGGCTGCGACCCGGAGGGCGCCGCCTGTGAAACCTGAAGGTTGACCGAGAGGATAAGAAGAATCGATGATAAGGCCCATCGCTGTCTTTCCACCCTAGTCTCGAAATCCTTCTTCACAACTCTTGAGAACCCTCGGTTTACCTCGCTCCCTTCCTTATCGCTTCGTAGGCCTCCATTCGCCCTGAGATTCTGGCGGCGAGCAACGCCCCGATTCCGGCCGTGACCATCACGATCAGGACGGCCATCGCGACGTAAAGACCCGTCAGGCTCGGGGAGGGCGGCACGTACGGCATCTTGAACGCGAGGATGACTGAGTCGTAGACGACGGGAGAGCTGAAGGCAATCCAGACGGCGAGTATCGCCATCAAGCCGGCCACGCTCGTCGTCAGCGCGCTCTGGGTGGCTACCATCTTCCGGACGAACCTCCGCGACCCCCCGAGGCTCCGAATCACCCCGATCTCTCCCCGCATTTCATTCGTTGCGAGGGAAGCCACTGTCGCAACGAGGGCCAGCGAGCCCACCCATACCAGGACCCCGGAGAGGGAGAATATCGATAACAACCCCGAATACTGTACGGCGGCCGCTTTCGCTATCGAATCGAGGGTGTAGGCCCTGACTCCGGAGACACGGGCACTGACCGTCGCCGCTCCGTCAGCCGGGTTCGCCCCATCTTTGAGCTTGACGAAGACGGCGCTTATCTGTCCCTCCTGGAAGCTGAGAGCCTGCATTCCGAACTTGGCTGGGTCATTTCCGGCCTTCTGCCACTGCAGCATCTTGTTCGCCGTCTCCATCGAGACAAAGATGACGTGGTCTAGGAACGTCCCCGTCCTGGGGAGAGTTGCTTGCCTCTGCAGCTGCACCCCGTAATACTGCCCCTGGGCCGGCAGCTGAGAGAATTCAGGGACCTCGCCTCCCGCGATTGCACCGTTTCCGCCGAGCGACTGGCCGACGTTCGTCGGGAGCCAGCTGTCCAAGACGAAGTTTCCCGTGGTGGCAGCGCCCACTATGTACACGACGTCCAGCCCGCCGCATCCTCCGGACGGGAAGAAGTAAGTAACGAGCAGTTGAGGCGTTGCCTGCTTCACCCCGGAAATGGATGCAACCTGCTGCGTCACATTTCCTTCGAGGTACGGGGGAATCGAGAATGATAGAGGCCCTGAGGAGGCTGCCGAGCCCCCCGTGTAGGTCAACGTATAGAAGGGCTGGGCGGAGAGGGAGGTCTGACGGGGAACCACCAGCACGTCCGCCCCGAGCTTGTCCTTGGTCGAAGAGATGCTGTAGGCCGCCCCGTTAGTCAGGAGCATCGACGAGAGGAGTATCCCGACGAGGACGGCAATCGCCGCACCTGAAGACACGGTCCTGAGCGCCCTTCCCCGAACTTCCCGCCTGACGAGCGAGTACAGCCTCGGGGACCTCGGGTCGTGGTCCCGCAGCTCGTGCCAGGAGACGATTAGGACCAGATATAGCCCCACTGTGACCGCGAGGACACCCGATCCAACCTGAGCGTACGCTATCAGGTGGTCCGTCGGGGCAAAAGCGGCGATAAGACCGACTCCCCCCACAAGAGCCACGAACCCTCCCAGTAGTGGTGCGGGTCTGAGGGTCATTTTCACTGCCCCGCCGATTTGCTGAGGACTCCGTTGTCCATCGTTCGCACCCGCGTTGCATAGTTTACGAGCTCTAGGTTGTGAGTGACCATCACCAGGGTTCTCGGACCCTCTTCATGGACCTTCTCTATAAGGCGCATTATCTCCAGCTCCGTAGCCTTATCGAGGTCGCTCGTGGGTTCGTCCGCCAGTACTATCTCCGGCCCGTTCATCAGAGCCCTTGCGAGGGCGACCCTCTTCTGTTGCCCCACAGAGAGCTGGGAAGGGTAGGCGTGAGCCTTCTCTGAGAGACCGACCATCTCGAGCAGGGCAAGCGCTTTCTCTCCGACCTTATCAACGCCCCTTGAGAACATCGTGGGGAGCTTCACATTGTCAAGGACCGTCAGGGTCGGGAGAAGGCTCGGTATCTGGAATACGAACCCGATCTTCTCGGCCCGAAATCTCGACTGCTCGGAGTCGCTCATGCTCCAGAGGTCTACCCCGTCGACGTGAACGGAGCCCGCGGTCGGCTTTGTCAACCCCCCAATCAGGCTCAGCAGCGTCGTCTTGCCGGAACCCGACCTGCCAATTATCATCGCGAACTCCCCCTCCTCTACGGTCAGGTCGACCTTGTCCACCGCCTTCACGAGAACGTCTCCGCTTAGCCTATAATGCTTCGAAAGGCCTCTCAGCTCGATCATTTACTCCCCCTTTCTTATCGCTTCGTACGGGTCGCGCTTCGTCGCTCTGTAGGCGGGTATTACCGAGGCGACGCTTCCCGTTATGATGCCTATGGCAACGGACCTCACAATCAAACTCAACGAATCCGAGAAATCAGGAACCATGAGAGAAGTATTAAACGTGGCTACGAGAAAGCTTTTCCCGAAAGTAACAACCACCTCTCCCAAGATCAGGCCGAGCGCGCTACCGACCGAGGCCACCAGCCCCGCCTCCTTGAACACGTTGACGAAGACGAAACGCCTCGTCGCACCAAGCGAGCGCATCACACCGAGCTGGCGGCCGCGCTCATTCGTTGTCATCGAGAAGACAAGGGCAACCAACAGGAATACGGATGCCGCCATTATTACTTCCGCGAGAAGTTCGTAAGAAGCGATCCCGGTCGTATCGACGATCACCCGGGAAACCAATCCAGACGCCTCGACGACCCTAAAGGAACCCAGCTCGTTCTTGACCTCCGACTCCACCGCGCTTAGAGAGGCGCCACGGGCAAGCTTCACCATGACGGCTGAGACTTCTCCGCCCTTGGCGCTGTTCAGACTGCCGTTGAGCGGAGGCGGGGTGTGCACGGCCTGAATGGGAAAGAGGACTGTCTGGTCCAACGAACTGTTCGTGGGGTGCAGGATGGCCACTACCTTCAGCCCGAGACCGTCATAGCGCACCTCGTTCCCCACGGAGAGATTTGTGTCCGGGCCCGCTACAGCCTCGTCCCTCTGAAGCCCCGTCAACGTATTATTCAGCCAGGCTCGAACAACGAAGTCTGTCCCCGGGTCGAAGGCTACCAGCCTGCTCGGCGGTCCTGTGCCCGACCCGTTCAGGTCGGCGACGTAAAGTTGCGGGGAGGCGGCCGCGACCCCGGGCAGGCGTAGGAGGTCGTCGACGACACTGCCGTTAAGGTAGCCCTCGGGGCGTTCCACAACAAAGATCGGCCCGGTCGCGTATTCGTACGAAAACGTCGCGGGCAGGATGGGGGGCAGAATCATCATGTCCGCTCCAAACTTCTCCGAACCTGCGAGGGAAGCTTCCTGCGCGCCGGCCCCGAGAACCGAGGTCGAGAAGAACAAGCTGACAAGCACCGCTACGGAAATGAGCACGGAGATAGTTCTGAACCTCGTCCCCCTGAGGTCTCGGATGATGAGACGCGCTTCCCTCAAGGTTTGTTTTTCGTGAACCAATTTGTTATTAAGACTTCATCGCCCTCCTCGATAACTCTCGCGACAAATTTGATTTCTCTGCGGCTCGGTCCACGATTAGCGCAATATCTCATGATTGGACAGCATCGGACGAGGTTCGGCAGAAGGTTGTGGAGCGTCTTCATCTCTTACGAATCAAGGTGGCAGAAAGCCAGAACCTGAAGGGTTCGACAACCTCCCTAACCGTTTAAAAGGGAAAAGGAACCTCTCGCGCAGCAGTGAAAGTCGGGCTAATCGGTCTCGGGATAATCGGCTCCCGAGTCGCGGCGAATCTCGCTGAGGCAGGCTCCCTTCACACCGTCTACAACAGGACTCTTGCCAAAGGCGAGGCTTTCCGCGCGGGGCGCGAGATTCACCTCTCCGAAACTATCCAAGAGCTCGTTCGCGAATGCGAGGTCATCGTGACCGTCCTGTCGGACGACGACGCGGTGCAGTTCGTTTACGGAGGACTCTCCTCAGTTGCCGTCGAAGGCAAGACGTTCCTGGAGATGAGCACTATCGCCCCCTCCACCTCCGCGGGTATCGCCGCGCAGTTAAGGCGGAGAGGGGCATCGATGCTGGACGTTCCAGTCGTCGGGTCGGCGAATATGGTCGAGAAGAAAGAAGCCGTCCTCCTGGTCGGAGGCGAAAAAAGGGACTTCGAGAGGGTGAGCCCTCTCCTGCATTACATCTCCAAAGAGGTTTTGCACGTCGGTCCGAACGGCGCGGGGCTCAGCCTGAAGCTCGTCCACAATCTGACCCTGGGGTCGTACGTCGTCGCGCTCAGCGAGGCAGTTCACTTTGGCCTCGAGGCCGGGCTTCAACCTGGCTTGATCGAGAAGCTCCTCGTTTCCCTGAGCAGCGTGCGGTCGCCGAACTCGGCAATCAAGGTCCCGAAAATCTTGAGGTCGGACTACACTACGCAGTTTTCGCTGAAGCACATGATAAAGGACCTGAGCATCATAGAAGGCGAGGCCAGGCGGCAGCACTCGTCCATGCCCCTCGGGAGTCTTGCGCTCCAGATGTACAGGTTGGCACAAAACAGGGGATTCGCGGAAGAAGATTTCGTCGTTGTGGCGGAACTCTTCAAGAAGACACGCGGCATTGCGTCGTAGCGCGGGAGAGAGTCCCAGATTACTGCTAGGCTCCCAGTTCTGGTCCCCCCGCGTTCACAGGGAGTTGAAGCGTGCTCCACCTTAACCTCACGGCGATCGGCACAGCCACAGCTGCTTTCAGCAGGTCCACAGGAATAAATGGCACCGCTCCCAAGAGTACGCCGTTCAGAAGGCTAAGACCGAGGTAATAGGAAAGCCAGACAACCCCAATCACGTAGATGACGAGGAGCGAGAGCAGAGCCGACAGCGAGACTCTTATCGTGTCGCCCCTTCTCGTGGCCGGACGCCGACGGGCCACATAGCCTCCCAGCAGGGTGGCGACGGGAAACGCGAACAGGTATCCCCCCGTGGGGCCTAGCAGAACAGCCGTACCGAAAGACAGACCAGCGAAGACAGGCAGACCGACCGCGCCAAGTACCAGGTAGATAATCATCGAAAGCGCTCCATACCGGGCGCCGAGAAGGGCCCGGGCCAGATAGACAACGAAGACCTGGAGGGTGATCGGGACTTGGGTGATCGGATCGAGTGGGATTCTGACTGGAGAAGTCAGAGAAATCAAGGCGGCGAAGGTCGCCGCGAGAGCTATGCCCCTGCTCCTCGAGTAGGGCCAGTTGCCCATCGAGTCACGTCATGGGCGAGCAAATTAAAGCCTTTTTCAAGCGTGAAAGGACCGCGAAAGGAAGTTTCTCGAACCCGATAATACTTAAAAGGCCTGGCGCCAATTACACGGGCGAAAAGACATGCCTCACGGAGACATATCCTCCTCAAAGGACACCGTCGGCGTTGCCGTGGTCAATTACAAAGTTCCCACTGTGGGAACAAAGCAGGAGGTCTTGGCAAACTGTCGGCGAATAACGACTTTCGTCTCAGGAAACAAGGCTGGCCTCCCAGGCCTCGACCTGATCTTATTCCCCGAGTACAGCACGCAGGGGTTCAATCCGAAGAAGTGGAAGGAGCTATCAACGACCGTCCCCGGGCCGGAGACCGACGTCTTCGCGGAAGCTTGCTCAGCCAACAGGGTCTGGGGCATCTTCTCGCTTACGGGTGAGCTGCACGAGGACCACCCACACAAGAACCCGTACAACACAATGATACTCATGAACGACAGAGGGCAGATCGTCCAAAAGTACCGCAAGATCATGCCTTGGGCGCCAATCGAGCCTTGGTACCCCGGTAACAGGACGTACGTGAGCGACGGTCCGAAGGGGCTCAAGGTCAGCATGATCATCTGCGACGATGGCAACTATCCAGAAGTCTGGAGAGACTGCGCGATGAAGGGAGCAGAACTCATCGCAAGGATTCAGGGCTACATGTATCCCTCGAAGGCCCAGCAGGTGCTGATGGCAACCGCGATGGCCTGGGCGAACAACACCTACGTCGCTGTCGCGAATATGGCCGGCTGGGACGGAGTGTATTACTACTTCGGCCACTCCAATATCGTCGACTTCGACGGAAGGGTTCTGGGAGAGTGCGGCGAAGCACCCGACGAGGTGCAGTACGCGGAACTCTCGATTCCTTCAATCAGGAGCGCAAGGAAGAGCTGGACCGCCGAGAACCATCTGTTCAAGCTTCTTCACAGAGGCTACACCGCCAAAGAGGCCGCAGGAGAGGTGCCTGTAGCTGAGTGCCCCTACGAGTTCTACGTGAACTGGGTGAAGGACCCTGAGGGCACGAGGAAGAAGGTAGAGCAAATCACGCGCAAAACGACCAAGCCGGAAGTCCTCGCCACGATAGAAAGGTAGGTCCTGTCTGAGGAGAAAGCGGGGAAACCCGCGGAAAGAGAAAGGGCTACGGTATTTCTTATCACACCTCTTGAAGGGCTAAGCTTGGCAAAAGCCTAGAGCGGTCTATCTTGGAAGTCAGCGTCGAAGTTCCCCATATAGAAGGGCTGACGGCCGAAGCCGCGACAGTGGTGAAGTGGATGAAGAAGGAGGGAGAGAAGGTAAGGAAAGACGAGCCCCTCCTGATTGTGGAGTTTCCCAAGGCGGAAGTCGAAATCTCTGCACCTGCATCAGGGAAGCTTACTAGGATTCTCGCAAAGGAGGGCAGGATGGTTAGGATTCACGAAAAGGTCGGCATCCTGCAGATGACCTAGCGGTTCTGCTCGCTGGCCCGTCTCCCACGCTCAGCACGGAAGACGACTCCGGCGATCGCGGCCCCAACGATGGGCCCAATCACGTAGACGTACTGCCCATCAAGATATCCCGAGAATATCGCGGGACCCAGGCTCCTGACTGGGTTAAGGGACCCGCCAGAGATGGGTCCGAGAATCATTATCAGGACGAATAGCGCTGCTCCAGCTACGATTCCCTGTTTCCCAGAGCCCTTGATGAACGCTACCGCGTACAGGACGACGAGGCACAGCAACATCGTCCCTATCACCTCTAGGGCTATCCCCTCGACCGGCCCGACGCCGGTGCCGAGCTTGTTCGAGCCCAGGGAAGCAGACTGGACCACCGAGTCAAAGACGAGAAACAACGTCAGCCCCGCCAGCAGCCCACCTAGAAGTTGGAAGGCAAAATAGGGGACGACGAGCCCTCGTTTGAAGCTGCCAGCGGACGCGAAGGTAACGGTGATTGCTGGGTTGACGTGAGAGCCTGAGTATCTGGCCAGAAATGTGATGTCCAAGGCGAGCGTGCACCCCGGCACGAGCGCTGCAAAGACCAGCCTCCCGGTAGCATCGAGACCCGGCACAAGAAAGCCCACGACTATAGCGGCGGAGGCGAAGAAGGATATGGCGAAAGTCCCGACCAGTTCCGACAGGAACTTCATCTTCAACTGCGCGAAATCTGTCGAACCCATGCTTGAATGGTGCTCGGAGGGGCGCCACGAGGAGTCGATTTATTCTCTTTCCCCGGGTCGAGGATGCTCCAGAATGTCAGCTGTTGAAGAGAGCGTTGGGTGAAAAGCCTCTGAAGGAATCGGGAGCCAGAAGACCAGGGTGCGGTATAGGCCGCGGCGACCATCTAGAGCTGCTTCTTCAGCTCAGCCAGACACTCACGGAGGGTCATCTTCCCCATTCATGGGCTTCCCCGGTTCACCCAATGCAGGCCATTTCCTCCGCCGTTTCCTGGAACCACTCCTTTGCTATCTCCAGGCGCCTAGGCTCAGCCTTCTGACGCCCAAGTTACTGGTTACCAGTCTGGACGTCCCTGGAGGCTGCGGAGCTCTTTTTTCGCGACTCTGATTTCATGAACGAATTCTTAAATACGCTCAAAGCGTGGAATCACACAATGGCACTCGACCCGCTGGAATTGATCATAATCGGCGTAATCGTGGTCGTCGTTCTCCTTTGGGGCCCCAAAAAGATTCCCGAACTCGCAAGGTCGCTCGGCTTGGCCAGGAAGGAATTTGACCAGGCAAAGAAAGTGATGCAGAATCCCGGAATGGCGCTAACAGACAGCTTCACTCCGGGTGTTCAAGGGCAGGCCACTCCTCCTTCCTCCGACGAACTCCTCCTGCAGACAGCCAGGCGCCTGGGAATCAACACCCAAGGCAAGACGAAGGAACAGATATCCGAGGAGATCGTAGCGAAGGGCAAGGACCCCTACGGCCCTTAGAGAGTAAGGCACGCAAACCGTCCGGAACCCCTTCAAGTCATCTAGTTTCGTTGTTTTCTTTAGGACCCCATAGCCGCGGAAGCACTCGAGACACACGATAGCGGCCAGAGCGGTTGGAGCTAACTCAGGAGGCTGATGTTGTGGCTTGCTATGACCCCCGATACGAGGGGCGCGATCGCCCTAAGCGCAAGCGGGGAACCACAACCTCACCTGCCTCCTGCCCGGGACGTACCTTTTCGAGGCACATCCTTGGATACTACATAGTATCCGCCACAAAGGTTTATCGTTATTCCAGATAAACCTTCCGATTGGCGATGCAATTCGCCCCTGTACTGGCTACTTCCGCTGTTGCGTTTCCTCGCTGTTCTCCTTACTGTCTTTCCATAACTTGCAAAACATATCCATCAACACACAAAAAGTCAGCATGGATCATATTGGGCGGAGCTGCTGGGAATTGGGATCAGAGTTGGCAGCCGCCTTTAGCGCAGCGGAGAGCTAGCGGTCCAATGAGTCTACAAACATCTCCGGGGCCTTTCCCTCAACTTGGGTAGCTGTCCTGTTCTGCGGTCCAGCATATCAGAGCGACTCAACGATCGTAAACCCGACCCGCGGAATCCCAGCGCTTGGTGGGCCTCTAGGATGCTACATCGTGATTTTCTTCCGCGACGCACAGACTCGAAATACCCTTTTACGCCCAGCGTCAAGCACTGTTATACTCGGGCACTCGGAGCCTGCAAGTTGTTCAGGTCTTTTCCAATCCATTCCTCAACGTGAGGTGTTGAGCTTGCGGTTGGTCATTCAGATCTTGGCCAGGACACAAGAATAAGACCGGACATAGAAGAGTAATCTGCCCAGAACCTGACCGGAGATTCACGATGTTCGAGTCAAAGTGGTTTGCTGAGACAAAGGAACCTAGGATTGGCGACAACAACCTCGATGCTCAAGAATCTGCTGGAGGGATGTCTGGTTGGGCGGGTTGAAAAGTAGAGTCAACAGCATGTATCTTGAAAAGCCTCAGACAAGCAGACTCACATCAAGAGACTTCAAGTGCGTCATGGCCTTAACAACGCCAATCTCCATCCTTCGATGAACACATCTCTCGGCTTGGTCAATCTGTGGGTCTCGAGGTTCGGAGAGGATATCGCGCCAAATTCAGACCAGATAAGGGTGGTATGTCCGTCAACGGGAGGGGGAGAGAAGATCGAGGCCAAAACCAGTAAGACACGTAGTGAGTCTAATCGTGTAGACTCACTCAGTCGGGGCGGAACGTGGATAGTAAGGAGCGCAATGGAATCGCAAGTCATTCGAAAGGGACCGAAATCAAATTGACGAGTGAACCGCCGAGAGGCTCTTTTTTGCGTGTTAAGACAACACGATGATATCACACTCAGGGGGTTGACGGTTGTGGCTTGCTATGACCCCGGAACGAGGGCGCGAGCGCCCTGAGCAATCGGGGAACCACAACCTTACCTGCCTCCTGTCAGGAACGCGCCTTCTCCAGGCACGTCCTTGGATACCACATGGTATCGCTGCAAAAGGCTTAATACTAATTCTAATAAACCTTATTACGTGAGGGGGGCTCTAAAGCCAAATCGCGGCTCTGGTCTTGCGGGACATGTGCCTAATTGCAATATTTTGAATAAGTATAACTTAAAAAGCACCAATGTGTATCATGCTGGACGTTCGCGGAGCGAATGCCAGTGGCACTAATCGGAGAGCAGAAGGAGTCAAAGAAGGACGTCAACACTAGAACTGCCCAACTAGTTCACCACCTGACTGAGATTGGCCCCGATATCCCGGAAATTGCAAGAAGGCTCGGTCAGTTCAAGGAATCGGTCCGATACAGGTACAAAGAGAAGATTGTGAACAGAGGATTTGCCGTACAAGCCGCCGTCGACCACGAAAGGTTCGGTTTGAAACGAATCATCTTGGTCGTAGACTTTGCACCCCAGTACAAGGAGTACGCGGCAGCGATTTTGACAGCGATGCACGATCTCGCCTACGTAAACTCTTTCGCCAAGACCTTGCCCGATGGCCTGTTTGTCATCAACGCTAGCGTCCCCGTCGAGCATGCGGAGAATTTCTTGCAGTTCATCAACCTGCTCAGTCAGAAAGGCCTGTTCTCCGTTCAGAGGGTGCTTCCCTTTGATTGGTTCAGAATTCAACCCATGCGCGCAGAGTTCCACGATTTCGACACGGGCAGGTGGGACTTCGACTGGTCCTCAGGTACAAGCTTAGGCAACACGGGGGCTGACTACATGCCATCTCAGCGGACAAGATTCGATTACACAGACCTGCTGATAATCAAGGAGCTGCAAATTGATGCGAATCAGTCACTGGTAGAGATCTCTGAGAAGCTCAAGATTGGCTACAAGAAACTTTCGTGGCACTACGCCTCTCATGTTCTCAAGAACCATCTGATAAAGTCGTACAGGGTGAATTGGATGGGAACGCGGTACGACTACAAGTTAGAGAAGGCTTTACACAGAAAGCACAGGTACCTGGCAGTTGACCTTCTCGTAGCGAACATTAGCGAATATGAAAGGATGGAGTTGATGGCGAAGACTAACGGGGTGCCCTTCCTGTGGGGAGAGGCTTGCGGGAAGCACTACTTCGCCGAGTTTGCTTTCCCCGTAGACACGATAACCGAGGCGTTCCAGCACTTGGAGAGTATAATAGCGCCGGTCAGAGAACGAGCCACATACTACGTTATGGATATCACGAACGCCCTAAGTTTCACAATTTGTTCCCAGCTCTACGATCAAGGCGAGAAGAGATGGATGTTCAACAGTCCAGAATTAGCATCCAGATTCGACAATCTGATACTGAAGATAAAAGAACACAGCGGCTAGAAAAAAGGAGCGGCTAGAAAAAAGCCTAGCCTACGCCGAATCCCCCGCTGATTTCCAGGGGGCCTATGTGCAGCCCTAAAGACGCGAAAACAACACTCGCGCCCGAAAGGGCTAGCATCCCGAATCGTACCTTCTCGTCGAGGGTCATAGCGCCCCCTACTACGAAAAGTAAGGGTATAAACTTACACTTTTACATAGCTCATTCTTATCATGTTTACGTGAAGTCGAAGAGGCGGATGATTTCGAATGTAAACCACGAAATGAGAGTGTATCCTCCTTCATCCTCATTTCATCCCTATATACGGACCCCGATTTTAGGTGGCGATTCGTCTTTGGCTACGGTAACCGAAGAGAAGCACCCGCACCTGCGGGGGAGGCGCATCGTCGACAGGATTGTACTCGGCGGGAGCGACGGGGTGATGGAAGAAGTCGCCGCGACCGCTGGCCTGAATGGGGTGGGCGCCGATTTCAGAACAATCCTCTTTGCTGGCCTGGCTTTCGCATTTGCGGGTGCAATCTCGATTTTCTTCAGCAGCTACCTCTCCCAGAGGTCCGAACTTGACTCACTGAAGATCGACATTGACCGAGAGCGAATGGAGATAGAGACCGAGCCCGAAGAGGAGAGGAAGGAGCTAGAAGAACTTCTGAAGAAGGAGGGATACAAACAGCAGGAAGTAGACGTGATCATGGCCAGGCTTGTCAGGAACAAGGAGATGTGGCTCAGGGCTCAGCTCACGCACGAGCTGCATCTTGACGTGGAGGAGCTTGCAACGCACCCTCTGGCTCGCTCGGCTTCCGCTGGAGGCGCCTTTCTGCTCTTCGCGCTGGTGCCCCTCTTCCCCTACCTCTTCTCACTTGGCCACCTCACAGCCCTCCTGCTTTCGGCGACCCTCTCCCTGTTGGCCCTCTTTGTGCTCGGTGCGACCAAACTCATCGGACTTGCACATTTGAGCTGGAGGGGTGGTCTTAGGTCGGCGGCAATCGGCGGTCTAGCAGCGGCCGTTCTCTACGTGGTCGGCAGGGCTCTCTCATCCGTCTACTGAGAGGGCATCGGGTTTCCTTCTTTCGGTTTTGCGCCTACGCCGTATGCGAGAAGCCCCGCGCCGACAGCGGCGAGGACTACTCCGATCGTTGTCAGTAGCGAGGTATTGTTGGAATTCTGGGCGAGTCCAAAAGAAACAACTAGGGATGCACCGGCTGGAATGAACGTCACGCCAAGAGCCAGCAGGAATGCTCCAGCAGCCATGAGAGCGGCTTTCAACCTGGAAATGTCCCCTGCCTTGGAATTTAAGGGTGCCGATAAATCTCCCTTTTTAGACTTAAATCTCGTGTAGCCGCACCAGACGCATGCAGCAGACGCAGCCCGTGCAGAAGAGGCCGAGAAGCCTCACTATCGTGGCCCTCGTCCTCCTTCTCCTGGGGGGATTTGCTCTCATCGGTGGTGTGGTTCATCTCCTATTCGGGGTTGGCGGTCTCGTCTCGTTCAGCGGAACCGACGTCAACCTGCAGAACTTGGCAAACGCCCTGGGTGACCTCTTCACGGTAGAGGGTCTGATTCTCGTAGTCGCTGCGGTTGGCGTGCTGCGCGTTGCCAGTTGGGGGTGGAAGCTGAGCGTCGGTATAGTCTTGGTGGGCATAATCACGAGCGTCCCGGTGCTTGTGTTGGGGTCGGTAGGGGCTCTCCCCGCGCTGGTGGTGAACCTCGTCCTTCTCTATTTCCTGGCGAGGAGAAAGACAAGGGCCTACTTCAAGTCCAAGCCGACTGCGACGGAAGCAACGATGCCGGCTTCCTAGGCCATTTGGCGGCCGAGTGATTCGAACTGAGTATTCGGGTCGATACGACGGCAGAGTAGTGAAATAACCTTAACCGTTATCTACGTATCTTAACAATCGGTACGTCGTCTATCTGCTTTGGCACTTCGACAGACTCGTTTGACACGTACACTATGATGTGGTCCTTTCCCATTCCAATCCCAGTTACACCCGGCAAGTCGGTTAGTTCGTCACCGTGTGCATACCTCACCTGTGCTACGTGGTTCAACTGATCGTCATTCTTCCAAAGATACTTATCACCCATGGTACAAAACCTTCAAGTTCCAATGGCCTCGCCTCCCTATTAAGGATTGGTCGCGGAAAGGCCCGGAAGTCGTCAAGGAGTTCAGTGCCTGCCTCACTCTCGGTCGCCACCCGCTCGATCTCCCCCGGACGCCGGGCGGAGTTCCCTGATCTCTATCTCGCACATCTCCCCTCCCATGCCACCGCATCTAATCTCGACAGCCGTATGGGGCTTGCCGTACAGGTAATCCACCACACCGTTCACGAAACCTACAAGAAAGTGGCAGACGGGCGACTCTGTGGACGACTCGTTATGGCAGAATGAGCAATTCTTTGCGATTACGGTGAGTTGCGTACCATTATCTGCATCACCCTCGACAGAGAAATGCCCCCAACCAGATGTTTTGGCTATCGATAGCAGAATCCTCAGCAATTTCTTCGGCTTTCCCTCGAGTTTCTGAGTCTGCTCTACGTATGATATTCCAACGGCATAGCCCGCGTGCGACATGAACTGTACGGCGTTCTCCTTGAATAGGCGGGAAAGCGACGTTCGTAGCGTGGCCCACGCTTTCGTCGGCAGGATGAAGGCTCTTCCCTTTACCCCCCGAAGATGAATCTCGCCGCTCTCGTAGCTCAGGTCATAAAAATCCTCAATCTTTGGAAGCTGGACCGAGTCAGGTTCTTGCATCTTCTCTCGACCCTTTCGAAAATAGCGGGCCCGCTCTAAATATTTAGTTTATGAATCCTGAATTCTGATTCTCATTCCATTTTGGGGAGCGGTGTAATACCCCGCCTTCAAAGGCCGGACTGAATCGGCAGTCCAGAAGACACCGGGGAGACATATCCAGAGAATTGCACATCGTCACCCATCGGGGGAGGCAACCATACTACCTGACTCCCCGAGGTCGCCAACTTTTCGCTCAATGAGACTACCTTTAGTCAAGGGTCACACCAACCATGGTGCCTGATCTCAGGTAAAAATCGCGTTCGAGATATGATTCCTGAGCTGGTGCAGCCCATCCCCTCGGACCGCGGAGATTTTGATGATGGACAGGCCCTTGAAGAGGTTCTCCTCCTCGAAGCGCCTTGAGCCTAGCTCCTTCACAAGGTCAATCTTGTTGAGGACCACCAAGATCTTCTTGGGATCGACTTTGAGTTCGTTGAGCGTGTCCCGACAACTGGTGAGCTTTATCCATAGGGCTTGTTCGCTCTCGCTCGCATCGAGGAGCAAGAGAATGAGGTCCGCGTAAGTAAGCTCCTCCAGAGTTGACTTGAACGACTCGACCATGTACGTCGGAAGCCTCGAGACAAACCCCACTGTATCAGAGAGCATGACTTTTCTTCTCGAATCCCCAAGGGTTATGGCTCTCGTCGTCGTGGTCAGTGTGGTGAACAGTTTCGGAGACTCTTCCTTCGATTCAGCAGCCAGCCTGTTGAAGAGCGTAGTCTTTCCACTGCTGGTGTAGCCCGCGAGAGAGACGAACGGCATGTTGAGCTTTCTCCGTTCGGTCCTCTGAAGCGTCCTGTACGACTCGGCTCTCTTGAGCTTCTCTCTGATCGTTGTCATCCGACGCTTCAAGGCTCTAAACTTGACGTCGACAGCCGACTCCCCCAACCCAGAGAATCCAGCCCTTTCTCCCTTGACTGAGTAGCGTACCGCATCCCTCGCACGCGGCATCTCGTATCGAAGTTCTGCGAGCTGAACCTGCAGCTTGGCTTCAGTGGTAACCGCCCTCTTCGCAAAGATATTGAGAATCAGTCTGTCTCGGTCGACAATTTCCACGTGTGTTGCCTTCGCGAGGTTGTTGGCTTGGGAAGATGTGAGTTCCTCGTCGATGATGAGCGTCTTCGAGCCGTTCTGGCTTACGATCTCCTTGAGCTCTTGTGCCTTGCCCACGCCGACTCCATACTCGGATTTCACGACCTGTTTCTGTGTGATCAAGGCTTCTACCGAGTAACCCGCGGCCTTGGCCAACTCTGCGATTTCGTTCTTCGCGAATTCGTCAGGGTACGTTACAATAGTGGCCTTATCCATGATTTCGGTCGGTCATCCGACTATAAATCTTGAAGGTTTTTGGCGCAACGACTCAGGGAGTATACTCCAAACCCCTTCTTACGTCGGGCTGTTTGTCTCACGCGATTGAGCCCGCGAGTTTGGCAAAGCCCAGGGTTCGGGGTTAAACACCGTCTCAATACCCATAGCAGGCGCATGCTGGCCTCATGTTCGCTATTTCCGGGTCGGCTCAGCACCCGGAGGGTATTTTTAGGAGGGTTCACTTTATTCCTTGCGGTTCCGTCCGCGTGTCATGGTTATTAGGCAGACCCTTAATGAAAACATGAGGTCATCAAGAAAACGACCACAGCAATGGAGGGAGCTTCACGAGCGAAGATAAAGGAAGGACAACTGCCCCAGAGCACTTATGAAGAGTGGCTCGGGCGTCAACGCGTGAAACCCACTTCGGTCGTGCCAGAGGTCGAGATGCCGACCAGTTCTTATGAAGTGTGGTTGAACGAACGGGTCAAGAAAAGAGTTCAAACGCACGACTGAGGTCGTCGCCCTGCATACCTGTCCGGGGGAGGCATCTGCGTCCTCATCGCCGAGAGGGCGGGCAAAAGCAGAGAACGGCAAGCCGGGCTGCCAAATCGATAGCCTGGGACGGGTCTTAGGAGAGGTTTTCACTCCCTCACGACGACAAGCTCATCAAGCTCCCTGTAGGCTTCGAGGAGCTTGCGCAGCTTCTCACCCAGCGACGTGAGCGAGTACTCGACGGCGAACGGCTGGCTGGCGAGTATCCGGCGTCTGACGAACCCATCACCAACGAGCTGCTTGAGCGCCCTCGAGAGCGTGCGAGAGTTAAGCGAATCGCCCCTCCCCATCTGGAGGATCTCGTTGAATCGTCGGGGCCCGTCAAGCAGGTACGCGGCCACAATCAGATGCCAGGGGGAACCCGCCTTCTTTATCCCGCGGATTAGCGCGCAGATTTCGGGCCTGCAGACAGGCTCCTGAGGAGAGAAAGACAAGAATGACCTGGCAGTGGTGTCAGCTAGTACTTATAAACTTCCCATTTGTTATCAGGTAACATAATGCCAGCGCTCCCGACTCGAACCCCTCAGGCGACACGAAAGGGAGAGAAACCGATCATCAGGATACTCGGGATCTCTGGCAGCGGTCGCAGGAGGTCGTATAACACCGCCCTCCTCGAGGCGGCGAAGGAATTGCTACCTGAAGGCGCGGCTCTTGACGCGTACGACGTCTCAGCCTTTCCCCTCTTCAACCAGGACTTAGAGGTAGAGATTCCAGCCGTGATCAGGAGGTTCAAGGAAAGGGTCAGACGTGCCGACGCCATACTCTTCGCCACCCCCGAACACAACTACTCGATCTCCGCCGTGCTGAAGAACGCGATCGAATGGGGAAACAGGCCCGAGGAGGACAACTCGTGGGATGGCAAGCCCGCGGCGATCATGAGCGCTTCCACCTCCCCGAGGGGCGGGGCGAGGGCCCAGCTACATCTCAGGCAGATTATGGTGGACCTGAACATGTATCCGATCAACTCCCCCCAGCTGCTCTTGGCGAGGGCGCAGGAGCACTTTGACGCCAACCTGAAACTGACGAACTCCCAATTTCGAGGAATCCTTCGAGAGCTGCTCACCAGTCTGGCAGAATGGACACGCCGGCTTGGGAGCTCAGCTTGAGCCCGGCCTCTTCTTCTTCTGTTCGCTCATTTTGAGGCGGGGCGCTCCGGGTGTCAGGCCTCCGCCGGTCAAACAGATTTCTGGCCTAGTTCTCGAATAACGCCCGTAGCCCATATTCCGCTTCAGACGGAAGCCCAGGAACGTGGAACGCCCGTTCCGCGACGGGTTCCTTTTACAAACAGCCCGCGATACGATGGGTATGATGTCGAAAAGACACAGCAGGATCGCGGGCGCAGCGGTAATGTCACTACTGCTCCTCGGTCTCGTACCTGTCTTCGCACAGTCGAACGAACCAAGCCAAACGGATAAGGCGACTACAATCATCCAAGTCGCACAGGCAGCCCACAGCTACGCTGAGCAGCTCGTAGGTATAGCAAAGCAGCACCAAGTCAACACGACCAAGGCGGAGTCCCTCATCAGTTTGGGCGACCCTCTGCTCTCAAAGGCGCAGAGCGAGGTCAGCACCAACGCCACCCTCGCAATCAAAGATGCGATGGGCGCGATGCACTACTACAGGGGCGCCGCGGAGTACATCCAGTACGCTCTAGCGGGACCATCCAACCACCGGACTGACGACCGAAAGGCCGACCAGCTCGCTTACCTGGGGAAGGAAGTCCAGCGCGCGGAAGCAAGAGCCGGACAGCTCCAGACGATGTTGACCAAGATCTGCAGCGCTCAGAGCAGCACCACAAGTGGCACAACGACGACTACCACAACTACCACAACGACAACTAGCGCAACGACGAGCGCCTGCTCTGACGGTCAGAGCAACCTTGGAACGGCAAAGTCGGACTTGGACCAAGCAGCGACGCTGCTCAAGTCGGACAACGTGAACGCGACGAGCGTCATCAGCCTCTTCAAGGACGCCCAGAAGCACATGTCAGCCGTCTACGCTGACATAAGCCAGATCGCCAAAGCCCGGAGAGCCCAGGAGGCAATCGCCTACATCCAGAATTACGCGGAAAAGCAGCTGGCGAAACTCCAGCAGGAGGTCGCCAAGATGAACTCCTCTGCAACCCAGCAGCAATACCAGCAGCAACTCACCCAGGCGCAGTCCCTTCTCGACGCTGCGGTTCAGGCCTTCCAGTCCGGTGACTTCGACACTGGAATGCACGACGCACGTCAGGCAATGCAGCTAATGCAGCAGGTTGCACAGGGGATCAGGGGCGCGGTCTATGCCCAATACATTCAGAAAGAAATTGAGCCCAGGCTAGCGCAGTTGCAGGAGAAGGCCCAGAAAGCCAACCTGACTTCCTCTGTCAGCCAGGAGGTTCAATCGCAGCTGTCACAGGCGAAGTCGCTTCTCGATGGGGCGATCCAGTCGTTCCTATCCGGGAACTTCAAGACAGGCGAGCAGCAGGTGCAGCAGGCCATTCAGCTGATGCATCAGGTCATGCAAGAGATCGAGAGCAGCACGCATCACCCGTAATCGACTCTGAAGATAGGGAAAAGCGGTAGGAGGGTCATGCCGACCCTCAACCCTTCTTATTTTCTCATCTACGAGCCAGAGACTATCCAGGGGTGCATCCTGTGACATCCTCCCAAGACTTAACTCGTGGGTTTCCAGCGCGAGCATCTATTCTCGCCGCGTGTAGTTCCTGCTTCAATGACTAGGCTTGCGACCCCAGTTGTCTGGGCGGTAGAGGCCCAGTCTCGACAGGCTTGAGTTCGGGAGTGTCCCGCCCTCCGTGGAGTTCCGCGTTCATTAATGCTATTTTCGTATTTAAGCCCCGATGCGGTTCTCCCGCGGTTGAAGCCTGTGGGCTTTCTCGCTCACATCCTGTAATCTCGACCAGAAATTCACAAGCCTTATCCTTCCGAAGCGAGGCGGATTAGCAGGTTAAAGTTGGACCGATACATCACAATATTTGCCGTCTCTCTCATGCTCCTGGTGTCGGTGGGGGGTGTAGCGTATGCGCAACAGGCGAGCGCCCCAAACTACACCTTGACATCAACGAGCCTTATAGTCTCAGGCGACGGCTCCACCGGAGTTAACCAGACGCTGAGCTTTCCGCAGGATGTCACATCGGTGGGCATTCCACTCTTCGCGAACCAAGTCGGGAATGTTCTTGTAGTCAATCAGGATGGCTCTCCCGTCTCTTACTCGATCAACGGAGGAAACATCACGCTCTATACGTTGGGAGCCACAAAAGTCTCACTTTCGTACGACACTGAGGCTCTGACCACGAAGCAGGGAACCGTCTGGAAGATGACATTCACCTCTCTCTCCGACACGTCACTGACCCTCCCCTTCCAGTCCACCCTCCTCTCCTTCTCCAACACCCCAACTTCGTTGTCGACGGTAAACGGTAGCCCATCCTTGGTGCTCTCGGCGGGCTCCTGGCAGGTCAGCTACGGCCTGTCGCTCTTAGGCTCCACCTCAACCAAAGCGAGTACGACATCTACGGCAGCCACCATGACCACAACACGGTCCGAGGTTATCACCTCGACGTCCAGTACGCAGGGCGGGGTTGCGGCTTCGAGCGCCACAGCTCCGGTATCCCCGCTCAGCATTGCCGCCATCCTCGGCTCAGCCGCGGTAGTCGCGGTCGCGGCTGCCTTGGTGAAAAAGGGAGGAATGGGAGGTGGCGGAGTGAGTGCGGCCCTCAGGTTCGATGATAAGGAGATTCTGCGTTTCGTTAAGGAGAATGGAGGGAGAGCAATAGAGGCCGAGATCAGGGAACGCTTCTCAATCCCCAGGACAAGCGCCTGGCGGCAGGCCAGGAGGCTGGAGAAGCTGGGGTTCGTGAAGATCTCGAAGTTGGGAACCCAAAACCAGGTCGAGCTTGTAAGAGGGGACTTCGACGGGCGGCTCTAGCTCCCTATGAAGAAGCAGGGCACCCGCCACAGGTAGCCCTCAAGCAACTCCCAAAACAACGACGGGTCTGGGTTAGCTCGAAGCAGTGATGGTATGAATAATGCATTCGGGGAAGTTATTCTCGCCACGGCAGCCGGTTCCTTTCCGCTCTACCATTGACCTTGCTCCGACAGGCTGTCAATCCTAGATGAGCCATCTAGATGACTAGGCAAAAATCAGACGGGGCCGATCTTGAGCGTCAGGGTCGTCTCGATTGGGGTTCGCGAATAAGATTTAGGTTATACAGACCGAAACGGTGGACTGGAATTACACGAGAACTGGCTGCTCGAGCAAAAGCAACTCTGATGACATCGTTGCAAATCAGGCCATACGAAGCTGACTGCTTTACAGGTCGCGAGACGAATGGATCGCCAGACTTCTCACCACCCACGTCCTGAGGATTTGACAGAAGCTGACTCCATAATCCAATTATTTCCTCTGGACCCCGCACAGCAGCGGTCGCTCAATCAGGAGGGGCAACAGCTCGTCCAGTCGGTCAACGGCGGCGGGCCGCTCGATACGTTCTCTGGGATCTTCCTGAACAACGTTCGCATCGCACTGATCGAAGCGATTCCCTTCGTCGGGCCCGTCTTCCTAGGCTACTCGATCTTCTATACCGGCGAAGTCCTGCAGGCTTTCGCGTTATCGGCGAACCCTCCTTTGCCCCCGCTCATTCTCGGCGCGGTGACCTTCGTATTTCCCCACGCGCTGATAGAGTTCGCAGGCTACGCGGTGGCGGTGACGGCTGGCGTGATGCTCATCTGGGCCGGGATAAAGAGGCGGCTAAGGACAGAGATCAGGGTCTACGCCCAGGAGGTCTTGATCGCTGGTGCGATCCTCCTCGTTGCCGCCGCGACGGAGACCGCAGAAATCGTCTCCTCTCAGACGTTACTTCCCCTCGTTCTCTGGGTCCCGATCGCCATCGGCATCGTCGTCATCTGGGCCTGGCTTCACAAAGTTCACGCCCGCCAAGGGCAGGTCGCTCCCGCGAGTCCGCTGTGAAGACCTATAGATAGGCTGCGACTTATATATTCAGCAGAATTTTCCGCGTTTCGTGGCTGACCTCAGGAGAGTCGCAGGAGCAGCCGTCTTCACGGCATTCATATTTGTCGCGACTGCCGCGTTTAGCGCCGGAATACCCGCCACGAACGGGTACTTCAACGTCGGAGAGATCATGGTGTACACGACTGCGCTGCTCATGGGGCCGTACGTCGGGGCCGTCGCGGGCGGCGTCGGCTCGATGCTCTCCGACATCTTTCTGGGATTCCCACTCTTCGCCCCTGGAACGCTCGTCATAAAGGCGACGGAAGGCTTCATCGTGGGCTACTTGGGGAACAGAGCGCTTCGCAACATTTCGGGAAAGGCGTGGCGAAGTATTACCGCTGCGTTGGCACTCGTCGTGGGGTTGATCATCGGTTACGTCGGTGCAGCATACTGGACGGGGAACTACCAGCTCTCCCTGGGGTTTCCAGTCGGCCCGCAGCTCAACGCTGCTTTCACCGTCCCCGCGTCATTCTGGCTGGGACTCGGGGGATTGGCCTTCGTGATTATTCTTGCCGTCGGACTGACCGTCGACGCGAGGCTCGGATGGACGACGCTCTCGGTCCTAGCGGGAGGCAGCGAGATGGTCCTCGGCTACTTTGTGTATGAAAGCATCCTGTTGGGGCTAGGATTCGTGTCGGCGGCGGGTGAAGTTCCCTTCAACATCGCGCAGGCCGTCGTCGGCCTTATTGTCTCTATTCCCCTCGTCCGGAGTATCAAGCGGGTCATCCCGAAGCGGGGAACAGGTCTCGAGATCAATCCCTCCCCTTCCCCGAACCCTCAATAAATGCCGGGTCCCGACATGGTTGGGCAATCTTGAAGCTTTCACTCGGAAAGCTCCCCCCGGCATTACTCACTAAGTACGTCCTCGATATGACGGGAGCGCCCTCGGAGGAGCTGGTGGTTCGGCCCGGGGTCGGACTCGACTTTGGGGTTGTGAAGCTTCGAAGCCGATATCTAATCGTCTCCTCCGACCCTGTCACTGGCGTCGCGAAGAAAGCGGGATGGCACGCCGTCATCGTCAGCGCCAATGACGTCGCGACGAGCGGTAACAGGGCCGGCTTCATGCAGTCCGTTATCCTTCTACCGGAGAGGGTGGACGAGGGGGCAGTACGGGAGCTCACCTCGAAGATGGCCGATGCTGCACGGCGGCTAGGCATCACCATCGTCGGTGGTCACACAGAGGTGACGCCGGGGCTTGGGAGGCCGATCGTGATGACTACAGCGTTCGCGATCGCCCGGTCCTTTATCACTGCGGGCGGCGCCAAGGCGGGAGACACCCTCATGATGACAAAGAGTGCGGGGATCGAGGGGACAGCCCTTCTAGCGGAGGAGGCTGCCAGACGCGGAGTGGCCCCAACCACCGTAAGGAGGGCCTCCCGCTTCTTCGAGAGAATGGTTGTGGTCGACGAGGCGGAGAAGGCTTTCCAGACGGGCGTCGTTCACGCGATGCACGACTGCACGGAGGGCGGAGTTCTCGGTGCCGTCTACGAGATGAGCGTCGCGTCGCGTGTCGGGCTCGAGGTCCATGAGGGCGAGATTCCCGTGGCCAGCGAGACAAGGGCGGTCTGTGCTGTCTTTGGAGTGGACCCGTTGAAACTGATAGGGTCCGGTGCTCTCCTGATGGCGGTTGAGGGCGGGAAGGAAGAGAGGGTAAAGAGTGCGCTGGACCCTCTCGGCATCCCCGTCACCTCGATAGGAAGATTCCGGCCAGGGAAGCGGACGCTGATCCACAAGAGGAGAGGCCGGAAGTCGTTAATCCGAGACTCTCCCGCCGACGAACTCTGGAGGGTGGAAAAGACCGGTCACTTGGTCAGCACGTAGACCGATTCGTTGGGATTCTTGCCTTCCCACTGACTTTAGAAAGACACGGCGCCGCAACTTCTAGAGCAGGACCAATCTCTCCCGTCTTAGCGCTCGAAAGGAAGTGTTAAGTCGAGCTGTCCCTAAAGTTCGGAGGCTCTCTCACTTATGAACGGGTTCACGCCATCTTTGCGCATTTGTTGGATTTCCCGTTCTGTAGGTGGAGGAATATACCATTCTTCGCCTCTTCTAACACTCCCCTTCGCCAGGTCCTTGAAGCAGACTTCGGCGAGCTCGAAAGGAATTTCTGAACCATTCGCGACGACTCCCGAGGCTTCCTCGTAGTAGTCGTCTCCCTTGACCGCACCGATGTAGGCTTTCCATGTGCGACCCGGACGCGCCACCGCCACGACTAGAACGTGCTTGTCGATCG
>WNFB01000611.1_pt1 | contig 29272 bp, 20 predicted proteins | sample 5400501 | NCBI WGS metagenome assembly WNFB01 (sample SAMN13153341, study PRJNA577476) | soil metagenome | isolation source: 200 cm saprolite under Douglas fir tree site 2 hole 1 | place: USA:California | collected 2015-04-18
GTAAGCGAGCCGGAGCCACAGCGTACAACGCCATACATCGCGTCACGCATCTGCGTTGCTGCCGTGGCAGAAATTGGCGTACTAAGCACCTGGGGATTGAAAGGCTGCAGGACAGTCTGGTTTGGATCCACGATCTTGTACACTAAAGTAGGCCGCATCAATTTCCCATTGCTGGCGATAACGTCGTTGATGAGCGCCATCTGCATCGGCGTCATAAAGTCCACGCCTTGCCCAAAGGAGTTTTCCGCGAGCTGCTTGACGCTCAACGGCGTCTCAGCCGGCGCGTTAAGAGGGCACAGGGTGCGCTGTGGGGTGACTGTGCTCACATGTACGGGCAGGTCAAACGGTATTTGCTGCCCGACGTATAAAGCGCGGTTATATTTGAGCCAGGTATCGACGCCTGCCTGGACGCCCACCTGCGCAAAGATGATATTGTCAGAATGTGAATAGCCGTAGCGCAGGTCTACCGGGTAATTGGAAGTATAGCCATCGATATTATTGCCGACCGGCCCAAACTTCTCCTTGTCATTTCCCGCGCCCAGCGTGACCGGGCCGACGGCCTGTAGATACTGTGGGGGGTTGAAGCCGTTGAAGTTGTAGAACTTATCGTCGAGGTGAGAGCTTCCTGAGTCAAGCCCGGCCATGAGGGTCATTGTTTTGTACGTTGAACCTGGCACATAACAGGAATCGATCGGGCGATCAAGCAGAGGCTGCTCGGGATCGCTTTCAAGCTGGTTGAAGTAATTGAGGTCGCCAGATGCAACTCGATTGGCATCATAGCCAGGGCGGCTCAACATGGCGAGGATTTCTCCCGTCTGCGGGTCCGTGACGATAACCGAGCCGCGATCAGTTTTAAACGTAGAAGTATTATCAATAGGAGCTTCTAAGTCAAAGTACTGGTTGACAATATTCTGTATGCGCACGTCTATAGTCAGGTAGATATCATCCCCCACGGGCGGCAGGTGCAGTATCTGGTTGATGGTATTATTCAAACCGGTAGAGCCTACCTGGCCGGTCAGGTAGGCATTGTACTGTTGCTCGATCCCCGTGGACCCATAAAGCGGGCTGATGTAATAGCCAATCACATTCGCTAGCGATTGGGCATCTTTGGTGTAGACACGCTGGTAGCCGCAAAGATTCGGGTTAGTGCTGGGCACCGATTTCGCCAGCAACACACCATTGCGGTCAAAAATACTACCGCGTTTTGGGGCGTTATCGCTCGCGCAGCGACGGGCATAAGCGCTGTAGGTATTCGAGGTGACTTGCTGCGCCACCACTACCTGCCAGTAAACAAGGCCACCGCTAAGCGCGATGAAGAGTATGATAAACAGGTTTGTAAGCCTGCGTATGCTCGTATTAATATTCACGCATCGATCCTTGACTCGAATATAGCATTTTGTATCTTCTTTTATCTTCTTCCGGAAAAAGTGTACCATTGTTACCATCGATTGACAAGCAAAGTAGGTAACAGGTAACAGGGGGTGCATCATTTTTTACCCGTTCCTGGTTGCTTTCAGAGGCCAATGGCATTCTATGCAAGCTTCTTGCCCATCCACTTCTTAGACAAGGTTCAATTTGAAGAAAAGTACTTGACAGGTTGAACAGGCACCTTGATGAATGTTGACGACCGCATGAGGTCCTGTAGGGACAAGGGGCGGATGAGGGGCAGGGAGGGGGCCTGGTGCTTGTCCTGGTGGCAACGCGATCCAGTGGGGACTGCGTGGAGCAAACAGGTCGCACCCCAACGAGGACAAGCACAAGGCCCCCTCATCCACTCCACCCCGCCCCTTGTCCCTACAGGACCCTGGGCCGCAAGCACCTCACTGGATAGGATTCTCCGATTCGGTCGTCAACATTCAGTAGGGCTGGACCTTGCTGGTGGTGAGGAACGGTCAAGTGCATTTGAACCATGCCTTACATAGAAGAAGGTGAACGCTATAAGTCGCTCCAAAACTATCCTGGTATTACACAAGCAAAGGATAATTATGTCAATCCGTATATAATTATTTTTCGATGTTGACACAAAGCATAATGTATTATACAATGTATATGAAGTCAATTTTGTTATTTATTGACTCTCCATTCAGATGAAGCTAATGAATGAAAGTAGGAGGGATTATGCCTTCTGGTCAATCATACTCGCAAATTGGGCAAACTGTGGGGCCAAGGCTGCGGGCAGCCAGGTTAGCAAAGAAGTATACGCAGAGTCAACTTGCCAGCCCTGATTTCTCAGTCAGTTATATTTCTGCAATTGAGCGTGGACAAATTCAACCTTCACTCCGGGCATTAGAAATTTTCGCGTTGCGCCTTGGAACCACTTCTACAAATCTTTTATCGACAGCGCCATCAGGTGCAAATGGGACTGCTGTGATAGAAAGTGCTATCCAAAGTGAGGAAGAGATAGAATTACAACTGCTTCAGGCGCAAGTATTTATCCAGCAAGGCGCTGAGCAGCGAGCAATTACACTCCTGCGCAATCTTACATCTCCTACCTTGACGACTCAACAACAAATACGACTGCGTTATTTGCTAGGTTGGGTATACTCCAACCTGGCCATGTTTCAGGAGGCGGAGTCAGCGCTCGCCGAGGCTGAAAAACTTGCCAGGGACCCGGGCGATTATTTACGTTTGCGCATGCTCAATTTGTTGGGAACTGTACATACCTCTATGCACAACTTCGCGCAGGGACTTGAGTACCAGCAACTTTGCCTGGAGAGGCTTGAGAAGGAAGAGCAGCCCCGGGATACCTTTTTCACGGTAGCAGTCTATACCGGCATCGGTCTGGCCTATGCCCAAATGGATAAGTTCGATGAGGCCATCCAGGCATTTCAGCAGGCGATTTCTCTGGTGAAGGAACTCACAACCACCGACCAGCTTGCATCGATGTACGGGGATGTTGCCCTGCACTTTGCCAGAGCAAAAGATTACTATTATGCACTGCTCTTCGGATATAAGCTGCTACAACTTCATTTTCAGGAATATCGCAACTCTTTGCGGAGTGAGATATACCATTACCTGAGTAGAGCGATGATGCGAGGGGATCAACAGCGGACGCTAGCCTACCTGCAAGAATCGTTGCAAGAGGTCGCAGCTCTACAGGATCAACTCAGCCTTGCCAGCCTGACCACCCATATGGCGGAGTGGTTACTCATGAACGGGAGAGTCGATGAAGCGTATGAGAACGCACAAAAAGCATCTACGCTGGCATCATCCTCCGGTGACACGCTTATCGCAGCGTATGCGCTCCTGGTATTGGGGCAAGTCGAGTATGCGCAAAAAGCATATGAAGCAGGAGATAAGCATTTCGTGGCTGGTTTAGAGATGCTGGAACGTCTTGGCGCTCGTGAGGAACTTACTGAACAATCTGCACATTACGCGCAACTGTTAGAGGATAGGGATATGCCAGGGCAAGCGCTCAAGTATTATAAAAAGGCCATTGAAAGTCACCAGTAGGGGCGCGATAATGAGTTTTACCAACCAAAGCCGGTCCTGTCATCCTGAGCCCATGCGCTTCGCTCAGGGTAAACTCCGCGAAGGATCTCTCTGTCCACCGAGCCAGACCCTTCGCTTCGCTCAGGGTGACAAAGTATCCCCCAGCCAGATTAGGCGATTGGACGCACATCCAGCTTTTTGAAGAGCGCTTCCAACAGGTTATGGTCCTCCGGATCACTCAGTCGTAACTCGGTTTTCCCTAGAGCTGTCGTCAGTTTACCATCTTCGTCGACTGCAACCTGGCTCCGAATAGAGTGAGGATCACCGCCGAGCCAGCGTACAGGCTCAAGTATGGACCCGAGTAGAACTGAAATGCTGAGAAAGTGACCATGCAACTCCTGGTCGAGGTCTACAAGGTGCAATTCAAGCGTATCTTCATGCTGGGTAACCGTACCCTCCAATCCTGACAATCCTGATTGCAGGTAGATGGTAGGCTGTCCTGCAGGACGATCAATTATTTCTGCTCTGCGCCTTGTCTTGCCGCCCTTGCGAGTGCCACTGCTGCTCATCACCGGTGTGTAGGAATGTGCTGCTGGACTCTGCTCTGCGGGTGTGGTAGCGCCATCGAAAAGTGTCGCGGCGCCAACCAGGTCGCGCAGTGCGCGCTGTCGTAAAGTGCTCTGCATTAAATGCGAGCTGATTTGAATTGCCTGCTGTAACAGTGATCGAGCCCAGGCATCATTATCGATGTGTTTGTGGCGCGCATCGCGCAATACAGTTTCTGCCTGGTTGATTAACAGCCGGCACAGGTATACAAGCATACGAGACGAAGTGGTCGCCATCGCATGCGTACTCTTGCCAGCCGGCATGTGTATTTCGCCGGGTACTACGGTTGCGCGCATCGCATCATAGATTTCCAGGTAAGCGGCGTGACAGGTAGGACAGCCTATCAGGTGAAACAAAAGTGGCGCAAAGCGTAAGGTAGCCTGGGTATCGTTATTGAGCAACGCCAGTACAAAATCAGGCAGTTGCCGGTAGAATTCACTATGGTAATCGTCGCCAAACCGCCCTCCATTGTCTGTTATGGAGGTAAGTTCAGCTTTTGGTTCTGGTGGAGTGATCGCCAGGACCTGCTGCAACCACTGTGCCAGTGGCAAGTATTCATTGCGAGGATCGGGTAAGCCCTCGTTTTGATCGCGTTTGTTCATGTTTGCTCCTCCAGTGTTGCCTACTCTCCTTCTTCGTAGAAGCGTGTAAGATGCTTGCGTTGTGTAGAGGAGAAGCGAACAATCTCCTCACCATACCAGTCAAGTAAGCCTTCACTAACCAGATGTTTCAGACCCGTTTGCACCTCCTGTTCGGAAAGATCATCATGCTCCAGGGTCCATATGTCCACCGACATTTCCGCCGCATCGGTAGATTCTTGTCCATACTCTGTCAAACGTAAAGCAACGAGAACTGCCAAATTCGTGCTACTCTTTTGCAGACAATGGCGCAACTTCTTGTGGGCGTGGTCCTTGTGTTGGCTGAGATGCACAGACGGCAAATCAGCTACAAGCGCCCGGTATTTTTCAACCAGTTCCTGAAGAAGATCTCCTGCCCCCAGCTCCGTAAGTTCTTGCATCACCGCTTGCAGTTGACGAGGAGCAGCGCTCAACTCTTCGATACAATGTTTGAGCAGAGCGCGCAGCTCTTCCTGAGAAGCTGCATGCAGCGCGGCTTCCTCCGGTGTGGGAAAGGGGGTTGATCCCCAGAGAGAATTGGTCACTGTAGCGAGAGGGTCGATTTCCTCGTCGCTGTTCCCCAGCCTCTCAAGTTCAGCAAGCGTGCTTGTTGGCAAACGGCGCCTGCGCAAACGGTCAATCGCCTTATTTTTCACACTGCGATTAAGAAATGCATAAAATTGCGCATGACTCAATCGATCCAGCGCCGTTTGAGGAGAATAATCGCCACAGCCTAACAGTTGCAAGCGGGTAAGCTGTTCAACAATGTGCCCGACTACCAGGTCCACCTCATTCGCATCAAAAGCAAGTGGCCCCAAGTAGCGCTGGGCACGCTGTTGTAAATAGGCACAGAGGGAAGGATAACTGCGTTCTAGATCATATCTAAGATCGTGTGCCGTGAATGGCATACGCGAATCCTCCGAAGCGATGACGACCATGCGCACTGAACATATTTCTAGCGCATGCATTCTATTTTAGCATAAAAATGCACTTTGCCTGGTGGATAGTAGCAAACTGAACGTGTCCCGCAATGATCAAAAGACAAGAGATGCCAAATTATTGGAAAATACCTGGGGTGCCGCCTGGTTTTGCATTCAATTGCATTGAAAATAAACGCTTCTCTACACGCTATTATGGTAGGCAAACAGGCCAGGGGCGAAACATGCATCATCCCAAAAGAACAGGGTGGGACATACCCCACCCTGTTCTTTTGCCCTTGCCCCGCTTTCCCCACCACCTGTTTTGCGTTCGTTGTAGCTTTTTCTCTACTCCCCGTGGCCCCGATTGCCCATGCGCTGGTGCTCGAACGCCTTCTTAAATGCGCTCAGGCTGCGTTGAACCTCGTTGCGCTGCTCTAATAATGCGGCATAGCGAGAGTACGCCCCAGCCGCAATTTCGTTCTCATTCGACGCATCCAACAATTCCAGAGCCTCGGTAAACAGTTGATCGGCAGCAGCATAGTCTTTGGCATCATGGCGAATTTGCGCGAGGGCCATGAGCGCCTGTCCCTGGGTTACGACATTCTGGCTTTGCCTTGCGAATCGCAGGGCCTCCTGAGCTTCTTGCTCAGCTTCCTGCTTCTTCCCTCGCTTCAGTAACAGTTCTGCGAGACTGGTATGACAAATGGAAGCTGTGACATCATCCTCAAGCTCTTCCTCAATAGTGATCGCTTCCCGGTATTCCTTCTCGGCGCCATCGAAGTCATTCTGCTTCTCCAGCGTCTTGCCTAGATGCTGGTGCGTCATTCCAAAGAGCCGTTGCTCATCGCGCATCTCATAGAGTGCCAGGCTTCTCGTGATATAATCTCGCGCCATCACCAGCTTCCCGGCGGACTTATAGGTCTGGCCGATCTCCATAAACTTTTCGCCAAAGCTCCGGCTGTCGCGATTCATATCCTCTAAGGTTGCCAGGGCCTTGTGATAAAAGGTGATTGCTTTCTCCTGGTCACCATGCCTGAAGTAATCATTCGCGAGATTGCTATACACCTCTAGCGCGAAAATCGGATCCTTGATGTGTCCCTGCTCGATGGCTGCGTTGCAGCGGACATGATTCTCCATCGCCAGGGTGTAGTTGTATAACGAGAAGTACGCTTTTCCTAACAGATTACGAGCGCGCTCTATACTTTCAATGTCATTGAGACCTTCAGCTTGAGTGACAGCCGCGCGCAAATCAACTACTGCTTCTTGATATTCATGTAACCCCAGGTGGATTTGTCCACGTAGGACAAAGAGGCGATACACCTGGTCGGTCGTGATACGTTCTGGTTGGATCGGCGCTAATAGTTCAGCAGCCTCCTCGTATTTCTGCTGTTGGACGAGCACAGCGCTCTGCAGCAGATCGACATCAATACGCAGATCAGGACCCGAGTCGGCGGGAGAGTACCCAACAGCTCTTGCTTCAGCCGCACCGGCAGGTGAACCTTCAAGTAAAAACGTAAGGGGGACATCCAGGCGTTTTGCAAGGATAGAGAGAGCCTTGAGCGATGGTCGAATCTTCCCTCGCTCAATGGCAGAAATATACGAGATAGAGAATTCAGGAGCGGCAAGTTGCGCCTGTGTCAGGCCAAGCTTGGTGCGCACCTCTCGGATATTCGTCCCTACTCTCGCAGCGACTGCCCTTCCTACATTTGCTGTTTCTGTGGAAGCCATTCAAAAGTTTCCTTTCTATGAGATAGGATATGGGGGGAGACTACCCTAAAGTAATAGTCGCTGAATACCAGGCAGGCAGAAAAAATGCCTCGTCTATTTCTGCGCAGCTTATATCTCCACATCGGCTTTTTCAAACTAATGCGTTGATATAGATTTGTATCGCAGAAATATTTAAGCTTTAGACACATCATCCTGTACCTTACTATAACAACTATAACACAGTTAGGGGTTTCTAGTCAACGATTTCTAACCCTATTACTGTAGTATTCGCCAGTAGTTTTACAATTACTACTTTCGTTTTCCCTCTTCATTGAACATTTCCAATCTTCTAAATACATATTAGTATAACCACAAGTATTGTTATTGCCTTTCATATTGAATTGGATATTTGTATTAAAAATGGCAAATTTATATGCAAAACATTGCTGACCAAAAATAATGGATATCTCAACTATCCAGGCCATTACGCGCAGGGGCACCAGGATAATTGAATCTCATAGAATCAATCATGCATAGGGTTATTAGTAGATGCTATATCATATTGGAGAGCATAAATCAAAAAACTCACTATTCTGATAAGAAAGTACTATATCGCTTCGATTGCGATACGAAAGATGAAGTGCGTACCACTGGAAAAAAGGTTATGGGTCTTTTATAATGCACATCATCAGGTGTATCCTGTTATTTTCTCGGCGAGGATGAACTACTTGAGTAGAGGAACCAGGCCATTGCACTGGCTCTCTACTACAGAAAAGAAAGAAGGTAGTCTATGGAGACCATCAATGAATTGCTATCTACGGCGGTCGAACGCTACAAGCATCGCCCTGTACTTCTCGAACCGGTAGAGGAATCAAGTATGTCTTCACTGACCTATGGCGGCCTCCTGGAACGGGCGCAAGGCTTCGCAGGCTACTTACAGGCAGAAAAGGTGGAGCGCGGGGAGCGCATGCTCTTGTGGTCGGCCAGCCGTATCGATTGGATGGTTGCTTTCCTGGGTGCGCTCCTGGTAGGGGCTGTGATTGTGCCTTTGGATGTCAACTCAAAAGAAGATTTTCTCTCCAGGGTTAAGCAGACGACCGAAGCGAAATACCTGATCACGACCCAGAAACAGTACAGCGGCTTGAAACAGCCCCCGGCTCCGCTGATCGCTATTGACGCATTACCCAGTGGAGGACTTGACACGGCAAAATTGCCGGCAGTCAATGGGAGTGACCTGGCTGAGCTGGTTTTCACATCAGGCACGACAGGCCAACCCAAGGGAGTGATGCTCAGCCATCGCAATATTGCTTTCGATGCGACTGCAGCGGTCAGCGTTGTCAACCTTGTGAAGGAGGATCGTGCCCTCTCCATCCTGCCGCTGAGTCACAGTTTTGAACTGACAATCGAGCTGGCAATATTCCACTCTGGTGCCAGCAACGTGTATGCCCGCTCTCTTTCTCCGGACATCTTATTGAACTTGCTTGCATCTCAAGGAGTCACCTGTATGGTGATCGTCCCCCAGGCGCTACAGCTCTTCCTGAATGGGATCGAGCGGCAGGTGCGACAGTTGAAAAAGGAGCAGCAGTGGGAGACCCTGCACCGTATCGCGGCACACCTGCCATTTCGTCTCAGGCCCTTGCTCTTTCAACAAGTACACAAGCGCTTTGGCGGCCATTTTCACTTCTTTGTGAGTGGAGGAGCCTACCTGCCGCCGAGGCTGCAAGAGCGCTGGGAAACTATGGGCTTCAGAGTGATGCAGGGATATGGTGCTACCGAGTGCGGTCCGGTTGTTTCCGTTACACCTTATCCTGAACATATCTTTAACTCGATCGGCAAACCGCTGCCCGGCGAGGAGGTGCGCATTGCCGAGGACGGTGAACTACTGGTCAAGGGACCAAATGTGGCGCTCGGCTACTGGAAGAATCCAGAGGCCACGGCTGCCGCTTTCCGGGATGGCTGGTATTATACAGGTGACCTGGGGTTTATGGACGAGAAAGGAAACCTGTATCTGAAGGGGCGTAAGAAAAACTTGATCGTACTTGCCAATGGCCTGAATGTCTACCCGGAAGATATCGAGAATATGCTGCTCACCGATCCTGCCGTCAAAGATGCCGTGGTCATCGGATTGATGGAGGGCGACCAGGGGCCAATCGTGCATGCTGTACTTTTAATGAGCGACCCGAGCAAGGCGAAAGCAGTCATTCAACAGGCGAACAAACAACTTGCCCCACATCAACATGTGCGCAGCTTCACCATCTGGCCTGAAGACGATTTTCCCCGCACACATTCACTGAAAGTAAAGCGCCCTGAAGTACTTAATAAGTTGCAGGCGCTGAGAAGTCAAGTCAAAGCTGAGGACTGAGTGCTCTACCTGGTTGCTACCCCCATCGGGAATCTGAATGATATTACCTTGCGTGCGCTCACGATCCTACGCGAAGTGGATGTGATTGCCAGTGAAGACACGCGCAAAACAGGCTTGCTGCTCAAACACTTCGACATCTCCAAGCCACAGGTATCCTTTCATGAACACAATGAAGAGCGAGCTGGCCAGTATCTCGAGGAGTTGCTGCGGCAGGGGAAATCGGTGGCACTGGTGACGAATGCCGGTACTCCTGGTATCTCCGATCCCGGCTACACCCTGGTGCGCCGCGCTATCCACGCGCACATAGATGTAACGATGATCCCAGGACCCACAGCCTTAGTGATGGCCCTGGTCCTATCCGGGCTGCCCGTTCATAGTTTCACCTTCAGAGGCTTCCCACCGCGCAAATCAGGTCCCAGGCGCAAGTTCATCGAGATTGATAAAGCATCGCCCCATACCCTGATCTTCTACGAAAGCCCCTACCGGCTGGCAGCATTTTTACAGGATGCATTAGCGGTCCTGGGCGACAGAGAGGCAGCGCTGGCGAACGATTTAACCAAGCTGTTTGAGGAGGTCCAGCGAGGCACAATTGCGTCACTGTTAGAGTTGGTGAGTCAGTCGAAGCTCAAAGGTGAGTTCATTGTAGTGATTGCAGGAGCGGGGAGTGCATAGAGGACGCTTCTGCAATCGCTACACCAAGGCTAGATCCTAAGCTAAATGCCCATAACCTCGACCAATTCTTTCACAGCATTGGCCGATTTCTGGAGCAAAGCGCGTTCACTTTCGTGCAGTTCGATCTCCACGATCTGCTCTACGCCATTTGCACCGAGCTTAACGGGCACACCGACAAAAAGGCCAGTAATACCGTACTCCCCTTGCAAATAGACCGCACAGGGCATAATCATCTTTTTATCAAGCAAAATAGAATCGACCATTTGCAGGACCGAGGCGGATGGCGCAAAATATGCGCTGCCCATGCCAAGCAGTTTGACAATCTCAGCACCGCCATCGCGCGTACGTTGTACAATCTGCTCGATGCGCTCTGCCGGCATCAACTGCGCAATCGGTACTCCTGCTACTGTGCACATGCGGGAGAGCGGCACCATGGTGTCACCATGCCCACCCAGCACGTATGCCTGCACATCACGTACGGATACATTCAACTCCTGCGCGATAAAGGTGCGGAAACGGGCGGTATCCAGCACGCCGGCCATACCGATGATGCGATGACGCGGGAAACCGCTGATGTGGTATGCAAGCTGAGCCATGGCGTCCAGTGGATTGGTGACCATGATAAATATGCAGTTCGGCGAGTGCTTGACAACTTCCTGGGTGACCTGCGTGACAATCTCCTGGTTCTTCTTGACGAGGTCATCGCGGCTCATGCCAGGCTTGCGCGGGAAGCCCGAAGTGACGACGACAATGTCCGAATTGGCGGTATCCGCATAGTCATTTGTGCCAACGACCAGCGAGTCATAGCCGAGCACAGGCCCGGCCTGGAGCATATCGAGTGCTTTGCCCTGAGGCATATTTGGGATGATATCGTACATGACGACATCGGCATAGTCGCGTTCAACCAGGCGTTGTACAAGCGTACTGCCAACGAAGCCTGCCCCAACCACGGTTATTTTACTACGCATTACTCTTTCCTTTCGTCTGAGAAATAGCCTACCATATTGTATGCTGTAGTCACTCGAAATGGCAATCTGCAAGCTCACTTCGTTCAAGAAGAAACAGTCCAACTCTCCAAAACGTCCACACTTCATTCTTATAATATGGGCACATTGCTTATTGGCAAGCAGGTATGGTAAGCTCTAGTATGTACCATTAACAGTTGCAGGCTTCAGTGAATTCAGCGCGGATTGTCACGAATTTGTAACAATCCGCAAATTTATCATACGAATATCGCAACCGTTAATTACCCTCTTCTTCTCGCGCTCACCTCTGCATTATGTATAATGTTAAAAGGGTGAGTGGGGTCGTTCTCTCGTTTCTTAGCGTTGGTCTTATCTACCACAAGGAGGCGTTCTCACATGGCGCAAAGCGATCTATCCCAGAAGCAGAAGGACGAAGCATTACTGCAAAGGTTTGGCTACAGGCAAGAACTGCGGCGCACGCTGGGCTTCCTCTCCAACTTCGCAGTAGCTTTCTCCTACATCTCGGTCTCCACCGGCACTTTTTCACTTTACTATCTCGGTATCCTGGCAGGTGGTCCTGCATTCTTCTGGACCTGGTTCATCGTCGCCGCCGGGCAGTTCATTGTAGCGTTGAACTTCGCTGAACTGGCGTCACACTTCCCGATTGCAGGTTCGATCTACCAGTGGAGCAAGCGCCTGTCCGGCTATACACTGGGCTGGTTTACCGGCTGGATCTACTTTTTCGCGGGCGTTCTCACCATCACAGCCGTAGCGTTTACCGTCCCGATTCCTTTACTGGCCATCTTCCCCGGCATCCCGTCAAGCATCCTGGGTTTGAATAGTGCCGTCTTCATCGCCCTGGTCTCGATTGTCGTCGGCACGCTTATCAATATTGCGGGTGTAAGATTAGTGTCGATTGTCAATAACATCGGCGTTGCCGCCGAGATCGTCGGCATGTTCCTTTTCGCGCTCGTCTTACTGATCTTCTTCAATCATCAACCGCTCAGTTTCCTCTTCACAACTTCCACCGTCTCTCCGCAGTCGCTTGGTGGTGATTGGACGCCGGGATTCGGCGCTACCTACTTTGGAGCTTTCGCCGCGGCAATGTTCATGTCGTTGTTCGTCATCTACGGCTTCGACACGGCCGGAACGCTGGGCGAGGAGACCAATGACCCGCAGAGGAATGCGCCGCGCGGCGTCCTGTGGGCGATCGGGCTTTCGGCAATCGCCGGCATACTCTTCCTGGGTGGCACCATCCTTTCGATTAAGAACCTTGGTAAAATAGAGGGCATTGCAAGCGGTGCAAACTTCACGCAGGCTCTCCCGGCGATTATCCAGGATGCGCTTGGCAGCTCCTGGGGCAATATCTACCTGGGAGTCGTCTTCATCGCCGTCTGTGTGTGTACCCTGGCTATCCAGTCGGCAACTATTCGCCTGATGTTCTCGATGGGACGCGATGGCCGTCTCCCCTTTGGTAGGGTCTGGGGAACCGTCAACCCGGTCCTCCGCACACCGATATATGCAGCCATTGCAGTCGCAGTACTCTCCGCACTTCCATTCCTCTATAGCCAGGCTATTGGTGTCCTGGTTACAGGCGCAACGGGTATGATCTACCTGTCATACTTCATGAACAATATTGCCTCGCTCGGCGCGCGCCTGAGAGGCTGGCCCAGAGTCAAGGCTCCTTTCAGCCTGGGTCGTTGGGGCACACTGATCAACTCAGTGGCGCTGGTCTATGGCGGTGTGATGATCATTAACTTCCTGTGGTTCGGAGGGTTACGTAACATCTACACCAACCCCGTAATGGGCAGTGCGTTCTCGTCCTGGGCCAATATACCTGTGCTTGGCGGCACCCCCATCTTTGAGTTCTCGCTGGTTGTGCTCTTTGTCATTGGCGGCATCTACTGGTTTGGCTTCAAACGGCGGGAGGTGATTGCAAGCGGCGAGAAACGCGCCGAGGCGCTGTCGGACTGATTGCCTAAGGTGATACAATTGATGCCAGGTACTCGTCGAAGTACCTGGCATCAAACCTTCTAAGGAAAGCAAAGTATTATGGTAGTGACTTTTATCGTTCTCACTTTAGACGCTGTCCTTATCCTCGGCCTTCTTTGGGTGTGCGCTAATGCGCTCTACCAGCAGAAGCGAGCTATCGTTACTGCCCTGGACCCTCGTCGTGTAGGTGCCGGGCTTAGAATACTCATTGTGGCGCCGCCTTTAATAGCTCTTGCTATCATCATCCTCTCTTTTTTTGTCGCCCAGAGCGATTTCTTCGCCGGTCTTACCCACGCTCTCTATTTACTTGGGTTGTGGCTGGCAACGGCGCTTCTGGTCTTCTCGTATCTTCTATTCGCCCGCTTGAAAAACACGCTGCAGTTTGCCGCCATACTGGGCTTCCTCTGCTCATTCATACCCGTTCTGTACCTCACCCCAATTGATAGCTTCCATACTTTCTTTGGACAGGCCGGCCAGGTAGGATACATCTTCCCTCTGGTTGTCAGTGTGCTTATTATTGGAATGTGCTACGTCGTTCTTCTGCGCTTGAATAGGGCGCTGCATTGAACTGGCCTCTAACGCGTTTTTGTTACTTGATTGTGACCATAACTATTTGACAAAGCGCAAACGTATAACATACACTAACTACTGTACAGGTATGTCCATATAGAAATATCAGGCAGTTTTCATGAGGAACACCACCAGTCTAAGAGGATCGACCGCTCGTGAACGTTCTGACAACACCAGGTAAACGGCTCTTTTTAACAGGCGATGAAGCAGTGGCACGCGCCGCATTAGAAGTAGGAGTAGATGTTGCTACGGGATATCCCGGCAACCCGAGTACAAAAGCCATCACCGCCCTCATTCCCATTGCTCGCCAGTATGGCATAGCCATCGAATGGAGCGTGAACGAAAAGGTTGCGCTTGAAGTAGCTACGGGTGCAGCCTGGGCAGGCAAACGCAGCCTTGTATGCATGAAAATGTCCGGTGTGAATGTGATGGCTGATTCCTTGCTCTCCATCGCGCACAGTGGCGTGGTAGGGCCGCTTGTCATCTACACGGTTGACGACGTTGGCGTCTACTATGGCATGGTAGAGCAGGATACACGCTACTACGCGCAGCTTACCTCCCTTCCTCTTTTAATGCCGGCCAATCCCGAGGAAGCGTATGCCATGACGCGCGTGGCTTTCGCCGTCTCAGAACAGACAGGAGCGCCGGTCTTCGTCCTCGCCACTACAGCAGTTGCCAACTCCATCACAGCCATGAAAGTAGGCAAGATCGAGCGTAACGCGCACGAACGCCCCGCCTCTTTCCAGCGCAATCTCGCAAAATTTACAAAAGCCGCGCCCCAGTGGTGCCGCGACCAGCATAGCGATGCGCTGAAACGCCTTGAGCATGCCGGCGAACTATTTGGGAAAAGCCAGGGTGAGAGTGGTTCACCACTGCTATTTAGCATTCCTGCTGTGGTCGAGCACAAACAACGCTCAGAGAGCAAACGGCTCGGCATAATCGTTGCCGGGGTCAGCTTCACCTACCTGCAAGAATTGCGGCAACGGTACCCGCAGCGTTTTGCAGGTGTGCCGGTGCTTAAATTAGGGGTCGTGAATCCTTTGCCATCCAGCAAAATACGGGACTTCCTGGCACAAATTGATGTTGCGCTGGTGCTAGAAGAACTCGACCCGCTCATTGAAACACAGGTACTGGCGCTGATCGCTGAAGCTGGTCTGCGTATCGAGGTGTTTGGGAAGCGCAGCGAGCTACTCCCACGGGTGGGCGACTATTCGCTGGAATTGGTCGAGATGGCGCTCGCGAAAGTTGATGAGTTGTCAGGGCGGCCGCTGGTATGGGAAAAACCTCGCGCACCAGAAAGCCCGGCAGGTATGCAAGAAGTTTCTCTACCCAAAGCAAATGGGCCTGATGAATTGCGTACCAGCCAAGAAATCGCTGCTCCCCCTCGTTCCCTGGAGTTCTGCCCGGGCTGCCCACACCGCATGACCTACTACGCGCTCAACCGCGCTATCGAGCAATTGGGTTTCTCCCAGGATGAGGTGATTACCACGGGAGATGTTGGCTGCACCATTATTGGCATGAATGCGCCTCTAGATGCTTGCTGGACAGAGGTTTCGATGGGTGCCAGCATCGGCATCGCCCAGGGTTTCAAGTATGCCGGCATCGAGCGACCCGTACTGGCCGCTATGGGCGATGGCACGTTTTACCATAATGGCATCGCAGGGCTGCTAAACGCGGTGCAGTCGGGTGTCAATCTGACGCTCATAATTCTGGATAACAGTAGAAGCGCCATGACAGGTATGCAGCCTGATCCTGGCACGGGTCGGCGTGCAGATGGCGAACCGAGTATACGCGCCGATATTGCCATGATTGTGCGAGGCTGTGGTGTCGAGTACGTCAAGCGGCTGAATCCATATGACCTGTCAAAAATGGTCGATACCCTGCAGGATGCGATGCAGCACCAGGGCGTCTCCGTCGTCATTGCTGAGGCACCGTGCACAATGCAGGGTGTGCTTATCAATGAACGACCTGTGCAGGTAGACCAGGATGCCTGTATGGCCGGTCGAGGTTGCGAGGATACGCCGTGTTATCATAAAGTCGGCTGTCCCTCCGTTTTACTCTCATTGGATGATGTGCGTCCACGTCTTACAATTGATACAGCAACCTGTGTTGCCTGCGGCTTATGTGTAGCTGCCTGCCCCTTTGAGGCCATTAAACCGCTAGCGGAGGCGCCAGGTGAGCAGTCCGGGGCAAGTCCTGCATTTGCAGGAGTACAACTGAGACATCTATTGCAGGATTAAGGGGGAGACCGGGCGATGTCTGAAACTACCAACATTGTTATGCTCGGCATCGGAGGGCAGGGAACCCTTACCCTGATGGAGATGCTCGCGATGGCAGCAGAAGAGGCGGGTGAAGAGGTGCGCGTGCTCTCTCGCGTGAGCCTGGCACGCCTGGGAGGATCAGGCATGTGCCATGTGCGCCTTGGGCCGTCGGCCAGCCCCGCCATCCCTGTAGGTGAAGCGGATATCCTGCTCGCCCTCGAGATGAGCGAGGTGTTACGCGTACTGCCCATGGCCCGGCAGGGGGCGCTGGCTTTCATCAACACCTACCGCCGCCTGCCCGTCGCAGCAGGTGTCGCGGGGATTCATTATCCCAGCCGGCTGGAGATTGAGACAGCCCTGAAAGGGGCTGGCATCAGCGGTATTTTCGTGCCCGAAAATTTGCCATTGTCGTCAAACGGCACAGGGCAAGAAGACCAGGCCGATAGCCGTATCAATATCATCATGCTGGGCATCCTGTGTGGATATACGCAGCTGCTCCCTCGCCCTGCTCTCGAGCATGCCATTGCCCTGCGTTTGCCGCGCTTCGCCGGGCAAAACTTGCGTACATTCTCGGCAGGCTGGCATTTCGCAGAAGGCTTGAGGTCGAAAAACCTGGCTTGACATCGCACAGGGGTTAGAGTATTATACATCACACGCACGAGATTGGGGTGTCGTTCAATGGTAGGACTGCCGACTCTGGATCGGCCAATCGGGGTTCGAATCCCTGCACCCCAGCCGGATTAAGCGACCGCACTGCCGGTGGTCGCTCTTTTCATGCCCACATTCCTCTCAACACCCGCCCGGCTCCCGGTGGTCTGTCGAGACCGGGGAGGCTTTATGTTGGGCATGCTGCACCACTGGTTGAATTTGTGGCCCGGCCAGAAAGCGCGTCCGTAGCGCCCCATCTTTGATGCCCTCCGCCAGCCCCTGGATGATCCTCGCCGCCTCACCAAACGCTGTGCGTGCTTGCGCAGGCTTGCCCGCTGCCTCATACAACGCCCCCAACGCCGCCTGGATCTGCCAGCGTTCTCCCGGCAAGCCCATCTCTGCTGCCAGCTTGTCAGCCTCGCGCAGGTGGCCGATAGACTGCTCGCTGTGCCCCTCCCACGCGGTAAGGGTCGCCAACGAGCGCAGGTAGGGTATGCGGTAGCGCCGAGTAGGCCCTAGATGTTCCCCCAGTCGTTGCACTGCTTCTCGCGCCTGGCGTTCGTCCCTCCCACGCAGCAAGGCCTCCGTTTCATACTGACGATAGAAATCCAGCAGGATCAATACTACATCAGCGCGCTTGCGGACGGTGATGGCCTTCAAAGCATAGGTGTAGGCGTGGTCCCACTCCCCTGCTACTGCATAGTGCATGCACAGCCGCGACAGGACGGGCAGACGCAAGAGTCCCAGGTCTAACGTCTCGGCCACGGCTTCTGCCTCTTCGAGCGTGCTGCGCGCCTCTTCCCACTGCTGCAAGGCCTGATACGTACTCCCCAGGGCAATGAGAAAACCCGGTTCCATCAGAGGAAAGGTCCGCGCAAGTGCAACGGTGTGTTGCGTGAGCACGAGCGCCTCTTCATAGGCTCCCGCTTCCAGCAATCCATACGTGAGGCCGGTCGTACTGAGGATTTGTACCCAGACGTTCTTGATCTCTTTGGAGAGTGCGAGCGCCCTGCGTCCACTGTGTATGCTGGGCTGCACCTGCTCGGCATGCAGTTGTGCGAAAGCCAGGAACATCCAGCACAAGGCTTCTGTCGCGCGATTCGTCAAGGGTTGGGTGAGCGGAGAACCAATGATAAAGGATGCAAGTGACAGCTCACGTGCAGCGAAAGGCTCGCTGCTCAGAGAGGCATACAGCGCCAGGGATGCTTCCAGAGCGTGCATGGCCTCCTGAAAGTCTCCCCCAAGTAGATGGATCACTCCAAGTGTGAAGAGACTTCTTGCTTGCAGCTCTTTGTCCTGTATTCCGCGTGCCAGGGCGAGCGCATGCTGTGCATGCGGCAAGGCACGCGTTGGGTCATCCCATATGATGCCCGTGACCTGTGCCTGGTTCCACTCGGTTTCCGCCAGCGCTTTCTGATCGTGACTGGTCTCTACCATCTGGTAGGCTTGCTCCAGCAGCGCTTGCACCCTGGGCTTGTCGAGCGAGTGCTGGGCTGCCAGGATCGCCAGGCGGTTGAGGGTCATGCTGACCAGCCTGGGCAACTGGTGCTGCTGCGCATAGCCTAAGAGCTCTTCATAGGCCTGTTGGGCCTGCTGCCAGGCGTTCTGGAAGGCAGAGGCCCGCCCCAAGAAAATGTAGAGGTGTTCGATCTCCGAGGCCTCCAGCAAGGTCTGCAGCCGAGGCTGTTGCTCCTGCAGCAGGGAGCGCGCTTGTTCGTAGCACCTGATGGCATCTTCGACGGCAAAGACAGCCAGCGCCTCATCCCCGGCCTGTACGCTATAGCGATAGGCGGCCCCAGTCTCTCCCGAAGCCCTCGCGTGATAGGCCAGTTCGGAGGCTCTTGCTCCCTCGCTCTCGAGCCTCGCCAGGGCACGCTGGTGCAAGACCTGCCGCCGCGCCTCGCCCAGTTCGGTGTAGACCACGTCGCGGATCAGCTCATGCGTAAAGCGATAGCCACCCGGGCGACCTGCCCCAGGTCCTCCTGCTTCCTCCTCGCGCAGCATCCCGCTGCTAACGGCCTCTTCCAAGGCCTCGACGCCTGTCTGTACCCCCAGTTCGGTCACCTGCCACAGCAGCTGCGCGCTCGCCTGGGTCCCGAGCACGGCACTGGCCATCACTAGCTGGCGTGCAGCCGGCGATAGCTTGGCCAGGCGCGCCTGGATCATCGCACGCACCGAGGGCGGCAACAGCTCGTGCCGGGACGGCTCTTGCGCGAGGGCCGCGGCTATGTCCAGGGCCGGCTCCAGCCGCCAGGTGCCAGCCGCACTCCACCGTGGCACCAGCCACTCCCGCTCGCGCAACAGCTTGAGCGTCTCCAACAGGTACAACGGCTGCCCACCCGTCTGCGCAAATAGGAAATCCCCCAGCGGCGTCTCTAGCTCCTGCGCAGACGATGCCCCTGCGATGGCCTGCACGAACTGGAGGGTCTCCGCCTGGCTGAGCGCCTGCAACGGCACCTGGCTGACCGGCAGGTCCCGCCTCAGGTCGGCCAGCTGGACGGCCAGTTGCGACTTCGGCTCCAGCCCCTCACGACCCACCGTACCCAGCAGCAGCACGCGACTGCCATGCTCCTTCCAGGAGTGTCCCAGGTAGCGCACCAGGTCCAGCGAAGCCCCATCTATCCAGTGCAGGTCATCCAGCAGTACCACCAGGGGTGCGCGCTGCGCCAGGGCGTCCAGGAGGCGGGCCACCGCTTCAAACAGGCGCAGCCTGGCCGCCAGCTCGTCCTCGGTAGGGGTCGGCAGATCGGGATAGCGTACCCGCAGCTCCGGCAGCAGGCGTGAGAGCTCGGCCAGCCACAGGTCGTCCAGCAGATCCTCCGGGGCGTTCTCCTCTTCCAGTCGCGTGCGTAGCGCCTCGACCAGTGGCTGATAGGGCAACCGTCCCCCCATCTCGAAGGCCTGCCCGCTCAGCACCTCGGCGCCCTGTGCCCGCGCCCAGGTCACAAACTCGCTAGCCAGCCGCGTCTTGCCGATGCCGGCCTCCCCCACCACCAGCACCGCCTGCGGCTGTCCCTGCTGCGCCTGCCGCAAGCTCCCCACCAGCCGGCTGAAGGCCGCCGCCCGCCCAACGAGCGGGGCCACTAATTGACTGGGCGGGTGGCGCTCTCCCGTGGCGGGTTGGGAAAGGGAGCTGCCAGGGCTGCGAGCCTCGGTAGCACGAATGCGCTCAGCCAGGGCGATGGTGTCCGCCGAGGGCGCGATCTGCAACGCCTCGGCCAGCCGTGCCCGGCAGGTGGCGTAGACCTGCAAGGCAGTGCTTGTCTCGCCCAGCGCCAGGTGCAGCCGCATCAGGCGCCGGTAGGCCTCCTCCGCCAGCGGATCGAGCGCCAGCCAGCCGGTGAGCGTGGCTTTGGCCTGCTCCAGCTCACCACCGGCCTCCTGCCAGGAGGAGAGCCGATCCAGCAGGAGCTGCAGGCGCACCTGCCACTGCTGCTGCTGCTGCTCGTGCCACGCGTCAAAGGCGGTTTCCTCGCGCAGCCAGAAGCCGTCGAGGAACGGACCGCGCACCAGGGAGAGGGCGTGCTGGACCTGGGCGACCTGGGCGGTGCGCTGTGGCTCAGCGGGGACCGTGGAGAGCGCCTGGACTGCTTTCCAGGCCTGCTGCACTACCTGCAGGTCCAACTCCAGTGGGGCCTGCGGGTTCAGGCCGAGCAACTCATGCTCACTGAGCAAATGGCTGTGCTGGGCAGCAGCGTCGTCGAGCAGGCTGCGCAGCAGCGCAAGGGCGTTGCGCAAGGCGGTGCGCGCATCGTGGAGTTCGCTATCGGGCCACAGCAACGCCGCTAGCTTGCTGCGAGGATGCAGGCCCCCTTCCACCGCCAGGTACAGTAGCAAGGCCTGTGCCTTACGCAAGGCAAAGGTGAGGCGGCTGCCATTATGAAACACTTCGGGAGAGCCGAGTACGGCTACACGTAACAGACCCATGGTCTGTCCTCTTCCTAGTAGGACAGCAGATGATGTGATGAATCGTTCCTCAAAATAGCGGAGCAGCGCCTCCCTCCATGCGGTACTGGACGACTGCCAGGAGAACCATCTATCTCTACGCAAGCGAAAACGTCGTGTTTTACAGGGGACTGATTCCCTCTACAGCCATCGTATCATGTGAGCTTGTGCCAGGGCAAACACAAGTGTTGCCTTACGAACCTAGACATTTGGAGCGAAGGCTTTCCGTGAGCGGGGTCCTGGCTGTCATCCCTTCGCTTCTCTCAGGGCAAGCTCTGAGCGCAGCGAAGGATCTCTGCATCCGGCGCGCCAGACCCTTCGCTGCGCTCAGGGTGACAGGCCTTCTCTCCTGCAGAGTTAGAAAAATTTGCAATCTATATGTTATCATTTAGGTAGACGGTAGGCGGTTGGCTCTGCTGTCCTTTCACTAGCACCCAAAGGAGCGTGCCAGATGATAGCAAGCGATATAATGACCCGCAAAGTTGCGACCATCCGTCCAGAAGCCGGTGCGCAAGAGGCCGCACAGCTCCTCGACGAGAAACGCATAAGTGGAGCGCCGGTCGTCGATGCAGATAGCAAGATCATTGGCATTATCACGGAAGCTGATATCATCAGCAAAGTCAACCGTGATGGCTTATGTGTCGCCGATATCATGAGCCACGACGTCATCGCCATTAGCGAAGAGACCCCTGTGAGCGAGATTGCTGCATTACTCACCGAGCGAAAAATCAAGCGCGTCCCGGTCGTGCGTGATGGTAAACTGGTGGGTATTGTCAGCCGTGCTGACATTGTTCACGCAGTCGCGCAAGGATACCTGATTATCCGGCAGTGGTAGCAGCCAGTCTGGATGTATTAGCCCATTTGGCACAGAACATGAAGGTAAGCAAGAAAGGGCTATAACCGCAACACGAGCAAACCTTCGTCGTATAGTATAGTAGGGGTAGTGCTTGCCGCTGCCCTGCTTGCTCGCTATCTTGAAATGGGTCTTGCCAACGACGCTGCGAATCTTGCAATGGGTCCTGGCAACGACGCTGCGCGTCTACGGACTGCGTCCGTCAGCCAGGACCCAAGGAAGTGTCTACGGACTGCGTCCGTCAGGCAAGACCAAAGGTAGTATAATGTGCAGCAGAAATGCATAATGGGTGACAGAGGCTGCGAACGTGTCAGAAAAACGTACTCACCTCATCCGTGAGGTGATTGAAACTATAGCCTTGACACTCATCGTATTCCTGGTGATCCGCTTCGCGGCACAAAGTTTCCGCGTGGATGGGGATAGCATGAATCCAGGTTTACATACTGATGAGTTTGTGCTGGTGGACAAAGCATCATATCTCTTCCAATCGCCACAACGAGGAGATGTGATTGTTTTTCACTATCCCCGGGATACCCATAGGGACTTCATCAAGCGCGTCATTGGCTTACCCGGTGACATCATCAATGTCACCGATACCAGCGTGATCGTTGATGGCCGGACCCTCCAGGAACCGTATATCAGTCATCCATATGATTGCGTCAGTGATACATATAATTGCGAAAGCAATCCGTGGAAGTTAGGGCCGAATCAGTTTTTTGTGATGGGCGACAATCGCCCCAATAGTCTGGACTCACGTACCTGGGGTCCTTTAGATCGAAGCTATATTATAGGAAAGGCTGTTGTGGTCTACTGGCCGGTAACTAATTGGGAACTCATCAATAGTTTCCCAACGGTATTTGCTGGCATACATCTGGGTAATTGAGGTTTGAAGTCATGAACCCCAAGGCTTTCGCCAAGGGCTTGTTGCTAGCCTCTGCCGCAACTCACAACCCGTTGCCGAATTGCGCTTTGGCTTCACAGGCCGCAACATCAAGGCACCATGACAAAGTACCTGTGCTGGCCCAGCATGCCGAGTCAGCAGCGTTGTGATCGACCGAGAACGTTTTACCCACACACGGCATTCTTGTGTGGAACCCGTCCGTTCAGTTGTGAAAGTGCCTGTAGGCGAACCGTCTCTCTCTGCGGGAGCAGAGTGCCTAAGCCTACAAAGAACTGTGCTTATTGTAGCACAGAAAAACGGAAATATGCCAGGCGGAGCCTGGCAGTTGCTCCTCCCCAGAGCGAAGGCTAGGGGACTCCAAATTGGAGGGTATGTTGAAACGCTCGCACCTGGCACGAGAAATTATAGAAACCCTCGCGCTAACGCTGATCATCTTTCTAGTTATCCACTTCACCGTACAGAACTACATGGTAGAAGGCACGAGCATGCAGCCCAGCCTGAACAACAATCAGTTTGTACTGGTGAACAAACTGGCTTATCTCTTTCATGCGCCCGAACGAGGAGACGTGATCGTCTTCCACTGGCCCAGCGATACGACCAAGGATCTGATTAAGCGCGTAATTGGTCTCCCCGGGGATACCATAGTGACTACCGGGGAAACAGTGCAGGTCAACGGTGTCGTGTTGAAAGAACCGTATATCAGTGCGCAGGTCAACCCGGGTGGGAAAAGGTGGGTAGTTCCGCCTAATGACTACTTCGTGTTGGGCGACAACCGGCCGGTGAGCGACGATTCTCGCGATTGGGGATATGTCCCCAGAAGTTATATAATTGGCAAGGCGGTCCTGGTGTATTGGCCGGTAAATAACTGGCAGATCATTAACACGTACTCACCGGTCTTTAGCACCATAAAGGTGGGTACCTGAAGGAAATAACATATGCGAGATTCGGAGCAAGAGTATCCACTGCATCAGCCCGGGCGAGGTGGGCAGCATCACCCATTTGACGATGATACTATAGCAGATGAACGGGCTGATCAAGGGCCGTTCCAGGAACCGCTTCAGCCCGGGCAAGGACCCCTACATCAACGCACTATGCCGGCCAATCCCCGTTTACCGCGCGGCCACTTGCGCAAGGCACTTATCATTGGAGTCATCGCGGGCCTTATAGCAACTTTACAAGGTATCATCATCACGCTTGCAAATGCCTCCCTGTATCATACGGTGAGCACTACCCCTCAAAATAAGCTGTCGCTGAGTCTTGCCGAGGCCGTCGTAGGGTTACTTTGTTTGAACTTATTCATCAGTCTAATCATCTACTTTGCTGCCGGGTTCATCACCGGTAAGGTCGCGGTGGATCGCAGGCTGGGCTTCCTGGCAGGTTTCGCAGCAGAAGCAGTGGCCTACATACTTGGCTATATAGTGCAGCAGATTCCAGGCTATCCCAGTGCGCACGCAACAGGTTTTAGCGGGGGATTGGCCGGCCTGAGTGGCGGAATTATCACAGCGCTGATCCTTCTCGCACTGGCGGGAGTGATCGCAGGGCTTGTGAGCTTCTTTGGAGCCTGGCTCGCCACGCGCAGGCACCCTTACTACAACCCCGCGTAGGGGCGGGGGAGGAGCGGACGAGGGGAGGGGATGCTTGCATCGCCCCGTGCTGGGAAATGCGTGTAACTTTGACTGCACATGCGTACTCAGGTGCCCCTTACAACCTCAGCTATAGGAGCGGCCCATTTGAGCAGGCGCTCATCCGCCATGAAAGCGCCCACGCATTGAAGCCCGAGTGGCAAACCATTGGCAGCGCGTCCAGCTGGTAACGAGATCGCAGGCATCCCGGCATGGGTCCAGGGCAAATTCATGAGCGGGCTGCCTGTACTGCTCAGCCCTTCGGGAGCCGGGCCAGTCGTAGAAGGACAAACCCAGAGATCGATTCCGGCCTGCGCCATCAACGCCTCCAGCTCGCCACGCAATTTCGCCGGACTCCCACGGGATGCCGCCAGCTCTTCGGCGCTTACCTCTTGCCCCTCGCGGATTGCAGCAGCCGTGCGGGGTCGATACAAAGACTCGTACTGGGCAAACCAGTGGGCATGGACACGCGCCATTTCAGCGAAGAGTACTCGCGAATGCCGGTGGTTCACGGCTTCAATATCTTCCATAGCCCTCACGCGCCGCACGCTATAGCCGGCCTTTTCAAGTAGCGCAAGCTGTTTCTCGAACGCGACAAGTCCCTCCGGTGATGCCTGGGCGAGGTAAGGGCCGTCCGGTACGCCGAGTACCGGCAACGCAACTGGCTCAGCGGCATCAATCGTTTGCCAGTTCTGGCACAACAGGGAAGCTGCCAATTCCATGCCAGCCACGTCTTGCATGAAGATTCCAACATGCTCAAGCGCTTCAGAGCTCAGAATCCAGCCGGTGATAGGGATACGGCGGCAGCTCGACTTGAAGCCAACGATGCCACAAAAGGCAGCGGGGCGGATTGTGGAACCGATGACCTGCGTGCCAATCGCCAGCGGGCAGAAGCCGGCAGCCACAGCAGCAGCCGAGCCGCTGCTTGATCCACCGGGGGAATAAGCGAGGTTGTGTGGGTTGCGCGTTGGACCCGGCTCAAAATAGGCAAACTCGGTGGTGACAGTTTTGCCCAGAATCAGCGCCCCCGCATTGCGTAATGCCCTCACACAGTCGCCTTCAGGCTCGACAAATAACTCTGGCGGAAGCTGCGACCCTGCGCGTGTGGGAAAGCCATCAACGAAGAAAACATCTTTGATGCCAGCAGGAATACCGTACAGCGGGGGACGGCCGGCGGGCTCAGGAAAGCGTGCTTGTAAGGCCTGGGCTTCGGCAAGCAGCCGTGCGCGGCGATCTGCTTCAGGCAGCAGCGCCTGGAGTTGAGGTTCGGCAGCATCAATGCGATTGCAGATTTCATTGATGTAGGTCGCCAGGTCAAGCTGCCCGGTGCGAAGCGCTGCCGCGGTTTCTACAAGTGGAGCGGGAAAGATCACAGACTTTCCCCTTTTTAGCTTTCGATAATGTCTATCGAAAGGATCTTATCTCCGGGCTGCCGGTCGCGGTCGGGATCGCGCTCGCGAATCGCGCTCGCAACATCCATGCCAGAAATCACCCGGCCAAAGACACCATGCTTTCCATTGAGGTGCAGTGTCGCAACATACGTAATGAAGAACTGCGAGCCGTTAGTATTTGGCCCTGCATTTGCCATCGAGAGCATGCCTGGACGGTCATGCTTGAGGGCAAGGGCGCCGGATTCATCGTTGAAACGATAGCCCGGCCCCCCTCTTCCCGAGCCTGTGGGGTCGCCTCCCTGGGCCATGAAATTGCGGATAACACGGTGAAACGTGGTTCCATTATAGAAACCCTCGCGAGCCAGGAACACGAAGTTGTTGACGGTTTTTGGTGCCTGCTGCGCAAACAACTCTATTTGTATATCACCTTTTTCAGTATGCATGATGGCCACGTATCTCTTCGCGGGGTCGATCTGCATAGCTGGTGCACTGCTGTACTGATTGGCCACAATTCCCTCCTGTTAGTAAATTATCGACTACGCTACCGGAACCACGGTTACGTATTCCATGACATCCGGCTTAATATTCTTTGTCGACGAAGTGTCGCCAGGCCCTTGAATCTTCAGAGCCACATCCATGCCCAGAACAACACGTCCAAACAGGTTGTACGACTTTTGTAGCTTTGTAGTGTTGTTTGCTGTGCAAATGAAGAATTGACTGCCGTTCGTATTTGGGCCAGAGTTGGCCATTGCCACACAGCCCTGCGTGTAATTACCCCTGACAGGCTCATCTTTAAACGCATAGCCCGGACCGCCACTGCCTTTACCTGTGGGATCGCCTCCCTGAATGACAAAACCTGGGACAACGCGGTGGAAAACCTGGCCATCATAGAAGTGATTTTCAGCCAGGTACACAAAGTTGTTCACCGTAACCGGCGCGTACTGCGGATCAAGTTCCAATACAATTAAGCCCCGGTTCGTATTGATGCCCACGCAATAGAATTTATGGACATCGATGGTCATCGCCGGAGCTTTCGAGTATGTATGCTGAATTTTCGCGATTTCTGCCGCAGTAGGAGCAGCCGACTTGTCGGTCAGTTCGCTGACGATGCTCGAACTAACACAAGGCGAAGGGTTTGGCAGGGTGAGGTTGGGCTTCGCTGCCACAGGCTTTGGTTTTGGAGCAAATGGCCCAAGATGATAAAAGTTAAGTGTAAAGATAGTTACACCGATGACCAGCAGGGTTAAGGCAACAGCCCAGGGATAGCGAGCCAGCCCGCGTGCAGGGCGTTTGTAGCCGGGCGCACTGCGCGGTTGTTTAGGCTGCCTGACTTGTATCGGTGGCGGCGGTGTCGTATGTGCTTTCGCAATTTTTTCTGCACGCCTGGTGGCGTCACGTTTCGTTGTTTTTGGCATGGGATTGCACAATAACTCCTTTTTATAGCTATCGATCAATTTTTATGCATGAAGCCTCCCGCCGGTGAAGTAAACGACAAAAAAGTCGCTCCTACATAATCAGAGGGCGGCTAACAAATACTATCTTTCCGTGCGTATAATAACGCCCCCGTGCCATTGGGTCAAGTCCTGAAATCCTGAAATCTAATATTTTATGCAGAAAATTCGTAGAGCACCTGCCTGGCGCGTCTCTATAAGTATGGGTAGTCCTAACAAAAGTTGCGTCCCAATAAAAGCTGCCACCTTTCCACATGGATATTTCTGTGGATAACTTCGGGGATAACTTGGGATAACTGGCTAATTGTGGTGGATAAGTCGGGGATAAATGATTTTATGTCATGCAGAACGCTACATTTGAGCATAATTAAAGCGAGACATATCCACATATCCACAGAGAATACACCTCGCTTGCTATTTGATTTCAAAAGGAAGATTCGCTAAACTTATGAGACACGCAGCACTTGAAGGACCAAAGAGACTTTTTGCTCTAAATTCTGACCAGGGTGATGGATATGGGAGGGGACGATATTACATTTGGGCAAAAAGCGCAAACCATCGAACTTATGTGCTATAATCCGCCTAACGGGGATACGCTGCATAGAACCACATAGGCATAAAGTGGGTGAACGAGACAGTGGAGAAGCTTTTACCGCAAAACATAGAGGCCGAGTGCGGTGTACTTGGCAGCATTATTATCGACCCGGAGGCTATCGTCCAGGTGTCGGATTTTCTACACCCTGACGATTTCTATCGAGATGCCCATCGCACGATCTACGAGGTGATTCTCCAGTTATACGAGGAGCACGAGCCGGCCGACTTTATTACGATCTGCGACGAGCTAGAGCGACGCAACAAGCTCGAGGAGGTAGGGGGAGCCAGCTATATTACGTCGCTCGTCAACCAGGTTCCAACCAGCGGCAACGTCGAGTTCTATGGGCGCATCGTCGAGCGCACGGCAATCCTACGGCGCTTAATCCACGCGGCGGGCCAGATTGCTGCTATCGCCTATGAAGAGGTCGATGCCGACATCGCCCTGGACAAAGCTGAGAAGTTGATTTTCGAGATCAGCCAGCGCCATGCGCGCTCGGACTTCTCGCACATGCGCGAAATCCTTGCCGAGTATATGAACAAACTGGACCAGTTGCACGAGCATCATGGCGCTATTGTAGGCGTTGCGACTGGATTTACCGATCTCGATCGTTTAACCGGTGGGCTGCAAAAATCGGATTTGATTGTGCTGGCTTCCAGGCCTGGCGTGGGTAAAACGAGCCTGGCCATGAGTATCGCCCATTACGCAGCCCTGAAATACCGCAACTCCATCGCGTTTTTCAGCCTTGAGATGAGCAAGGACCAGTTAGCGCAGCGCCTGCTCTCGATGGACGCAGGGATAGATCAGCACCGCCTGCGCACGGGTAGGATCGAGGAAGACGAGTGGGATCGGATCGTATACGCGATGGATACGCTTTCAGAGGCCAATATCTGGATCGACGATACGGCCAGCATTACGCCGATGGAGATGCGCAGTAAGATACGGCGTTTGCATGCACAGCACGGCATTGATCTGATTATCGTGGATTATTTGCAATTGATGCAGGCCACCATAGGCGGCAAGCGTAACGAGAACCGTGTACAGGAGATTTCGGAGATCAGCCGCAGCCTGAAGGGGTTAGCACGGGAATTGAATCTGCCGGTGCTGGCGCTGGCACAGTTGTCTCGCGCGGTTGAGAGTCGTCAGTCGAAGGTGCCGCAACTCTCGGACCTGCGTGAAAGCGGCTGCTTGACCGGGGAGACGCTCGTTTATCTACCTGATACGGGAACTTACAAGCCGATTGAGCAATTGGTGGGTCAATCTGGATTCCGGGTACTCGCTTTGAACACCGGTTCCTGGCAACTGGAGCCTTGCCAGGTGAGCCGGGCTTTTGCTACCGGATACAAGCCAGTCTACCGCATGACCACTCGTTTGGGGCGTGCTATCCGCGCTACGGCAAACCACCGGTTTCTTACGATGCAGGGCTGGCAGCGACTCGACGAGTTAGCATTGGATATGCGTATAGCACAGATTGTCAACTCAGAGCAACTAGCTAAGCTAGCAGGAAGTGATATCTACTGGGACGAAATCATTTCAATAGAGCCGGATGGCGAAGCCGAAGTCTATGATTTGACGGTAGATGAACTGCATAACTTTGTCGCTGGTAATATTGTCCTTCACAACAGCATTGAGCAAGACGCGGATATCGTCATGTTTATTTATAGAGACGACGTATATAACCCTGAAACTGAAAAGAAAAATATCGCGGATATTATTATCGCGAAGCATCGAAACGGGCCGGTTGGCGAAATAAGTCTCTATTTTC
>WNFB01001970.1_pt1 | contig 29261 bp, 25 predicted proteins | sample 5400501 | NCBI WGS metagenome assembly WNFB01 (sample SAMN13153341, study PRJNA577476) | soil metagenome | isolation source: 200 cm saprolite under Douglas fir tree site 2 hole 1 | place: USA:California | collected 2015-04-18
TGTCACAGGGATAGCCACCGTAATGCACCACGCAGATGCCCTTGGTGGTCGCGTCAAGACAGGCAGCAATACTCTCCGGGGAGATGTTACAGTTCTCGGCGCTCGTGACATCGGCAAAGACCGGCGCGGCGCCGGTATAGCGAATGGCGTTGGCCGTGGCCACGAAGGTCAGCGACGGACAGATGACCGTATCGCCCGGTCCAGCGCCGAGCGCCAGATGGGCCAGGTGCAGCGCCGCCGTGCAGTTGGTCACGGCAAAAGCGTGTTTGACACCCACCATAGCGGCAAATTGCCGCTCAAACTCCGCGGTCACTGGCCCCATGGAGAGCCATTTCGAGCGCAGTACGTCCGTCACAGCCCGGATCTCGTCGTCGCTCAGATCGATGTCCGCCAATGGCACATTCCAGAGACTCACGATAGTCTGTCCTCTTGGGTGGTACAGCAGCCTCAGACTGCCCCTGCCTCTAGTTTAGATGCAATTTCCCCTTGATGTGTTCGTACTCTTCGAGGGCTTTTTCGTAGTCACTATGATTGCCGATATCAAGCCAATAGCCATTAAAGGGATAGCTCATGACGGGCCGACCATTGGCCAGGAGACGTTTCACAAGGTCAGGGAAGTCCAAGTATTTGTGCGGCTCAATATATTGCAGCACCTCATGTTCGAACACGTAGACGCCCATGCTGACCTTGAATGTATGTACGGGTTTTTCGATATAATCAGTAATACAACTATTGGATGTATTGTTGATGATTCCGAGATCAATCTTAAAATTCTTTTTATACGTTCCAACAGTCACAAGTCCCTTGTGCTGCTTGTGAAACTGGAAGAGGTCGCTATAGTCAAGATTGGTGATGACATCGCCATTCATGACCAAAAAGCTCTCGTCAAGATGGTGCATCTGGGCTAGGGGGCCAACCGTCCCAAGGGGCTCATCCTCAAAGCTATACGTAATGTCTAGACCATACCGCTCGCCATGGTTGACATACGTCTGAATCATCTCTGCCATGTATCCCACCGCGAGGGTGACATGCGTACAACCAAAATGCTTCAGTTGACGCAGGATCGTATCGAGGATGGGCTTTTCTCCAAGTGGCACTAACGGTTTCGGGAAGACGTTGGTGAACGGAAGTAGTCGGGTTCCCTTGCCTCCAGCGAGAATAACCGCTTGCACGGTGTACCTCCTCTCTTGCCATGATCACAGCGTAAACATGTGAGTCTTGTACAGATACAAATGATCTTTGATATACGCACAAGTCTCTTGTAACCCTTGCAGCAAGGTGTACTGCGGCTCCCATCCCAGCAACGCTTTGGCTTTCGTGTTATTGCACACGAGTTCCAGGACTTCGCTCTTGGCGGGGCGGAAGCGTTCTTGGTCGGCTATCACATGTTTCTGCCCGCTGCACATACTGAGCACCACGTTCGCCACTTCGCCAATGGTGACGCCTTGCCCAGTCCCAATGTTGACCACCTGTCCAACCGTGTCTGGCACCTCGGCCACTTTCAGAAAGGCCGCCACCGTGTCCTCGACGAAGGTAAAATCGCGCACCGGCGTCAAGGCTCCCAGGCGGATCGTGTCTCCAGCCAGGGCCTGACTCATGATGGTGGGAATGACCGCGCGCGCCGATTGGCGTGGCCCAAAGGTATTGAACGGACGTATCGTGGCGACGGGCAGGTTGAACGAGCAATAAAAACTTTCTGCCAGCTTGTCGGCGGCAATTTTGCTCGCCGCGTACGGTGACTGTCCCTGCAGGGGATGGTGTTCATCCATAGGGGTGTAGCGGGCCGATCCATACGTTTCGCTTGTGGACGTATGGACCACCTTCAAGACGCCCTCCTCCAGGCAGGCTTGCAACACGTTCAGCGTCCCAATGACATTGGTATCGATGAAGTGACGCGGCGCCTGATACGAGTATGGGATAGCAATGAGCGCCCCCAGGTGAAAGACGATCTGGCAATCGGCAACGGCGCGACGCACCGTGGTGGCATCAGTCAAATCCCCAAGCACGATTTCCAGGGCGGCCTGCACGTCGTCGTCCACGTATTCCAACAGTCCCCTGTCATTCCGCGAGTTATAATGCACAAACGCGCGCACGCTGGCGCCAACTCGCACCAGTTGTTCCGCGAGATGACTCCCGATGAATCCTCCTGCACCTGTCAGCAAAACACGCAGAGCAGGCCACTGTGGTAGGGCAACAGGGGATGATGACCCAGCCGAAGAAGCAGGTGACGTTGTCACAGTACTATGCCACTCTCTGACTATAGATGACCATGATCCCGAGTACGGTAACGCGGTGCGGGTGCGCCTTTACGCGGCATATGGCCCTTGTGCCGCACACTCCAGCAGGGTACGGGTGAGACGTTCCCACCCAGCATACGCCAGATCCCCCTCCTGCATATTCAGGAGCTCTTGCACCGCTGTGGTGATGACGTGTGAAGACGTCAAGGGTATTTCTTGCAGCAGGCTGATGCTAGGATTCGCCGTGGGAACATACCTGGTAGAGGTCTGTGACTCATGCGCTGCCTCCGAGGGTGATACGGCGGGGGGCTCCTCAAGGAAGTACAGCGGAATATCGGTGCCAAGCCGATAGCCATGGAGCATGGCAAGCCGCCGTGCGACTTCCAGTAATGACACCGCCGAGGCCGGTGGACAGACAAAGATGCCTTCCCTAGGGGTAAGTGACTCTGCCAATCCGAGCGCATCGAGGATGAAGTGCACGGCGGCGTCCTTGGAGAGCAGCGCATGCTTCGCATGGCGATGGGGCAAAATGATCGGTTCACGGTTCACAATCTGCCCTTCCAGCCGCGCCACAATGCCACCACGATTTTCCAGCACGTCACACAATCGCACAGTGACCAAACGCGTCGACGTGGGAGCAAAGAATTGCCGCAAGCCGATTTCCACAGCGCGCAGCGAATCGGCAATCAAGTTGCCCCGCTTCTGCGCTGCCTCAGACGACACCAGGACAAAGTGTGTACAGCCACTGCGCCCGGCCTGTTTGGCCAGCGCAAACGTGGTCAGGTAATTGGCGTGCAGAATACTGGCGGTCTGAAAGTCAAAAAACGGCAGGTACTTCCGCATAGCGTTCTGAAACACCACATGCGGGCCATACTGTGCAAACACCGCTTCGAGGTTCGCGTTCCCCGCTGGTGGACACAGAATCGGCGTAATACGGGCGGTGGGAAACGTCTGCTGGAGTTGTGAGACGAGCGCCGTGAGCGACGGCTCATAGCGTTCGAGCACCAGCAAGCGCTCCGGAGCAAAGCGCAGAATCTGCCGACAGAGTTCCAGCCCCACGGCGCCGCTGGTGCCTGCGACCAGCACCCGTTTCCACGTCAGTATGGCGATCAACGAGGCGGAGGTAAGCGGCACATCAGGGGTCTCGAACAACGGTTCGGCCCGTTGTGCTCTTTGCCCTTCAGAGAGCGTTGGGAAAAACCGATACGGTACCCCGGCGTTTTGACAGGCTTGGACAATCGCGGCAATCTCCTGTGCAGGAGCACTCGGCAAAGCCAGCAGCACCTCCTGCGCCTGATAGAGCTGCACCAGTGCCTCCAGGTTGAAGCGATTGCCCAGTATCTTGCAGCCATACAGGGTTTTATGCCGCTTGGCCGGATCGTCATCGAGAAAGCCGATGACCTCGTACGCCTCTTGGGAGGCCCGTAAACAACGGAAGACGAGGGCTCCGGCATTCCCTGCCCCAAAGATGAACACCCGCCGCTTCTTCTCCTCCGCCGTCTGCGACCGGCTCTGCCAGGCGCGGAAGAGTCGCAACCCCAGACGCACCGCTGTCATGCAGACAAAGAGGCAGAGCCCATCAATCAACAAGACCGAGCGCGGGAAGGTGCGCATATTGAAGAGAAACGTTAGGCCTATAAAGAGAATGCTGCTGGTCGCGATGGCTTTTAAGACATTCCATATATCCGTATACGATATATAACGAATGAGGGTGCGATAGAGACCAAAGTACACGAAGCAGGGGAGACGCATCAGCACCAGAAAGGGTAACAGGTGTACAAAGGGGCTGAGTTCCTGCGCTACCACAATCCCCTCAAAGCGCAGCAGATGCGCCAACCCGAAAGAGATCAGGCTCAGCATGACATCGGTGCCTAACAAGTAGATCTGGGATGTATTCTGCAGCACAAGCTTCCAGCTAATCGCTTTGCAGACGGTTTCTTTGATGCCCAGCACCACGTATTGCACATCTTTCACGAGCGATGGGTGGCGGACATATTCCAGATCAAGCGGCAGTTTTTTGGGAAGAATTTCCTCAATGTAGTACTGCTGTGGATCCACGTCTGGAGGGTACCACTCTTCCTCATTGCGCCCCAGGATTTGATTCGGCCCAACCAGTCCAGGAGTCACGGTAAAAATGGCCCTGGCGTAATCAGGGTATAAGGCCGCCAGATCAGGCGCTTCCGGGCGTGGCCCGACAAACGTCATCTCACCCTTGAGCACATTCAGCAGTTGCGGCAGTTCGTTGAGTTTGGTTCGACGGAGAATGCGCCCAAAAGGAGTCACGCGCGGATCGTCTTGTGAACAGACACTGGCCCCAACAGGCAGGGAAGTCTCGAACATGGTGCGAAACTTATACATCTTAAAGAGCTTGCCGTCTTTGCCGAGGCGATCACAGCGATACAAGACCGATCCTCTCGAATCGAGCTTGATCAACAGGCCGATAACGGGAAAGAGTGGGAGCACGAGAAGCAAACCGAGACAGGCAAGGACGAGATCGAGACAGCGCTTCATCATAAATCATGCCTCTACACTAGACATGCAGCGTGAAAGGGATCGTGAGAGCGATAGGCGGATTGCTATACACAAACGTATACGATCCGCTCGCCTCCGGTATGTGATAGACAATGTTCCCTCGCCTTGTCTGATCAGCAGCGATTTCTACGACGGTGGCAAAGCCGCCGACCTGCGCCGTCAGCGCGGCATTGTAATACCTCAACGCCGGTGTTGCCTGGAGCATATCGGCGTCATCATTCGCACCGTGGATCGGAATAAATGACGCCAGGGCCCGTCCATAGTCAGTCCCTTCACGTGTGGTCAAGGCAGTCTGGGCGGGGTCAAACAGGTGCCCAAAAGCGCCATGGTTGGTTATTTCCACATCGACAATCAGGAAGACCGTGCCAGCACTCGCCTGCTGCGCACCGATATGGCGGCGGGGTGCCACCGTATGCAGGGTGATGTGCACCCCTGCACTCTCCTCCTCCCTGCGTACAACCACGGCCGCGGGCTCAGAGGCAGGGGGCGCTACCACGATGGGGCGTACCTCTATAGACGGCGTCACCGCATCACGGTCTGCAGTACCCTGCTGGAGACGCCCAGAGGTGACCGCAGCGCTATACTTACTTCCATAGTAATCCGAAGAGTAGTAGTGTTTCTCCTTCGGACGGACACTATTAAAAATCATCCCCAGCAACCTGGCACCGGCTCTTTCCAAAAGCCGTTTCGTCTCCACAGCCATGGCGCGCGTGCTGCGCCCCTGCGCATGCACTAGGAGCACACTATCCATCATCGGTGCCAGAATCATCACATCAGGAATCGACAAGACGACAGGGGAGTCGAAGATCACCAGATCGAAACAGGTCTTCCAGTGCTCTATAAGATGCTTCAGCTGTGCCATGTTTAACAATTCCGTGGGATTTAAGGGGCAGGCACCAGCGAAAAGGATTTTGAGATTGTCCATCGGCGCCTCGTGCACGACACTGCGCCACTCCACCCCGCGCACCAGCACGTCCGTCAACCCTTGACCTTGGATGTCCCCAAAAATCCGATGCAGCGACGGACGCCGCAAGTCGGTATCGACCAGCAGGACGTGTCGCCCGAGTTGGGCAAACGATACCGCGAGATTCGCCGCGGTCGTGGATTTGCCTTCACGGGAACAGGCACTGGTCACGAGCAAACTCCGGACCTGCGGCTGGGCCAGTTGGATCCAGGTGCGCACCGTGTGATAGGCCTCTGCCGCTGCTGACCAGGGTTTCTGCAAGGTAATCAGCGCTGGGGGGCGACGTTTCGGGAGGGCATGACGCGGTATAAAACCCAGGAACGGGAGCGCCAGATCCTGTTCAATCTCTGCCACATTTTTGAAGCGCTTATCGAGCCCCTCGGCCAACAAAGTAAGGGCTCCCCCACATCCCAGGCTGAATACCAAGCCGAGCAGCAAGTATTTTATTGCCCCTGAGGGCACCGGGCTCCCCGCCAAAGCTGTTTCCACAAGGGTGACGTTGTTGTTCTCCAGCGCCGTGGTAATGCTCGTTTCAGTGAGACGCTTGGAGATTTCCTGATACATCGCTTTCTGAATGTCCATATCGCGGCGCAATGCCTCATACGACGTCACGTCCTTCTCCGACTGAATCACGGTACTTTTCTGGGTGTTAAAGAGCTGCTTGAGTTCATTTTCCTGGGTTGTAAGGGCATTGTATTGATTCTCAAGACTGGCAATGACACGTTGCACTTCGCCTATGACCGCCTTGCGCACCTCTGCCATCTGTTCCGCCAGGGCCACCATCTTGGGATGTTTATCCATAAACTTCTTGCCCTGTTCGGTCGCTTGAATCTGCAAATCGGTATAGCGCATGCGCAAGCCACTGACCGCGGGGTTATTGACGAGGGTAGGGTATTTGGCACTTTGCGTCAGATTCGGGCTCGCCAAGAATTTCTTGAGTTCATCGAGTTCCGCGCGTAGAGCCAGACGTTCTCGGCGTTTATCCAGATACGACAGGTTTAAGGCGCCCAAGTTCTGCAGATCGGCCGCCTGGGTATTGTTCGTATCGTTCCCAACCAGGCGTTTGTCCTCTTTCAAGGTCTGGATCCGGCGTTCCCCTTCAGCGATTCTGTCGCGGAGGCTGGCCGCTTCCTTACGTAACCAGACGGTCGCCTTGCGGGAGGCTTCGAGGCGTTTGTCTAAGTTTTGCTGCACATAGGCAGCAGCCACAGCATTAACTTGACGCACCACCTGATGCGGGTCATCGCCTTGCACGATAATGTCAACCAGTTTTGTGTCAGCCTTGTCTATGCCCTTACGCGGTGCTACTTTCAGCGCAGCCAGCAAGCGCCCTACCGCTTGCTGACGCTGCTGGTTGGCTAAGGCCGACTCTGTAGTAGATGCTTCTGCACCGGCTAGGGAAGCGGGAGCCTCACGGTCACGAGGCGTCACACTGGCGAGCACGGCTTGCCACACGCGTCCCGGAAACGCTTGAATGGCTTTCAAAGTGGCCATCTCTGGGCTGTCGGTTTTGGCAGGCTGAGGCGTGTAAAGCTGCAGCTTCTCGACCACTTCTTCTGCAATGGCTCTACTTTTGATAACCTCATACTGTGTATAATAGAAGTTCTGTCCTTGGTCTGGTCCTATTACCTCAGGAATGGCCAGAACTTTCGGATTCGTATCCTCGATCAACACCGTTGCCGTCGCGCTATAGCGCGGCGGCTGCGTCGCCACCAGGAGCCCGATCCATGGCAGGATGCATACCGCAGGGAGCAGGAAGAGCCATTTGCGACGCCAGAAGAGGCGTAAGTAGTCCTGCAAGCTGGTTTGTGCAGTGCCGTCGGCCTCTGCCAGCACGACATACTCCACCTCCTGACGGCGCGGGGTCAGTGAGGGATACTGCGGTGGGGGTAGAGTTTGAACGTCTGCCATACGATACCTGCCCTCACTCGGGACGCTCTGGCAAAATCAGACGCTGCCCGATCTCGAGGAAGTGAATATTGCGTAAGCCTGGATTGGCCTCGCTGACTAGGTCTACGACAGCTTTGGTATATTCCCCATATTCTTGGGCGAGAATGTGCGACAGTGTATCTCCCGAACGTATAACGACCACTTTTTTGATGGCCAATTCTCTTGCTCCACCCACAGGCTGCATCGGCGCAATCGCCGGCAGCTGACTACTCGGCAGCAGGGCAGGAGGAGCGGAAGCACGTGCGGGCTCCTGCGGCGCTGGGGGTACAGCCGTTCCAGCACTGGCCCTCTCATTCCCAGACGTCGCAGTGGGGAGAGTTCGTCTGGGGAGAGGCGCCACCTGGCGTCCCTGGTCACGCCCACGCCCAGCCTCAGGAGCAGCCGCAATTCCAGAGACCAACGCGACCCGCTGTCGCACCATCTCCACGGCGCGATCCACTACCGCACGAAGCGACCACAAGCCGAGTTGTTCACCGACAATGCCGCCAAGTAATCCGAGCAACGCCACAGCGATCAGGAGGAAACGCCGCAAGCGCTGCCGCGATTCGCGCTCAGCAGCCTGCTTCCAGGTAGAGATGAGATCGTTAGCATTCCTGCGATTTTTGCGCAGCAGACTCTCCCAATAGTCCCAATAGTTATCTTCAGAAAAAACCGTATTCCGCCGAATGATACGATCGGAATCCTCGCTCACTTCAGGCTGAGGAACTGGCGATACAGTCTGCTCAGGCTGGTGCAGCTCTGGAGGAGGCGGGGTCGGAGGGACAACAGGAGAAGTCACCGTACGGGGCTCGGTGGCGCGAGCAGGAGGACGCGTCAGCAGGCCACTCTCCGGGGTGACGTCCTCCTCCGAGGTACTGATATCCATATCCTTCGCAACGCGCCGGATAATGTCTCGACCGATATGATATGTATTGGTAGAACATCCAAAGAGTAAAGCGTTATCGCAGATAATGTTGATAAGCCGTGGGAAGCCTTTGGCACAGGCAAAAATCTCATCGAGCGCGTCACTCCTGAAACTATCGACCTCATGCGCGCCAGCTACGCTCAGGCGTTTGTGAATATAGAGTTCCGTCTCCAGCCGACTGAGAGGGAGAAGATTGTACATAATGCCCAGCCGTTGCTTCAGTTGACCGAGGCCAGGCATTTTCACGTTTTTAAGAAGTTGAGGTTGACCGACGAGAAAAATGTGCAGCAGCTTTTCTCCCGCGGCTTCCATATTTGAGAGCAGACGTATCTCCTCTAAAAGCGCAGCATGAAAGTTTTGTGCTTCATCAAGAATAAGTATGTTTTTTTGGTTATTATGATGATTTTGTACCAAGAAATTTTTGAGCTTTATAAGATACATACTTTTGCTATCTTCATTTGTTTCTAAACCAAATTCATCAAAAATAAGACAGAAAAGATCTTGAACATTGATCTTAGAATTCACCAAAAACGCAATATGAATCCCTGGGTATTGTTCACCAAGATGATCGGTAACAGCACGTAAAATGGCCGTCTTGCCAGTCCCGGGTTCGCCCGTCAGTACCGCAAGCCCTTTATTACTCTGTACGCCATAGACCAGATGCCGGAAAGCCTCCTGGTGTTTTTGACTCCAGTACAGGAAACGAGGGTCAGGCGTAATGTTGAAGGGTTCTTCTTTCAGACCGTAAAAATCTTTATACACGTGACGATCCTGCGATGAAGCCTGGTCTCAGGCAGGTTGACCTGACATACGGTGCCGGCGTGCGCAGAACGCCTGCCGGCACCGTACGCTGTGAGAAGATGTTAGAAGAGACTCGGGCGCACCACGACAACATCTTCGGCCTGGAGAAGGTCATTCGGGCCGGCCTGGAACTCCAGGCGTTTCCCGTCGACCATACGCTGGACTATCATAATCTTGGTGGCAGCAAATTTGGTAAACCCGCCAGCGAGTGTTACAGCCTTCTGGATGGTGGTATCCTTCTCCAAACGATACCGACCAGGGCGCTGGATCTCGCCTGTGAGGTAGACGAAGGCCGCTGCCGGCACATAGATCACGTCGCCATCCTGCAGAGTAATACGCTGCGGCACCCCGCCCGCCATCAGTTGTTCGAGCGACACCCGCATAGCGGGCTGCCCGTTTGCAGTAGCCGAGACTTTGGAAGTTCCAGAGGGAAGAACTGGTTTGTCTGCAGCGTGGGTCAGAATGACCTCAAAACCGGCGTCAGGAGTGGGGCCTCCTGCTGCAGACAAGGCCTCTAAGAGGGTTGTCTGACGCTGTAACGGATAGGGCCCCGGTTTGCTGACAGCCCCCATGACATAGACATACTGGCTTTTATGCTGGGTCACCGTCACCCCCACCTGAGGCGATACCAGATAACCGTCGGCGAAACGCTTGGCTAAGAGGCTTTCCAGTTGACGCACCGGCAGGCCAGCCGCCTGGACGCGGCCAATCAAGGGATACGAGAAAGCGCCATCGGCGTCAATCGTCACTTCCTGCGACAGATCAGGGTTATCGTACACGCTCACGCGCAGGATATCTCCTGGTCCAAGGGTATATCCCATGGTCGGTGTCTGTCGTTGCTCTTCCCCCATCCCGCTCAAGGGCGGGCGCTCCGTCGGCGCTGGCAGCGACGGCAATGACGCACACCCTCCTAGGCTCAGAGCCAGAACCACACAGCCTATGAGTGCTCGTTGAATGCGGTGGAGTCCACAAATGTCTAGCATGGTGCTCCTCCTTACCTCGCAGCTTCGCCCTCTCAGTTACAGGCTGCTGCCCTGCACTTCCTCATCGGCCCTCTGGAGAGGCCGTCTTGCTTACCGCTGTCAGGCTTAACCTCTGCTCATGTAGAGGCTACTTGGCAACGTATGTCGTCAACGTCATCGCAATGCTGAAATGCTCTATTTTAAAATCAAAAAGTACTATGACAGTTTGAACATAAAAAAGGCACACTCAGGCCTTCTCTATCCCAAAAAGAAGGCCTGAGCGCGCCTGGATAGGTACGCCCACATTGCCCCAAGTGATAATCTTTACTATAATTACAAATGCCATGAGGCGCCCCCTCGTGGCGAGAGGGGTTGGCGACCTTGGCCCTGCGAAAGCTGGATCGCCAACCCTATTTTGTTTCCCTAATCTATTCCGCTACTTTCTCACTTATTATGTTACATATTAAAACATTCTTCAAGGGTTATCCATCTGTATCTCAAACTTTCTTTTCCCACGTTGTATTCCCAATTTTTTCAGCACCCTAGACCTCTGGTAGTATCTTACAACCAGACATTTCTACAAACCATATTACACGATACTGCATTCCAAAGGGATAGAAATTTTTCCCCGTGCAACAGTGTTCGTACTACAGTTAGACATCCCATATCGCGCGGCACAAATCGTGCCAGATGCCAGTGTTGGCACTATCATCCATACTTGTGGAGCCACTACTGATAACGGTTCCGCTGCTCACTCTGAGGGCTTATCGCCGTGCAAGCTTCATAAAGCACGAAGAGCAGCAGTGCAGCGGTCAGCAGCCCGAGGCCGACGGTCTCCAGACCGTGTACGCTTCTCTGGACAAGAGAAGACTGTCTGCTACATGTTCAGGGCTATGCACCAGCGCCCCGACTGAGGAGCACCTGGCCCAACGCTTTGGGGGAGCCATCTCCATTGAGATAGAGGTACAGTGTCGTGCGGGCAATGCCCAGGCGCTGCGCCACTTCTGTCGCATTTGCCTCACGATCCACCATGGCGGCCATGGCCATGCGCAGTGCGGCTTTCGTCATTTTGCGCGGCCGGCCGCCCCGTCGCCCCCGAGCCCGAGCCGCCGCGAGTCCTGCGCGTGTCCGCTCACGGATCAGTTCGGCTTCAAATTCGGCCAACGCCGCAAAAATCCCAAAAACCAGGCGACCGTTCGCGGTCGTGGTATCGATCTGCGCCCCCTGGCTAGTCATAACCTTCAATCCCACCTCCCGATGGTGTAAGGTCTCGACCAGGGTCACGAGGTGCCGGAGATTCCGCCCGAGCCGATCGAGTTTCCACACCACCAGCGTATCCTCCGGGCGCAGGGACTTGAGACATGCCTCCAGCCCGGGACGCGCGTCATGGCGACCAGAGGCGAGATCTTCGTAGATGCGGTCTGCAGCCACCCCTGCGGCAAGGAGTGCGTCCCGTTGCAGATCAAGGCTCTGCGACCCATCAGATTTCGAAATCCGTATGTAGCCTAGCAGCATGTAGCAGGTCCAGTGATTGAGCCATAGGGGCGAGCAAGCGTGGTGTCCCCCATGTCAGTGTGCAAAAAGATACCACATGAAGCTTGAACTGGACACAGATTTCTGCAACGGATTTTTCTACACATTGGCGGAGGAAAAATCGCGTCACAGCGTGTGTCGAATAAACGGGCGTTTTTCGTGCGTACGCAGCAAGAGAAAATCCATGCTGCACAAAGCGCCAGCGGACTTCTCCACTGCCTCTGGGGAAAACTCTGGGGCAGACGGGGCTAACTCCGGGCAGAATCAGGGTGTCAGCGCAGTGCCTACTGGCGCGCCAGTGTCGCCATGGAGGCAGGGGCACAGACCGATGCGAGCATGCCCTGCGTCGTGTGCTCCATGGCGCTCCCCTAATGGCGCCTGCGGACGCTTTCGAGATCGTCCGTAGCCTCCCGCCTGGCCATGTCGCTGCTGTCCTCGGTACCGTGCGCCTCTTGGTCTTGGACCACCTTATCGCGGCCAAAAAGAGGCGGCATCGGGAGCTGGTCCTCGCGATGATCGTGGCCCGTATCCTCGATCCCAAGTCGACGTTGGCGACCGCCAGGGGGCTAGGGCCCGACACCGCCTCCACCAGCCTGGGACACACCTTGGGGGTAGAGGTGGCAGACGCGGATGCCCTGTATATCGCAATGGATTGGCTGCTGCCCCGACACCCCTAGAGCGAAGCCGCGCTCACCGCCCGGCACCTGGCTGACGGAACGCTGGTCCTGTGCGACATCACCTCGACCTATTTCGAAGGGCACACCTGTCCATTGGCCCGGTTTGGGCACAGCCGCGACGGCAAAAAGGGCAAGGTGCAGATTGTGTTTGGGCTGGGGTGCAACGCGGCGGGCTGCCCAGTGGCGGTCGAGGTGTTCACCGGCAATACGGCTGATCCGCACAAAGAGCACCGGGCGCGTATACAGGAGTCTGGCGGCCGTTGAGCGGGCCTTTCGTCGCTTGAAGACCGGGGACCTCCACGTCCGACCGAGCGGGCCCCGATGGGCAGAGCGGGTGCGGGCCCATGTCTTCCTCTGCATACTGGCGTGGTATGGCGGGCAGCATCCAAACGCCGTGCTGCGTCGTTCTTCTATATGAGGATACGTCCTCCTTGTGGTGTAAGGGCTCGTGCGGTTGCCGGCCATCAAGGAAGCGCGTGAGCCCTGCAATGCTCCGGGTCCCGAGAGTTGCCTGCCCGCCAAACGCCACCCTCTCCCGCCGGGAGAGGCGAGGGCGTGGCCCCGGGCGGCATGCGGCGCCCGCGCTCCTCTTTGCCACCTGAGTCGGATTCGCTGCAAGGCATGGATTCGGAGCCTCCCCAGCGCGCTCAAGTTGGACGCCCTCGCGACCGATACAGCCTGTGAGGGGGACATAACCCCTTCGTGTGTGCTTCCTTACGGCCGTTTGGTTCGCCGTACCGAACGGCCGTTTGGTCCTCTCCTCGTGTCCCCTCATGCCCACGCATCAGCCTTGTCAAACCTCGTGGAGCCAACCGCAGTGTTGGTGCGACGGATCTTTACCCTCTATACAACCCCGGGGTACTCGCTGAAGCGCATTGCTGCGACGCTGACGAGAGAGGGCGTGCCACTGCCCGCCTAGCGCCGTAAAGGGCCGGGTGGGTGGCACATAAGCACGGTCAATCACATCCTCAGCAACACTGCTGACATTGGACGTCTCTACTATGGCAAGTACCAACGCATTGCAGGCAAGACGAATCCCGACAAAAAGACCCGCTGGCGTGCCGTGCCCAGAGCAGAGTGGACAGAGATCTCCGTGCCGCCCATCATTGATCACGCACTGTTCGACGCGGCACAAGCGCAGTTGGCCCGCAATGTGCAAACCAGCAGATGCAATCGCAAATATGACTATCTCTTTGTGGGTGGACGATTGCGGTGCGGTCAGTGTGGTCGTAGCCTGTCTGGCTACCTCGACGTGTACGGGCATCGCCGGTACCGGTGTACCCTCGAACCGTATCAAGACGGGTGGGCGACGCACAGAGGCGGAGCAACGACGTTTAGAGCAGACGCAGGTAGAGGTTGCAGCACTGCGTGACTATTGCGCGCGTGTCCGCGCCAACCTGCAACACTTCAACATGGAGGAGAAACAGCAGGCGTTAGAGGCCCTCGACATTCGCGTGACCTGGCATCCAGAGAAGCCACTGCATATTCGCGGCAGTATCCCTGTCGATATTGCCTCTAATGCACCGTATGGCATACCACCGCCATCTCTGTCGACGTGCCCAGCTCTCGCCTACCCCATAGCCTACCCCATATGCCAGGCTCGGCCATCTCGTGCCACGAGAACCTCCGCTGCCTCGGGTCCCCACGTACCAGCAGGGTAGAGAGGCAGGTCTCGGGCCCCTTGCGCTTCCCAGTATTGGCTCACGGGGTCGACAAGCGACCAGGCCTCGTAGATCCAATCCGAGCGCGCAAAGAGCGTCTGATCGCCTTGCATGGCATCGTGGAGCAACCATTCGTAGGCACTCGGAGGGTGAGAAATGCCAAAGGTCAGATCATAGCGAAAATGCATGGTCACCGGACGCATGCAGATGTCTGGTCCCGGTTGTTTGGCCAAAAAGGTGTGCACAATGCCCTCGTCGGGCTGGAGGCAAAACGTCAAAATATTATGGTGCCACTGTCCGCCGTTCTCGACAGGAAACATCAGATGCGGAGTGGGCTTGAAATGGATGCTAATTTCCGTGCACTTGCGCGGCAGCCGTTTGCCCGTGCGCAGGTAAAACGGCACACGCGCCCAGCGCCAATTATCCAGCGTCAGTTTGAGCGCCGCAAAGGTGGGCGTGGCGGAGTCCGGCGGCACGTTCTCCTCGTCACAGTAGGCCCGTATCTCGTGGCTGTCGAGTTCCCCAGCCCCATACTGCCCTAGGACGCAGTCACGCTGGACGTCTACCGGGCGGATCGCCTGCAACACCTTCACGGTTTCGTTACGTAGTGATACCCCGTCGTAGGACACTGGAGGTTCCATGGCGGCCATGCAGAGCAGCTGCAGCAGGTGACTCTGCACCATGTCACGCACCACTCCAGTGGTGTCGTAATACCCGGCACGCGTACCAATGCCTTCGTCCTCTGCCGCAGTAATTTGGACGTGATCAATATAGTGGTGGTTCCAGATAGGCTCAAAGCCCGGATTGGCAAAACGAAAGACCAGCATGTTTTGGACCGTCTCTTTCCCCAGGTAGTGATCCACACGGTAGATTTGTGCTTCGTTGACCACCTTGAGCAGTTGACGGTCGAGCGCCTGTGCCGAGGCCGCATCGCGGCCAAACGGCTTTTCGATAATGAGGCGCCGCCAGCCACCGCTGTCACTCTTGAGGAGCGAGGCGGCAGCAAGTTTGTGGGCAATTTCCCCATAGAGCTGCGGCGGGACAGAGAAATGAAATAGCACATTATCGGGGATGTGGTGCTCCGCCTGCACGGCCTTGAGGCGTTCACGCAGCCTGGCATAGTCCTCTGTCGGTGGCGCATCGAGATCCCCGCACACAAAAGAGAGGCGCTTGGCAAACTGCCGCCATGTCTCATCGCTAAAGCCTTTTTTCTCCTGGGCATAGGTCCGGATTGCATCGCGAAAGGTGTCGTTATCCCACGCTCTGCGGGCCACCCCGAGCAGGGCAAACGGCTCAGGCAACAACCTCTGACATCCCAAGGCATAGAGCGAAGGCACGAGGGTCGTACGGGCCAGATCACCTGCCACGCCCAAAATCACTACCACACACGGCTCTGGGGACGTCCCATGCACCAGACCCGTGGAACTCGCCTTGAAGCCTTGCTCGTGCATAGGCGTCTTCCCTCTCTCTACCTGCACCATCGACTCTTGGTCATCCGTGCACATCTCGGACGGCTCTCATGACCTAGGGGCATATGCCGTACCCACTCTAGCTCACCTCCCGCATAAACTGCCGCACCGGGTAATCCCACTCGCGTGTCTCTAACTCCAGGGTAGTCTTCTTCTCACCACTACAGGCAACGACCGACACATGGCCACCGCCCCCCGTCAGGGTGACAGAGGTTTCGTGTGCATCGATAACTTCCAGGCCTACGCCCTGCGGCCCAAAGTAGTTTTTGGCATAGGCAATGGCGGCCTGCGGTGAGAGGGTTGTCGTGACTTCATAACGCATGGTCTGTCCTCCGAACAGAGTGTACTTTCTGAGGAGAGTGCAAGGCACGTGCCAGGCCTGGACCCAGGCTTGTGGTGCTCCGTCCCTCTGGCGCAGGCAGATGAGGATGAGGGCGGGCACCCTCTGCAGCCATGAAGCAAGGTTGGTACCGACCCTGGGAGGAGGCAAGGCGAGATGGGGCAGAAACAACGGGAAAAGCTGGTCGAACCCCTCGTGGTTCTTTGTGATCGTCTCTTTAACCTTGGCGCATTCCCTCCATGGCTACGAGGGGCAACGTCACCGTAAACGTGGTGCCCTGGCCTGGCGCGCTCTGGACATCAATGGTCCCACGGTGGGCCACGACAATTTCACGCACGACATAAAGCCCCAGACCTGTCCATTCTGAACCTGTACTATACAGAGATTCAAAAAGGAAGTCCAATTGCTCTTCGGAGATGGCACTGCCAGTATCTCGTATCTCGACGACACTATGGGAGGCAGTGCGCCGGCCCCGGAGGGTCACGGTGCCGCCCTGCGGCATAGCGTCCAGCGCCCGCTGCAGCAGATTCACGAAGGCGCGCTGTAAGGTCCCTTTGTGGAGGGACACAGAGCCGAGGCGCGCGAGTCCTTGCAGATGGAGCATGACCCCACCGGTCCTCGCCTGCTCCTGCATGACGCGCCCGCACTCGCGTAGAAAATTACCCATATCCTCAGGCTCATACTGCGCTACGGCGAGACGCGCGAGGGCCAGATAGTCCTGCATAATGTCATACAGGCGTCTGACTTCCATGCGGATGTCCGTGAGGGATTCCATCATTTGGGTACGGCTGTCAAGCGTCGGACACTGGAGTTCCCCCAGTACCACATCTGCATGCAGGAAGATAGCATTCAGAGGATTGCGGATCTCATGGACTATCTGCCCAGCGATATCGCCTAGCAGGGCACTGCGTTGGACCTGCCACGTCATCTGCTCCAAGCGCTGCTGGAGTCGCTTCTCGCTCTCAGTGCAGGCGCTGTCGAGCGTTTGGCACACAGCGGGAGGCAGTGCAAGTTCAATGAGGCACTGGCGCAGGGCGGCCAGTTCCGGAAGCGGTCCTTGGGCCTGTGCAGCGTTCGTCATGGCATTATCTCCTCCGCACCATCCAGGAGATCTCATACACGAGCCAGGTCGATGCGGCAGAGAGGTGCAGAGATGCTGGTGCATGTGGTGCACAGGGAGCATACGTTGAGCCCCCTCGGAATGCAATCTTTATGCAGAGGGCCTCCAGTATCGGGCCTGCCACATGGTATACAGCAAGACGGACTAGAGCTTGACAGACAAACAAGAGACGGCAGAACTTTACGGCGGCATCCAGCCATGAGTGAGATAAGGTAGTTCACGGGCAGAGAGCACATTCTCTCATTCTGATTGCTAGCCTCTCATTCTGAGAAAATCACCGCAGCACACGAGCTGCTTACCCCTCCTAGCCAAGCAACAATAACAGGAAGAACAAGAGAAACACGTGCACCAGCCAACCAGGAACACACACGCCAGCAGCACGTACCGTGCTTGTATAGTCTAATGCCTGCCGTACTGCAATAACCGCGGCAATGAGCATCCACACGGCGGCAACGAGAAACGCAATCCCGGTGAGTCCTGGTACGGCTCCAAAGATGCGGAGTACCCCGGGAGCGCTGGCAAAGCCAAGCGTACGCCATAACTCCCGGTGACTGGTCGAGGTCTGGGATACAGGGAAGAGTTTGGCCCCTATTATATAGTATAATGCGTGCCATGAACTGCACTATGTAATCTCCTTGTGTCCTCAGCTCCCTGACAAAACACTCTACATGTCTACACAATCAAGCAAGCTCCATGCCATTTTGTGTCTATATTCTTCCTTAGTACTACTCCGGGGTCTGAAAGACGTAGTCTCGTCGCATGCCGAAGTGCGTGAGTGTCGCAGGGCTGCGGCAGATGGAGCCCTGCCACTGGCACAGAATTTGCCCAGCCTCATGGTTGTATTAGGGACAAGGTTTGGCCCTCGGCCTATAGTCATATAAAAGGGGCACCATGATACGTTGGAGATACAAAAGACTGGGTTTAGGGCTTATGTGTCTACTCTGTGTTGCTAGTGTAGTGGTAGCGCGCGATGTGCCGTCTGGCACTATCACGCTGTCCGCTACGTCCATGGCGGCCGGCGTTGGGGCACAGTGGGGCGATGGCACACTGACGCTGCACAATGGCAAGACATACCGCTTGGCCATCCAGGGCCTTGAGGTGGCAGGTAAGGCGCCTGTCGCCAGACCCCGCCTCGAGCCCCATGCCCCAGTGTGAGACAGGGCAGGAAGCGAGGAGGAGAGGAGAAAAAGGTATGAACAAAACCGCGTTACTCATCGGTGGCCTCGGTCTCGGTGCCGGGCTCATATACATGTTGGATCCTGAACGGGGAGAACGGCGCCGCACCATGGCGCGGGCACAACTCGAGAGGTATCGGCGCCAGACTGACGACCTCTGGGATCACACCACGCGTAGCCTGGGCCGTCAGGCGCGTGAACTCTTCGCCAGGGCACCCCTGGCACGCAGGTCCCGACGGCCGGGACCGAACGAGCTGCTGCTGGCCCGCGCGGAGCAGATGGGAATCCTGAAGGGCATCCTGATGCTTGGCTGTACGGGGCTCGGCGCCGGTATGATGTATGTGCTCGATCCCAGATTGGGCAGGAGGCGTCGTGCTCTCGTACGCGATAAGGCACAGGCCTACTGGCGCCACATGGGGAAGTTCATCAGTCAAACTGCCCGCGACGCGCGCCAGCGCATCTATGGCCTGATTACAGAGACGCAGACGCAGCTCAGAGGGGCTGATGTACCCGAGGGCGCAGTCTTGGTGGCACGGGTGCGGACACAGATCGGGCACGTGATCTCCCCGGCGGGGACCGTTGATGTGACCGCCCATCAGGGACGCGTCACCCTCAGCGGCTCAATTCCCGCACACGAGGTAGAAAAACTCCTGTCAGCCGTGGCCTCGGTTGCCGGCGTCACTGCAGTGGTCAATCGCCTGGAAGCCAACCATGCTACAGCATCCGCCGCGGGCGGGCGGCACAACAATGCCATGCGCGCAGGAGATGGCTGGGGTGAGCGCCTCTAGGCGCTCATCTCCTGCGGTCGCAGGCCTCCTTGGCAGGGCAACAGCGTAGCCTTGCCTCTGCCTTCTCCCAGAGCTTTCCACTCTCTCGATACGACATAGATACCTCCCGTTTTGCGGCAGAGGGGCATGACCGTCCAGCGCTTTCCCCTTGCCATCTCCTCTATGACGACGCGGGCAAGACGAAGAAAACTCTCCCTCACAACGAGGCGCCGATGAGTGGTATAAAATTTGCTCTCTATCGCCTTACTAGTAAGAGAGATGCGTCTGTTCAAAATACACCAATAGCAGGTGGCGCAAGGCAAGAAGGAGCAAGAGCATGGAGACTATTGTATATCGGCGGATAGAAGAACATCCGTGGATGCAGGAGCGGCACGCCAGCGAGCGTACAAGCAGCACAGCCGGCAAGCCCGACGCTGTCCGCGAGACGGGACCACTCTCCCTGGATCTCTTTTTTCCTGTAGTGACCGAAGAGGAGATGCTCACCTGGACGCACTGGCTCCCCACATGCATGGTCTTTGATTGCGCGAGTGTGTACGCCCCCGCGGATGTGATCAGCACGCTCACACAGCTGAAAGCGCCACCAGAAGTACTGGAGGAATTTCGCTGGTCCTGGAAGCTCAGTCTGTTTGAGTCCTATGAAATACGGACTCCGGTGCGCACTGACGCACGGGACCCCCTGTTACTTGGACGCGTAGGGGAGCAACGCTACCGTCTGGCCCTCTGGGGGGAAAGTCTCTTACCTCTGGAGCAGATTACCACGCTGGTGCAACAGAGTCTGGCTCTGAGGACACGGGTGGAAAAACGCAAGGGGTGGACGGCTCTTGGCGGGACGCTCTTTGGGCTTGCCATCGGTTTACTGTGGGCGTGGCTCTCACCGGTGACCCAACCTATAGGCATAAGTTTCTTGTTTGCCTTCGTCGGCTTTTTCTTGGCATGGCTACCAACATTCCTCTATACGCCGGAGAATCGCCAGCACGATTTTCTCGATCGCTATCGTTGCTAGCGCAGCCAGCAGTGAGCTGTCCGGGGTAGCAGCTCGAGTGCTACAGCCGGTCACAGGCGTGACCGGCTGTCTATGGCAATGCCGTCCTCTTACGGCGTGCTTCTGCTCTTCGTGCGCATGCTCAAGAAACTCTTCCGCCACAGCTGACGCGCTCTGGCCCTGATTTCTTCAATATTTCTCAGGAAACGCATCGGTTCTGCCTCCAACCAACACACATGGCCAGAGACGTGGTCGGCAGGGTAGAGTAAGCGACACAAATATGGCACGAAATTTGCTGTAATTCTTTGAAAAGAAGGGTGCAGGAGGGCTCGCGTGCTATGGCTGTGTACCGTTCTCATGTATCAAACTTCTCGTCCTCAAAGGACACTTATTCAATGCTGGTGATCGGTCCGTCCCTGCCTATACTACGGTATTTGTGGTCATTTTCACGCTCCAGGCAACCTCTGCTCAGGCACTGGCAGTTCCGCCCCAGAAAACTTGCTACGAACCCTCTCCGCTTGCCCACATGGCGCTATGGAGCAGTGCACATGTTCCTGTGCACTGGGCGTTGGGACATCTGGGTACCACCCCGGCCACTAGAATACGTATCGACACATCCAACGCGAGGGAGAGAGCCATGCTAGCCCGGCGGCCCACGGAGGAATCTCTCGATACCACGCAGTTCCTAGGAGTACTCACGGCGCTCAGGCAGGGCGATTTTTCGGTGCGCCTGCCACTCGATTGGACCGGCGTCTGCGGCAAGATCGCCGACGCGCTGAACGACCTCATTGAGGTGCATGACAAGATGGCCCAGGAGTGTGTGCGCGTCAGTCATAGCGTTGGGAAAGAAGGCAAGCTTACGCAGCGCCTAGCGCTAGGACAACTGCTGGCGCACCTGCGAGCAGCATTGGCGAGGCCCTGAAAGGGTAAGGCGGACCTATGCAGGAATGCGACATGTCATCGGTACTCGTGGAACCTGACGCAGGGATGGATGCCGTGCCCAAAGCCAATATTTTGCTGGTGGACGATAATCCCACCAAGCTGTTGGCCCTGGAGAGCGCCCTGGCCGGTCCTAAGCAGCATCTCTCTAAAGCCCGTTCTACCGACGAGGCGTTATGCTATCTCTTGCGCCAGGACTTTGCCGTAATTCTGCTCGACGTCAATATGCCCGGGATGAGTGGCTTTGAGCTGGCAGAACTCATTCGCCGTCGTGAGCGGTCACGCCACACCCCCATTATATTCGTGTCGGCGGTCAGGCCGGCAGAGACCTACGCTTTTCAAGGCTACGAGCTGGGTGCTGTCGACTACGTCGACACACCAACACCGGAGGTCTTGCGCGCCAAAGTAGCGGTGTTTGTCGACCTGTTCACCAAGGCCACCACGGTGAAACAATACGCGGAGGCCCTGGGTCGGCTCAATGTTGAGTTGGAACAACGGGTAGCCGAGCGCACTGCGGCTCTGCAGCGGTCCAACGAGGAACTCCAACAGTTTGCCCACATGGTGTCGCATGATTTAAAGGAACCATTGCGGGGCATGCACAACTATGCCCATCTTCTCCTCGAGGACCTGGGCGGTACCGTGAGCAGCGAGGCGCGTGCCAAGCTGCAGACCGTATCCCATCTCGCGCAACGCATGGAAAACTTGATTAACTCGTTACTCCACTTCTGCCGCCTTGGGCAAGAAAACCTGGCCTACGAGGACACCGATGTCAGCGTGGTGGTGCACGAGGTCCTCAACTTACTGCACATCACGCTCACGCAGCAGGGCATCGAGGTGCGTATGCCGCATCCCTTGCCCGTGGTCTGGTGTGACCGGGCACGGGTGCGCGAGGTGTTCCACAACTTGATTCTCAACGCCATCAAATACAACGACAACCCCCACAAGTGGGTCGAAATCGGTGCGTTTCCCTCTCCGTCAGTGGGGCTGACCCCTTTCTGGACATGCTACGTACGCGATAACGGGATTGGCATTCGTCCGCACCATATGGAGATGATTTTCGCCATGTTCAAGCGTCTGCACCCACGCGACGACTACGGTGGTGGGACTGGTGCCGGCCTGACCATTGCCAAAAAAATTATCGAACGCCATGGCGGAACTCTCTCGGTGAAGTCGACCTATGGCGCAGGCTCAACCTTTTACTTTACGCTGCCAGGGAGTGTCACGCGCTATGGAGGAGAGTGGCTGCCAGGGGATTCTCCTGATCGAAGACAGTACTGAAGATTATATAGTGGCACAGTACATTCTGCGGCAGGTGACGGATCGCCCTATCATGCGCTGTAGGGATGGAGAGAACGCCATGGATTACCTCTTGCGTCGCGGCACCTATGCAGAGGCCCAGGACGCCCCACGCCCAGCACTCATCCTGTTGGATCTGAACCTCCCCGCCATGGACGGATGCGAAGTCTTGCGGCAGATCAAACAGGACGCACGATTGCGGACCATTCCTGTGGTCGTATTCACCACCTCGGACCAGCCACACGATATAGACGTATGTTATCAGCTCGGCGCCAATAGCTATATGGTGAAGCCTGTGGACTTCGAACGCTTGAGGTATACACTGGAGTTGCTGATGCGGTACTGGTTCAGCGTAGTCACACTGCCTGAAAGGAGATCACCGTGATAGCGCAGACGCCATTGACCATCCTGCTTGTGGACGATAGCACGGCGGATTGCGCGCTATATCGCCATTTCCTGAGCAGCACAGGGACCTATACCTTTCTTGAAGCAGCCACTGGCGAGGAAGGCTTACGCTTGTGCCAAACCACCCACCCTGACTGCCTGATACTGGACTTCTATCTGCCGGACATGGATGGGTTTGAGTTTCTCGACACCTTGCAAGGGGAGACGGTCTCCCTGCCCTATCCAGCAGTCATGCTGACCGGGCAGGGGAGCGAGCAGCTCGCCGTGCAGGCCATGCACCGGGGGGTACAGGACTATGTAGTAAAGGATGATCTCTCGGCTACCACCCTGCGCCGTGTCATTGCCAACGCGGTCGACAAATTCCGCCTGCAGCAGATGCTGAAGACGCACCGGAGCCTGCTGCAGGAACAGAACCTCGCCCTGCGCCAGCAAGAAGATGCGCTGCAAATGCTCAATACGACGCTCGCCCAGCAGGTAGCCGAGCGCACCATCCTGTTAGAGTTGCTGCAAGCCATTACCGCCGCGGCGAACGAGGCCACCAGCCCCGAGGCAGTGTTCCAGTTGGCGTTGGATCAGATCTGTACGTACACGGGCTGGCCGGTTGGCCATGTCTATCTTGCCGCACCAGACGGCTCGGGTCAGTGGATGTCTAGCACCATCTGGCACCTCGACACGCCAGCGCGCTTTGCGGCGTTCCAGCAGGCCACGCAGGCCCTGCATATGCCGACGGTGGGGCATGACATCATTGGACGCGTCATCACTTCTGGTCAGCCAGAGTGGCGTGAAGATGTAACCACGGACCCAACGTTTCACCGCGCGGCGAGCGCCAAAGAAAGCGGACTGCAGAGCGTTTTTGCCTGTCCCATCCTGGTAAGCCGAGAAGTCGTGGGCGTGATGGAGTTTTACGCTCGCAAGATGCAACAGTCGTCTCCCATGCTGCTCGATATTGGGGTGCAAATCGGTATCCAGCTCGGACGGGTGGTGGAACGGCAGCGCGCAGCCGCACAATATCAACTGCAGCAGGAGGCGCTGTACCAAAGTGAAAAACTCGCGGCCATGGGTTCCCTGCTGTCCGGGGTCGCCCACGAGTTGAATAACCCCCTGGCAGTCGTCCTCATGCATACCGACCTCTTGCGGGAAGAACTCGGCCCTAGCCCCTTGCTCGAACTGGTTGACGAGGTGACGCGGGCCGCCGAGCGTTGCAAGCGCCTGGTGCGCTCTTTCCTCACCCTGGCACGCCAGCATACCCCAGAGCGCATGGCAATGTCCCTCAACTCCCTGGTCACCGATACAGTCGAACTACTGGCCTATGCACTGCGGGTGGACAACATTACCGTACACCTGGATCTGGCCGAGAAGCTCCCACTCCTGTGGGCTGATCCCAACCAGATACAGCAGGTGATCACGAACCTTATCACCAATGCACACCAGGCGCTGCGCGAATCGTCGGCCCTGCGGCAGTTGATCCTGACTACCCAGTATAATGCGACGCGTACGCGGGTCACGCTCGCCGTGACAGACACCGGTCCCGGCGTTCCCTCAGCGCTGCAGGCACGCATTTTCGAACCCTTCTTTACCACGAAACCGGTGGGCATTGGCACGGGGCTGGGCCTCTCCCTATGCCGGGGGATCATCGAGAGGCATGGCGGCACTATCACCGTGCTGAGTCCACCAGGGCAGGGCGCTACCTTCTGCGTCGCACTGCCCGTTGAGGCCGTCTGTGCGACAGCGCCCGTCTCTCCAGAACGGGACCGTGTACCTGCTGTCCCTGACAAATCCATCCTGATCATCGATGACGAACCCAGTATTGCCAGTGGCTTAAAGAGGCTGCTGAGTCGTGACGGCTACACCGTCGAGACGGTAGCCAATGGGCACTGGGCGCTGACGAAACTCCGAGAGCGCTCCTATGACCTGTTGTTGAGTGATATACGCATGCCGGGAATCGACGGGCCGAGTCTCTACCGAACGCTGGAACGCCAGTATCCGCACCTGCTGCGGCGCGTGATTTTTCTCACTGGGGATACGCTCAATCCCGAGACCAAGATGTTCCTGGATCAAAGTGCGGCGCCGTGCCTGACCAAACCCTGTACAGTTGCCGAGATCCGGCGTGTCATCCAGCAGGTGCTGGAGACTGGGTGACACGAGAAAGATGCCTTTACGGCCAGGGATGCCTTTACCCTGACATTCCCTTGCCTCTAAGCAATCGCCAGGTAGACCTGCACGGTCTGCCTGGCGATCATTGAATCTGGTATGCGATAAAAGCCCAAAATTCAACAACTTACAACGAAATAATACCCCACATTTCAAGTGCTTATCACTTTGAGAGAGTGGGGCTTTTTGTTGTATGTTGGAGATGTTTGAAGCTGGTTCTCGGACAGGGGACGGACAAGGGTTGGAGTGGGTCAAAGTGGGATAAACTACTACCTATCTAATGATTCAATTGCACTCTGAATACTAGATAAGCTGTTATCGAGATTTGACAGATTTGCATCAACCTGTGATAAATCATTCTCAATTCTTCCAAGACTATCTATGACATGTTCTTCGAAAGAGCCTTTTTTGTACCATTTAAGTTCGTCATAGATGTCGTCGAGTCTACTTGCAATTCTTTCTAAAAGCTGTTCTATGTTCCTAGTTTCCATTTAATCTTCTTCTCACTTTAGTAAGGAGAGGCGCGGTAAAAGTGATCCATTCCAAGCCGACCACAGAACTTGGATAGGCCTCTACTATTCCTCTTGTCCTTGATACCCTGGTTTCCGGTCTTAGGCCATTACTCTTGTGGCCTTATTCGCCCAAGCGCCCCGTTGGCCAGTAGGTTCAAAGCGCGCCCCCCTCAAAAATTGTGTCATAAAACACTCCTTCTAAGGAGAACTGTCTCCCAAGTAAAAATTCTAACTATTTCTTGAGAGGGGGACAAATTTATTCTTCACCAATGAGAGGGAGAGGGAAAGACACTGGCAGGGATTTGCACTCTGCATACTTGAACACTCTGGGCCGTCACGTCCTCGACAAGTCGGCTATTTCACCGTGGATATTGTCTGGTGGAATCGAACCACTAGATCAAGCTATCTGACATTAGCGTCTACCTATTCCGCCACAGTGTCTGTCCCCCTTCCCTCAAAGTGTAACTAACTTATTCTCCACCAAATAAATCAACATCTTGGCGTGGGCGTCGGCTTGGTATCGGCAACTGGTGGATTTATTACTGAACGTACAAAACCCATAGCACCCCCATAATCACCAGTCCACAAATCATCATCAATTTTCCAAGTTCTTATTCCTTTCGGCAACATCTCTCCCAGCTCGGCGACGGTGAAGGCGGCAATAAATTCAATATCGGCCTGAAAGTTGTTCGCGACTACCTCGTAGCTCCACAATGGTCTTCCGAGAGCATCCTTTTCCTTTTTGGCTACTTGTGCCCACGCCCATAACGAATTATCTAACTGCTTCACCCCTAGCTCTTTGAGCCGCTTGGCTAGTTCCAAACTCACGCATTGTTTCTCTAATGGAATCATAATAAAAAGAGTTACATTATTTTGTCTTATATCTCAATGAAAAATATTCGTTTGAAAGATTTTTTTGTTACCTCTATATTCTTCCCTGCCTGTGAGGTCGCCTCTCACTGGTACACTGGTAAGCACAGAAGCCCCGGTTCATTTACGATAGCTGGTACTCGTGACAACTGGAATCGGGGCTTCGACTTCTTCTACCCCACCAACTCCTTCGGCGGCGTCGTATACCCAGCCCCAAAAATAGTACATATTATTTTATTATAAATATTTCTAGTATCGCCTATACTCTCGCCTGTGAGATTGCCTCTCATTGGTGTCTCCTCCGAAGCCCTGATCTATTCCATCCAGGTCAGGGCTTCACTATTTCTCATCCCCTCCCCTTGAACTCTCTAATACTCGACGGCATACTTCTGATGTGTGTAATATCTATTGTACTGAGGCAAGGACTCGGTGTTCTGCAGGACGCCGGGTCTTTTGCGTTTACGGCTCCTCCGGCCCCGGCCCCAGCAAAAACTTCCCCTCTACCATCTTCTCAGAAATTGATTATTCACCACTATTACCATATGGTGGGGTATGCCATTTCACAACATCATCTGTCCCTTGCGGACAATTACTCCAACACAGGCAGCCGGTCTGAATGAACACCACGACAAGAAGCAAAATCAATCGTATCCAGAATCGTTTCATAGGACGGTGCTCCTCTATTCTTAAATATTCTTAAAAATATTTTTATTCAAGATTATAATTTTATCCTTGGTTAATCAGTAAGTCAGGATTTTCGTAAATATTACCGATGACTTCACTTTCTTTGAAGCCCTCAAAATATTTGTAGTAACCATTTCCAAACTCTACTAAAAACTTTTCAGGTCCACTAAACCAACCATTTAAATCTGGATTTCTTAAAATATCTTTTTCATAAATTTCCTTTCCGTTAATATCCTTCAGATTCGTAAATTGCATAAGCACATATTCTCTTTGGTACACTTCTTCATGCACACCATACCCATTTTCTTCTCTGTGTGGCATATCAATGATAATTGTTCCATGATTATCAATTCTAAAAGACTTAATCCGCATCTTCTTTTCTAAATCCCATGCTCTAATTTTATTTCTCGGTTCATATTTTTAATAATAAATCAATAAGTTTGTTTCTGATTTTAAGACAAAGAACTCTAATCTTTAGGAATACAAGAAGAATACTGTTTACAAACAATTGTTCAAAAGGGTTTTTCATTTCCAACATAAAAAGGCACGATGACTTTGCAAAGGCTCATTGGAACTAAGCCTTGGGCCTTCGCCCAAATCATCATGCCTTCGTAGGCAATAAATGTATTAACTTCCAATGATTTATGCATGCCCCCAGTCTAAACCATTGAAAAAACTTGTCAATTGGGGATAATTCTTCAACATGAAAAAATCTCGGACACCAGACGCACACAAAAAAAGTGCCGAAACCATAAGAGCTTATGATTCCGGCACTTGTGTGACTGATTATTGAATCCTACTGAATCTGGTATTCCTTAAACTTCCGATACAGCGTCGCTGGCCCAATATTTAAGAGGCGAGCCGTGGCCTCGCGGTTCCCCTCCGTATGGCGCAGGGCCTGGATAATAGCCTCGCGCTCGATCTGCGCCAGTGTGGACTTGGCGGGAAGCACAAAATATTCGTTGGTATTCAGCGGAGCTTTTTCCTGCTGCTCCTCAAGATAGAGGTCCGCCAGCGTAATAGTGGGACCCTTGGTCAACACGACGGCGCGCTCGATCACATTTTCGAGTTCCCGCACGTTGCCGGGCCAGTCGTACCTCATCAGGTGCTCGATGGCCTCCTGCTGAATAGCCGTGATCTCTTTGTGGTTTTCCCGGGCATACTTTTGCAAGAAATGCGCGGCTAACAGAGGAATGTCCTGGAGGCGCTCACGCAGTGGCGGCAAAAGGAGGGTGATGACGTTGAGACGATAATACAGGTCCTGGCGGAAGCGCTCGGCGGCCACTTCCTTGGAGAGTTCCTTATTCGTAGCCGCCACCACACGCACATTGACCCGCAGGGTATTGATCCCTCCTAAACGCTTAAACGTCCCATCTTGCAGCACCCGTAAGAGCTTCGCCTGGACCTCAAAGGGCATATCGCCAATCTCGTCCAGGAACAATGTCCCACCGTCGGCAAGCTCGAAGTGTCCCGGTTTGCGTTGCAGCGCCCCGGTAAAGGCACCTTTTTCATACCCGAAGAGTTCCGCCTCCAGGAGTGTAGCGGGCATGGCCGCGGCGTTCAGCACAATAAAGGGGCGCTCGGCACGTGGACTGAGACGATGCAACAGTCCGGCGATGAGTTCCTTCCCCGTACCACTTTCCCCTGTGAGCAAGACTGTGGCCTGGGACGGGGCCACCTGCTGGACCATCTGATAGACTCGACTCCAGGTCGGACTTGAGCCAATCACGTGCGCCCGCGCAAACTGGTCACGGACCTGGCGTTTCAGGAGCAGATTCTCCACCACGAGGGCCCGCATGGCCAGCGCTTTCTGCACCACTCTGAGCACCTCATCTTCGCCAAATGGCTTGACCAGGTAGTCGAAGGCTCCCTCCTTCATGGCCGCCACGGCGGTGGAGATATCACCATGGCCAGACATCATCACCACGGCAATGCCCGCATCCTGGGCTTTTACCTGACGCAGCACCTCCAGGCCGTCCATTTTGGGCATTTTCACGTCGCACAGCAGGAGATCCACCTCGTGTTGCTCGGTGGAGGTGAGCCCCTCTGCTCCAGAGGCAGCAGTGAACACTGTGTACCCCTCGCGCTTGAGAATCACTTCGAGGGCGCGCAGGGTGCTGCGTGCATCATCCACGATCAGAATAGTGGCCATGCGCGTCGGTCCTCCCTGGGTTATATGACTGGTGCGTCCCCGATGCGTCCTGAGGCATGCATGAACAAAGCAAGGTTTCCAGATGTCTCACTACCAAAGGCCAAACGCCGATATAGCCTTGGCTAAAAGCTGATGGCTGATACATATAACCATTCTA
>WNFB01002963.1_pt1 | contig 29197 bp, 29 predicted proteins | sample 5400501 | NCBI WGS metagenome assembly WNFB01 (sample SAMN13153341, study PRJNA577476) | soil metagenome | isolation source: 200 cm saprolite under Douglas fir tree site 2 hole 1 | place: USA:California | collected 2015-04-18
AGCACCACGACCACCGCGAGACCGCCGAGAAACGCGAGCTTGTCCCTGGCCGTGACCGGCTGCGGACGCAGCAGCACCAGCACCACGAACGCGCCGACGAACCCTATTAGAGGAAGGCGCAGGATGAGCGCCGTTCCGAGCGCCGCACCGGCCAGCGCGCCCCAGACGGTTGGTCGCTGATGGCGGTCTTCCGTGCGTTGCCACCACCAGCACGCCGCGAGCAACGGCGCCTGGCACACCGACTCCTCGAGCTGGTGCACGGCGGTCACGGGCATCGCGTAGAACGCGGCCGCGAGCAGGCCGGCGAGCATCGCGCTGTCCTGGCCCAGCAACCGCTCGACGAGGCGATAGACGAAGTAGACGACGAGCAGCGAGTAGGCGGCCTGGAAGAGCCGCACCAGAAGCATCACGATACCGGGATCGTGAATCCCGAGACCGCGCATCACGATCATGATCGCGGCAATGATGCCGGGGAACAGCGCCGTCCGCTCGAACGTCACCGGGAGCCCCACCCCGCTGGCGATCTGATCCGCCGCTCCGATGACGACGTTGTGATCGTCGCTTGCCAGGAATCCGCCGCTGAAGACCGCCGCGAGTACCCGCAGCAGTCCGGCGAAGACGAGTAACCGAACCAGCGGCCGGTTTACTTGACGCTCGCGGGCAGCTCGCCCGTCTGCTGCACGTGTTGGTACATGCGGACGTAGTTCTCGGCCATCACCAAATGCGTGAAGTGCCGCTCCGCCCGCTCCCGGCAGGCTCTGGGGTCGAGCGTCGTGACTTTGTCGCCCGCGAGGATCAGCTCGTCGAGCGTATCGCGCAACACGCCCACCGCGGGCGTGACGATTTCGGGCAGGGCGCCGCGCCTGGTGCCGAGCACGGGTGTGCCCGAGAACAGCGCCTCGATCGTCGGCAGGCCGAACGGTTCGTCCCACTGCGCCGGCATCCACAGACAGCGTGCCCGCGCGAGCAGCACCGCTTTGCGGTTGCCGCCGACCTCGCCGACGTATTTCACCGCGCCCGTGAAGCTGGGACGCCACCCGCCCGCGATGATGAGCTGGCGGCCGGTGCGCTTCGCGGCGTCCACGGCCCAGTGGTAGCCACGGTCGCTGTGCAACTTGCCGAGGAACAGGTCCCACTGCTCTTTGCGACGGCGGAAGATGTATTCGGCGGGGTCGAGCCCGTTGTGAACGAAGATCGTACTGCCGTGGCGTTTGGCGTGGTCGCGCGAGAGGAAGATCGTGTTCGGCGGGACCGGAGTGTCGGGTTTCCAGTTGCCATGCAGCGTCTGCACGAACGGCATGCCCTCCGGTCCCTGCTTCAGCGGAAAGTGCGCGTGCAGGATGTCGGCGCCTTCGGGGATGAATCGTTTGAGATCAGTGCCGGAATCTCTCAATAGCCGGGGAGGGACTTCTACGATCTTCGCAGCCTCGGCGACCTTGGTTCCTGGTTGCGCGAGAATCGTCACGCGGTGGCCGAGCGCGGCGAGTCCGCGCACCAGCGCAACCACGACGCGCTGCGGACCGCCGTAACCTTCGACCGGGAGCCGGTGGTGGGACGCGACCACGACGTGCATCGGAGTCCCAGTATAACTAGCTTCGGAACATACCGGAGAGTCCCGATTCCCTCGCCAATTGCTCGCAGGGGAACCGTTTCGTTAAGATTGCCAACGTGGTTAAGACCTTCCTGCTGACCGGTGAATTCCCGCCGATGCAGACCGGCATCGCCCGAATGATGGGCGAGGTCACGCTCCGGTATCCCCGTGGCGAGCTGCTCGTTTCCACCGGCCAACATCGCGACTCACAGGATTCCGACGTGCGCTTCAGCGGCGCCGTCGTGGACCGGTTGCCGGTGCCGAGCAAGGCGCTGCGCAACCTCGCCGGCTTGCTGTTCTGGTCCCGCCGCGTCGCCACGCTCGCGCGCCAGCACAAGCCGCGGTTCGCGTGGTGCGATTCCATCCGGCCCTGCACCTATCCGGCGAAATGGATGCACGAGCGCGTCGGGACGAAGTACGGCGTGTTCGTCCACGGCGGCGACCTGCTCAAGGAGCTGCACGCGATCCATCATTCGCGCTTCGCGCGCAAGACCGCGAAGGCGCTGTTAGGGTCCGCGGTGGCCGTCGTCGCCAACAGCCAATGGACGCGCGAGCAGGCGCAGAAGGTGCTGCGCGAGCTGGGACTCGATCCCCTGGCCGAAATGGTGCGTCTGGTGCCGCTCGGCACCGACCCGGAACAGTTCCGGCCGGGGATCGACACGCATGCCGTCCGCGCGCGTTACGGCGTCAACGGCGGCGAGTGGGTGCTCACAGTCGCGCGGCTCGAGGCGTACAAGGGCGTGGACATGGCGCTGCGCGCCGTGGCGCAATGCCGGCACGATGGCCTGGACGTGAACTATCTGATCGTGGGGAGTGGGAAGAAGCGGAAGGATTATCAGCGACTCGCCGAGGAGCTGAGGATCGCCGATCACGTGCGCTTCGTCGGCAACGTCCCGGAAGCCGAGCTGCCGGCCGTTTTCAATATCGCGAACGCCTACATCGGCGTGTCGCGCCGCGCCGACGGCTCGCGCGTCGAGGGATTCGGGGTCGCACTCGCGGAGGCGAGCGCGTGCGGGCTCCCTGTGATCGCCGGGCAATCGGGTGGGCTGGCGGAAGCCGTGAACGACGGCGAAACGGGGTTGGTGGTGAATCCCGACGACCCCGAAGCGGTCGTCGCGGCGCTCAAACGCCTGCTCGGCGACCAGCTGCTCGCGCGCCGGCTCGGCCAGGCCGGCCGTAAGGCGATCGAGACCTACTACAACTGGGACCGTGTGATCCGCGACCTGCGCGACATCGAATCACACGTGTCTTCCTAGCATCTCATCCCGATCGACGTAGCGTACCGGTCGCCTCGTCCGCCGGACGCGCGATAATCGCGTACGTCGGACAGTGCCGAATGTAGCCGCCGTCCATCGGCGACCACTCCTGATCCGGCTGCGTCACGACCGCCTTCCGCTCCGAGTCGAGCACGAACATCCCTTGCGGCCCATGCACCAGACAGGTGCCGCAACCGATGCAGCGCTCGCGCTCCACGCGCACCAGCACGCGTCGCTTGGGATAGATGCCGACATCCCCGGGCTCGGGCCACTCGTCGGCGCGGTCGAGGGCCGCGGCCGTGGCGCGATAGCCTTCCTCGACTTCCTCGCGCAGATGATCGAACGAGAACATGCTGACGTGCTCGACGCGCGGCTGGATGTAGTAGACCGGCGGCGTCGTCCAGGTGCGCACGCGCTGCTCCAGCAGCGTCTGCATCAGGATCTCGGTCGCGCGAGCGAATACGCCCGCGAAGCCTTCATCCTGCGCATCGGCCGTAAGGACGCTCGACGCGGACACGTCCACCGCGATGATCAGCTCGGGACCCATGGCGCGCGCCGCGTCGAAGGGGACGTTGGAGACCACGGCTCCGTCGACGTAGAAGCGGCCGCCGATCTCATGCGGCGGGAAGTAGCCCGGGAGCGCGCACGATGCGAACACCGCGTCGGCGACGCGAATGTCGTCGAGCCCGGGCAGGCCCCAGAACACCTGCATGCCCGAGTTCAGGTCGACCGTGTTGACCACGACCGGAGGATCGAGCTGCTGGAAGGTGAGATCGCCGCAGGTACGCGCGATGAGATGCTCGAGGGGCTCGCGGCGGAACAGGGCGGGCGAGCGCATGCGCTTGAACGCCATGTCCGCGTGGGCGACCGCGAACACTTCCTTGCGCTTCAGGCTGAGCGCGATCTCGCGCAGCTTGGCGATGCCCATCCCACCAGCCCAGGCGGCGCCGACGAGCGCGCCGACGCTCGACCCGATGATGCGGGTCGGGCGGTGGCCGCGCTCGAGCAGCGCCTGGAGCACGCCGACGTGGGCGAGCCCCTTCATCCCGCCGCCGCCCAGCACCAGGGTGAACGGTGTATCTCTCTTCACGCCGCTATCCGCTTGCCCGGGGGGTTGAGTCCCGAGTAACGTAGTCGAGACCCCCATGGCGGCGCCACTGTTTTGGACTCGGCTCGCGCGTGATCCCTGGGCCCGCTTCGGTCTGGGGCTCGTCGGGATCCTCGCAGTCCTGGCGTTGCTCGCTCCATGGCTCGCTCCTGGTGATCCATTCCGCGGTGATCTCGCTGCAAGTTTGCATCCACCCTCAGGCGCCTTTCTGCTCGGCAGCGACGCGCAGGGACGGGACGTGCTGTCGCGCGTGCTGTACGGCGCCCGCCTCTCGCTTACCGTCGGCCTGATCAGTCAGAGCGTCGCGCTGGCCCTGGGCGTGACGTTAGGACTCGTGTCGGGTTACTACGGCCGCTGGATGGACGGCGTGATCATGCGCATCGCCGACGTGACGCTCGCCTTTCCTTCATTGTTGCTCTTGATCGCCATCGCCGCCGCCGTGAAGCCGTCGTTGCCGGTCGTGTTCGTCGTCATCGGCATCGTCGGATGGGCGGGGATGGCGCGAATCGTCCGCGGCCAGGTCTTGCTCGCCCGCAAGCTCGAGTACGTGCAGGCGGCGCGCGCGCTCGGTGCATCGGACGCGCGCATCATCGCCCGGCATCTCCTGCCCAACGTGATCGCGCCGGTGATTGTTGCGGCGACGCTCGGCATCGGCGGCGCGATCATGGCCGAAGCGGCGCTGTCGTTCATCGGACTCGGCGCGCAGCCGCCCACGCCGTCGTGGGGCGCGATGGTGGCAGAGGGTCGGGACCTGTTGCGCGTCGCGCCGTGGGTCTCGATTGCCCCCGGTGTCGCGATCGGCCTCGCGGTGCTCGGCCTCAATCTCCTGGGTGACGGACTGCGCGACGCGCTGGACGTGCGCGCAATCGGCCGCGTGGCGTGACGGAAATCGCGTATCACCCGACCCACGTGCGCGCCCTGCGCGAGACGTTCAAGGCGCTGCGCACGTCGGAGTTTCCGTGGACCGCCGATACGACCTATCTGAACAACGCCTCCATCGGACCAATACCCGAGCGGACGCGTCGAGCACTCGACGAGTTCACCGCCAAACGTACCGCGCCGCACCTCTTGCCTGATCGCGAGCTGTTCGCCGGACTGGCCGCCGCCCGGCTCGGGATCGCGCAGTTGATCAACGCAGACCCATCGGAGATCGCGCTCGCCACCAACACCGGTTTCGGTCTGAATCTCGCGGCCCGCGCACTGCCCCTGAAGCCGGGCGATGTGGTGCTGCTCTCCGACAAGGAATTCCCGGCGAACGTCTATCCGTGGCTGATGCTGCGGGATCAGGGGATCACGGTCGAGATGGCGCGCTGCCGTCCCGAGGGGTGGCCGGACGAAGAGTACCTGCTGCAACGGCTGCGCGACCCCAGGGTGCGTGTGCTCGCGGTGTCGTTCGTGCAGTTCTCCAACGGCTATCGCGCCGATCTGCAGAAACTTGGCGCTGCTTGCCGTGCCAACGGAACCTACCTTGTCGTGGACGGCATTCAGGGCATCGGCAATTCGGTGCTCGACGTGACCGAGACGCCGGTCGACATCCTCGCCTGCGGTGGCCAGAAGTGGCTGCTGTCGCCGTGGGGCTCGGGGTTCGTGTACGTGCGCAAAGAGCTCGTCGCGATGCTCGAGCCGGCGGTCACGAGCTGGATGGCGTTCGAGGGTACGGACGACTTCTCGCGGCTCACCGAGTACAACCCGACGTTCCGCTCCGATGCCCGCCGCTTTGAAATGATCACGCTGCCCTACCAGGACTTCGTCGGGATGACGTCGTCGCTCGGTCTATTGCTCGAGATCGGCGTGCGGGACATCGCCGAAGTCACGCGGTCCGCGCACGAGCCCGTCGTTCGCTGGGCGCAGGACAACGGCGTCCGCATCAGCTCGCCCCTCGACGAGCGGCACCGCTCGGCGATTCTCTGCATCGCGCCGGCCAAGCCGGTGGAGGCATACCACGGAATGAAGCGCGCGCATGTGGTGTGCAGCTTGCGCGAAGGCTCGATCCGCCTGTCGCCGCATTGCTACAACACGGTCGAGGAAATGGAGAAGGTCATAGAGGTGCTGGAAGACCTGTCATCCTAGCGTCGCTTCATCAGTCTTTTGAGCATCTGTATCTGCCCCGCGTGATACAGATCGTGCGAGGCGATTCCGTAGATCTCGGCTTTTACACGCCACTTCGAGCGCCGGCCCGATCGCGCTTCCAGGCAGCGCGGGCCCGGGCGCCACAACGCGTCTCGTGCCGTGAGCCCGCGCAGCGTGCCCTTGAGCGGCGTGCCGTGCCACGACGGCGCGGTGTAGGCCTGATCGAAGACTTCGAGCAGCAGCCGCACCCGCTCGTCCACAACTACGGCTCGCGTCTCAGCAGCGCGTATTCCTTCTTTCCTTTGCGAAGTAGGAGATTCCGGCCGCCGATCCAATCCTCGGACGCAATGGTTCTCGCGACGTCGTTGATCCGCTGCTGATTGACGTAGATCCCACCCTGCTCGATGCTGCGACGCGCTTCGCTCTTGGACTTCGCGAGACCGGCACGCGCCACGAGATCGACGAGCGCTACACGGTCCGACTCCCCCTGAACCACAATCGTCGGGATCTCAGCGGCGAGTATCTCGAATACCTGGGGATGCACCTCCGGTTGCTCGTCCCCGAAGAGAATCGCCGAAGCAGCCTCAACTCCTTGGAGCAGGTCAGCGCCATGCACCAGGCTCGTCACCGTCGATGCGAGCGCGCGCTGCGCCGGTCGACCAGCGGGGTTCTTGGCCTGTTGGGCCATGACGCCCTTGATTTCGGACGCGGGAAGATGAGTAAACAGCTTCAGATACTTCTCGACGTCGCGATCGTCCACGTTGATCCAGAACTGATAGAACTTGTACGGCGACGTGAGCTTGGGATCGAGGTAGATCGCACCGGCGTCCGTCTTTCCGAACTTCTGGCCCGACGCCATGGTCACGAGCGGTGCCACGAGACCGTGCGCATCCCCGTTCTCGACGCGGCGAATCAGATCAACGCCGACCGTGATGTTGCCCCACTGGTCGCTGCCACCCACCTGCAGCGTGCAGTGCCGCTCGCGGAACAGATGCAGGAAGTCGTACGCCTGCAGCAGCATGTAGCTGAACTCGGTGAACGACAGTCCCGCCTCGAGGCGCGCTTTCACCGATTCCTTTTGCAGCATCACGTTGACGGTGAAATGCTTCCCGACATCGCGCAAAAAGTCGATCAGTCCCTGCGAGCCGAGCCATTTCGCATTGTCGAGCAGGATGGCGGCGGTGGGCCCGGCGCCGAACTCGAGAAAGCGTGCCATCTGATCGCGCTGGTGCTGCAGGTTCTCGCGGATCTGTTCTTTCGAAAGCAGCGGCCGCTCGCCCGCCTTGCCGGATGGATCGCCGATCAATCCGGTGCCCCCGCCCATCAACACGATCGGCCGGTGCCCGCCGCGTTGCAGATTGGCGAGCAGCATCAGCGGCATCAGATTGCCGAGCTGCAGCGACGGCGCGGTGGGATCGAAGCCGCAGTACGCGGTGACCGGGCCTTTGGCGAAATGCGCGGCGAGGCCGGGCGTCGCCTGCTGGACGAACCCGCGCCACTGGAGCTCCTGCAACACGTTAGACGTCATGGTCGCGAATCGTATCGGGCCTGCCGGACGCTGGCAAGCCGATATGCGTCTAACTAGGTTGTACTAGATGACGATGCCGACACCGCCTCTTGCCGCGCCCCCGCCCCCGCCCCGCCGCCGCCCGTTCGTCGTTCGCTGGTGGTACGATCCGGTTCAGCGCCGGCGGGCCATCATCGCGACCGTGCTGGCCCTGCTGTACGGCAGCGGGCTGGTCTACGGCTCGTGGACGCGCGTCTGCTCCGGGGACCGTTGCCCGAGCATCATGCGACTGGAAGGGAGCCAAGACCGCAACGTCCAGCGGCAGACGTCCAAGGTCTATGCCGCTGATGGACGACTCATCAGCGAGCTGGGAATCGAGCTGCGCACGGTACTCCCGCTCGAGCAGATCCCGGTGCACGTGCGGCAGGCCTTCGTTGCCGTCGAGGATAAGCGCTTCTATGCCCATAGCGGCATCGACTACTGGCGCATCCTCGGCGCGCTCAAGGCCAACATCCTGACGTTGCATTACACGCAGGGCTTCTCGACGATCACGATGCAGCTCGCGCGCAACGTTTTCCCCGAGCGCCTCGGCCGGGAGAAGAAGATCGCGCGCAAACTGCGTGAAGCCCGCGTCGCCGTGGAGCTGGAGCGCAACTTCCCCAAGGACAAGATCCTCGAGCTCTACCTCAATCAAATCAGTCTGGGGCCCAACATTTTCGGCGTGGAAGCCGCCTCGCAGGTGTTTTTCGGGAAGTCGGCCCGCGACCTGAACGTTGCCGAGGCCGCGACGCTGGCGGCGTTGCCCAAGGCGCCCGGGAACTACAACCCGCGCACGCACCCCGACCGCGCGGTGCTGCGCCGCAATGCCGTGCTCAACCTGATGCGCGATCAGGGATTCCTCAGCCCGGAAGACGCCGAGTTCTGGAAAGCGTATCCGCTCGTCCTGACGACGCGCCGCACCAGTTACGGCGACGTGGCGCCGTACTTCGTCGAGTGGCTCAGGTCGTCGTTCCTCGAGCCGCGGTTCGGCCGCGACCTGTACGAGAAGGGCCTGCGCATCTACACGACGCTCGACCTCGACATGCAGGAAGCGGCGGAGCAGGCGCTCGAGTCGCAGCTCGACGAGATCGAATCGGGCGTCTACTCGAACGGCAAGTTCGAGGGCACGTCCTATCGCCAGTACATCGAACAGGGCCGCGCCACGCCCGACGACCAGGGCCCGTTCGCGCAGTATCTCCAGGGCGCGCTGCTCGCCCTCGATGCCAAGACCGGCAACATCCTCGCGATGGTGGGCGGCCGCGACTTCGTCGACTCGAAGTGGAATCGCGTGACGCAATCGGTGCGGCCGCCGGGATCGACATTCAAGCCGATCGTCTACTCGGCCGCGATACGCGCGGGGCATCCCGTCACGGAGATGCTCGACGACTCGCCGCTCAATCCGCCGGTCATCCAGCTCGACAGCTCGCTATGGCAACCGAAGGACTACGACGACACGACGCTGGGCCTCATCCCGATGCGTCAATCGTTGTACCTGTCGCGCAACCTGTCCACGATCAAACTCGGCATGGCGTTGGGCGAGCAGACCGTCATCGGCGAGGCCCGGCGCTTCGGCATCACGACTCCGCTGCCACCCTATCCGTCGATTCACATCGGCTCGCGTGAGGTGAAGCCGATCGAGCTGGTCGCGGCGTATACGGCGTTCGCGAACAATGGGACGCGCGTCGAGCCGATCGGCATCCAGCGCATCGAGGACCGCCAGGGCAACATCCTGTATCAGTCCACGGTCAAGCGCGAGCAGGTGCTCGACCCCGAGCACAACTGGCTGATGCTCGACATGATGCGCGATGTGATGCGCTGCCAGCCGGGCACCGGTCCGCATCGCTGCGGCACCGCGGCGGGCGCGGTGGGTGGATTGAAGATTCCCATGGCCGGCAAGACCGGGACGACGGACGAATACACCGACGCCTGGTTCGTGGGCTTCACACCGGAGATCGTCACCGGGATCTGGATCGGCTACGATCTCCAGCACCGGATCATGAATAACGCGGGCGGTGGCCGCATCGTCGCGCCGGCGTGGACGAAGTTCATGCGCGACGTGTACGAGCGGCGCCCGTCGCCCGGCGACTGGGCCCGCCCCGACGATCTCGTCACGCGCGAAGTGGACTGGTCGAACGGCTTCCTCGCGACGCCGTTCTGCCCGCTGGAGGTGCGGCGCTGGGAATGGTTCTATCCGGGCACCGAGCCTTCGCAGGTGTGCCAGGTGCACTCACCGTTCGGCGTGGGAGTGACGCCCTGAAGGGGCTATCGGCTACCAGCTATCGGCTATCGGGATTGTCGTAGCCGATACCCGATAGCCGATAGCCGATAGCTGTAGTCGTGCTACGCATTCGAGCGGGCCGGGTCCATCCCGTCACGGCGCCGTCCTTCGAGGACGGCGCCGTTCTTGTCGATGCGAACGGCAGGATCGCCGCCGTCGGACCGAACGCGAATGTCCCTACACCGCGGGGCGTGCAGGCGCTGCATTTTCCCGACGCCGAGCTGATGCCCGGCCTCGTCAACTGCCACACGCACCTCGAGCTCACGCATGTGGGCGGTGGCACGAGGCACGACGAACCGGAATTCGTGAAATGGATCCGTCGCATCCGCGAGCTGAAGGAGGCGACGAGCGCGGAGGCGTTTTACGAGGCGGCGATCGCCGGCGTCCGCGATTGCTGGGCGCGCGGCGTGACATGCATCGCGGAAACCGGCAGCACGGGAGCCGTCATGCGCGCGCTGCACGATCTCGGCGGCCGAGGCATCGTGTATCAGGAGGTCTTCGGCCCCGATCCAGCACAGTGTGACGCCAGTATGGCCGAGCTGCAATCTGCGGTCGACCAACTTCGCCGTCTGGCAACTTCGCAACTTAGGCCAGGCGTCTCTCCCCATGCGCCGTACACGGTGAGCGCGCCGCTCTATGAGGCTGTTGCGGCGTTTGCCCGGCTTGAAACGCTGCCGATCGCCGTACACGTCGCCGAGTCACGGGAAGAGACGGCATTCGTGCGCGATGGCGACGGCCCGTTCGCCGCCGCGTTGCGCGAGCGAGGGATCCCGGTCGAGGCGCGCCGGTGTTCGCCGGTCGCGTATCTCCTCCAACGTGGCGTCGTGCGACGTGGCACGCTCTGTATTCATTGCGTCCAGGTGGATGGGGCGGACGTCGAGTCGCTCCGCGTCACGCATGCAACGGTGGCGCACTGCCCGCGGTCCAACGCCGCGCACCGTCACGGCCGGCTGCCGCTCGGATTGTTTCGCAATGCCAGCGTTCCCGTCGGCCTGGGGACTGACTCCGTCGTGAGCGTTGGCGAGCTGGATCCGTGGGCCGAAGCGGAGGCTGCCGGCCTCACTGGGGACGACGCGGTGCGGATGCTTACAATGGAAGGAGCACTCGCGCTCGGCTGGGAAGCGGAGATTGGATCATTGGAGGTTGGAAAGGCCGGGGATCTCGTCGTTCAGACCGTCCGGCCGTCCGGCCGTCCGACCGTCCAGTTGACAGTAGTCAGCGGCCGCATCGTGCATCAGATTTCCGCCACATGAAAACGCAGCGGCACGCGGCCATCCTCCGGATCGTCCGAGGAGAGACGGTGGGCAGCCAGGAGCAGCTGCGCGAGCGTCTCAAAGCTGAAGGGTACAACGTGACGCAGGCGACGCTGTCCCGTGACATTCGCGAACTCGGACTCGCGAAGGTGGCGGCGCCGGACGGTGGCTCGCATTACGCGGTCGGGCCGGAAGGCACCCCCGGGGGGGGCGTCCGGCCGCATCTGGAACAGCTTCTTCCTACCATGCTTGTCTCCGCCGAAGGCGTCGGCCCGCTGCTCGTCCTGAAGACGACGACGGGCGGCGCGCAGGCGCTGGGCCTCGCGCTCGACGGCGCCGGCTGGAGCGAGATCATCGGCACCATCGCTGGTGACGATGCCATTCTGGTCATCACTCGCAGCGAGCGAGGCCGTCGCGCCGTGCAGGTGCGGCTGCAGGAGCTCGCAGGACTCCCCGCATGAACCTCATCCGCAGATCCGTTCCTGCCGTCGCCCTGCTCGCGTTAGGGATCGGCGGCTGCACCACGACCGCTCGGTCCACGCGATCCCCAGCCGCCGTCGAGTCGGCCACTGCGCCCTCGGGCAGCGCGGCGATGCGGCTCAACACGCTCACCCCGGAGGAGCGCGCCGCAGGTTGGCGTCTCTTGTTCGACGGCCACAGCACCGCCGGGTGGCGGGGGTGGCAGATGGATTCGATGCCCTCGGGCTGGGGCGTTCGTGAAGGTGCGCTAACGCGCGTGCGGCCGGCGGCCGACATCATCACGACCGAGAAGTTCCGGAATTTCGAGCTGTCGCTCGAGTGGAACGTCGCCCCGAAAGGCAACAGCGGGATCTTCTATCGAGCGAGCGAGGACGACGACGCGATTTACTGGACCGCCCCGGAAATGCAGGTCCTCGACGATGCCGGACACCCGGATGGGCAGTCGCGCCTCACTGCCGCGGGCGCCGACTACGGATTGTATCCATCTCCCGCCGGTGTGGTGAAACCTGCGGGCGAATGGAACCAGGTGCGCATTCTGGTGGACGGCAACCACGTCGAGCAATGGCTCAACGGCGTCAAGGTCGTGGAGTATGAGCTCGGCAGCGCGGACTGGGAGGCGAAAGTGAAGGCGAGCAAGTTCGCGACGCACCCGCGGTACGGGCGCAACGCCGAAGGCTACATCGGCCTGCAGGAGCACGAGTATCGGGTCGCTTTCCGCAACATCAAGATCCGGGTGCTACCATGAGCAAGACACGCATCTCGCGCCGGAAGTTCGTGCGCGACGTCGCCACGGGACTCTCCTTCACGATCGTGCCGGCGAACGTGCTCGGCGGCCGTCGCGCTGGCCGTCTCGCGCCGAGCGACAAGCTCAACATCGCGTGTATCGGCGTCGGCGGGATGGGAGCGAACGACGTGCGCGGGGTGGGAAAGACCGAGAACATCTACGCCCTGTGCGATGTCGACGACCGGCAGGCAGCGGGATCAGTCGCCGCGTTTCCGCTGGCGAAGCGGTTCAAGGATTTCCGCGTGATGCTCGATAAAGAAGGAAAGAACATCGACGCGGTCACGGTCTCCACGCCCGATCACACCCACACCGTCGCCGGGATGATGGCGATGAAGCTCGGCAAGCACACGCGCATTCAGAAGCCGCTGGCGCGCACGCTGTGGGAAGTGAAGCAGCTCGAAGACGCGGCCCGCAAATACAAAGTGCAGACGCAAATGGGGAATCAGGGCCACGCCGAAGACGGCACGCGCTTGATGCGTGAGTGGGTCGAGGCCGGCGCGATCGGCACGGTGCGCGAGATCCAGCTGTGGACTAACCGGCCGATCTGGCCCCAGGCGATCGAGCGGCCGCTCGACGAGTTCTACACACCGTCATGGATCGACTGGGACTTGTGGCTCGGCCCCGCGCCGGAGCGGCCATACCATCCCGCGTACGCGCCGTTCAAGTGGCGCGGCTGGTGGGATTTTGGAACGGGGGCGCTCGGCGACATCGCGTGTCACTCGATGGATGCGTCGTTCTGGGCGCTCGACCTCGGGTATCCGTCGCGCATCGAAGCGGAATCGACGAAGCTGTACAGCGAGACCGCGCCAGCCTGCTCGCGTATCACCTACTCGTTCCCCGCTAAAGGCAACCGACCCGCGGTGACCGTCGTGTGGCGCGACGGCAGCCTCTATCCGCCGCGGCCCAAGGAAATCACCGATCCGGCCGCCTGGCCGTTCGATACGAGCGGGCAGCTGTGGATCGGCGATTCGGGCAAACTGGTGGCGGGGATCTACGGCGAGAGTCCGCGACTGCTCGATGACGCAAAGCAGGCGGACATTACCGCGCATCCGCCCGCGCAGAAATATCCGCGCACCGAAGGTGTCTACGCCGAGTGGATCGCCGCGTGCAAGGGTGGCAAGCCGGCGGGATCGAATATCCCCGAGCACTCGGGGCCGCTCACCGAGATGGTGCTGCTCGGCAATCTGGCGGTGCGCACGGCGCAGCCGATCGACGTGAATCCGCAGACGGGGGCCGTGCTCACCTCTGGGGTTCCGGAGGAGTACGTCAAGCCCAAATACCGGCAGGGATGGGGCTGGTAGCCTTGCGGACTTAACCAGGGTGGGTGTATTTTTATTCACCCATATGCATAAACCCAAAACCGGTCCGCTCGTGGTGTTGGCGTATTCGGGCGGGCTCGATACGTCCGCCATCGTCCCCTGGCTGCGCGAGACCTATGGCGCGCGCGTCGTCTGCTTTGCCGCCGATGTGGGGCAGGGCGCAGGCGAGCTGAAGGGCCTCGTCGAGAAGGCCAAACGCTCCGGCGCCGAAGACTGCATCGTCGAAGACCTGGGCGAAGAATTCGTGCGCGATTTCGTCTTCCCGACGTTGCGAGCCGGCGCCGTCTACGCGCGCACGTATCTGCTCGGGACGTCGATGGCGCGGCCCCTCACCGCCGCGCACCAGGTCGCCGTGGCACAGCGACTCGGCGCCGACGCGGTCGCCCACGGCTGCACCGGCAAGGGCAACGACCAGGTTCGTTTCGAGTTGACCTACGCCGCGCTCGCCCCCGAGCTGCAGATCATCGCGCCGTGGCGCGAATGGAAATTCCAGGGCCGCGAAGACCTCATCGCCTACGTGCTCGCCAAGGGCGTGCCGGTGCAAGCGACGGCGGAGAAGCCGTACTCCACGGACCGCAATCTGTGGCACTGTTCGCACGAGGGCGGCCTCCTCGAGGATCCGTCGCAGGAAGCGCCCGAGCACATCTTCGTCATGACCAAGAATCCGCTCGAGGCGCCGGACGAGCCGGTCCTCGTCACGATCGGCTTCGAAGAAGGCAATCCGGTCAGCGTCGATGCCGTGCCGCTTGGCCCGGTCGAGCTGCTCGAGCAGCTGAACGAAGTCGCGGGCGAGCACGGCGTCGGCCGCGCCGATATCGTCGAGGACCGCCTCGTCGGCATGAAGTCGCGCGGCGTGTACGAGACGCCGGGCGGCACGGTACTCTATGCCGCGCATCGCGAGCTCGAGCAGATGGTGCTCGACCGCCGCACGCTGCGAATGAAAGACGAGCTGGCGCTGCGCTACGCCGATCTGGTCTACGACGGCCGCTGGTGGACGCCGGAGCGCGAAGCGCTCGATGCGCTCTTCACCGCAACGCAGAAGAACGTAACGGGCACCGTCCGGCTGAAGCTCTTCAAGGGCAACGTCATCGTCGCAGGCCGCGAAAGCCCGTACGCGCTGTACCAGCCGTCGTACGCGACGTTCGGCAAGGACAACGTCTACAACCAGAAGGATGCCGAAGGCTTTATCCGGCTCTACGGACTCGCCTCTGGCCACAGGACGTCGCCGCGAGTAAAGCGTGGGTCCACGCGCTGGGCTGCGCGCACGTGCTCTCGCCCGGCGAGGAAGCACAGTTGCTCGATGGCCTCGATCGAGTCGCCGACAAACTCGCCGACGGCGCGGCAGTCGGCGCGCCGGACGAAGACGTGCACACGTTGGTCGAGCGGCTGCTCTACGCCGAAGTTGGAGCCGTCGCCGGCAAGCTGCACACCGGCCGCTCGCGCAACGATCAGGTCGCGACCGACCTGCGTCTGTGGACGCTGGACGCGATCGACGAGCTCGACGGCGCGGTCGCCGCGCTCGGCCGCACCCTCGTCGCCAAAGCGAAGGACACACCCACGGCCAGCGCGCGCAGCCGGTGCGGTGGGCCTACGTGCTGCTCGCGCACGCCTGGCCGCTGGTGCGCGACCGCCAGCGGCTCGCCGACGCGCGCCGCCGCACGTCCGAGATGCCGCTCGGCTCGGGCGCGCTCGCGGGCTCCGGGTTTCCGGTTGACCGTGTCTTACTGAAAGAGGCGCTCGGCTTCCGGGCGATCTCCGCCAACGCGCTCGATGCGACCGGCGATCGTGATTTCGTCGCCGACGTGCTGTTCGCCATCGCGCTCATCGGCATGCACCTCTCGCGCCTCGGCGCCGAGCTGATTACGTACGCGAGCGGCGAATTTGGATTCGTCACGCTGGCGGACAACTTCAGCACCGGCTCGAGCCTGATGCCGCAGAAGCGCAATCCCGACGTGTTCGAGTTGGCGCGCGGCAAGGCGGGACGCATGCTCGGCGACTGTGTCGCGCTGCTCACGACGCTCAAGGGGATCCCGGCCGGCTATCAGAAAGACTTGCAGGAGGACAAAGCGCTGCTGTTCGACGCCTGCGACACGCTCGCGACGGTGTTACCGGCCGTCACCGGCGCGATCGACACGCTCACCGTCAACGTCGAGCGCATGGCGGCGGCGCTCGATCCCGCAATGCGCGCCACAGATCTCGCAGATCTGCTCGTCGAGGCAGGAGTCCCGTTCCGTGAAAGCCATGGATTGATCGGCAGATTGGTGCGGGCCGCTGAGCAGACGGGCGTAGCGCTCGACAAAGTGCCGGCCAAACTAGCGACCGAGATCCATCCGGCGCTGGGACCGGCTCTGGCACAGTTGGGCAGCTGGGAGCAAAGCGTCGAAAGTCGTGCCACGGCTGGAGGTTCCTCGCGTGCCTCCGTCGAGTTGCAAATTGAAGAGTTGCGGCGGTCGTTTCAGCCCCCCCCCGTGGCGAGCGTGTAAGCGCGTCACTTGCTGCAACTTGCTGGTCGGATTAGCATATCGCATGCGCTGCCTAGCCCTCAATGCCTCGTTCGAGCCGCTGACCATGGTGCCCGTGCGCCGGGCGCTACGGCTGGTTATTGACGGCAAGGCTGAAGTTGTCGAGGCCGAAGGCACGCCGGTCCATAGCGAGCGACTCGCGATCCCGCGTCCCGCGGTCATCCGACTCGTTCGTTTTGTCCATGTCCCTCGCCGCTTCCGCCGCCAAGTCACCAACACCTTCCTGTTTGCCCGCGACAACTACCGCTGCCAATTCTGTGGCCGCTCGCAACAGGAGTTGCGCCAGCGCGAGTGCCTGACGCGCGACCATCTGGTGCCCCTCTCGCGAGGCGGCACGAACGCCTGGACGAACGTCCTGACCGCCTGCTCGAGCTGCAATACCCGCAAGGGGAACCTGCTGCCCGAGGAAGTGGGCATGCATCCGCTGCGCTCGCCCCACGAGCCGCACTTCGTGCACCTCTCGTGGGCCGTGCGCCGCCTCACGCGGACGCAGGCGAAGTACATCCGGCTCTTCTATGGAGCCGATGTGCTGGCGACCCTCGAGGCCATGTAATGTCGACGACGCCGTGGGTGGTGGCGGGCGTGGCAGCCGTCGCGCTCGCCGGCGCGGTGTTCGTTACCCGTCCGGCCGGGGGCTCAATTCATCCGACCCCACGGCCAGGCATTACCGCCGAGAAGGTCCTCCCCGACTTTGCGATTCCGCAGAACCCCGGCGCGATGGAAGCGTACGCGGTGGCACGACGGGCTGCTGCGACGCTCGATGGGGTTTATTGTCACTGCGACTGCTCGAAGCACGCCGGGCACCGCTCGCTGCTCACCTGTTTCGAGTCCGATCATGGCGCGTTCTGCGACATCTGTATGGGTGAAGCCATGCTCGCGAGCGGGATGGCGGCGCGCGGTCAGTCCCTGATGGACATCCGCGCCGCTATTGACCGGCAATTCGGAACGTAGGACTCCGGGCCTCGAGCCGCAGCCGCGGCAATCCCGCCAGCCGCACCAACACGCGCTGCGCCCCGCGCGCCAACGCTTGGCCGAAGTTTCCTTCACCGGACACCACGGGACCGACGTCGCCCGACAGCCAGCGTGACAATTCCTGCAGGTCGGTGTCATTGAGCGTCGTCACTTCGAGCCGCGCCACGAAGTAGAAGCGGCCGCTCGACGTACTGGCCGGCCGGAGCGTCACGGTATACGGAATCTCGAGCGCCGTCGACAGCTCGTCGGGCGTCGCGTAGCGGCTCACGGCGCCGCCCTGGCGAATCAGTACGAAATCGTCGGCGAGCGGATCGTTGCGCGCCACGGCATCCCAGCTGGCTTCGCGTACGAACTGATCGAACCAGCTGGAGCGTTCGCGCCACAGCTCGAGCCGGTAGTGCAGCCGCAGCGGGAACCCCGAGCGCATCAGTCCCACGAACTTCCCGTCTGTCAACAGCCCGGTGCTGCGCACGCGCGGGATGTTGTTCGGCAGCGTGACGGTGAGGGTAGCCGACTGCGCAGCCCCCGCCTGCGGCGTGAGGGCCAGGGCGCAGGCCACCCACAAGTGCAAGCGCACTCTAGAACCGGTGATCGAGCCGGACCGTGAGACGCAGTCGTTCGCCGGTAGTGACCGCCTTGGCGATATACGCGCCGAATCCGCCCCAATCGACACCCAACCCGACATCGACGAGCCAATTATTGAACCGTGGGATCCGCCCGGCCGGCAGGCGGTTTGGCCCGTTGCCCACGAGCCATGCCTGGCCCGCGTCGGCGAACACGACGACGTCGAGCCCTTCGAGCCAGAAGAACGTCGAACCTTCCTCGCGATCCGGCTTCTCGTCCTTCGACGGGTTGTAGCTCCAGTTGAGCTTCACGTGCCCGCGGTACTCGGCCTGGAATGCGATCACGCGGTCGCACGCAGCGACGCGCGTGTCCGTGAACGACGAATCCACGAAGTCTCGGTTGCACGAGCTGGAACGGAAGGGATGGCCGGGCATCGGATCGGGGCCGCCGAGTGACAGGCGTCGCTGCAGCGGCAGCGGGTCGCCGCCCACCCAACCGCCGCCGACCAGCCGCATGTTCATGCGGCCCGATGGACTGATCCGGGCGTAGTGCCGAATATCGAAAAACACGCGATCGAAGTGGTAGGAACTGCGCGGGATCGAGTCACGCACCGTAGCCGGCACTCCCGCGTGCGGCACCACGTCGCTGCTCCGGGAATCCTCGAGCGTCGCGTGCACGAGCCACCCCGACGTGGGCTCCTCGGGATCGTTCCGGCCGTCGAGGACCGCGCCGGCGGCGAGCGTCGTGAAATGGCCTTCGTCAATCGGCGGGTTGGGACGCCATCTCTCGGAATGGCGGAACACTTTCCACGGCTCCTGGCTGACGACGCCCGTCTGCCACTCGTGGCGCAGCTCGAGGGACAGGGCGATCTGCCGCTCCGGTTGCGCGAAGGCGCGCGCGGCCCATCCCTTGTTCAGGAAGTAGTCGCGGTAGTCGCGCCCAAGGAGAACCGCGCTCCATCCAATCTCGGCGCTGTGCAGTCCCCAGTCCTCGACGGGCGATACCACATCGAAGGCGCGCACCCCCATGCCGACGGGGCGCACCTCGCCGGACTGCAGCTCGCTGCGGAACATGTAGCCGAGATCGCTGCGCTTGTTCGAGAGATCGCCGGCCGACCGGAAGACGCCGAGCGCGTCCACCCGCAGCCGGAAGTTCTGCTGCAGCTTCCAGTCGAACAGCGGGCCGAACACGATCGGCAGCCCTTCGACGCGGTTGAACGTTCCACCCGTGGCGATCGTGAGCGAGGAGCGCGAGTCGGCGGTGCCCCACGACACGTGCGCGCCCGGGTTGAAGAGCCGGCGGCGTAGATTCGGCGCGTACACCAGCTCGTCGCCCTCCCGGCGCAACCGGTAGAGCAACGGCTCGCGGTACTGGCGGACTTCGCCGCCGATGCGCGCCTTGACGGTGTCGTCGACGATCCCGCCGACGACGATGACGTCGCCCGTCACCTCGGCCCCCGTGTCGAAGAGCAGGTCGCCGTTGATCACGACGAGCGTGCCCTGCACGCGTCCTGCGATCACCACGGGGCCGTTGCGGACCGCCACATTGCCGCGCCATTCGTTGCCGCGGGGCAGCCGCGTACGGCCGACGAGCCGCGTGGTCCCGGGCGCGTTATAGAAGCGGATGACTTCGTCGGACACGAGTCGCGGCAGCGCGCGCGCTTCGAGTGTTGCGCCCGAGCTGTCGGGATGGATCACGATCGTCGTGTCCTGAACGGCGGCCAGTGCTAACAGTAGAGTGATCATAGGTCAGCTTTCGGTGGAGGCTCGATCCCGAGACGGCGCATACGGCGGTACAGGTTCGCCCGGTCGGTTTGCAGCCGGCGCGCGGCTTCGGCGACGTTGCCGCGGGAGGCGGAGAGCGCTTTCGCGATCAGCTCGCGCTCGTACTGGTCGAGCGTGTCGGTGAGCGCGATGTCGCGCCACACGGTCTCGCCGTTGTCCGTGGTGAGCCGGGGCGCCGTACCGTCCGACGGCAGCACGCGGGAGACATCCGCCGCCGTCAGAACTTCCGAAGTTGCAAGGATCGCCATCCGCTCCACGATGTTCGCGAGCTCGCGCACGTTTCCCGGCCAGGCGTAGGCGGCGAGCAGTGGCACTGCACCTGCGTCGAATTTGACGGGACGGCGCAGGCGTGCGGCACACCGTTCGGCGAAGTGGCGCACCAGCGGGGCGATGTCTTCCGTGCGCTCGCGCAGCGGTGCGATGTGAATCGGCAGCACGTTCAGTCGGAACCACAGGTCCTCGCGGAATTGTCCCTGCCGCACCGCCTGCTGCAAATCCTTGTTGGTCGCCGCGATGACACGCACGTTCACGGCGAACGGCCGCTCACCACCGACGCGCTCGACGACGCCACCTTCGAGGACGCGCAGCAGTTTCGCCTGCGCCTCGGGCCCCAGATCGCCGACTTCGTCGAGGAACAGTATGCCGCCGTCGGCCAGCTCGAAGCGGCCCTGGCGACGCTCCGTGGCCCCGGTGAAGGCGCCGCGCTCGTGACCGAACATCTCCGATTCGACCAGGTCGCGCGGCAGCGCCGCGCTGTTGACGGTGACGAAGGGTTTGCTGCCGCGGGCACTCTGGCGGTGGATCGCCGAGGCGACGAGCTCTTTGCCCGTGCCCGACTCGCCGGTGATGAGGACGCGCGACTCCGTCGGCGCGACGCGCGCAATCAGCGCGCGCAGCTCTTCCATGGCGGTGCTGGTCCCGACCAGCGGGTCGGCGTGGCCGAGCTGCTCGTGCAGCCGCTTGTTCTCGGCGAGAGTGCGGCCCAGCTCCAGGGCGCTGCGCAGCGCCACGAGAACGCCTTCCGGCGTGAGTGGCTTCTCGAGGAATTGAAACGCGCCGAGCTTCGTCGCGCGGACGGCGTCGGCGAGATTGGCTTTGCCGCTCATCATCACGACCGGAACGTGCGGGGCGCGCTTGCGGATCTGCTCGAGCGTCGCCAGACCGTCCGGGCCCGGCGGCATCATCAGATCGAGGAGCACCACATCGGGCGCGTCTTCCGCGAGCCGCACCATCGCCGCGTTGCCGTCGGCCGCTTCGACAGTTTCAAAACCATCCGATTGGAGCAGCGCGCCGACCATGCGGCGGATGTTGCCTTCGTCGTCGACGAGCAGGACTCTCGGACTCATGATGGCGACGGCGGAAAGACGATCGCGAACGTGGCCCCGCCGCCGGGCGTCTCACCGACCGAGATCGTTCCGCGGTGCGCCTCGAGCGTCACGCGGACAAGGGCGAGGCCGAGACCGGTGCCGTCGTCCTTCGTCGTGAAGTACGGTTCGAATACGCGCTGGCGCAGCTCGGCGGGAATGCCGGGCCCGTGGTCGGCGATCGTGACCGCGATGCCGGAGCCGTCGCCCGTCACGGTCACGTCGATTGCACCGCGTCCCTTCATCGCCTCGGCGGCATTGCGATAGAGGTTGGCGAACGCGCGCCGCAGCGGCTCGTAGTGGCCGAGCAGCGCGCGCGATCCGCCATTCGCGTGCACGTTGACTCGCACGCCATCGGGAACACCGGTGCGGCCCAATTCCTCGAGCAGCTCCAGCAGATCGACCTCGCTCTGCGGCCCTTCGGGCAGACGCCCGAATTCGGCGAACTCGCGCGCCAGGCGTTCGAGTCGATCTGTTTCGGCGTCGAGAACCTGCATCGCCGTTGCCGTCCGGGCGTCCGACGGTCCGACTGTCCGATGCATTTGATCCAGCGCAATCCGCATCGACGTGAGCGGGTTCTTGATCTCGTGCGCCACGCGGCGCGCAACTTCGCGGAACGCGCGCAGCCGCTCGGCCTCGAGCTCGCGCTCGCGGGCCGCGGCGAGCGCGCCGGCCAGCTCGCGCAATGCCTGCCGCAGCGCCTCGAATTCCGGAGCGCCGCGCGTCGCCACGCCGACCGGCAGCCGCTCGTTGCGGCGGATCAGCTGGGTCCAGCCGACCAGCTCGTCGATGGGGCGGGAAAGTTGGCGTGACAGGTGGCCCGCGAGGTTGATGGTGGCGTACAGCACGGTGGCGCCGAGCAGCAGGATGACCACAGCGAAGCCGGCCGTGTAATAGCGCAGGAACGTTTCGGCGCGGCGCGCCAAGCTGACGGATGCTGAGACTTCGTCCAGATGGTGGCGTAATAGCGCGCGCTCGCGCACGCTGAGGTGCAGCGTGTCCACACCCTCGAGCAGCGTGCGAGCCGTGGCGGCGACGCGCTCGGTGGACGCGCGGGCGCCCGCGGCAGGCAGCAGCCGCCGGACCGACAACACCCAGCCGGCGACCGCGAGCACCGTCGGCACGACGGTCATGACGACGAGGACGACGAAGATTCGCCGTCTGAAGGGAAGCGCCATATTTGCGGCCAATTTAGGGATTCGCTGCGCGTGTGACAATTCGACACGGGGGGTTCATGAAGGCGCATACCCACTATCTCTGGTTCAACACGAAGCGGCGTCAGGAGATCATCGACATTACCGAGGAGGTCGGGAAGCAAGTGGAGGTGAGCAAAGTGCATGAGGGAATGGTCCTGGTCAGTGCGATGCACATCTCCGCCTCCGTCTTCGTGAACGACCACGAATCGGGGCTGTGGGACGACATCCTGAAGTGGCTGGAGGGAACGATTGCGCCGTGGGATCCGCCACGCTATCGCCATAACGAGACGGGGGAAGAGAACGCGGCCGCACACCTGCGCAGCCTGACCGTCGGTCACGAAGTGATCGTACCGATCACGGCCGGCAAGCTGGATTTCGGGCCGTGGCAGCGCGTGTTTTATGGCGAGTGGGACGGACAGCGGAAGAAACGGGTAATCATCAAAGTTCTGGGAGAGTGAGAAGACACGATGACCGCACTGCCTGTGACCGCCATAGTGACGGGCTGGCTCGTCGTGCGCGGTCGTGGCGCGAATGGCGCATTCGATCGTCGCTATCGCTTCACCGATACGTGGGTGAAGCGCGCGGGACGGTGGCAGATCGTCGCGGCGCAGGAGTACGTTGCGCCATGATCACGCCCAAACCGGTGGTGCTCGAAGGTCACGGCATTCGGCTCGAGCCGCTGACCGAAGACCACAGTGACGCGCTGGCCGCGGCAGCGGCTGACGGCCGCCTCTGGGAGTTCTGGTTCATCGCGGTCCCGCCGCCTGAAGGCATGCGGGCATACGTCGCCGACGCCCTCCAGGGCCAGCGGGACGGGCACATGCTGCCGTGGATCGTACGCGACCTGCCGAGCGGCGGCATCGTGGGTTCGACACGCTATCACGATATCGTGCCGGCGATCGACCGCGTGGAAATCGGCCACACCTGGTACGGCTGCAGCCGCCAGCGCACGCACGTCAACACCACCTGCAAGCTGCTGTTGCTCGGCCATGCGTTCGACACGCTCGGCTGCAAGGTCGTCGGCCTGCGGACCGACAACTTCAATTTTCGATCGCAGCGCGCCATTGAAGCGTTGGGCGCCAAGCAGGACGGGGTGATTCGCCATTACGGCATCCGCCGCGACGGCAGCGCGCGGGATGTCGTGATGTACAGCATTCTCGCGACGGAATGGCCGGACGTGCGCCGTCACCTCGAGCTGCGATTGCAGCGCCACAAATGAAGGCCCGCACCGTACGCGTCGCTGCGACCCGTCATCACGGCGCTGCGGCGGTACTATGGGAAGCCGGTGCCGCCCATCAGCCGGGATCCCTTTCATCTTATTCTGTGGGAGCAGGTCGGATACCTCGTGCCGGATGCGCAGCGCCGCCGGGCGTTCTCCGCGCTGCGCAGCGCGACGGGACTGCGGCCGGCGCGCATTGTCAGCGCCTCCGCGCAGACGCTGGAGCGGATCACTCGGCTCGGCGGTCCTATCGCGGCCCGTACCCGCGCCTCCCGGCTGCGCGAATCGGCGGAGCTAGTGATTGCTCGCTGGGATGGCGATCTCCGCGGCGCGCTGCAGCTCCCGTTCCCGCAATCGCGTCGCGCGCTCGCTGAGTTTGCCATGATCGGGGAGTCCGGTGCGGACAAAATCCTCGCGTTCACGAAACGCGCCCGGCTCGTGCCGCTCGATTCCAACGCGCTCCGCGTCGTGACGCGCTTGGGTCTCGCGACTGCGGGGAAAAATTACCGTTCGACCTATCAGCGAGCGCAGCAGGTGCTTGCGCGCGCGATCCCGCGCGACAGCGCCTGGCCGATCGCCGCGTATGCGCTGTTGCGGCAACACGGTCAGGAGCTCTGCCGGCGCCGGGCCCCGGCGTGCGAGCGCTGTCCGCTCCGGGCGCGTTGCCCATCGGCTGCTGTTTGACAACACCAGCCTCGAACTCCACGCCGATGGTCCGCCGCTTCGGCCTGCTTCACGCCACGGCGCTCAACATGACGAACATGATCGGCATCGGACCGTTCATCACGATCCCGCTGCTCATGTCCGCCCTCGGCGGCCCGCAAGCGATGCTCGGCTGGGCCGTCGCCCTGATCATCGTGCTGTGCGACGGCATGGTGTGGAGCGAGCTCGGTGCCGCGTTGCCGGGATCGGGCGGCTCGTTCGGCTACCTGCGCCACGGCTACGGCGCGGCGACGGTGGGCCGGCTGATGGGATTTCTGTTCGTGTGGCAGTTCGTTTTGAGCGGCCCGCTCGAGATCGCGTCCGGATACATCGGCTTCTCCCAGTACCTCGGCTACATCTGGAAGGGGATCACGGCGCGCCAAACGGTGCTCGTGGTCGCCGCGATCGGGCTGGTGAACATCGCGCTGCTGTATCGGCGCATCACATCGATCGCCACGATCACGCTGACGCTGTGGATCGGCACGATTCTCACCGTCATCGTCGTGGTCGTCACGGGTGCGCTGCATTTCGACAGCCGAGTCGCCTTCGACTTCCCCCCCGGCGCCTTCAACTTCTCGATCGGCTTCTTCCTGGGACTCGGCGCTGCGTCGCGCATCGGTGTGTACGACTACCTCGGCTACTACGACGTCTGCTACATCGGCGACGAAGTGGAGAAACCGGGCCGAGTGATCCCGCGGTCGATTTTGCTGAGCACCGTGGCGGTGGCGCTGATCTACGTGGCCATCAATTTCTCGATCATCGGGGTCGTGCCGTGGCGCGACTTCGTGCCGGCGGCGTCGCATCCCCAGTCGAACTTCGTGGTCTCGATCTTCATGGAGCGGATCTACGGATCGCGCGTCGCGACCGTATTCACCGCGATGATTCTGTGGACCGCGTTCGGTTCTGTGTTCGCGCTGCTGCTGGGATACTCACGCGTCCCGTACGCGGCGGCGAAGGACGGTTACTTCTTCCGGGTGTTTGCCCGGCTGCATCCGTCGCAAGGCTTTCCCTATGTCTCACTCGTCGTGCTCGGCGTGATCTCGATCGTTGCGGGCCTCGTGTCACTCGGGACGGTGATCGATGCGCTGATCACCATGCGGATATTGGTGCAGTTCATTGGACAAATCGGCGCGGTCACGTTGCTGCGGCGGCGGGCGCCGGACATGCCGCGGCCCTACCGCATGTGGCTGTATCCGCTGCCCAGCCTGGTTGCGCTCCTGGGATGGATCTTCATCTTTGCGACGACGCCGCCGCTCGTCATCGGGTTCGGGCTCGGCGCGCTGCTGCTGGGAGTGCTGTGCTTTGGTGCCTGGTCGTGGAAAGGCCGCACCTGGCCATTCGAGGAGGTGAAATGACAAACGATATCAGCCGTCGCGGCTTTCTCGCCGCGACAGCGGCCATGGCAGCGGCCTTGCAAGTCCCCGTCGGCGCGATAACGAACCCGCCGCAAGCACCGGCGTCGAAGGGAACGGTCGTGCTGTTCCAGGGGGACTCGATCACCGACGCGGGCCGCAATCGCGAATCGGCCGATCCGAACGCCGCGGGCGCGCTCGGCAACGGCTACCCGCTGCTCGTCGCCTCAGCCCTGCTGGCGGCGCGCCCCGCGGGCGGGCTGCGGTTCTACAATCGCGGTGTCAGCGGTAACAAGGTGCCCGACCTGCAGCAACGGTGGACGGCCGACACGATCGATCTGCATCCGAACGTGCTCAGTATCCTGATCGGCGTGAACGACTTCTGGCACAAGCTGGACCACGGCTACAACGGGACCGTCCAGGATTACGAGCAGCAGTACAACGCGCTGCTCGACGGCACGCGCCAGGCGCTGCCGCGCGTTCACCTCATCGTGCTCGAGCCGTTTGTGTTGCGCTGCGGGGCGGTGGACGCGCGCTGGTTCCCGGAATTCGATCAACGTCGGGTGGCCGCAGCGCGGGTCGCGAAACGCGCCCGCGCGACGTTCGTCCCGCTACAGACGGTCTTCAATCAGCATACCCGCACCGCTCCCCCGGAGTATTGGGCCGCCGACGGCGTCCATCCCACGCCGGCCGGCCATGCGGTCATCGCGGAGCAGTGGCGTCGTGTCGCGCATCTCTAGACGAAGGCTCTTAGATTTGAGTCATGTTTTTCTGGAACTGCGAGGCCGCCTCGCCCGTCGACTACGCGCTGCTCGTTATCGCAGCGACCGCCTGGGTGTACGCGGCTTGGTGCCTGATTCAGCTGCGTTACGAACGCGGCCGGCCGCTGGTCTGGTGGGAGCCGGTGCCACTCAGCAACACCGACCTGACGCCGCTGGGCCGTGAATATCACCGCCGCTTCTTTCTGGCCCTACTCGCCGGTGCCTGCGCCATCCTGCTCGCCGTTGCGCTCTGTGCAAGCCGTTAGGCATCGCACGGTAAGCGCACTGCTTCTTGGCGCGGGAATCGCGTGCGCGTCCGGCGCAGGGACCGTTGCCCCTCCACCGCCGCCGCCGGGGCCGCCACCGCCACCGCCATCGTGGACGCTCGTCTGGAGCGATGAGTTCACCGGCCCAGCCGGCGCCAAAGTCGACTCGACATACTGGCGCTACGACATCGGCGATGGGTGCCCGGGCGTTTGCGGATGGGGCAACAACGAGAGGGAGTATTACACCTCGGATACCGCAAACAGCCAACTGAACGGCCAGGGACAACTCCAGATCGTCGCGCGCGTCGCGACGGATAGCATTCTGTGTTACTACGCACCACGGTGTCGCTATACCTCCGCGAAGATCACGACGCGTGACAAAATGCCGGTCGCGCCCGGGCGCATCGAGGCCCGGATCAAGCTCGCCCCGGGGCAGGGGCTTTGGCCGGCGTTCTGGCTACTGGGCGTGAACATCGGGACGGTGGGGTGGCCGACCTGTGGCGAGCTCGACATCATGGAAAACCACGGCAGCAACATCACCCAGATGAGCTCGGCGGTTCACGGTCCGGGCTACTCCGGCAACACGCCCTTCGCCCACACGTACGGACCCATCACGACGGATTTTCATGTCTACGCCGTCGAATGGGATGGTCAGTCCATCCGCTACTATGTGGACGGCAACCTGCACTACGTCGTGACGCGGGACGACACGCGGCGGTATGGCAACTGGGTTTTTGATCAGCAATTTTTCGTGATTCTGAATCTGGCGGTCGGCGGTAACTTCGACGGCAATCCGCAGTCCGACGCAATCTTTCCTGCGACTCTCCTCGTCGATTACGTCCGCGTCTATAAGTGGCAATGACTACGGGCGGCCGGACGGCCTGACGGCCGGACCGCCATCAATGCGGCTTGCGGTAGTTGACGTCCAAAACGTCTAAGCGAGCAAAGTGCGTGCGCAGCCGCGCATTGAAGTCCGCAAAGTTCTTCTGCTCGCGCGGCGTCCACGCCACCTCGGCGAGCGCCACGAGGCGCGGAAACACCATGTACTCAACGTTCTTCGGAGTCCGCTGGTACTCGGTCCAGATCTGTCCCTGCGTGCCGAGGATGCGTGCCGCTTGCGTGGAATCGAAGGTGGCGGGCACCGGCTCGAACGCGTAGACGGTGTCCAGCGGCAGGAACCCGCCGATCGCGAGTGGTTCCGCCGTCGTATTCTGTGACTGGTAGTAATCGAAGTAGGTGTTGGACGTGGGCGTCATGACGACATCGTGGCCGGCTTGCGCGGCCGCGATGCCGCCTTCCATTCCGCGCCATGACATAACGACCGCATTGGGCGCCAGCCCCTCCGTCCCGCCCTCGAGGATCTCGTCCCATCCGATCAGCGCGCGCCCGCGCGCCTCGAGAAACCGGCTCATCTGCGCGGTCAGCCAACTCTGCAGCTCGTTCTCACTGTGCAACCCGAGCTCTCTAATGCGCGCCTGCGCGAGGGGACTGGCCTGCCACTGCACCTTCGGCGCCTCGTCGCCGCCCGTATGGATCCAATGTCCGGGGAACAGCGCGAGCACTTCGGTCAGCACATCCTGCATGAAGTGAATCGCCGAGTCGCTGGGATTGAGGATGTTCTCGTCCACGCCCCAGTGCGTCAGGACCTCGAGCTGCTGGCCGGTGTTGCCGAGCCAGGGGTAAGCGGCGATGGCGGCCTGCGCGTGGCCCGGCATCTCGATCTCCGGGACGACCGTGATGAATCGCGCCTGGGCGTATGCCACGACCTCCCGGACGTCGTCCTGCGTATAGAAGCCGCCGTGCGGAATCTTGTCGTAGATCCATTGAGTCGTATCGGCATAACCGTGCTGCAGTCCGACGAGGGACTGGCGGCGCCAGGCACCGATCGCAGTGAGCAGCGGGTACTTCTTGATCTCGATCCGCCAACCTTGATCGTCGGTGAGGTGCCAGTGGAAGCGGTTCATCTTATGAAGCGCGAGCAGATCGATGTATTTCTTGACGAATTCCTTCGGCATGAACGAGCGCGACACGTCGAGATGCGCGCCGCGCCACGAGAAGCGCGGCCTATCTTCGATGTCGACCACCGGCACCGTCCATGACACATCGGCAACAGGCGCCTCACGGAAGATGCCGGGCGGCAAGAGCAGCCGTAGCGTCTCGACCGCGTAGAACGCGCCCGCCGGACGCAACGCGCGAATTGTGATGCGGGTCGGCGTCACCGACAGCCGGTATCCCTCGTCGCCAAGCCGCGAAAGCGTCGGGTCCATGCGGAGCGACACCACGTGCGTTGCAGCGGCCGCGGCCCCACTGACCGATAGCCGATAGCCGGTAGCCGGTTGCAGCCAGTCGGCCAACTGGTGACCGATGTCGCGCGTCGCGCGATCGGTGACCACTACCGTGGTGGGTGTGACCACAAAAGAGCCGGTCCCACGGGTCATGTGGACCGGTTTGGGAATGACGGAGAGCGTGGTGTCCTGGACACCGGCGAGGAGTGTGAGGACCGCGAGGAGGTTGATCATGGGGCAAATGATATCGCTCGCCCACTCGTCCGGCCAACGGTAGATTGCACAAGGTTGCTGATGTGAAGCGTGGAGATGTGCAGACCTTCCACACAGGGACGCCATGAAACGACGCGAGTTTCTTCACACGGTGGGAGTGGCGGCTGCCGGCGGCATGCTGGTGCGCGCTCCTTTTGGCTCTGCGAAGCGGATGGAACGCATCGGCCTGGAAACGTATTCGTGCCGTCACGCGATGGCCCAGGATCCCGACCGCACGCTCGCGGCGATCCGCGCGATCGGCTACACCGACGT
>WNFB01001729.1_pt1 | contig 29196 bp, 20 predicted proteins | sample 5400501 | NCBI WGS metagenome assembly WNFB01 (sample SAMN13153341, study PRJNA577476) | soil metagenome | isolation source: 200 cm saprolite under Douglas fir tree site 2 hole 1 | place: USA:California | collected 2015-04-18
TTGGCTTATGCCATCGGGGTTGCGGAACCAGTTTCCGTCATGGCTGAGACCTTCGGAACCGCCACCGTCTCCGAAGAAAAAATCACGTCGTTGATTCGCGAGTTCTTCGTGCTGACGCCCAAGGGCATCATCGAAGCTCTGGATTTGCGCCGCCCGATCTACAGACCCACGGCTGCCTACGGTCACTTTGGCCGCACTGGATCCGGGTTTACCTGGGAGCGCACGGACCGCGCAGATGCATTGCGCAAGGCCGCCGGCCTGAGCGCCGCGGCTACCGCCGAAGTCGGAGCGCGTCGCTAATCTCAGAATCCTGAAGAAATCAAGCCTGGCGTCCCACAGGCATTAAACGGAGCGGGTTGGCTCACTCCGTTCACAATTGAAATCCATATTTGAGGAGCAAGACCTTGGCTACCGCTGAAATGAAAAAAGGCGATGTGAAAGATATCGGCCTTGCCGACGCCGGCAAGCGCAAGATCGAATGGGCGGCGCAGCAAATGCCCGTGCTCGAATCCATCCGCAAGCGCTTTGTCAAGGAGCAGCCGCTCAAGGGCCTGCGCGTTTCTGCTTGCTTGCACGTGACCAGCGAAACTGCGAACTTGATGATCGCTCTGCGCGATGGTGGCGCCGATGCGGTGCTGTGCGCCTCCAATCCACTTTCCACGCAGGACGAAGTCGCCGCATCGTTAAATCGCGACTACAACATCCCCACCTTTGCCATCAAGGGCGAGGACAATGACACCTACTATTCGCACTTGCGCGCGGCGCTAGAGCACAAGCCGCAGTTCACCATGGACGACGGCGCGGATCTCGTCACCATGCTGTTGACCAAGCGCACCGATCTCGTTCCGAATGTGATTGCCGGGACCGAAGAAACCACCACCGGCGTGATTCGTCTGCGCGCCATGGCCAAGGACGGCACACTGAAATATCCGATCATCGCGGTGAACGACGCGATGACCAAGCATTTCTTCGACAACCGTTATGGCACCGGCCAGTCCACGATTGACGGCGTCATTCGCGCCACCAACGTCTTGCTCGCGGGCCTAAAAGTCGTGATCGCCGGCTACGGCTGGTGCGGGCGCGGCGTGGCCATGCGCGCAAAGGGCTTGGGAGCGGACGTCATCATCACCGAAATCGATCCCGTGAAGGGCATCGAAGCTGTCATGGACGGCTTCCGCGTGATGCCGATGGCCGAAGCGGTGAAGGAAGGCGACGTATTCATCACCGTGACCGGCAACAAGAGCGTGATTCGCGCCGAGCATTTCGAAAAAATGAAGGGCGGGGCGATTGTGTGCAACTCCGGCCACTTCAATGTCGAGATTGACATCCCCGCGCTCGAAAAGCTCTCCAGCGGCAAGCGTGAAGTTCGCCCCCTTGTGGATGAATACAAACTCAAGGATGGCCGCAAAGTCTACTTGCTCGGCGAAGGCCGCCTCGTAAACCTCGCCAGCGCCGAAGGCCATCCCGCTTCGGTGATGGACATGAGCTTTGCGAATCAGGCGCTATCCGCGGAATACCTGTGCGCCAACTACAAAAATCTTAAACCGCAAGTCTACGTGGTACCCGAAAACCTGGACAAGGAGATCGCCCGGCTCAAGCTCGAGTCCATGGGCCACAGACTCGACAAGCTCACACCCGAACAGGAGCACTACCTCGCCTCCTGGCAGGAAGGCACGTAACTCTCACCGCCTTTCTCCGTTACTTGATCGTGTTATCTTTGTAGGGGCGTCTGCTGCGGCGGGCGCCCCTGCGTATTTGCGAACATTTTTTCGGATGGACCAACGTCGATGTGGGACCTCTCCACAAACGCTCTCGATACGGCACAACTCCGCGGTGCCTCCTACTGCGACGTTCGTGTCATGCATCTTCGGCAGCGCGACCTTACAACCAAGAACGGACAGGTTGGCACTCTCGCGCAGAGCGAATCCATCGGCGTCGGAATTCGCGTCCTGGCCAATGGTGCCTGGGGCTTTGCATCCACGGACAGGCTGACGCGAGAGGGTGTCGCCTCCTGCGCCGCCCAGGCCGTCTCGATTGCCAAAGCTTCGGCCCTCGCGAAACGCGGCGACGTCGTTCTTGCACCGGAAGAGTCCTACGTCGACAGCTGGCAGAGCCCGTTTCGAAAGGATCCGTTCGAAATCCCGCTCGAACGGCAGATTGCGCTACTGCTCGCAGCCGACGACGCCATGCGGCGAGTGAAAGGCGTCACCCTCACCGAGACGGACATGCAATTTCGCAAGATCGATTCGTGGTTTGCCTCCAGCATCGGCTCCCGCATTCATCAGCGAAAGGTAATTTCCGGTTGTGGGATTGCCGCCACATCGTTTCAGGAAGAGGAAATTCAAAAGCGCTCGTACCCCAATAGTTTCGGCGGCCAGCACTCTCTCCAGGGTTACGAGCTCATCGAATCGCTCGATTTGCTCCGCAATGCGCCCATCATCGCGGAAGAGGCCGCCGCGCTCCATTCCGCCTCGCAATGCCCGGAGAAAACTGGAACGCTCATCCTGGGCGCAAGCCAGCTCGGCCTGCAAATTCACGAATCCATCGGGCATCCCATCGAGCTCGACCGCGTTCTCGGCCAGGAAGCCAATTTTGCAGGCACCAGTTTCTTGACGCTCGACCAGCTGAACCGCTTGAAATACGCATCCAGCATTGTCAATGTCGTGGCGGATGCGCGGCTCGATCACGGGCCGGGGCTCGGCACGTTTGCCTACGACGATGAAGGTGTCCCCGCGCAGTGCACGGACATTATCAAGGACGGACAGTTCCGCGGCTATCTTTCCAATCGCGAAACCGCCCATCTTGTCGGCCTGAACCGTTCTTCCGGTACCATGCGCACCGAGAGCTGGAATCGCTTGCCGATCATTCGAATGACCAACGTCAGTCTGCTGCCCGGCGCCTGGGATTTTGCCGATCTCATCGCCGACACCAGCGACGGCATCCTCATGGAAACAAATCGCTCCTGGTCCATTGATGACCGCCGGTATCAATTCCAGTTCTCGACAGAAATTGGCTGGGAAATCAAGGGCGGCAAGAAAGTCCGCATGCTCAAGAATCCCAGCTACAGCGGCATCACCACGGAATTCTGGAATTCCTGTGACGCCATCTGCAAGCTCGCCCACTGGACGCTTTGGGGGACGCCCAACTGTGGCAAAGGCCAGCCGATGCAGACCATGGGCACCGGTCACGGCGCTTCACCCGCCCGATTCCGGAATGTTCGCATCGGAACGGCATTCTCGAACCAATGAAACCCGCTGCCAAACTCCGGAAGTCCTCTTCCCGTAACAAAGCCTTGGCCACGGAATTTCTGTCCGAACGCGAGCTTCGCCGGATCGTCGATACTGTCATTCGTTTGGTCCAGCCTGCGGGAGCCGAAGAAACCGAGGTCCATGTTGACGAAGTCGCGGACAGTCTGACGCGCTTCGCCAACAACGGCATTCATCAAAACGTCGCCGAGCAGGGCCTTACCGTCTCGATTCGCACCGTCGTAGACGGCCGCACGGCGCGCGCCACGACCAATCGCACCGACGAAGATTCCCTTCGTAGCGCCATCCAAGCCTCCCTCTCGCTGGCACACAGCCAACCGAAAAATCCTAGCCTTCTTCCCATGCCGGGAAAACAGCGCTACCCTCGCGTAAATCGCTTCGTAAAAAATACTGAAACTCTCACCGCCGACGAGCGAGCCCGCGCGGTTCGCCTGGCCTGCGACCTCGCCGTCAAGAAGGGCCAGATTGCTGCCGGCATTTTTGCTAGCGGGCAGAGTCATTCCGTCATCGGCAATTCGCGCGGCCTTTTCGCGGCCTACCGCGACACGCACGCGGAATTCTCCGTCACCATGCAGGAAGACCCCGCCGCGAGCTGGGCCAAAGCGAATTCTGCAGACGTTCGCGCGCTCGATCCGCAAAAACTTGCTGAGCGCGCCAGCGAGAAAGCACATCTAGGCGTGAACGCGCGCGAATTGTCCCCCGGCCGGTACACGGTCATCCTCGAGCCCGCTGCCGTGCTCGATCTTGTCGGATTCCTCTTCTATGATTTTGCGGCCACCGCTCTCGAAGATAAGCGCTCCTGCCTGAACGAGCGGATGGGCAAACCACTCTTTGGCCGCAACATCAGCATCTGCGACGACGTCTATCATCCGCTGCAGCAAGGCGCGCCCTTCGATGGGGAAGGCATACCCCGGCGGAGAGTCTTGCTGGTCGATCACGGCGTTCCAAAGAATCTCGTGTATTCGCGCGCGAGCGCCAAAAAAGCGGGCAAGCCCCCAACCGGGCACGGATTTGCTCTCCCCAATGAATACGGCGAAGCGCCCATGAATCTGGTCTTCACCGGGGGCGATTCCTCGCTCCAGGAGATGGTCGCTTCGACGGATCGCGGCCTGCTGGTTACGCGCCTGTGGTACATCCGTGAAGTGGACCCCTACGAAAAGGTGATGACCGGCATGACCCGCGACGGCCTCTTCCTCGTCGAGAACGGCCATGTGGCCGGCGCCGCGCGCAACTTTCGCTTCAATCAGTCGCTCATCGAAATGCTGAATAATGTCGAATTGCTTGGCCCTGCTGTGCGTGCCACCGGGGAAGAAGCGTTCGAAATGGTAGTCCCGGCGATGAAAGTCCGTGATTTTCATTTCTCCGAAGTCACAAAATTCTAAGCTCCTCCCGCCCCCGAACCTCCCCTATCAAGAAATCAATTCAGCGCATCCAAATTCTGCGTTGTACAACCGCGGCCCACCCGTTCGATAAACAGTTATGTGCCCGTGGCATGGTCGAGGACCAGCTAGTCCGCAAGCTGCCGAATCCCGTTCCGGCTCGAGTCGGCACCCCAACTGGGGCCACCCCGACCACGATGCCTGTGGCACCGGCTTTATCGCCCGCCTTGGCGCTGCTCCCAGCTACGACATAGTCCAGTTTGCTTTGACCGCCCTGGAGCGTCTCACCCACCGTGGCGGAGTCGACGCGGATGGCGCCAGCGGAGACGGCGCCGGGCTGCTAACCTCCCTGCCAAAGCCTTTTTTCCGGGCGAGAGCGGCGGAGCAGGGAATCGAACTCCCCGAAAACTTCGGTGTCGGCTTCGCCTTTCTGCCCGCATCGGAAGCCAAAACAGCTCAATCCGCAATCGAGGCAGCAGCCGATACCGAACGCCTCCGCGTGCTCGGATGGCGCCGTGTTCCCGTCAACACAGATTCGTTAGGCCGCCGCGCCCTCGAAACCATGCCGGAAATTTGGCAGTTTTTCGTCGAGCCTTTCCATCCCTCTCGCGGAAACGCCCGCTTCGAGTGGCGCTTGGCTCTTCTGCGGAAGCGCGCCGAATCGCTCCTACCCCCGCGAAGCTACATGTGCTCGCTCTCCTCACAGACGATTGTCTACAAAGGTCTCCTCACGCCGTGGCAATTCCCCCAGTTTTATGAAGACCTGCGCGATCCGTCTTTCGAAACCACCTTCGCCGTTTTTCACCAGCGTTATTCCACGAACACCCAGCCGTCCTGGCATTTGGCGCAGCCGTTCCGCTACCTCGCGCACAACGGCGAGATCAATACCATCGTCTCGAACCGTCGCTGGCTGCGCGCCAAGGAGCACGAAATTCGTTCGCGGCTCACGGTGGGCCCGTGGTTTCCGATCCTGGAAGCAAACGTCAGCGATTCCGCGAGTTTCGACAACGGTCTTGAGTTGAGATTGCTCGAGGGACTGTCCTCGGAAGAGGCCATGCTCGCCATGGTCCCTCCCGCCTTCGAGAAAGACCCGTTGCTCTCGCGCGATGTGCGCGGCGCGCTAAGCTCGCTCTCTCAGCAAAGCGAGCCTTGGGACGGGCCCGCCGCCCTCGTTTTCTCCGACGGCGAATTTGTTGGTGCCAAGCTCGACCGCAACGGCTTGCGGCCGATGCGCTACACGCTCACGCACGACGGCTTGCTCATCGCGGGTTCGGAAACCGGCCTCGTCGACCTGGAAGAATCGCGAATCGCGGAACGCCAGCGGCTCGGCCCCGGGGAAATGATTCTCGCAAATCCATCTACGGGGCTCTTTTTGCGCTGGCGCGATATCCTCAAGCGCCTCGCCATTCACCAGGGCCGCCATGCGATTCCGCTGCGCAATCTGGCGGCGTCCGCTTCCGCGCTCTCCACGCCCGTGCTGCAGCCGAAGCGCGTTGCTGGAGCCGCCGGCTGGACCGAAGATCAATTCAAGACTCTCTTTTCCGCGTTAGTCCGTGGCAAGGAAGCCGATTGGAGCATGGGCGACGACGCGCCTCCCGCATTTCTTTCGTCCCTTCCCAGGTCGCTCTGGGACTATTGTAAACAGCGCTTCGCTCAGGTCACCAACCCTCCCATTGATCCGCTGCGCGAAACCCACGTGATGTCTCTCGATGTTCCGTTGAAAGAGGGGGTCACGCTGCCCGGCCCGGTCATCACGGAAGCGCAACTGACCCAGTTGGGCGCGATCCTTGGCCCCGTACAAAAAATCGATTTTACGTTTTCCTCCGCAACCGGAGTTTCGGGGGCGCGCTGCAGTTTTGCTCAGCTTTCCACTACCCCTCTGAGCGGCAGCGTGCGCCCGGGACTCCTCCTCCTCACCGATCGAGGGATTGACGAGGGTCGCGCTCCGCTCCCTGCTCTGCTTGCGACCGCTGCCGTCTGGAAAACGATGGTCAAGGAAGGCTTTTGGGATGTGCCTCTGATCGTCGAATCCGCTCAGGTATTTGACACGCATCATGTCGCCCTGCTCGTCGCCGCGGGGGCCACTGCCGTCGTGCCGTATCTTGCGGACCAGTTCGCCGAGTCGCTCGAGCCTGGCGGTGCGGAAAAGATGCGCCTCGCGATGAACGCAGGCCTGCGCAAAGTCCTTGCCCGCATGGGCGTTTCGACGCTGGCCAGCTATCGCAACAGCCATTTGTTTGAAGTCGTTGGTCTCTCCGAAGAGTTGTGCGCGGAATTCTTCGAAGATGCCGCCGACTTTCCCGGCCAGAAATCGCTGGACAGCCTCTTCGCGGACTACCTGCGCATGCACCAGGCTGCGTTCTCTGGCGATACGGAGGAACTGTCCGACGCGGGTCTCTATCGCTTCCGAAAGGGCGCGGAACTTCATGCCAGTTCGCCGGAAGTCGTGCGCCGTCTTCACGCTCACGTCCGCGCGCCCGATGCTAAAACATATTCCGCCTTTGAAGAATTGGCGGAGCACCAGGGTCCGGTCTTCCTGCGCGATCTGCTGGACACCATTCCCGACACGGCCGTGCCAATCGGCGAAGTCGAGCCGCTCGAATCCATCGTCAAGCGCTTTAGCACGCAAGCGATGTCGCTGGGTTCTTTGAGCCCGGAAGCGCATCGCACTTTAGCGCTGGCCATGAACCAGTTGGGCGGCCGCAGCAATACCGGCGAAGGCGGCGAAGATCCCAACACCTATCGCTTCGAGCCTGCTGCGGCAAACAAGATCAAGCAGGTGGCCTCCGCGCGATTTGGCGTCACCGCGGACTACCTCGTCCACGCCGAAGAACTCGAAATCAAAATGGCGCAGGGTTCCAAGCCCGGTGAAGGCGGTCAGTTGCCCGCGCGCAAAGTCAGCGAATACATCGCGCGCATTCGGCACGCCACTCCCGGCACTCCGTTGATTTCGCCGCCGCCGCATCACGATATTTACAGCATTGAAGACCTCGCGCAGTTGATCCACGACTTGCGCGCCGTGAATCCGCGCGCCCGCATTGGCGTAAAGCTGGTTTCCGGCTCGGGCGTTGGCATCATCGCCGCCGGAGTTGCCAAAGCCGGCGCGAACGTCATCACCATCAGCGGCCACAATGGCGGCACCGGCTCCTCGCCCCTCACTTCCATCAAGAACACTGGGCTTCCCTGGGAAATCGGTTTGCGCGAAACGCACGACACACTGGTTCGCGCGGGCCTCCGTTCACGTCTCTCTCTCCGCGTGGATGGAGGCCTGAAGTTTGCGCGCGATGTCGTGCTTGCCGCCATTCTCGGCGCGGACGAATTCGGTTTCGGCACCGCCTCGCTCCTCGCCATCGGCTGCGTCATGGCCCGGCAGTGCCATCTGAACACCTGCCCCGTCGGCATTGCCACGCAGGACGAAACGCTGCGCGCGCGTTTTCAAGGCAAGCCGGAAATGGTTGTTGCCTATTTTCGTTTCCTCGCCGAAGAAGTCCGGAGCCGCCTCGCGCAACTCGGTGTTCGCTCGCTGAGTGAGCTCACCGGCTGGTATGACCGTCTCAGTGCGCGTTCCGGAATGGATCCGCTGTTGGTGATCCCGATCTCGCACTCCAACCGGGTTGCACCGCAGCAAGAGCCCGGTCTTCACGTGCCTGTGCTGGAAGACAGCATTCATTTCAGTGCCTCACTCGCATTGCAAAACGAATCTCAGCCCATTCAAAACTCCAACCGCAGTGTTGGCACGGGTCTCAGCGGCGAACTCATGCGCCGCCGGAATTCCGGTCGCGCCGTGAACGAAGAAATCAGCCAGCAATTTCATGGCGCTGCCGGCCAAAGTTTCGGCGCGTTTCTGGTGGCGGGCGTCACATTAAAGTTAAATGGCGAGGCCAACGATTATGTCGGCAAGGGATTGTCCGGCGGAACGATTGCCATCGCCGCCGGCCCCGCCGCTTCGCGGCGTGGCGATGTCCTTGCCGGTAATACTGTTCTCTACGGAGCCACTTCCGGCCAGCTCTTTATCGCCGGCCGCGCCGGGGAACGCTTCGCCGTCCGCAATAGCGGGGCACTCGCGATCGTCGAAGGCGTCGGCCAGCACGGTTGCGAATACATGACCGGCGGAATCGCCCTGATTCTTGGGCCTCTGGGTCTCAATTTTGGCTCGGGCATGACCGGCGGCCTCGCTTACGTATTGCGTGCCGAGGCGGAGGACGTGCTGCACCGCGATTTCGTCCAGCTCGCCGAGACGGACTCCGATGAGCAGTCCTGGCTGCGTCGCGCGCTCGAGGAACACGCGCATTTCACCGCGAGCCCTCGCGCCGCGCGTTTGCTCTCGCGCCGCGGCGCTCTCCCCCTTCTGCGTGTGCAGCCGCTCCATTTTCAAGGGACCGTGGAGGCCACGTGGAACCCCGTCCTCGCCCAGCTTGCGCAACGTCGCGATTTGTTGCCCGCTCCGGTTGCAGCCCCCATCTCGCAAACGGCAATTCACGTCTGAAAGGAAGGTTAATAGCCCCGCATCCGGCAGGGGGAATCCGCTATAATCCCTGCCTGGCGATCTGACTATGGACTTCGATCAACTTACAACTTTCGTTTACGTCGCTAAACTCAAGAGTTTTTCCCGTGCGGGCCAGAAAGTATTTCGCTCCCAATCCGCTGTCAGCGCGCAGATCCGCCAGCTTGAACAGACGTACAAGGCCCGGCTTCTCGACCGTTCCGCCAAGTCCGTGGAGTTGACTCCCGCCGGTGAAGTTCTGTTCGAATACGCCGAAAAGCTTCTTCGCATGCGCGACGAATCCGTCCAGGTGGTCGCGGACCGCGGCAATGTCGTGCAAGGCCCCATCGTTTTCGGCGCCAACGAAGCTACTTGCCTCTACCTGCTCCCCAATATTTTTGCCGAGTTTCAGCGCCGCTATCCGCTCGTGCACATCAGCATCTACCGCAATTTCAGCCATAAGATTCTGCAGCGCGTCGAAGATGGCTCCATCGACGTCGGGATCGTCACGTTGCCCATCAAGGCGCCCAACTTGAAAGTGCACCACATTTACAAGGACCGCCTGCGCTTCATGGTCAGCGCGAAGAATCCTCTCGCGAATCGTTCCAAAATTACGCTGGCGGAGGTCGCGGGACAGCCGCTCATTTTTCCGCGTACCGGCTTCACGCGCCAGGTGCTCGACAAGCTTTTCCGCCCCTACCGCGCGCGCCTCCACGTAACCATGGAATTGCCGAGCATCGGCATGATCAAACGCTTCGTCGCTGCCGATGCAGGCCTCTCCATCATCAGCGAGAGTTTTGCAAAAGACTATGTGAAGGCCGGCGAAGTCAAGCTCCTCACCGTCGAAGGTGTGGACCTCTGGCGCGAACTCGGCCTCGTTTACCGCCGCGACCGCAGCCTGCCCCGCGCCGCCCAGGCGCTCATCACCCTCATCCGCGAACACCGCAAACCCGCCGAAATCGGCGAAGCCGCCGCCGGCTAAGCCCAGCCGCCTCGCCTTTCTGCTTTCTAGTTTCTAGTTTCGATTCTCCCGGCCCGGCTTTTTCCCAATTTCTGATTTCTAGTTTCTGATTTCAATTTTCCCTCCGCCTGACTTGTTCCCCGCTCATGAGCGCTACTGCAAACACATCCTCGATGAATCCTGAGCCGTGTCCATATCCATTCATTTGGCCGACCAGATGCGCATGTACTGAGAACTGTGGGCATTTTTCTGGCGATCTATACCCTTCTCGTGGGAGTCCCCTATTTCTTGTTTTGGAGATCATATAAGAAGGCGCGCTTGAATTTTGTTTCGGCCCAAGATGAGGTATTGGTATCGGGGATGAGCGCCGGGCGACAAGTTTGGATTGTTCTTGCTGGGCTGACCGCGTTGGCCTTGGCTACCTTAGCGTTTTTCTATTTGCTTCGGACCAAATAATCGAAGAACCACGCTTTGCTCCAACTGACCCACTATCGCGAAGCGGGTCCGTTTCCGATCATGTGACTGACCAGGATTTAATGCACCGGACCAACAACTGTGCTAGTCTTTTCGCCCTTACGAAGGAGGCAGCCGTGAGCACCAAGGCAGTCCCTACTAATGACCCGGCCAGCGACGCGGGCGTCGCGAGAGTTGACATGAAGTTCGAAATAGTCGTCATCCCTGTCTCGGATGTCGACCGCGCGAAGGAGTTCTACGGGAGGCTCGGGTGGCGGCTCGACGCCGACTACGACAACGGTAAAGACTTCCGCGTGATCCAGTTCACGCCGCCGGGCTCGGGGTGCTCGATCATCTTCGGCAAGAACGTCACCCCGGCGGCACCCGGCTCCGCCCAGGGCCTGTACCTGATCGTCTCCGACATCCAGGCCGCCCGCAAAGAGCTGCTCGATCGCGGCGTCGAGATCAGCGAAGTGTTCCACGACGACGCCGGCGTGTACGCGGGCACGGACGAGCCCTACCTGTTTGGACGGCACCGAGTCAGCGGTCCGGATGCCGAGCATCGGAGCTACCGGTCGTTCGCTTCGTTCCATGATCCGGACGGCAACGGCTGGCTGTTCCAGGAAATCACGACGCGCCTGCCCGGTCGCATCGACCCCGCGACGACGACCTTCGCATCCGCGAACGATCTGGCGAGCGCGTTTCGGCGTGCGGCGGCCGCGCACGGGCAGCACGAGGCGCGCACGGGGCAAGCCGACCCGAACTGGCCCGACTGGTACGCCGCGTACATGGTGCGCGAGCAGGCCGGCGAAGCGCTGCCGCAATGAACGACCGAAGTTCATGATAATGAGGAGGACGTTTCCCATGTGGACTGCGCAGGCTGTCGTTGTGGTTATTGTACTGCAAGCGATCTCCGCTGTTGGGCAGACGCCGTCGCCAGCGCTGCTGGTGCTCAACAAAGACGCGAACGAAATGGCCATTGTTGATCCGTCGGCGATGAAAGTCGTGGGCCACGTCCTCGTGGGTGAAGGCCCGCACGAGGTCGCTACCGACGGCAAGCTGGCCTTCGTTGCCAATTATGGCTCGCATACGCCGGGCAACACAATTTCAGTGATTGACCTGGCGACATGGAAAGAAATCAAGCGCGTGGACCTGAGCCCCATGCAGCGTCCTCACGGTATCGTGGCCAGGGGTGGCAAAGTGTTTTTCACCGTCGAAGACACTACTGCGCGATGGACACATCCCTCCGCGACCCGACCACCTGAACTACGCCCACCTAACGGAGAGGTTAGCAGTTATGACCCTTCCGGACAGGGAGGTTTTAGCTGGAGCACCGGTGAGTATGGGACCCACATGTTGGTAATTAGCGAAGACGGGAAGAAAATCTTCACTACAAACATCCAGTCGAACAGCGTCAGCGTCTGGGAGCGTGAGGGGCCGGCGGGCCCTCAGGGGACCACGATCGCGGTGGGTAAAGGGCCGGAGGGCATCGACATGTCGGCCGACGGGCGCGAAGTTTGGGTTGCGCATTCGCAGGACGGCGGCATCTCCATCATTGACGTGGGCGCCAAGAAGGTGGTGCAGACGCTTTCCATATCGACCAAGCGTTCCAACCGCCTGAAGTTCACGCCTGATGACAAGCGCGTCCTGGTTTCCGACATGGATGGAGACGAGGTGGTGGTGCTGGACGCGCAGACACGGCAGCAGATCAAGCGTATCAAGACTGGCGGCCATCCCGAAGGGATCCAGATGACACCCGACGGCTCGCGTGCGTTTGTCGCGCTGGCGCAGGAGGGAGCGGTGGTGGCAATTGATCTGAAGACGCTTACAGTCAGCAGCAAATTGCAAACCGGGCCAGGCGCAGATGGGATGGCGTGGGTGAAGTAGGAGTGAAGCGAAAAGGGGAATCCTGGATTCGTGAGCTGTGGAAAGGTGGCTTTCCCTGACCTGCAAACCAGATAAACGGCTTATCCACCAGTCTAACGGACGCTGAAGTCTAAACTCGCGATGGCCCGCGCGATGACATTTTCCTGAATTTGAATGAGGTCCGAGTCGGCATACGTCATTCCCAGCACCGTGAGGATCTCGTTGCCGCGCGCGACGACCACCAGTTTTCCTGACCAGTCATGCTCGTCCGCTTTTCCCCGGTATTGATACTCGACTGCCGGCAGACCGCCGACCACCGTCTTGCGTTGCGAAACCCGCTGGTAACCTGTGTAAACGTCATGCAGCCGCTTTTCCACGCCTGCCGCCGCCGTGTCCAGCGGTTCCTTGGATTTTTCCTCTCCCACCACCATCAGCGTGGATTCGTTCGATGTCCCCATCGCCACGATGGCGTTGGGCAGCGCGTTGCGCGCTTCTTCGATCAAGTTCCAGCTCGGCGCTTTGTACATGCGAAAACCGTGCGTGTAATTCGTATAGAGGCTGCCCTGAATCTGTTCACGGTTTGCCGGTACTTCAGGTTCTTTTGGCGGAGCCGGCGTCGCCGCACCCGATGCCACTGCATTCCCCGGCGCGACCACATTCCCCGCGGGTCCACCTGCCGGCAATTCGGGCTTCACCGCAATGCTCGTCACTTTCGGGGAAGACTTGTCGGCTTTTCCCGGTGTGCTTGCAGTTGCCAATTTAGCGCTGGCATTCGTTGATGCCGGCGATGCTTCGGTAGCCGATGCCACGGCCGGCTCAGCCTGTGGCTGCGGATGCTGCCCCGCATCCTTTTTCGCTGCGGGTTGCGGCTCCGATTTTCCTGCCGGCGTCGACGGAATAATCTTCGAGATTTTGTCTTTCTCCACGAGGACGTATCCAAAGTCCGTCTTGACCTTGAACATGTTGTCTTCGTACGCCACGATCACGCCGTACAACTTCTTGCCGTCTTTGAGTTGAATCTCATCCGCCCAGGCGCACGGCGCCATCGCGGAAAACAGCACCGCGAGTGCCGCAACCAGGAGGGGGCCGCGCTTATGGGAGACAGCCATATAGAAAGTATCCCGCCGCCGGGCACCGGCTGCAACGTTCACTCGCCGCGTGGTGTCCGCCGTGCTACCTCCGCCAGGAGCGCCCGGATCCGTGCCACGTGCCGCTCCAATTCTTCCACCGCCGCGCTCAGCCGCGCCCGCAGCGGTTCCGGCAATCGCGCGTGCGTCTGCTGCAGCGCCAGCGCCTGGGCGATCACATGAATTTGTTTGCGGCTCCGCGGATTCAACCGTTCCCAGAGCCGCCGCTTGCTGCTCCGGTTTCGCCCCAGCCATTCCTCTCCGGTCCCCGCTGGGCGGCCTGTCTCAGGTTCCGTAACTCGACCTTCGTTTTGTTTCTTGGCTTGAATCATATTCCACGCATCGCAGCGGCAGCCGCTCCTAGAATGGTTCTTCCACCAGTCACGAGTCACCAGTCACGAGTCACGAATCACGAGTCACGAGTCACCAGTCATTTCTTCAACGCCTCCAGCTTCTCCCCATTAATCTGCCCATCCGGCTCGACACGCCCGGTCACACGCATCGTGCGCGTCTCATATACCAGGCCGCCATACTTATCGTAAGCATTGGGGAAGAGCACCACCTCATACACGCCGCGCTGATCCTCGAGGGTGACGAACATCATGTTACGGTAATTTTTTGTTCCGACGTGACGGTAAGTCACCACCCACCCGCACAGCGTCACGCGCTTCCCGCGCAAACTCGGCAGTTCGTCGCTCCAGGCTTCGCCGTTGCGCGGCAGAAAATCCAGGGGGTGCCCGCTCACGCAAACTTCCAGAATTTCCCGCTCGTGCCGCAGCTTCTGCTCTCGGGTATATTCCGGCGTTTGCATTTCCGCCAGCATCGCGCCGATATCATTCCGAGCGTTTGCTTCGGCAAATAAAATGTCTGTTCTCTGCGGCAATGCAGCACCCTGTGAACGTATGCCTTTGCCTCCCGCCTGCAGTAGATTCCACTGCCACAGCATTTCCGGCCGCGTCATTCTGCACGCTTCATCGCCCATTTCATCCAACGCCCCGCATTTGATCAGCGATTCGATCTCATCGCACTCGACTGGAACGCGCCGCAGAAAATCTTCGAGCGACCGAAACGCTCCGCCTTCTTCCCGCGCCCGCGGAATCGCTGTGATCGTTTCCATCCGTAGGCCCTTCACCTGCATCAACCCGACGCGCAGCGCGCGTTTTCCGTCCTCGCCGTCCTCCGCCGTGTATTCCATCCGCGAATGATTTACCGACGGCAGCCGCACCGCGATGCCCCAGCGCTTTGCTTCTTCCACGTACGCCGACACGTGATAGAAACCCGCGCCCGCGCTGCACATCGCCGCAAGAAACTCCGCCGTGTGGTTCGTTTTCAAATAGGCCATGCGGTAGGAAATGTCCGCATACGTCGCGGCGTGCGCTTTGCAAAATCCGAAGCCCGCAAATTTCTCCACCATCATCCACGTTTCTTCGCGTTGTGCTTCGGTCAGCCCCATCATTCCCGCCGCTAGCAGAAATTTCCCGCGCAACCGTGTGTGGTCGCTGCGTCCGGAATATTTTATGGAGGACCGCCGAACAAGATCGGCTTCGGCCAACGACATATTCCCGAGCGCCTGGGAAATTTGCATCACCTGTTCTTGGAATATGCATACACCGCGTGAGTCGCTGAGAATGCTTTCGAGTGCCGGGTGCGCATATTTGACTTCTTCTTCTCCGCGCAGTCGCTTCACAAACAATTCTTTTGATCCGTACTCCGCGGCCCCTGGCCGGATCAGCGCCAGCGCCTGCGCGATTTCTTCCAGTGTTCGCGCTTTCATCATTCGCAGCAGCCCGCGCATCGCCGGCGACTCGATCTGAAACACGCCCATCGTTCGCCCCGTCGCGATGACCTCGCACGTCTCCGGATCGTTTTCCGGTATCGCATCGAAATCAATCTCTCGCGCTTTAGGTCTTGGCGTCACTCCATCCGGTGTGACATTGTTTTTCTCCTCTGCCTCCTTTACTTCCTTTATCTCCTTAACTTCCTTTTTCTCGATGTTGTCCAGGGCCAGCGACATCGTCGTGAATCCGCGCTGCCCCAGCAAATCCATCTTGATCAGTCCCAGCGCTTCGATCGCGTTCATGTCGTATTGCGTCACGACAATCCCTTTCGTCGCGCGCTCCAGCGGCGTCAGCTGCGTCAACGGCCGCGCGGAAATCACCGTGCCGCAAGGATGAATTCCCAGGTGCCGCGGCGCGTCGTCAAGACGCAACGCCACCTGCAGGATGGTTTTCCACGGCTCGTCGTCTACGGGAAGATCGCGGCATTCCGGCAAGTCGCGAATCGCCGTCAAAATCTCACGAACCGGCCGGTGCGGCAGCCGCTTCGTGAAGCGGTCCACCTCCCCCGGCGGCACGCCAAACACTTTTGCCACTTCCCGCACCGCGAGCCGCGCGTGCATGGTGATGAAACTCCCGATCATCGCGACGTGCTCCGTGCCCCAGTGTTCGTAAACGTAATCGAGCAGTTCGTCGCGCCGCGCGCCGCAAATATCAATATCAATGTCCGGGCAATCGCCGCGCTGCTCGTTCAAAAATCTTTCAAAGTACAGCCCCCACCGCAGCGGGCATACCCGCGAAATCCCCAGGCAATACGTCACCATCGAACTGGCCGCGGACCCGCGCGCCACCGCGGGAATCCCGCGCCGCCGCGCTTCCTCCACGATGTCCCACACCAGCAGAAAATAGGGCGCCAGGTGCAGTTTTTCGATCACTTCGAGTTCATGCGTGAGCCGCGAGAGCACTGCCGGCCGCAGTGGCTTGTAACGTTTCCGCGCGCCTTCAAAACTCAGCTTCCACAAATAGGAAAATGCCGATTCGCCTTCCGGCACATTGAATTCCGGGAAAATAGTTTTTCCCAGCTCAAGTTGCAAATTGCAGCGGTCCACGATCTCCATCGTCGCGTGCAGCAATTCCGGATGATCCGGAAACAACCGCTGCATCTCCGCGAAAGATTTGAACCATGCTTCGCCCGTCGTGATTTCTGGCGGTGCCACCGTCGTCAACAATCCACCGGTGCGGATCGCATTCACCGCGCGATGATGCAGGTGCTCTTCCGGCCGTAGAAAGTGCACGTTGTTCGTCGCCACCAGCGGCACACCCAGTTCTCGGCCAAGATGTTCGGCCTCGCGCAGCGTTCGCCGGTCCCCCGGCGACAAAATCTGCACCTCGATGTAGAGACGGCCGGCGAAAATATCTTTGAGACGTGAAAAGTGACTGGTGACTCGTGACTGGTGACTGGTGACTGGTGACTCGTGACTCGTGGCAGCGCTCGCTCGTTCATGGCAATCGGCATCGCTTTGCCTCGTCTTTGTAGGGGCACGATATATCGTGCCCCTACGGTTGCTCGTATCAAGCAATCGCGCCGGCATCGGACACAGCGCGATGACGCCGCGGTTATGCTCCGCCAACTCCTGCAACATCACAGGCCGGCCATCTTCTTTACCAGCGGCATTCTGCGCCAGCTTCGTTGTGCCCAAATGCCGCAGCGTCACGAGCTGGCACAAATTGCTGTACCCCTCCATGTCCGCCGCCAGCAACACCAGCGACATACTCTCGAAGCTGTCATTCCGAGCGGAAGGCCCCGACCCGGTCGGGGCCCGCAGTCGAGGAATCTCTCTTCGTTCGTCCTGTATCGCCACGTCCAGCACCACGCCGACAATCGCCTTAATCCCAGCCGCTTGCGCCGCCTTATAAAACGGTACCGCCGCATACAAACCATTTGTATCCGTCAGCGCCACGGCGGGCATTTTTTGCTCCACCGCAGCCGTAACGATCTCCTCCGGCGACGCCACGCTCCGCAGGAACGAATAGTGACTATGGCAACGCAAATGTGTGAACACGTGACTGGTGACTCGTGACTGGTGACTCGTGAAACTCGTATTGCGAGAGTGGTTTTTCCACGAGTCACGAAATACGAGTCACGAGCCACGTCGCGCGAGGCGTGGCCCCTTGGGTTCGATTTCAAATCAGGTAGGGGATAGGGAAGAAAATTTCAGCAAATTACCGCGACAAACATGGCGTCGAGAGCACCAGCCCATTCGGCTTCGTCGCATAATGCTCGCGCAGCTCGAGGCCGTTGCCGTAAAAAACAGCGTTCCAGCCGTAGCGGCCGCGCACGGAATCGAGACCATGGTTCAAATACCACCGCCGGTTCGCGTTGGTATCGAACAGTTCATTCTGCCGCCGGTCGGTTTCGAGGTTCGTTACGCTCACGCCCACCAGCCGCACCGCCACGCGCCGCGTAAACAATTTGTCGAACAGATCTTTCGCCGCAGCCAGCAATTCGCGTTCGTCGTTTGTCGGTTTGCTGATCCGCACCGCCTGATGCGCGGAAAAATGATCCACATAGCGGATGCGCAAGCCAATCGTGCGCGCCTGCTTGCCGTATTCGCGCAGCGTCGAGCCGATGCGCTCGCTCAAATATTCGATCAGGCCGCCAAGAAACTCCGTATCAATCGTCCCGCCTTCAATCGTTGTTTCGCGCGAAACCGATTTCGGCGTCGAGGGCAGCAGCACTTCGCGTCCGTCGAGCCCGCGCGCCCGCTCCCAGACCTGCTGGCCAATCACCTCGCCAAAGGCCGCCTGCAGCGCAAGTTTCGGCACTTCGCGCAATTGTCCGATCGTCGTAACGCCGCGCTCGGCCAGCATTCCCGCGTGCACGTGGCCAATCCCATACAATTTCTCCACCGGCAGCGGCGTCAGGAAGGCTTCCTCTTCACCGGGAGCCACGATGCGAAACCCGCGCGGGCGCTCCAGACGCGATGCGATGGATGCCACCACTTTCGTGCGCGCCGCGCCAACCGAAACGCTCAAGCCCGTGCGCTTCAAAATCTCCATCTGCAGCCGCCGCAGCGTTCCCGGAAAATCCGGATACAGCCGCTCCGTCCCTGCAAAGTCCAGGTAAAAATCATCTAGCGCCGCGGTTTCCACCGCCGGCGTATACGTTTCCAGAATGCGCCGCACGCGCTCGGCAAAATCCGCGTAGTGCTCGTACTGCCCCGGCACAACGATGGCTTTCGGGCAAACGCGCAGCGCTTCGCGAAAACTCATTGCCGTGCGAACGCCGCAAAATTTTGCTTCGTAGCTCGCCGAAGCCACGCAGCCGCGTCCCACCAGCACGGGCTTCCCGCGGAGCCTGGGATTCAGCACCTGCTCCACCGACGCGAAAAACGCGTCCACATCCACGTGCACGATGTTGGAAGTTTTGGGATTTGAATTTTTGCACAGTCCCAACCACGCCCAGCCCGACCATGGATTTCGCTCCGCCGCCGTATCCTTCGGTGGTGCTTCCGAGGAATCCGCGGGGCTGAAGCCCCGCGCTACAGGTTTTTGCTCCGCCTCGGCCTCTTGCGACCCGCGATGCGGGTCGGAGGAAGCTCCGCAGTCTTTTTCCATCGCGGCTGCCGGGCTCGCCGCTTCGTTGGCGTGCATGGCCTCGAGGGCTGGAGTAGGAAATACGCTTTCGACACAGTTGACCCCGACCGGGTCGGGGTCACACGTGATAACGTCCATGACGGCTCCTAGTTAACTGTGACCGCACAGCGGTCAACAAAGGGAAGCGGGATGCCTATACTGTTTCCGAGGGAAGGCCGATGACTCTCATCGGCTCGGAGTCGAGGGATCGTCTTGCAGCCGACCCCTCACCCCGCTTACGGCTCGGAACTTTCAACGGGCGGCGGCCGTCTCGTGAGAGCCTGATCGGCAATGGAGTCGGCGCGCCACCCGTTTCCCGTTTCCTCTACCGCCCGCACTATAGGCGAACAAAAAGCGAAAGTCAAGAGTTTTTCGAAACAGCTATATTGGGTGACGCAAACCTTTTGGCGAAACACAAATGACCGGACTACGTTCGACCCTCGCGTTAATCTTTTTGATGACTGCTGCTCTGGTTTTTGGCGAGAGAGGTTTGCCCTCGCCCGTGCTAGCCAGGACCGCCGAGGGGCCATCTCCCTGTAGCTTGTTGGGTTCCTTGCCTTCAGATATCCAGAATCGTCTCAAAGGGGAGTTTGGTTCTTGGAAGGTTCAGGAACCGGAAAATCTAAGCGAGTACACTCGGAAGACTTGGGTTGGTAAAAATCCGCCAGGATGTCCGGGAATCGCCGTGGGTCTATTCCAGAGCGCGAAGACACCCTCCTATGCTCTTCTGCTTGTCCCCATCGATCATCCGGATGCTGGGTACAGGTTCCTGGTCTTCAACAGTAAAACTGGACAGCCGTCCTATGAAACGACAGTTGTCGAAAAGTCCGACGACCACGGAGCCTCTAATTATTTCATCCGGAAAGTCCCCATCAGTAAGTACTTTAGTGAAGAGTCCAAAAGAAAATTTCAGGTACAGGCTACTGAGGCCATCTTGATGGTAGATTCAGCAGAGCAGGAATATGAAGCCGACATCTACTTTTGGTCGAATGGCCGCTTTCGGCGGGAGCCAGTGGACGATTAGCTCCTCACCAGAGAGGGTATAAACGGCGGAATCTCGACCTTGAACGGTCTTCTTGGGTTCGCAAGGTATTGCGAACTCCAGCTCTTTAAAACACACGCCCCAGCTGGAAAAACCACTTCCGGTGCCCGGAATCGCCTACGCTGCCGCCCACAAAAAATGGCCCAAGCGCCGTTTCTGCCAGAAATCCGGCGGCGACATCATTCGGAAATTTGCTCGTGCTTGTCGTGCCGTACATTTTGCCGAACTCATACGCCCCGATGACGTAAACCTTCTTGCCCACAAACGGCGGCAGCGTCAGCAAGTCGTGCAGGTACCCCGTGCGGAACAAATAATACTGGTTGCCCTGAAACTCATTCTGGCCGTACGCGCCCAGCCGTACCGGTCCGCCCAGAAAGAATTGCGGAATGCCCGTGCTGGTCGTGCCAAATGTGGTGCCGCCTTCTCCTTCCACAAAGATTGAGGCCGGCCGCGCAATGGGCTGAAAATATCCCAGCTTTAAATCCATCGAAGGGAAGCCGCCGCTCGCTCCGGGGCTCACGTCAAACCAGTGGAAATTCGATTCCGCCTTGAATCCCCGGCGAGGGATCACGGGATCGTCGGTGTGATCCAGGAGGTAGCGCAGCCGCGTCTGTCCCACGCGCCCCTGCACCGAAGGGATTACCGGTGTTCCCAGCCGCAGCTTGGTATTCAGCGAGCCAACTTCGTAGCCGACCCGCAATTCACTGAAGCGCCCGAAGCTGTATCCCACATCCCCGCCGATATTGATGCGATAAATGCGGTAATCCGCCAATGGATCATTCTTTGCGTAAATCGGAAACGCCGAATAGCTCGCATCCGCGTGCGGCGAAAAAAACCATCGGCTTTCCGCGCGAAACGGCCGGTAGAGTTCCGTCTGAAGTCCGTAGGTATTTCCGATTAGCAGGTCCGTGCGCCATTCCGAACGGAATCCCGCCACGTCCATGAACGTGAAGCGCGTCGCCATCGTAAAATCCACGTTGCCGCTCTGCGAGCCGTCCACTTCGAATCCTGTTTGCACCATTGGTGGCGCATAGCTTTTTTCCACCACTTGGACAAGCAACCCCGTCTGTCCGTTTTGCCGCGTCAAACGATAGCCCGCCGAATCGTAGCGGCCCACTCCCGTGAGCCGCGTCAGCACTTCATCGAGTTTCTGCGGATCAAGCGGCTTGCCTTCGAATGATTTCAAGTAACGCGCAACGTCCACCGCTCCATGCGCATTGGTTCCCTCCACTTGGATGAACTGCGGCACCGGGGCTTCGCGCCGCTTTCGTGCCTCGCGCGCTCGCATGTGTTCTTCCCATCCCGCATTGTCCAGGGCGAAGGCCTCAAGCAATCGCGCGCGTTCATTCGCCGCTTCATGCCCGCGCTGCATAATCAGTTCGCCCTTGGTGTAATCGATTGTAGAGAACTCCGCCAGATGCACCGAAACAACGGCATCCGCCTGCTCCATGCCCCGCAGTTCATTGGTCTCCAGGACCACGCGCACGGACTGTTCCAGCACGGGGAAAATGGATTGAATATTCTTGCCTTCAACGGGCGCCGTTTCCAGATGCACCGCAATCACGATTTCCGCACCCATCTGCCGAACCACATCCGTCGGCAAATTGTTCAACAATCCGCCGTCCACGTAAACGGCTTGTCCCTCGTGAACGGGCGAGAAGGCGCCCGGGATGGACATCGTTGCGCGCATCGCCCCTGCCAGCGATCCGTCTTTGAACACATGCGACTTCCGGCTGACCAAATCCGTCGCCACGCAGCGAAACGGCACCGCCAGCGCATCGAACGACGTCACATCGCCATACGGCAGAGTCACGCGATCGATCAACAATCCGATCTGGTGCCCGGGGATGAGTCCCGGCGGAGCCGACAACCCATGGCGCAACCCGAAAATGAGCGAGTTTGGATACGCCCGCTGATCCTCCTTCCTGCGAAACGAAAGATCTTCATAAGGCGTACGGTCCCTGAAAATCTTGCGCCAGTCCAAGCCGTCGATGAGTACTCTCATCTCTTCCGGGCTCATCCCGGTGGCGTAGAATCCGGCCACTAATCCGCCCATGCTCGTTCCGGCAATGTAGTCCACCGGGATGCGGTGCTCTTCAAACCATTTCAACACGCCGATGTGCGCCAGCCCCATCGCTCCGCCGCCCTCCAATGCCACTCCGATCTTCGGCCGTGGCCGCGGCGTGGGATTCTGCTGCGCTCCCAGTCGAAGAGGCACCCAAATCAGCAATACAACGAAAATGAAACGGCGCATGCGGAGCCTCCCCGGCGGCGAATGAGAATTGAAGAATTGGCAAATGACTTATGAGTTTGGCTCAGCGTCTGGATTCCGGCAAGCAGTGAGCAGCCGTTTCAGGAGCCCTTGTTTTCCTGCAGGATGTTGCCGCCATCCACCACCAACACTTGCCCCGTGATGTACGAAGCTTCCGGCGAAGCCAAAAAGCAAACCGCTGCCGCAACTTCATCCGGCGTGCCCGCGCGCCGAAAGGGCGTGTGCAGCCCCGCAATCTTTTCAGACTCCGTCGAAGACCCCGTCGCAATCCACCCGGGAGCTACGCCGTTGATCGTAATCCCGTCACGCGCCGTCTCAATCGCCACGGCCCGCATCATCCCATCCATCGCCGCTTTCGCTGCACCATAGGCCGCCGAGCCCACGTTGCTCACCAGCGGCCCGGTTACCGAAGTCACATTCACAATCCTCCCATACTTTTGTTCCGTCATCCCCGGCAAGACCGCGCGCGTCATTCGAAACGCAGTGTGCAGCGTAATCGAAATCTGGTTCTGCCATTCCGCGAACGAAGTCTGGAGCAGTGGCTTGCTCTCAGTACTCCGCCCGGTCTGCGCCATTCCCGCATTGTTCACCAGGATGTGGATGCGCCCCGCGCGCGAGAGTACGGAATCGACGAACCGCTGCACCTCGGTTTCTACCGTGAGATCGGCGATAAAGGACAGCACCGCCTCGCCGCTCGCATCCAGTTCGCGCGCGCGAAGGTGAATCCGCTCTGTCGTCGAAGTAATCACCACGCGCACACCCGCGGCATGCAGTCTTCGCGCAATCGCGAAACCGATTCCCTCGGCGCTGCCCGCGCCGGTAATCACCGCCGTTTGACCGCGTAACGTGCCCGTCATTCAGGATTCTCCGCGCCGCATCATACATCGGCCAGCGCCGCAGGGAATCTCTCGACCTATTTTTTGTTTTCCAAGTGAACGGTAGACTTAATCGTTCCTTTTTCTCTCGCCACTTTCAGCAGCTCAGGATAAAACTGCACAAAGGAATGCTCCACCGCGGCATTCTGGTCGTGGCACTGCCAGCAATCATTCTTGCTCGGCGAATTCGGACTTGCAGCTTTTTCATTCGAATTGAATCCGTAGTACGCCCACTTGTCCGCAAACCGTTTTTCATCCTTCACTTCCACGTCCAGCCCCATGAATCCCGTCTGATAGTTGCCATGTCTGTTGATCGAACCCTGCGAGGTCGAGCCATACAGCTCCAGAACAAAAATCGTCTTATCCGGCCACGTCCCATGCGCCAGAAAATAATCGTACGAGCTCGGATTCACAAAAACATTCGTAAACATCTGCATGCTGTCGCTGGCCTTTTGGGAGTAGCTCATCCCCAGCCCGGACGACACAAACACCCACCGGCGGTAACCCTCCGGCCGAACTAGCTTTCCATCCGCCGTGAATTGTGGCCCTGCAACACTCCCTCCTGCCGTCTGGCTGTGGCTCACGCGGATCGTCAGCGCCGCAATCACCAGCCCGGTGAGCGCAACTGCAAAAATTCTCCTCATGAAGCTTCCTCCTCCAGATTCCAAAGCGTTTCGTCTCTCAAACAGGCGCAAATCGCACTATGTCGCGTTACGCCATAGATTATAAACGGTTCTTTACCGGTTTTGTTTCGAATTTATTCGTGCTCGCCCGCTTCGCACAGCGTGGCATTCGCTTCTTCCGACGGATGCTTCCGCCGGCTGGCCAGCCCCACTCCCGCCAGCACCAGGGCTCCGCCAAGGATTTGCGGCCCCGTCATCGGCTCGTGGAGCAGCAGCGCGGCAAGCAGCGCCGTCAGCGGTACCTGAGAAAGCAAACTCACCGAAGTGATCGTCGCCGGCAGATGCCCCATCGCATAGGTCAATGCCAGGTAGCCGCCCAACTGCGAGATGAGTCCCAGGCCCAGCAGAGCCGCCCACGAACGCCCGCTCGGAACCGCCAGCGACGTTCCCATCGCCAAATTGATGGCCAGCAGAAACACCGTGCTCGAAAGAATCGCCAGCCGTAGAAATCCGATTGTGCTTGCCGTCTTTCGAACGCGCTCCGTCGCCAGCAGGTACACGCCGAAGCATGCGGAAGCTGCCAGCGCCATGGCGTCGCCCGAACCGAACTTGACGTGGCGCAGCAGGTCGCCTCGCACAATCACCAGCGAACCCGCCATCGCCAACGCCAGCCCCAGCCAGTACGTCACGCTCGGAGGCCGCCGAAGGACCAGCCAGGTCAGCAGCCCGACAAAGATCGGCGTGTTATTTCCAAGAATCGTCGCATTCGCCGCCGAAGTCAGCAGGATCGAAGTGTTGTAGAACGCCAGGTCCAGCGCGAAGAAAAGCCCGCCGATGGCGATGATGGCCAGCGACTTGGCGTCCATGGGCGTCTTGTCCCGTTCGAAGAACCACGTGGGCACCAGTACAATCGCCGGGATCAGCAAGCGGTAAAACGCCGACGCCGGCCCGGGCATGTCCGTCCATCGCACAAAAATAGCCGACCATGCGATGCACAAAATCCCCGCCAGCATCGCCAGCGAATACCACGCAATATTTGCCCCGCGAGTTTCCTTCATTCGTTAAACCAGTGCCGTCCTGTACCGATTGCGCCGCGCAAAGAACCGCAAGAGTATCCCATGGCACGCCCACGAGGGCAGGTGCCGAATTGGCCTCTTACACGCGGCGGTTCTCTTGCCGCGCGTCCTTTGGAGGGCTACGGTTGGCTTAGAGAACTCCTCGAGGAGGGAAGCATGCTGAACCCGGCTCCCCTTGCAGTCCAGAACCAATTCGTCCCTCCAAACTCGAAGAAGTCGAGTCCCTGGCGGCTTATCTTTCGAATTATCCGCTGGTCTACTTACGCCTCCGTCCTGATCACGCTGGTCCTAGTGCTTCACAAAGTTCCGCCTCCGCCCGTCGAGACCAGCCCGCAAGCTGCCGCGCGCGTCGAGGAAAAGTTCGAAGCCGTCGAAAAAGCCGTCGCCAGCGGCCAAGCCGCCACCCTCCGCCTGGACGAAGCCGAACTGAACTCTTACCTTTCCACGCACTTGGATTTCGCAGGCAACGCCACGCCGCTGGGCCCCGCTCCTGCTGGGGGCGCGCAATCCGCCCCGAATCCGCCTGCGCCGTCACCTCAAGAAGTTGAGCAAATGCGTTCGAACGTGCGCGACGTCAAAGTTCAGCTCATCGAAGATCGAGTAAAGGCTTACGTCGTATTCGATGTTCACGGAAAAGACATGACCCTGCAGCTCGAAGGACGCCTCGGCACGCAAAATGGCTACTTGAAATTCGAGCCTGTCAGCGGGCAGATCGGCTCGCTGCCAATTCCGCAATCTTCGCTCGAGTCTGCTGTCCGGCGCCTGATGGAATCCCCCGAGAACCGCGAAAAGCTGAAACTGCCTCCCGATATCTCCGATCTGCGTATCCAGAACGGCGAAATTGTCGCAAGCTACAAATAATCCTGCCCGAAGTTGCCCGGCGGAATAGCGGCCCCAAAGCAGTCCCAATCGGAAGGTCCAGCCAATCTGCCCGAGAACACAGAAGTAAAGACGGCTCAAAAACTGTAAGGAGAAACTCAGGCAGGCTATAATCTGCCGTGGCACACTCAAATAGAGAGTCGTAGATGACCCAAGGGATAAAGGACAAAGAGCTGGGAATGGGGCGCGAGATCACCCGACGCGATTTTCTGAACGGCGTGGCCATCGGTGTCGGAGGAACACTGGTTGCCGGCGAGATCGGCTCGGAAACCTTGCTCCAGGCCGGCGTGCTCGATGAATTTGCGCCGGAAAAGTCCCCGGACTACTATCCTCCCGCGAAGCTGGGCATGCGCGGGAATCACGATGGCACCTTCACTTTCTCCCACCGTCTGCGTGACGGCGAAAGCCCGGATTCTTTCGGCGATCCTGCCGCCACCGGCGAGAACTATGACCTCGTCGTTGTCGGCGGCGGCATCAGTGGCCTCGCGGCCGCCTATTTCTATCGCAAAGGGGCAGGGAAAAGTGCACGCATTCTAATCCTGGACAATCACGACGATTTCGGCGGCCATGCTAAACGCAATGAATTTCGCGCCGGCGGGCGGATGTTGTTGAGTTACGGCGGAACACAGTCCATCGAAAGTCCCGGCCAATACAGCGATGTCGCCAAAGCCCTGCTTCGCGAGATCGGCATCAAGACGGAAGCGTTCTACAAGGCCTACGACCAGAAGCTCTATTCGAAACTGGGCACCGCAGCGTTTTTTGACAAGGAAACGTTTGGCGAAGACCGCCTCGTCACCGGAATGAACACCACCCCGTGGCCGCAATTCCTCGCAAAGGCTCCGCTCTCCGACGCCGTCCGCAAAGACATCGCCCGCGTCTACACCGAGAAAAAAGATTATTTGCCGGGGCTCTCTGCGGAACAGAAAATCTCGAAACTGACAAAAATCAGTTACGCGGAATACCTGACGAACTACTGCAAGCTATTGCCGGAAGCGCTCCCCTTTTTCCAGACCTTTACCCACGATCTCTTTTGCATCGGCATCGAAGCCGTCCCTGCGCTCGCCTGCTACGAAGCCGGCGACGACTACGGCTCCTTTACCTACGCGGGTTTTCAGGGCCTCGGCCTGCCCGAAGGCCCCGAGGAAGAGCCCTACATTTTTCATTTTCCCGATGGCAATGCCTCCATCGCGCGCCTGCTGGTGCGTTCTCTGATTCCCGGCGCACTTCCCGGCACGACAATGGAAGATGTAGTCACCGCAAAAGCGGATTACTCCAGGCTCGATGTAGACTCGGCTCTGGTGCGCCTTCGCTTGAACAGTACCGCCGTTCACGTCCGGCATTCGAATGCCTCCGGCACAGCAAAGGAAGTGCAAATCGCTTACATGCGCGGCGGCAAATTGCAATCGGTCGTCGCAAAAAATTGCGTCCTTGCCTGCTACAACGGCATGATTCCCTACATCTGCCCCGAACTCCCCGAGAAGCAAAAAGAAGCGCTCTCGTATCTTGTCAAAGCCCCGCTCGTTTACACTCACGTGGCGCTCCGCAACTGGACCTCATTCGCAAAACTGAATGTCCACCAGATCGTCGCGCCAGGCGGTTATCACACCTACAACGCGGTGGATTTTCCCGTCAGCCTCGGCCAATACCAGTTCCCCCGCAACCCCGAGGACCCGATGGTTCTGTTCATGCTCCGCACTCCCTGCAAGCCGGGCCTCCCCCAGCGCGATCAAAATCGCGCCGGACGCACGGAACTGATGCAGACTCCCTTTTCGAAATTCGAAAGAAACATCCGCGATCAGTTGAGCCGTATGCTTGGCATCGCCGGCTTCGACCCCGCAAAAGACATCCAGGGCATTACCGTAAACCGCTGGGCCCACGGCTACGCCTTCACGCCCAACGCTCTTTTCGATCCCGATTGGAAGGAAGAGGAAAAACCCTGGGTCCTAGGCCGCCAGCCCTTCGGCAAAATCGCCATCGCCAATTCCGACGCCGGAGCCAGCGCCTATTCAAACGTCGCCATCGACCAGGCCCACCGCGCTGTCGGAGAAATCCTGCGCGGCTAACTCCTCCAGAAGGACCTTGGCTCGCGGCGCCGTCTCAGCCCCAGGGCCGGCTCAAAATGAGCGTGCGGCGCTTCTCGGCGAAATGTGTTAATGTCAGTAGGTAGACTTCTGAAGCAAGATTGCCTGGGTCTTTGCAGGGGAGCGCTGCACGGAACTCCCTGCATGGACTTCAGCCAATTTGGTTAACGTCTCGTAGTGTCCGGGAAGCGGCAGTTGCCGGGATCCTGCACTCGCGGTGCTTCGAAGAGTACAGGGAGAATCAAGATGAAGAGTTTGTTTGTCGGCAACATGAATTTCCAGACGACGGAAAGCGATCTGCGAGAGCTGTTCGCGCCGTTTGGGCAGGTGACGCGCATCCACATGGCTATGGACCGCGAGACGGGTCGCGCGCGCGGCTTTGCGTTCGTGGAAATGCCCAACGACGCGGAAGCGACGCAGGCCATGACCGCACTGGACGGCAAAGAAGTTGGCGGGCGCAATTTGAAAGTGAATGAAGCGCGGCCGAAGGGCGAAGGCGGCCCGCCGCGCGGACCGAGAAATTTCAGCGGCCCGAGCGGGGGACGCGGCCCAAGCGGTGGGGGCGGCGGACGGGGCAAGGGCGGCGGCGGCGGACGCGACCGCTTCTCGAATGAAGATTATCGCGATTCCGCGCGGCAGCCGCGCGAGCCGCGCTGGTAGTTCCCCTTTCTTAGTGAACGGTTTGACGGTCCCGGCGTTGCCGGGACAGCACTTTGGTGTGAAGGAGAGCGTATGCCGACCACATTCCAAAAACGGCAAAAAGAAATGAAGCGCATCGAGAAGCGCAAAATGAAGGAAGAGAAGCGCGCGCAAAGGAAAATCGACAAGGACGCCCCAAAGGATACTCCTTACGATCCGGCGTCCGATCCCACGATTGATTGGAATCATTCCAACGAAATCAACTCCGGGGAATAGCCGCGGTAATTTCCGCGCGCGAGTTCACTGCATCGATCCACGACCAGCGTGTGCATTCACAAAAAAATTTATTTTGACCATTGTGTCCAATTACCGATTTCGCTAGCACAACAGTTGCTTGACAAAGACGTAGTGGCGAAAGAAGCTACGCCCATGCGGGAACTCCTAGAGCGGTTGTTCCAAGTAGATTTTTTGAAGGGCCTGGCGGTCACCTTTCGGGCGCAAAATCCCAAGAACATTGTTACGGAGCAGTATCCGCTGGAGCGGCCGATGGTGGCGGAGCGGTACCGGGGCGCGCCGCGGCTGAACAATAACCCGGAGACGGGCGAGACGCTGTGTATCGGGTGTAATTTGTGCGCGCTGGCGTGCCCGGAGAATTTGATTGTGGTGGGCTGGGAGCGGGATGACGCCACGCGGCGCAAGGTGCTCACATTTTTCACGTATGACACTTCGCGGTGCATGTTCTGCGGGCTGTGCGAAGATGCCT
>WNFB01001976.1_pt1 | contig 29172 bp, 27 predicted proteins | sample 5400501 | NCBI WGS metagenome assembly WNFB01 (sample SAMN13153341, study PRJNA577476) | soil metagenome | isolation source: 200 cm saprolite under Douglas fir tree site 2 hole 1 | place: USA:California | collected 2015-04-18
GGCGCCCACCTGCTCCTGCACAGCGGCACCGCCGAGGTTGCCGCCCGAGCCATAGTCCTGGAGGGGGACCAGATCGGGCCGGGCGCCCAGGGCTGGCTGCAGCTCTACCTGTCCGAGCCCCTGGCGGCGGCCGCCGGCGACCGCTTCGTGCTCCGGCTGCCCAGCCCGTCGGCGACGCTGGCCGGCGGCAGCTTCGCCGACGTTGCGCCCCGCCGGCATCCGCGGCAGGACGCGCGCGTGCGCGAGTCTCTGGAGAGGCGTGCCGCCGGCGACGTCCTCCAGGAGGAGCTGCGGAAGTACCCGCGGGGGATCTCGGAGGCCGCGCTCCTCAAAGCCTCGCTCTCGGGCCAGGCCGACCTCTCCGGGCTGGAGGCGAGGCGGGCGGGCGGCTGGATCTTCTCGCCCGAAGCCTGGGCCGGCCTGCGGGCGCGGGCTGAGCGGGAGCTGGATGCCTATCACCGCGGCCATCCGCTGCGGCCAGGAATGCCGCGCGAGGAGCTGAAGTCGAAGCTGGGCCTGCCGCCGGCCGCCTTCGTTGCCGTGGTCGGCGGGCTGGCCGCCGACGGCGTGCTGGCCGAGCGCGAGGGCGGCCTGGCGCGGCCCCAGCACAAGGTGCGCCTGGACGGCTCGGCGGGCGGCCCGGCGGCGCGGCTGCTGGAGCTGCTCGGGCGCGACCCCTACGCGCCGCCCTCCCTGCCGGAGGCCATGCGCGAGGCCGGCGCCGGAGCCGAGGTGGTCCGCGCCCTGGCCGCCGCCGGCGACCTGGTGCGGCTGTCCGAGGAGATCGCCTTCACGCGGCAGGCGTACGAGAGCGCGCTCGGGCTGGTGCGCGAGATCATGGCCGGGGAGGGGTCGGTGACGGTGGCCCGCTTGCGCGACCGGATGGGCGCTAGCCGGCGGCCCGTGCTGGCGCTGCTCGAGTACCTGGACGGCCAGCGGGTCACCCGGCGGGTCGGCGACCAGCGCGTGCTGCGCTGATCGTCAGCGAGAGCTTGCCAGGCTAGGCTTAACGAAGTGCTGGCTGGGATAGACCTCGGTGGGACCCAGGTCCGGGTGGCCATGGCCAGCTCCGACGGCAAGATCGTGGCCGCGACCCGCACCAGGACCGCCGGCCTGGGCACCCCGGACCAGCTCGTCGACTGGATGGCGGCCGAGATCGAGCGCCTGCGGCGGGGCCACCGGCTCCACGCCGCCGCCATCGGCGCCCCCGGCCCCATCGACAGCGCTCGCGGGCTGCTGGTCAACCCGCCCAACCTGCCCTGGCGCAACCTGCCCCTGGGCAAGATGCTGCAGTCGGTGATCGGCGCGCCCGTGTACCTGGAGAACGACGCCCACCTGGCCGGCCTGGGCGAGTACCGCCATGGCGCCGGGCGCGGCAGCAGGACGCTGGTCTACATCACCTGGAGCACGGGAGTCGGCGGGGGCATCATCGCGGACGGCAAGCTTGTCACGGGCGCCCACGGCAGTGCCGCCGAGGTCGGGCACATGATCGTCGACCCCAACGGTCCACTGGACGGCTGCGGCCAGCGCGGCTGCCTGGAGGCCTTCTGCGGGGGCAACATGCTGGCCCGCCAGACCGGCCATGACGCGGCCAGCCTGTTCAGCGCCGCGGCCCGCGGCGACCCTGAGGCCCGCATGGTGGTGGGCCGCGCCGCCCGCTACATGGGACTGGCCCTCATCAGCCTGACCAACCTGATCGACCCCGAGGTGATCGTGATCGGGGGCGGGGTCACGCACTCCTGGAAGCTGGTCCAGCCGGCGATGCTGGAGACCCTGCGCTCATCGCCCTTCATCACGGCCCGGCGCCGGCCCCGGCTGCGCCGCGCCCGCCTGGGCGACCGGGCCGGCCAGATCGGCGCCGTGGAATGGGCGCGCCAGCACCTCTGAAGGACGCCGCCCACCCGCTCCTCCAGCGCGCCGCCGCGGAGGTGGGCTGCCGGGCCTGGGTGGTCGGCGGCTACGTGCGCGACCACCTGCTCGGGCGCCCGCACCCAGACCTCGACGTGGTGGTCGAGGGCGGGGCCGGCTTGCGCCTGGCCGAGCGCTTCGCCGAGCTGGCGGGCGCACCCCGGCCGGTCGTCTTCGAACGCTTCGGCACCGCCCAGGTCCGCTGGGACGAGCGCCTGGTCGAGTTCGTGTCCGCGCGAGCCGAGAGCTACCGGCCCGACAGCCGCAAGCCCGACGTCAGGCCGGCCGAGCTCCTGGAAGACCTGCGCCGGCGGGACTTCACCGTTAACACGCTGGTGATGGACTTCGAGGGCCGGGTCCAGGACCCGCTGGGTTCGGGCCGCCGGGACCTGGAAGCCCGCGTGCTGCGCACTCCGGACGACCCGCTCCGGACCTTCAGCGACGACCCGCTGAGGATGCTGAGGGCGGTGCGGCTGGCGGCGCAGCTGGGCTTCCGGCTGGACCCGGGCCTGGCGCCCGCCATGCGCGAGCTGCGAGACCGCCTCCAGCCTCCGGTCCTCTCCGTCGAGCGGACCGCCGAGGAGCTGCGCCGGATGCTGGTCTCGGAGCGGCCGCGCCTGGCGCTGGAGCTGATGGAGGAGGGGGGCTTGCTGGAAGTGGTGCTGCCGGAGGTCGCGGCCTGCCGCGGGGTGCCCCAGACCGGCTGGCACACCCACGACGTCTACGGGCACACGCTGCGGGCGGTGGAGCTGTCGCCGCCCGAGCTGGTAGTCCGCCTGGCGGCCCTCTTCCACGACGTCGGCAAGCCCGGGACGGCGGCGCCTGACGGCTCGTTCCTGGGCCACGACAAGCTGGGCGCCGGCCTGGCCACGGCCCGCCTCCAGGCGCTGCGGTTCTCCCACGCCGAGGTGGAGCGGGTGGCGAGGCTGGTGCGGCTCCACCTGCGCCCGGTCTTCTACCAGGCGGACTGGAAGGACGGCGCCGTCCGCCGGCTCGCCCGCGACGCCGGCGACCTGCTCTGGCCGCTGCTGGCGCTGGCGCGAGCCGACGTCGGGGCCTCGGCCTACCCGCACCCGGAAAAGCTGGACGAACTGGAGGCCAGGCTGCGGGCTGTTCTCGAGGAGAAGCCCAGCCGATTCCAGCTGCCGGTCAGCGGCCGGGACATCATGCGCACGCTCGGCATCCCGGCCGGGCCCCGGGTGGGCGAGGTCAAGGCGCGGCTCCTCGAGCTGCTGCTGGAGGGCAGCCTGGAACCGACCCACGAGGCGGTGCTCGACCACCTGAAATCGCATCCCGACCTCTGAGCGGCGTTGCCTTAGACTCCCTCCGTCAAGCGTTCGCGGTGAGAGCTGGAGGGGACTGCGTATGAAATCAATGCCCAGGTTGGCGGCCGCGGCTGCCGCCCTGACCGTGGCCTTCGCCTGCGGGGGCGGCGGCGGCGGCGGCGGCGGTGGTACCGCCTGCAGCAAGACCTACAACGTCGGCCTGGTGACCGACGTCGGCAAGCTTTCGGACAAGTCCTTCAACGCCAACGCCTGGCAGGGCGTGCAGGACGCCCAGAGCGACAGCTCGCTCTGCGTGAAGGCTCGCTACATCGAGTCCAACCAGCCCACCGACTACACGAAGAACATCCAGCAGTTCGTGGATCAGAAGTACGACATGGTCGTCACCGTCGGCTTCCTGCTCGGCGACGACACCCTGGCTGCGGCCAAGGCCAACCCCAGCGTCAAGTTCGCCATCGTCGACTTCGCCTACGACAAGCCGACGCCCAACATCGTGGGGCTGGTCTTCCGCGAGGATCAGGCGGGCTTTCTGGCCGGCATCGTGGCCGGCAAGCTGACCAAGAGCAACACGATCGGCGGCGTCTACGGGCTTGACATCCCGCCCGTGCACAAGTACCGCGTGGGCTACGAGAACGGGGCCAAGTACGCCAACCCGGGCGTGAAGGCTCTGGGCGTCTACCAGCCGCCCAGCGGAGCCAAGAGCTTCAACGACCCCGACTGGGGCAAGCAGCAAGCGCAGGCGATGTTCGGCCAGGGCGCCGACATCGTCTTCGGCGCCGGCGGCAACACCGGCAACGGCGCCCTGCTGGCGGCGGTTCAGGCCAAGAAGATGTGCATCGGGGTGGACGTCGACCAGTTCATCTCCTACGCGGACGCCGATCCCTGCCTGGTCACCAGCGCCGAGAAGCACATCGCGCTGGCCGTCAAGACCTCGATCGCCGACATGGTCAAGAAGCAATGGCCCACCAGCGGGCTGCTGCTCTTCGACGCCAGCAACAAGGGAGTCGGCATCTCGCCCTTCCACAACTTCGATGCCCAGGTGCCGGCCGACGTCAAAGCGCTGGTCGCCGATGCGCAGTCCAAGCTGGCCGCCGGAACGCTGAAGACAGGAGCCGAAACGTAAGCCGAGCGCTCGAGCTCCGGGGGATCGTCAAGACCTTCGGAGACCTCCGGGCCAACGACGGCGTGGACCTGGACGTCGAATGGGGCCAGGTCCACGCCCTGCTCGGTGAGAACGGGGCGGGCAAGTCCACCCTGATGAACGTCGTCTACGGGCTGGTCCGGGCCGACTCGGGTGAGATCGGGTTCGACGGTCACCCGGTGCAGATCGGAAGGCCCGAGGACGCCATCCGGCTCGGGATCGGCATGGTGCACCAGCACTTCATGCTGGTTCCGCCCCTGACGGTGGCGGAGAACGTGGTTCTCGGCCGCGAGATCCTGACCGGTCCAGCCCTGATCGACCTCGGCCACGCCAACCGGACGGTGGCCGAGCTGGGTCGCCGCTACTCCCTGGAGGTCCCGCCCGCGGCGCGGGTGGCGACACTCTCGGTCGGCATCCAGCAGCGGGTGGAGATCCTGAAGGCGCTCTACCGGGGCGCCCGCCTCCTGATCCTGGACGAGCCGACGGCCGTCCTGACGCCGCAGGAGGCGCGGGGGCTGTTCGAGGTCGTCCGCGCCCTGGTCAAGGACGGCAACGCCGTCATCTTCATCACCCACAAGCTGGGCGAGGTGATGGAGATCGCCGACCGCATCACGGTCATGCGGCGCGGCCAGGTGGTGGCCACCACCAGCCCGGCCGAGTCCAAGCCGGCCGACCTGGCCCGGCTGATGGTCGGCCGTCCGGTGCTGCTGCGGGTGGAAAAGGGCCCGGCCCGGCCCGGCCCGGCCATCCTCGAGGTGCGCGACCTGGTCGTGCTCGACGACCGCCGCCACGTGGCGGTGGACGGGGTCAGCCTGGACGTCCGGGGCGGCGAGATCCTGGGCCTGGCGGGAGTCGAGGGCAACGGCCAGAACGAGCTGGTGGAGGCGATCGCCGGCATGCGCCCCGTCCGGTCAGGCCGCCTGCTGCTGGACAAGCATGACGTCACCCGCGCCAGCACCCGGGCGACGCGCCACGCCGGGCTCGCCTTCATCCCCGCTGACCGCCAGCGCATGGGCGTGGTGCTGGAGCTGCCGCTGGCCGACAACCTGGTGCTCTCCCGCTACGACCGCCCGCCCTTCGCGTCCGGCATCGTCCGCCGCCTGGAGGCCGTCCTCGAGTACGCCAAGCGGCTGATCAAGCAGTTCGACATCCGGGCCGAGAGCCCGCTGCAGCTGGTGGCTTCGCTGTCGGGCGGCAACCAGCAGAAGGTGGTGGTGGCCCGGGAGATGGGCACCCAGCCCCGGGTCCTGCTGGCCAGCCAGCCCACCCGGGGCGTGGACGTGGGCTCGATCGAGTTCATCCACCGGCGCCTGGTGGAGGAGCGGGACGCCGGCCAGGCGGTGCTGCTGGTCTCCTCCGAGCTGGACGAGGTCCTCTCCCTGGCCGACCGGGTGGCGGTCATCTACCGCGGCCGGATCGTCGCCATCCTGGCCGGCGACCAGATCGACCGCGACCGCATCGGCCTGCTGATGGCGGGCGCGGCATGACCAGGCTGGTGCGGAGCCGCCTGCGGGAGGCCGTCCTGCTGCCCGCGATCTCGGTCGCCTGCGGCTTCGCCGTGGCCGGCGTCGCGGTCGCCGTGACCGGCTCCGACCCCTTCGCCGCCTTCACGGCCCTGATGCAGGGCGCCTTCACCAACCCGCGCGCCTTCCCCGAGACGCTGGTCGCCATGATTCCCTACGTCTTCCTCGGCCTGGCGGTCGCGCTCGGGTTCCGCGCGGGCCTGTTCAACATCGGCGCCGAGGGCCAGTTCTACCTGGGGGCCGTCTTCGGCGTCTTCGTGGGCTACAGCGTCCACGGCCTGCCGGCGGTCATCCACCTGCCGCTGGCGCTGGGGGCCGGGATGTTGGGCGGGCTGCTCTGGGGGGCGATCCCGGGCTTCCTGCGCGCCCGCTTCGGGGCGCATGAGGTGATCACCACCATCATGCTCAACTACGTCGCCTTCCAGCTCACCGACTTCCTGATCAACAAGGGACCCACCGGCCGGGCGTTGATGGCCGACCCGCACTCCTCGGCGCCCAAGACCCCCTACATCGACCCCGCGGCGCAGCTGCCCCTCCTGCTCGCCGACACCCGGCTGCACGCCGGCCTCCTGCTGGCATTGGTGGCCGTCCCGGTGGTCTGGTTCCTGCTCGAGCGGACGACGGTCGGGTTCCGGATCCGGACCGTCGGGCTGTCCCAGGGCGCCGCCCGCGCGGCCGGCATGTCGGTGGCGTGGACGCTCCTGCTCACGATGGGCATCTCGGGCGCTCTGGCCGGCCTGGCCGGCGCCGACGAGGTGCTGGGCGTCTCTCATTACATGCCGGCCTCTTTCTCGGTCGGCTATGGCTTCGACAGCATCGCGGTCGCCCTGCTCGCCCGCAGCAACCCCTGGGCCATCCTGCCGGCCGCCTTCCTGTTCGGCGCCATGCGGAACGGCGCCTCGTTCATGCAGCTGCAGACCCAGGTGTCGGCGGACCTGATCTCGATCGTGCAGGCGATCGTGATCATGTTCGTGGCCGCCCCGGCCATGGTGCGCTGGCTGTTCCGCCTGCGCGAGGTCCCGGTCAGCGGCTTCCAGATCACCCAGAGGGAGACGGCCGGGGTGGCGGCGGAGGGCAAGACCGGGTGAGCGACCTCCTCAGCCACCTCGACCTGGCCGGCTTCATCGTCGCCACCCTGGTGGCCGGCACGCCGCTGGTGCTGGCGGCCATGGGAGGCCTGATGTGCGAGCGCTCGGGTGTGGTCAACATCGCGCTCGAAGGCATCATGCTGACGAGCGCCTTCGCCGGCTACGCGGCGGCCGTGGCCACCCACAACCTCTGGCTGGGCGTGCTGGTGGCGGTGCTGGCCGGCAGCCTGATCGCCGGCCTCCACGCGGTGCTCTCCATCCAGTTCCTGGTCGACCAGATCGTGAGCGGAACCGTGATCAACATCCTGGCCATCGGCATCACCGGCTCCTTCTACCGGACCTTCATCCAGAACGCCAACCTGTCCGGCACGGGGGTGCTGCCGGCAGTTCGGCTCACCTTCCTCCCCAACGCGCCCATCATCGGCTCGATCACGATCCTGGCCCTGCTGCTGATCCCGCTGGTGCACGTCATCCTCTTCCGGAGTGTCTGGGGGCTCCGGACGCGAGCCTGCGGCGAGCACCCGCTGGCTGCCGAGACGGCTGGCATCTCCGTCTACTTCGTGCGCTACGCCAACGTCATCGCGTCGGGCGCGCTGGGCGGCCTGGGGGGCGCGTACTTCAGCCTCCAGCAGATCGGCAACTTCCTGCCCAACATGACGGGGGGCCGCGGGTTCATCGCGCTGGCGGCGATGATCTTCGGCCAGTGGACGCCGGTCGGCGCCTTCCTGGCCTCGCTTCTCTTCGCCGGCGCCGACGCGCTCAGCGCCCGGCTCCAGATCGCGGGGGTCAACCTCCCCTACCAGATCTTGGGTATGCTCCCCTACGTACTCACGATCGTGGTCGTGGCTGGGGCGGTGGGCCGGGCAGTGGCTCCGGCCGCAGTTGGGAGGCCTTACAAGAAGAGCTGATGGCCGAGACCGAAGTCCAGAAGCGTGCCGCGGCGGCGACCAACGGCGGCCCCGCGGACAAGGAGCCTGTCGCCGGGCTGACGGTGCTTTCCCGGGAGGACGCCCTCAACGGGCGCCTGACCATCGCCAGCGACGGGCACCTCCTGGGCACCTTCCGCGGCGAGGTCGACTGCGCCGGGGAGCTGCTCGTCGGTCGCGACGCCCAGGTCAACGCCGAGATCAAGAGCGTCAACGTCACGATCGCCGGCACCGTCCGCGGCAACGTCCTGGCCAGCGGGCGGCTGAAGATCACCACCAGCGGGCGGCTGGAGGGAGACGCGCGGGTGGGTTCGCTGATCGTGCAGGAGGGGGGCGTCCACCACGGCGTCATCCGGGTCCACCCGGAGGGCGTGCCGGCCGAGGAGGAAAAGGTGATCGACGACGGGCCCGCCCAGGCCGCCGTCACTCCTCGCTTCTCGCTGAGGGACGTGCCCAACCCGGTCGCTCGCGTCAAGAAGTTGTGGGGCGAATTCTTCTAGGGGCTTCGCCGCTAAGCTGACCTCCATGGGCACCGCCATGAAGCCCCATTTCGACCGCAACCTGGGGCTTGAGCTTCTGCGCGCGACCGAGCAGGCGGCCCTGGCGGCGGCCCCGCTGCAGGGGCGCGGCAACAAGGAGGCCGCCGACCAGCGGGCGGTCGACGCCATGCGCCTCGCCCTCAGCTCGGTGGACATGAAGGGGACCATCGTGATCGGCGAGGGCGAGAAGGACCAGGCGCCGATGCTCTACTTCGGCGAGGAGGTCGGCAACGGCCTGCAGCCCGAGGTGGACGTGGCCGTCGATCCGCTGGAGGGCACCCGGCTGACGGCCAACGGCCTGCCCGGCGCCATCTCGGTGGTGGCACTGGCCGAGCGGGGGTCGATGTTCACGACCCACGTCGCCTACATGGACAAGCTGGTGGTAGGGCGACGGGCGCGGGGCGTGATCGACATCGAGATGCCGGTCGAGTGGAACCTGAAGCGCATCGCCAAGGCCGAGGGCCTGCCGCTGCAGGAGCTGACCGTGATCTGCCTCGACCGCGAGCGCAACCAGGACGTCATCGGCCAGATCCGGGACGTCGGCTCCCGCATCACCCTGATCTCCGACGGCGACGTGGTGGCGGCGATGTCGGCGGCGCTCGAGATGCGCACCGGCTACCAGGCGATGATGGGGATCGGAGGCGCCACCGAGGGAGTGCTCGCCGCCTGCGCGGTCAAATGCCTGCAGGGCGACATGCAGGGCCGCCTCTGGTACCGCAACGACACCGAGCGCGAGCTGGCGCGCGAGGAAGGCCACGACGAGGGCAGGGTGCTCGGGCTCGACGATCTCTGCTCAGGCGAGAACATCTTCTTCGCCGCCACCGGCGTGACCGGCGGCGAGCTGCTGCGTGGCGTCCGGTACGAGGACCTCTTCGCGTACACGCAGTCCCTGGTCCTGCGCTCGGCCTCCGGAACCATGCGCTTCGTCGACGCCTACCACGAGATGTCCAACCTGCGCGAGCGGGGCCTGCACCCGGAGCAGGTCAACAACCTGTAGTAGTGGTAGGTCTGGGAATTAGCTGGACAAGGCGCGGCCCAGGCCGTCGAGGCCAAGGAAGGGGTGGCGCGACGAGGAGCGCATCTACCGGCTGGGGTCCCCGCCGTGCGGGGGACGCGAGCGCCGGGCCCCCTGACGCCGGCATCGGCGCCCGCAGGGCGCTCGACGGAGATGGGCCGATGGATTGTCCAGCGGTTTCCCGGACGTACCACTAAGGAGAGTCAATGTCCGCAGCCGAGGCAGGCCAGTTCATGGCCATCTGCAAGACGCTGCCCAAAGGCAGGTGGGAGTTCGTGGTGGCGGCCCGCACGCTGACCAGGCTGCGTCCGCTGGTCGAGCAGGCGGAGGGGGAGGTGGACAAGCTCCTGGAGACTGCGGACCAGGCCATGGTCAACGCTTTCACCTCCGGCTTCCGCGTGGCCCAGGTCCGGCAGGCGCTGGCCGGCGCCCTCCCCGAGCACATCGGCAAGGTAGCGCTGGAGGCCACCCAGATCGCGGCCTTCGCGATCCTGGTCCGGGAGCAGCTCTCCGCGGACGCCTTCGCTACCCTCTACCGGCCCTTCGCGACTTTCATCCCCGGCCCCGGCTACGCGGCTCCGCCGCCGCCGGCGCGGCAGGTCCAGCTCTTCGTCGAGCGGCTGCAGGCCCTGAGCGGACAGGCCAAGATCGACGTCTCGACGGTCGCCAGGGCGATGATGGCGCCCCCGGCCCAACCGCCGCCACCCTTTCCCACCCTGCCCTCGGGAGCGCCGTCGCCGCCCCAGCCCCCGCCGCCTTTCAACCTCGCCGAGCTCTACAACCGTTCCTGGAAGACCGTGGTGGCCGCCGCCGACCAGGCCGGCCGCCGGCCCCAGCTGGCGGACGCCCAGGTCCGCTCGGAGGCGGTGCCGCCCAGGGACGGGTCCGGGATCGTGGCCTCGGCCGGCATGGCGGGCGGGGCGCTGGCGCTGCGCGACGTGGTCCCGAGCGAGGCCCTGCTCGTCGTCTACGAGCCCTTCAGCTTCGCGATCCCCCTGGAGACCCTGGCTTAGTCCTCGCGGTAGAAGGCCCAGGCGTCCAGGTCCGGGACCTGGAGACCGTGGCTGCCCAGGACGGTACAGATGTGGGTCCGGTGGTCGTTGCCGTGATGGACGGCCTGGACCAGCAGGGTCTTCACCGCGATCCGAATCTCGGTGCCGTCCGGCTGCTTGCTGACGATGACGCGGTCGGGGTCGGGCGCCGTGGCCAGGAGCCGCTGCCAGCGCTCGGCGCGGCCCACCGCTTCGCGGCGCAGCTCGTCCAGGCCCAGCTCAGCCTTCTCCATCACCTCCTCGCGGCGGGGGGTGCCTTCCGCGCGGTGCAGGTAACGCTCTTCAGCGCCGCTCAGGTGGCGCAGAGTCGCGATGATGCTGCCGTAGGTGCCGGGCGCGGTCTTCTCGAGGGTCTCGGGCGGGAGGCCGGCGAGGTGCTCCAGCAGCTGCTGGGTGGCCCAGGAGTTGTGCCGGAACAGCTCTTCCAGGATGTCCATCGTCGCTCAGGCGGTCCGGACCACGGCCGCCTTCTCCAGGCCCAGCTCCTTGACCGCCACCTCGCGCATCTCGACCTTGCGCACCTTGCCGGTCACCGTCATCGGAAAGCCGTCGACGAACTTCCAGTGGCGCGGGATCTTGTAGGTCGCGATCTTGCCCTTGCAGTAGGCGGCCAGGTCGTCGCCGGAGACATGCTGCCCCTCGCGCGGCTTGACCCAGGCCATGACCTCCTCGCCGTACTTCTCGCTGGGCACGCCGATGACCTGCGCGTCGGAGACGGCCGGGTGCGTGTAGAGGAACTCCTCGATCTCCCGCGGGTAGATGTTCTCGCCGCCGCGGATGATCATGTCCTTGATCCGGCCCACGATCTTGACGTAGCCGTCGGCGTCCATCTCCGCCAGGTCCCCGGTGTGCATCCAGCGGGCGGCGTCGATCGCCTCCCGGGTCGCCTCGGGGTTGTTCCAGTAGCCGAGCATCACCGAGTAGCCGCGGGTGCAGAGCTCGCCCGGCGTGGCCCTCGGCACCACCTCCCCGGTGGCGGGGTCGACGACCTTGATCTCGACGTGCGGGTAGACCTGGCCCACGGTCCCGGTCTGCTTCTCGATCGGATCGCCGATCCGGCTCTGCGTGGAGACCGGCGAGGTCTCGGTCATCCCGTACATGATCGTGACCTCCGGCATGTGCATCAGGGTCAGGACCTTCTTCATGACCTCGACCGGGCAGGGCGCGCCGGCCATCACACCGGTGCGGAGGGAGCCGAAGTCGATCTGGCCGAAGCCAGGGTGGTCGAGCTCGCCGATGAACATCGTCGGCGTCCCGTAGAGGGACGTGCACCTCTCGGCCTGGACGCACTCCAAGGTCGCCAGCGGGTCGTAGGACTCGGCCGGGATCACCATGCAGGACCCGTGGCTGGTGCAGGCCAGGTTGCCGAGCACCATCCCGAAGCAGTGGTAGAAGGGCACCGGGATGCAGACCCGATCCCGCTCGGTGTAGTGGAGGCCCTCGCCGATGAAGAAGCCGTTGTTCAGGATGTTGTGGTGGGAGAGGGTGGCGCCCTTCGGGAATCCGGTCGTCCCCGAGGTGTACTGGATGTTGATGGGGTCGTCGAACTGAAGCGAGCGCTCGCGCTCGCCCAGGTCTGACCCCGGCACCCGCTCGGCATCCCGCAGCAGCGCCTCCCAGCCATCCTCTAGAACCAACGCTTCCTTGAGCTCCGGGCAGCGGCCTTTGACCTCGCCCAGCATGGCCACGTAGTCGTTCTGCCGGAACTTCTGGGCCAGGATCAGCAGGCGGACGCCGGACTGGTTGAGCGCGTACTCGAGCTCGGCCGTCTTGTAGGCCGGGTTGATGTTGACCAGGATCGCGCCCATGCGCGCGGTCGCGTACTGGACGACCACCCATTCGTAGCGGTTGGGGGCCCAGATGCCGACCCGGTCGCCCCGCTGCACGCCCCGTGCCATCAGGCCCCTGGCCGCGCGGCCGCTCAGGTCCCAGAGCTGGGCGTAGGTGGCGCGGAACTTCTGGTGGCGGACCACCAGCGCTTCGCCGGACCCGAACCTGGCGACGGTGCGCCGGAGGTTCTCGCCGATGGTCTCTCCCAGCAGGGGGACGGCGCTGGCACCGTGCGCGTAGGAGAGCGCTGGCATCGCGGTCATTCTGCGCGAAAGTGCAGCAGGGCGCCCACCAGCTCGGAGCGCCAGCGCCGGAAGCCGGCCGCGCGCGCCTGGCGCGCGAGCCTGGCCCTGGCCGGGGGCTGGAAGAACCCCGCCAGGCGGCTGAGCCGGACGCTCCAGCCCCAGGGCGGCGGCGCATCCCTCACCAGCGTGGTCCCGACCAGCCGGCCGCCGGGCTTCAGGACCCGCCGCAGCTCCTTCAGCACCGCGGCCTGGTCGCCTATGCAGTGGAGGCCGTTGAAGCAGAGGACCCGGTCCACGCTGGCGCCGGCCAGCGGCAGCCGGGTGACGTCGGCCTGGAGCAGGCGGACGCGGCGCTGGAGCCCAGCCGAGCGGCTGCGCTCGGCCGCCCGCAGCAGCATGCGGCGCGAGAGATCGGCGGCGACGATCATCCCTCGGCTGTCCGGCGCTCCGGCCGCGAAGGTCACCCCTCCGCCGGTGGGGACGTCGAGCACCACCTCGCCCTTCCGGCAGGCAAGCGCCTCGGCCATCTCGCGGTACATCCGCGGGACGTCGGCGCCCCAGAGCAGGAGGCCGGCCAGCGCGGCCAGGGTTCGGGCCTGGACGCCGAGGTCGTAGAGGTCGCCGTAGGCCGTGTCGAAGATGGTTGGCAGCGTTTTGGTTGCCTGGCGGCGAGCAGAAGTTCGGGGCTTGCTGGGCCGCCCTCCCATGGCTACATTCTCAGTGGCCCCCATCGACGGTGGCCCCGACCGGCGAGAGGCTGAAAGGCACGAGCCGTGGGGACGCAGTTGGTGGGGGTCACTTTTTGCTGTGCGGGGAGTCAAGATGCCCCCCGCGGGCCTCTCGTTAGGCAATGCCTGGAGCGGGGCTTGCTGGGAATCCAAACCACTTGACAGCCCCCGCGCGCGGGGTGCAATTTGGCCTGCAGGTAGCGCGTTAAGCCGCGCAACTGCCGCAGCCCGCGCAAGGTTGGCCTCCACAAGAGGCGTCGACCCGAAAAGGGCGCAGAAACCGGAATGCGCGTCACCCGGCAGGACCGGCCGAGGCGGTGCAAGTGGGCACCGCCTCGTTTACTGTCCCCGCCTACCCTCAAGAGGCCGCGCGGCGATGTAGAGGGTCTGCTTACCCAGCAGCAGCCAGAGTGGGCGGAGCCTCAGATACCAACGCACGAGCAGGTGATGGCGGGGCAGCCGGCTCTTGGTCGAGTAGGGCAGGAAGCGAACGATGAGGCGCCGGGTGCGAAGCCCGGCCAGCACCCCCGCCTCTTCCAGGCTCTTTTCGGTCAGGGCCACAGTGTGGTCGATGAAGTCCCAGTAGCGGCCGCCCACCAGCCGGATGTTGGGCTGCAGGACGATCACGATGCCGCCTGGCTGGAGCAGATCGCGGGCTACCTGCAGCTGCTCGATGATCGCTTGAGACGAGGGCAGGTGCTCCAGGAAGTTGCTCATGAAGACGACGTCGAAGTGGCCCAGGGGTAGGACCTCGCGCAGTTTGAGGCTGTCCTGGCGGCAGAACTTCACCTCCGGCGGCAGGTGCGCGGAGGTGTCGCGGACATCGGTCGCCCAGCGCTCGGCGGCCTCGATGTTCCTGATGAAGTCACCCCGGTCGCAGCCGACGTCGACCACGGCAGCGTCGCGCGGGATGAAGCGCTGCAGGTAGCCGGCGACCTCCATCCAGATTGCGTTCTTCTCAGCCGCGTCCGCCTCGCTGAAACGGCTGGCGTAGATCTCCTTGAGATTCTTCATGGACGTGACGGATAGGATGCCATCGCCATGGGCCGGGGGACCCTACCAAACGCAGGCTCCCGGCGCCACGCTCTTGATGACCGGCGCTTCCGGAGCCTCCTGCTGGCGCTGGCCGGCCTCCCGGTGGGCGGCTTCTACGTCTGGCGGGGTCTGGTTGAGCCACTCTGGAAGGGGGAGGGGCTGGGTGATTTCAGAGAGAGCTACCTGCCGGCCGCCGCGCGGCTGGCCGCCGGCCACGATCCGTACGACCTGACCCTGGCGCTGTACTCCTCCGTGCCGTCCGGGCCCTGGTACGCGCAGCCCCCGCTGATGGCCTGGGCCCTGCAGCCGCTGCTCGGCTGGCCTGAACCGGCCCAGGAGTGGCTGGTCATCCTGAGCGCGCAGCTTTCGCTGGCCCTCTTCCTGGTATGCCTCTACCGAGCCCTGCGGGTCCGCGACTGGCAGCTGCGAGCATTGCTGGCGCTGGCCGCGGTGTCCTTCCAGCCGGTGCTGGCGAATATCTTCGAGGGCCAGGTGAATCTCGTCCTGCTCGGGCTCAGCGGGGTCTTCCTGCTGGCCTGGGTGGAAGGCGACCGCTGGTGGGGTGGGGCCGCCCTGGCGGCCGGGGTGAGCCTGAAGCTGCTGCAGTCGCCCTCGGTACTGCTGGTCTTCTGGGGCCGGCGCTGGCGGATGCTGGCCGCCGGGGCTGTCACCGGGCTGCTGCTGGCTGCGATTGCCGCACCCCAGTACCTGCCGGGGTATCTGCTCCGGGTGCTTCCCGCCATCTCGGGGGGGACCGGCTTCTTCGAGAACCACTCGCCGGGCGGCACCATCGCCCGCCTCCTCGTGCCCGCCAGCTTCTTCGGGCAGGTGCGCGGCAATACGCCGCCGGTTGCCGTCTTGACCGTGCTTCTCGCCCTGGGTGCCCTGGCCGTCACCGCCTGGACTCTCCGTGCACCCTCCGGTCTTCGGTGGCCCCGGGCCCTGGAGGTAGCAGCGGCGGTGGCGGTCGGGCCTCTGGTCGCCAGCTACTCCTGGGGAACCCACATGGTCCTGCTGCTGCTGCCGATGCTGGTCCTGCTCGCCTGGTCGATCCGGCGCTCGAACTGGCCCGTGTTCGCGCTGGTGGCGGCAGGCTGGTTCCTGCTGGGCCCCATGCAGGTGGTGTTCGAGAACGCGCTGCAGGGCGGAGTCCGCGACTACCTGCTGCTGCGCCTGCTGGCCGAGCACGGCGTGCTCGGCGTCACGGCGGTGTGGGCCGCGGCCCTGCTAGCGAACCGTGCGGATGCGGCTGACCAGCACCGTGCCCAGCAGCAGGAAGAGGATCGCGCTCGAGAAGACCACGCGGTAGCCTGAGTTCGCCGACTGCCGGTTGAAGTAGTCGAGGACGGGGCCGGCGAGGAAGGGCACCACCGACTGGGGCAGCGTAAGGGCGATGTGGAAGAGCCCCATGTCCTTGGCCGACCGGCTGCGATCGGGCAGCGTGTCGCAGGCGAGCGCCCAGTCGACCGCGTAGTAGAGGCCGTAGCCGACGCCGTAGGCGACGCCCAGCGCGAAGACGAGCGGGATCGCGGTCGGGTAGAGGACGATGAAGGTGAGCGCCACGAAGCCCTGGAAGCCACCCGACAGGTAGACGAAGATCTTGCGCCGCCGGAGGCGGTCGGAGATGAACCCGCCGGCCAGCCCGAACGGAACCGCCGCCGCCAGCACGACCACGAACCAGGTCGGCGTGAAGCTGTCCGGGTTCGCCACGCCCACCACGTCCCGGAAGAAGTTGAAGAGGTAGTAGGAGACGGCCGTGATCCCGGCCGACACCATCAGCCGGGTGAAGATGACCCAGGCGAAGTCGCCCTCGTGCAGCGGCCGCAGGAACTCCCGCACGACCTCGCCCAGGGGCCGGCTCGGCGGCCGCTCGATCGGCGTCATCCCCTCTCCGTGTGCCGCCCAGAGGGTGGGCAGCATGGTCAGGAGCACGACCGCCGCGAAGACCAGGTAGATGGCCCGGTTGCTGCCGAAGGACGCCAGCACGACGTAGCCGGCCCCGCCGCCGACCTGGACCATGGTCGCCAGGAGCCCGCTGGCCTTCCCGAACTCCTGCGCGGGGACGACGTCCGGGATGATGCCGGCGTAGGCGGCCCCGGCCGCGTTGAAGAAGAACTGCACGATGGCGAGGCCGACGATCACCTGCGCGTAGCCGGTGGCCGTCATCAGCAGGAGGAGACCGGGGATGGTCAGGAGAGTGCCGGCCACCATGATCGGCCGCCGCCGCCCCCAGCGCGTGTTGAGGCGGTCGGACCAGGCTCCGACCAGGGGCGGAACCGTCATCGCCAGGAAGCCGCCGAGCCCGATCGCGATCGAGATGGCGGTTCCCTGGCTGGCCTTGGGGACGACCGCGTCGACCTGGCTCTGGACGAGGACCGTGGTCAGGGGCAGCCAGAGGAAGAAGTTGCCGAACCAGAAGGCGCTCAGCGCGAGGTGGCGCAGGTTGCCCAGGCCGACCGGCGCCGCCCCCACCGTCGCCGCCGTGGACATGTTGCCTGGCAAGGTTAAGCGGCTACCCCCAGGTCGTCAAAGAAGCTAGCCTTACCAGCCGGCTCTGCCCATGAACCCGACGTTGGACCAGATCCGCCGCCTTGTCTTCGACGTGCCCAGAAGGGCCAAGCTCGCCTACTGCCTGCTGCGCGACGAGCGGGTGCCCGCGGCGCCCAAGACGGCCCTGCTGGCCAGTCTCGGGATCATCGTCAGCCCCCTCGACTTCCCGGCCTGGGTGCCGGTTCTGGGCGAGCTGGACATGCTGGCCCTGGGGGTGCTGGCCGTGGAGGTGTTCGTGCGGGCGTGCCCCGAGCTCGTGGTCAAGGAGCACGAGGCGGCGATCAAGCAGAAGCAGAGCCTCTTCGACCAGGACTTCGGCGCCGCCGTGGCCGTCGCTCGCGAGGGAGCGAACCGGGCATACTCACGCCTCCGGGCCCGAGCCGCTCGGCGGCGCGGGCTCGAGGTTGTCTAGGGGGTTATCGAGTGCGGGTGATGCTGACCGAGGACGTGGCCCACGTCGGCCGGGCGGGCGAGATCAAAGAGGTGGCCGACGGCTATGGGCGCAACTTCCTGCTGCCCCGCGGCCTGGCCGTGGTCGCCCGCCGGGGCATCGAGGCGGAGGCGAGGCGGCTGCAGGAGGCCACCACCAAGCGGGAGGCCAAGGACAAGGCGGAGGCGGCGTCCCTGGCCGAGGAGATCGGCAACAAGACCGTGGTGGTCCGGCTCCGCATCGGCGCCGAGGAGAGGGCGCACGGGTCGATCACGAACCAGGACATCGCCGCCGCGCTGAAGGCGCAGCACCAGGTCGAGGTCGACCGGCACAAGATCGACCTCAAGGAGCCGATCAAGCAGCTGGGCGAGCACCGCGTGGCCCTGCGCCTGCACAGGGATGTGGAGGCGCACATCAACCTGATCGTGACCCAGGACCGCAGGGGAGGATCCCACCGCACGACCTCGACGCCGAGCAGTCGGTCCTGGGCTCGCTGCTGCTCGACCCGGTCGCCATCGGCCGCGTTCTCACGTTCCTCCAGCCGGAGGACTTCTACCGCGAGAACCACGCCCAGGTTTATCGGGCCGCGCTGGAGCTCTTCCGGCAGGGCGAGCCGATCGACAACGTGACCCTGGCCGCCGAGCTTCAGAAGGCCGGCGTGCTGGACCGGATCGGGGGGCGGGCGCAGCTGGCGCTGATGCAGGAGTCGGTGCCGACCGCGGCCAACATCGAGTTCTACGGCCGGATCGTGAAGCAGAAGGCGTACAAGCGGCGGCTGATCTCGGCCGGAGGGTCGGTGACCTCGTTTGGTTACGACGAGGCTCTGGACGCGGAGGAGGCGATCAACCGGGCGCAGTCGGCGGTCTACTCGGTGGCGGACGACCGGACCGCGACCGACTTCCAGAAGCTGTACGACCTGCTGGGGCCGGCCATGCTCCGCATCGAGGCGCAGGAAGCGAGCGGGAAGGGGCTGGTCGGGATCGCGTCCGGGTTCCACGACCTGGACCGGCTGACCGGTGGTTTCAAGGACTCCGACCTGGTCGTGATCGCCGGTCGGCCGAGCATGGGCAAGAGCTCCCTGACCACCAACATCGCGTTGCAGGCTGCTTTGGAGCAGAAGAAGACCGTCGCCATCTTCAGCCTCGAGATGTCCAAGGAGCAGCTCGTCGAGCGCCTCCTCTGCGAGCAGGCTCAGATCGATGCCCAGCGCATGCATCGGGGCATGCTTGGCGAAGTCGAGCATGGCCGACTTGCGCAGGCCCTCGGTCCCCTGAGCGAGGCCGCCATCTTCATCGACGACTCGCCGGTGATGGACGAGCTGACTCTTCTCCTGAAGGCGCGTCAGGCCAAGATGCGCGAGAACGTCGACATGGTCATCGTCGATTACCTCCAGCTCATGCACGGGCGCAGCCGGCGCCTCGACGACCGGGTGCAGGAGGTTTCCGCCATCTCGCGCTCGCTGAAGGGCCTCGCCCGGGAGCTGAAGCTCCCCGTGCTCGCCGTCTCCCAGCTGAGCCGGGCCCCGGAGCAGCGCCCGGACAGACGGCCGATCCTCTCCGACCTCAGGGAAAGTGGAAGCATCGAGCAGGACGCGGACGTCGTCATGTTCATCTTCCGGCCCGACTACTACAAGCCGGAGGAGAAGCCCGGCATCGCGGAGATCATCGTGGCCAAGCACCGCAACGGCCCCACCGGCACCATCGAGCTCCGGTTTCGCCGCGAACAGACCCGCTTCTACAACCCGGAGTCCCGCCGGCCCGAACCCGACGCCAGCTAGCCGGCCGAGCGAGAGTCATGGTCGTGATCGTCGTCGGGGGCCAGTGGGGGGACGAAGGCAAGGGCAAGGTCATCGACTACCTGGCCTCCCGGGCGCAGATGGTCATCCGGGCCCAGGGCGGCAACAACGCGGGGCACACGGTCGTCACCGAGGACGGCGAGTTCAAGTTCCAGCTCATCCCCTCCGGCATCCTCTACCCGGAGTGCACCTGCATCATCGGCAACGGGGTGGTGGTGGACCCCGCGGTCCTGGTCAAGGAGATCGACCAGCTGCGGGAGCGGGGCCTCGAACCCGGCCGGCTGGTGGTCAGCGAGCGCGCCCACCTGGTCATGAGCTACCACCCTCTCCTCGACCAGCTGGAGGAGGAGGCTCGTGGCGACGACCGCTTGGGCACCACCTGGCGCGGCATCGGCCCCGCCTACGCGGACAAGGTCCGCCGGATCGGCTTCCGGGTCGGCGACCTCCAGAAGGAGGCCTTCATGCGCAAGAAGCTGGCCTTCGTGGTGGGCCAGGTCAAGAACCCCGTCCTGACCCGCCTCTACGGCCGCGATCCCCTGGACTGGGAGGCCCTGCTGGACGAGTACAAGGCCTACGCGCGGGTCCTCAACCCCTTCATCAAGGACACCTTTCCGCTGGTGCAGGGCGCCCTCGAACGGAGCGACAACATCCTCCTGGAAGGCGCCCAGGCGACCATGCTGGACCTCGACTTCGGTACCTATCCCTACGTCACCAGCTCCAACCCCACCGCCGGGGGCGCCTGCACCGGCTCCGGGATCCCGCCCACCCGCATCGACCTGGTGGTAGGCGTCTTCAAGGCCTACACGACCCGGGTCGGCTACGGCCCTTTTCCCTCCGAGATCGAGACCGAGGTCGCGGACCAGATTCGAGAGCGCGGCCGCGAGTTCGGCACCGTCACCGGCCGGCCGCGGCGGGTGGGCTGGTTCGACGCCCCGGTCGCCCGCTACGCGGTCCGCCTCAACGGCGCCGGCTCGCTGGCCCTGATGAAGCTCGACATCCTGGACGACCAGCCCCGGCTTCGGATCTGCACGGGCTACTCCTTCCGGGGCGAGGTCATGGACCACCCGGTCGCCAACATCTCCCATCTCAAGCACTGCCAGCCGGTCTGGGAGGAGATGCCGGGCTGGGAGGAATCGATCGGCGGCGCCCGCCGCTGGGCTGACCTCCCACCCCGCTGCCGCGACTACGTCGAGCGGCTGTCGGAGCTCTGCGGGGCGCCGATCGACCTGGTCGGCGTGGGGCCGCGCCGCGACCAGTTCGTCACCCGGGGCCGTCAGATCTTCGCGGGCTAGCTTCGGGACGCTAGCTGGCTTTCGACAGGGGAGGAGTGGAGGGCTCGACCACCCGCATCTGCGCCTCGCGCAGGCGTACGCGCCCCAGGCGGCGCCATTCGCCGCGCGCGTTGGCCACCAGCCAGACGAGCCCGGCGATCACGCCGCCCAGGAGCTGCAGCCCGGCCACGGTCACCGGGACCGCCTCGATGCCGTACCCGTAGCCGCGGCCGCGGAGCACGACGGCGATGACCCCGGCGGCGATGCCGAGCAGGGCTCTGGCCGCCCAGCCGGCCGGCAGCAGGCGGCGGTCGGCGAGCACGATCCCGGCAGCGAACCAGGCCGGCCCGCTGTCCAGGTGGAACCAGGGGTTCCACTCCAGGAGCCAGATCGGCAGGAGGGCCCCCAGAGCGAAGCCGACCAGCACCGCGGGGCTCAGGCGGCGCGCATACCAGAGCCAGGCCAGGGAAGTGGCCAGCGCCAGCAGCGAGGTGGCGAAGACGGGGCCGGCGACGTTGCCCACCCAGAGCTTGACAGGGTCGATCGGTGCGGCCGTCCCGCCGAAGAAGCGGATCCAGAGCGTGATCGGTTCCGGGAACGGCTTCAGCTCAGGGGTGTTGAGGTACTGGGCGAGGGCGCCGCGCGTGGCCAGCAGGAGGCCGGCGTAGACGACGATCCCGGGCTGCACCTTGAGACCGGGCAGCAGGCTCGCCCGGGCCACCTCCAGGCCGGCCGCCGCGCCCGCGGCCACCAGCACCCAGGGCATGTCCGTGCCCGGACCGATCAGGGCCACCGCCACCAGGGAGGCCAGCAGCGGGGAGGTCGGGACCGGGAGGCGGGCCAGCCGCGCGGCCAGGTGCGCGATGCCGCCCAGCCCGACCGCTGCCGCCAGGATCAGGAGGGCCGGGAGCCGGAACCAGAGCAGCCCGGCCGCCAGCGGGGGCAGAAAGGCGATCCCGAGGATGAGGTCCGGATGCAGTGACTCGGGTCGAAAGGCTGCCCTGTCGAGCCAGGCCAGCGCCTTACCCAGCACGCAGGGATTCTATGCGCCCCGGGCTTGGGATTTCTGGGGGAGGCAGCCGCGCGCAGCCCCAAAACTGGCCCTCCGGGGCCTCTTGGGCCATAATCCGCGGGCAGGTGTCGCGGTTTTTCCAACGTCTTGCAGCGACAGCGCTGGCATGCCTGCCCCTGGCATTCGGCAGCCCGGCCCTGGCCGACGCTCCCCCGCCCAGCACCTGGGCACCCCTGACTCCGCTGCCCGAGAAGCCCGGTTCCCCGCTTTTCGCGCTGGCGGTCAGCCCCGCCGACAGCCAGCTCGTCCTGGCCGGGACCAGCACCGGCACCATCTACCGCAGCGCCGACGGCGGGGCCACCTGGAGGGTCGCCAGGAGCGGCCTGGGGCGAGGCGTCCTGACACTCAACTTCAGCCCCTTCAAGCCCGGCCTGGTGATGGCGGGAACCCGCGGTGCCGGCGCCTGGCGAAGCACCGACGGCGGCGCCACCTGGACGCAGGCGCCCGGCCTGGAGAAGGTCAGCGCTCGCGCCTTCGGCTTCGCCAGGTCCCTGATGGCGGCCGGCACCGACCACGGCGTCTTCCTGGCCCGCGACTCGGCCTGGGCGCCGGCCGGGCTCAACCAGCTGAGCGTGGACGCGCTGGCCGTGGCCGCCGTGAGCGACCCCTCGCGGCTGCTGGTGGGAGCCGACTCGAGCTCGGCCGGAGAGACGCTCCCCCTCTACCAGAGCGACGACGGCGGCACCAGCTGGAGCCCGATCGGCGCCGCGCTCGGCGGCAGCCTGGTCGTGGCCTCGCTGGCCGCCGGGCCGCTGCCGCCGCAGAAGGACGTCCGGCCGCTCCTGCTGGGCACCAACGCCGGCCTCTTCGTGTCGGTGGACAACGGCACCAGCTGGACCCCGCTGACCGGCGGCGGCGCCCTACCGGCCACCGACTACAACCAGGTCGCCTTCGTGCGCGATCGCTACGACCGCTTCTACGTGGCCAGCGACGGCGGCGCCACGGACCTGGGCGGCCTCTGGTTCACGGGGGACGGCGGCCAGCACTTCACGTCGCTGAAGGCGCCCGGGCCGGTCACCGCGCTCGCCGTCTCCAACGACGACCAGCCGACCCTCTACGTGGCCACCTTCCGGCCCGCCGACCACGCGTTCGTGATCTGGACCTACAAGGACAACGGTGGCGAGCCCAAGGGGCCGTACACGGGGGTGCCTCCGCTGGCCACCGGCGGCCAACCCGGACCCGGCAACCGGGCCGGGACGCCGGCCTGGACCCAGCTGCTGGCCGGGCCCGAGGCACCCTATCTGGCGGTGGGCGTCCTCTCCTTGGCCGTGCTCTGCCTGGCCGTGGTTGCCTACGTCAGGCGCGGGCGCGCTTAGAGGCCGCATCCCTGGCCGGGCCTCGGGCCGGGCCCAGCTTCGGAGCCTCCCCGGGAGGCAGGCGGTAAGGATCCAGCCCCGCCCGCTTCAGCATGGCCGCCGCCAGGCGGTCGTATTCGTGCTCGGCCAGGTCGCCGACGGGGTCGGAGCTGGCCCGCATCAGGTCGCGCCAGCTGAGGGTGGAGACCGCCCGGTAGGCGAGCACGGCGCGGGCCTGGTCGCCACGTCCAGTCAGGTGGGCGATGCGGACGAAGGCGAGCGCCGCGCCCATCTCCTGCATGTCGCGCAGCCTCCAGAGGCCGTAGAGGAGGGCCACCGTCACGATCGGCGGCAGCGCGACCAGCAGGCCCAACGCGATGGCGGTCTCGAAGATGCCCTGGTGAACCTGGCCGCCGGTGATGATCAGCTGGTCGCCGGAGTGCTTCTGGAGAGCGTTGGCCTGGTCGAGCAGAAACTGGCTGATCCCGGGGATGCCCCTCGGCACCGCCTGCCGGAAGGCCTGGATCCAGCTGTTGAAGGTTTTCCCGGTGTTGGTGATGCCGTCGGCGATCACCTCCAGCGACATCACGGTCGAGTAGATCAGGTAGCCGGCCAGCGCCCAGAAGAGGATCCAGAGCACCGCCAGCGCGTCGGCCGTCACCCGGGCCAGCGCGCCCAGGGAGCGGTCGGGATACAGCTTCAGCATGAGCGGACGATACGGCAGGCCGTGGCCTCTCGCACTCCGTTAGCAGGCCGCTGAAAAGGGGTTCCCGCCTCCTTGAGGCGGCATCGGCCCTCTGGCGCCCTGCCGGCCGAGATGGCCGCCAGCGGGCCCCGGCGGTCGTCGTCACGCATCTTCTGATGCGCTCCTAGCCCGCCACCCGCTGACTGGCCCTTCGGCGCGCCAGGATCGCCAGATCATCCGATGCCCCTTTCCAGCACCCTGCTAGTAGGCCAGTACACTGCCCGGAGTGCCGACTCCCAGGGAGCGCCTGCGGGAGCTGGGGCTGGAGCTGCCGGCGCCGCCTCCCGCCCTGGCCTCCTACGTGCCCACCCGCCTGGTCCCGCTGGGCGGCGGCCGGAGCCTGCTCTACGTCGCGGGCCAGGTTCCCCTCCAGGGCGGCGAGTTCCGGACCGGCAGGGTGCCGGACCAGGTCTCGATCGAGAAGGCTCAGGAGGCTGCTCGACTCTGCGCGCTCAACGTCCTGGCCCAGGTGGAGGCGGCCGCCGGACTCGACCGCGTAGAGCAGATCGCGCAGGTGATCGGCTGGGTCAACTCGACCGCCGAATTTGGTGACCAGCCGCAGGTGATCAACGCCGCCTCCGACCTTATCGCCCAGGTGTTGGGGGAGGCCGGCCGCCACACGCGGGCGGCCGTGGGGACCAACTCCCTGCCCCGCGGCGTCACGGTCGAGATCGCGGCCGTGGTCGTCGTCCGCACGGGCTGAACCCCGCTGTCCGGACCCGGCCCCGGCAGGCGTCCAGTCCGGCGCCGGAGCAACCCGCGGCTTCTCCTCGCCGGCAGCCTCGTCTACCTGACCAGTGTCTTCGGGGTGATGCTCTGGCGGGGCGTCTCCATCGAGCCCCAGTGGGTGGTCCTGGCCCTCCTGCTGATCGCCCTCGCCCTGGGCCGCGGCCGCCAGTTCTTGACCGACTGGCTGCCCTTCCTGGTCCTCTTCTTCGCCTACGAGGTGATGAGAGGCTTCGCCGCCAAGACGGGCTTCTCGCCGCACGACCTCTCCGGACTCGAGCGGGGACTCTTCGGAGGGCGCCTGCCGACCGTAGACCTGCAGAGTGCGTTCTACGACCCCGACCGTATCGGGCTGCAGGACTGGGCGGCGATGTTCTTCTACTTCATGCACTTCCCGCTGCCGATCGTGGTCGGCTTCGTCTTCTGGCTGAACAGCCGGGAGCACTACCTGCGCTTTGTGAGCGCGCTCCTCCTGATGGCTTTCATGGCCTTCCTGACCTACCTCTTCTGGCCCAGCGCTCCGCCCTGGTGGCAGGACCACTCGGTGGTCAAGATCATCGACGCGACCCTCAAGAAGTGGGGGGTGGACTACTACGTGTCGCCGGTCTACCTCAGCCTGAACCCCAACCGCTTCGCCGCCTTCCCCTCGCTCCACGCCGCCTTTCCGGCGCTGGCCGCCGTCTACGCCTGGCGGCGGTATCGGGTCCTGGCCTTGATCCTGGCCGCCTGGTCGGCGTGCGTCTGGATCTCGATCGTCTACCTGGGCGAGCACTACTTCGTGGACGCGCTGGTTGGGCTGCTCTACGTGGCGGCGGCGGTACTGGTGGTGGAGTGGGTGGCGGGCAGGTGGACCGGGCGAGTCCGAGGAGCGCCGGCTAGGCCTGCCACACCTTCTTCATGATCACCCGCGCCAGCTTCACGGGCTCGTGGTGGGAGGGGACGCGCGCGTTGACGACGTCGGCGGCCAGGAAGCGTACGTCCCGGTGCCGGGCCGCATCCTGGGGCTGGAAGACGACCTGGGACTGGCCCCCGGTGGGCAGGCGGCTGTGGTTGGAGTTGACGATCACGATGTCGAAGAGGTTGCCGCCGACGTGCTCGTGGATGACCCTCAGGTAGTCGCTGACCGTGTAGCCCTCGGTCTCGCCCGGCTGCTCGGCGACGTTGCAGACGAAGACCTTGATCGCTGGCGAGGACTTGATCGCCTCCACCATCCCGTCCACCAGCAGGTTGGGCAGGATCGATGTGTAGAGCGAGCCCGGCCCCACGATGATCACCTCGGCGTTGACGACCGCCATCGCGGCCTCGGGGTTGATCTGGGGATGGTCGGGCTTCAGGAAGACGCGGCTGATGGGTGCGTTCTGCTTGGGGATGCGCGACTCTCCCTCCACGGTGCCGCCGTTGATGCTGGCCACCAGAGTCACGTCCTGCAGCGTGGAGGGCACGATGGCTCCCCGGACGGCCAGCACCCTGGCCGACTCCCGCACGGCGTGCTCGAAGTCGCCGGTGACCTCGGCCATGGCCATGATGAATAGGTTGCCGAAGGAGTGGCCGTCCAGAGAGCCCTCCTTGAACCGGTGGTCGAAGAGCTGCTTGACCAGCGGCTCGGCGTCGGCCAGCGCGATCAGGCACTGCCTGATGTCGCCGGGCGGCAGGATCCGGTACTCGTCGCGCAGGCGGCCGGAGGAGCCACCGTCGTCGGCCACGGTCACGATGGCGGCCAGGTTGGCCGTGTACTCCTTCAGCCCGCGCAGCAGCGTGGAGAGGCCGGTACCGCCGCCGACCGCCACCACCCGCGGGCCGCGGTTGCGGGTGCGAAAGGCGTAGATCAGCTCGGCCACGCTGCGATCACCGCCGGGCAGGAAGGGACCCAGGACCGACTGCTGCAGCTTGATGAAGCTGAAGACCAGCAGGCCCACCCCCACGGCGCCGAAGATGAGCGCCCGAACCGTATGGGGCCAGAACTGCAGGGTCAGGTAGGCGAAGTAGCCCGGCAGCTCGAGATCCCTGTAGAGGGCCTTCAGGGCGTAGGCGAGGCCCAGGACGACGATCAGCATGGCGAACATCAGCAGCAGCAGCCAGCGCTTGACCTCGAGGCCCGGCCGCAGCCAGCGGAGCCAGCTGCCCGAATGCGTGCGAAGTTGACCCATCTACCCCGAGTCCCTAACGGATCTGGTGCTGGGACGGTTACCGGCGGCGATAATCAAGGTGACGGCCATGTTCAAGTTTGCCCGCCGGGTGCGCCGGCTAATCAAGATCGTCTTCATCGGACTGACGCTGGCCGCGGTCGCCCAGGAGCTGACGAAGCCAGAAGACGAGCGTACCTGGCGAGGCCGCGTATTCGGAGTGCCCTACGACTTTCGGCCACCGACCTGGGAGCGGATCAAGGAAGCGTACTGGAACGCTGAAGACGACCGGCTCTTCACCGATCGCGTGTTCGGGGTCGGCTGGGCGGTGAACCTCTACCGGGCGCGGACGCTGCTGGAGCAGTTCTACGCCGGCCGGATGCCGGCCGCGCGGGCTCCGAAGCGCACCCGCCGGGCGGCGGCCTCCCGCAAGTCCGCCGGGTGATTCAGGCGGCTGTCGCGTTGTTCCCTGCGTGAGGGGAATCTTTCGAACGCTGGTGGTGATCGTGGTGCTGGCCGGGGTCCTCTACCTGGCAGCCTACTACCTACCCTGGTGGCTCGCTCCCAGCAGCATCGGCACTTCCGCCCAGCCCTAGCCTTTCAGTCAGGAAGCTGAGGGCCCGCGAGTAGGCCTTCACCCGGTTGACATGCTTCACGATCCCGTGGCCCTCGTCGTCGAAGATCACCAGCTCCGCCTCGCGGGCGGCCTGGCTGATCTGCTCGGCCTCTGACACCGGGACCCTGACGTCGTTGCGGCCGTGGATCACCAGCAGCGGGGCCCTGATGACGTGAGCGCGGCGCAGCGGGCTGAACTCTGCCAGCACCTCGGCCTCGGCTCCTTCGGGGTCGCCGTACTCGGCCGCCCGCACCGCCCGGCGCCAGCCGCTGGTGTTGCGGAAGAAGCTGTGCCAGTCGGAGATGCCGACCAGCTCAACCGCGGCGTCCCAGAGCTCGGGATCCTCGATCAGTACGGCCAGGGTCATGAAGCCGCCGTAGGAGCCGCCCATGGCCGCCAGACGGCTCGCGGCCCCCGTCGCCTTCAGGTGGCGGCCGGCCTCGACGCCGTCCCGCACCGAGTCCCAGCGCAGCTCCTTGTCGTCCAGCGAGAAGTAGCGGACTCCGTAGCCGGTGCTGCCGCGGACGTTGGGGGCGAAGACGTCGATGCCGTGGGCGACCAGCATCTGGACGGCCTGGTTGAAACCGGCTCGGAGCTGGCCCTCCGGGCCGCCGTGGAACCAGACCAGGGTCGGCCGCGGGCGGCCGTCCCGGCGGAAGAAGTGCAGGGCGGGGATCTCGAGGCCGTCGAAGCTCCGATAGTCGGTCTCCTGCGGCTCCACGCAGCCGCCCAGCTCGGTCCCGGCCTGAGTCCAGCGCGTGCCGCGCCTGAGCTCGTAGACGTCGGCCGGCCGGGTCGGGCCCTCCCAGGCGGCGAAGAGCCGGCGTCCGTCCGGGCTCCAGGCCAGGTTCTGGTCGGCGGGGGAGACGTTGTCCGTGTAGACGATGCCGGGAAAGGGGGTCTTGAGGGGGGTCGACCGCCCGGTCGTCAGGTCCAGCAGGCTGAGCTGGTCGTAGGGCCCCTGGTTGAGGGCGACGGCCGCGCTCCGGCCGGAGGGGTCGGGGACGAACGCCTCCAGGTCATGTTGCACGTGTAACAACCACCTGCGTGGCTCTCGCGGCTGGGCCGGATCCACCTCGGCCAGGCCGACGAACTCCGACTCGAAGTCGGTCTCCGCGTAAAGGCGGCCGTCGGGCGCCCAGCGGGGGATGGCGCGCCGGGCAGCGGGGAGGACCGGCGTGAGGGTTCCGTCGGGGTCGAGCAGGTAGCCCTCCAGGCGGGTCGGGCTGAGCATGCGCACGCAGGTCGCCTGCTTTCCGTCCGGGCGCCAGCCGGCCCAGAGCCAGAAGCCGTCTCTCCGCAGCCAGTCCTCCAGGCGGCCGGCCTCCAGGTCCAGCACCGAGAGATGGAAGTCGACCTGGCCGCCGGGATTGCGGCCCAGGCCCACCCGCTCCCGGTCTGGCGCCGGCGTCACCGACTGGTGGATGGCCTTCGCGTCCTGGGTCAGGCGCCGCAGCCCGCCATCGGCGGCCAGCAGGCTCAGCTGCCAGGTCTCGTTGCCACCCTGGTCGTGGCGCAGCAGCAGCCCGCCCTCGACCTCCGCCAGGGCGTGGACGCGGTCGCCGCTGGGCGCCAGGCGCTCCGGCCAGCGGCCCGGCCTCGGCAGTCGGTAGACCTGTGGATGGCCTGCCAGGTCGGAGCCGAAGACCAGCCCGCCGTCAGCGGTCGGCAGCGGCCGGAAGGCCCGGGTGACGGTGAGGAACTGCTCGGGAGAGGGAGTCATCGATGTCATTGTGTTGGCAGGCTACTGATCACCGCTTATCCCCCGCTTGGGGAGATGCTGTGGAAAAGGTGCCGTCGGAAGCCGCCGGTAGAATATTGGCCCGCCCGCCGGCGCTGGGGAGTGGCCAAGCTGGTAAGGCGTCTGACTCTGGATCAGAAGATCGTAGGTTCGAATCCTACCTCCCCAGCCAAACTTCAATTTTGTTCAATTTGCAGCAATTGCTCGCCTTCGTCCCGGCGGTCCTATCCAGCTTGCGACCTGGAGTCGGAGGCCGCCAGCCGGGGCTGCTTCCTAGGAGCCGAAGACCGGCTACGGGGCCAGGTCCCTGACGGGTCCAAGGCCCGCGGCTGAGGGGAGCGGACGGGCCAGGCCCCGAGCTCGGGGCCCGGCCCCAGATGGTCAGCTCGGCCCGATGAAGACTGTTAAGCCGCTGACCGACTTGTTGAAGTTGATCAGATCCTTGACCGCGAGCCGGATTCCCTCCTCGGTCCCGGGTGGCGGGTTGCCGATCTC
>WNFB01000618.1_pt1 | contig 29166 bp, 26 predicted proteins | sample 5400501 | NCBI WGS metagenome assembly WNFB01 (sample SAMN13153341, study PRJNA577476) | soil metagenome | isolation source: 200 cm saprolite under Douglas fir tree site 2 hole 1 | place: USA:California | collected 2015-04-18
GCCTTCAGTGGCGGGCTGCGGCTGTCGCGGGATGAGTTGCACGGGCGCAAGGGATGACCGGAAATCGGATTTCTCAGCCGGTCTCCGTCCGCCGTCGCCGCACCGCACTCGCCGGCCGTTCGTCGTTCGCGGTCCGGCGCGCCGCGATCTCGGCCACCAGGCTTGCGAGGCTCGCCACCGATTGCAGCGCGAGGCCGCCCTCGCCGATCGCCTCCGCGCGCGCGGCCTCCGGAACGACCGCGCGGGCAAAGCCGAGCTTCTGCGCCTCCTTGAGCCGTGCCGCCGCCTGCGCCACCGGGCGCACCGCGCCCGAGAGCGAGACTTCGCCGAAATAGACCGCGTCGGCCGGCAGCGGCGCATTGGCGAGCGAGGACACGAGCGCGGCGGCGGCGGCGAGGTCGGCCGCCGGCTCCTGGATGCGCAAGCCGCCCGCGACGTTGAGATAGACGTCGTGGCTGGAGAGCCGAACGCCGCAATGGGCCTCGAGCACGGCGAGCACCATCGACAGCCGGCTCTGGTCCCAGCCGACGACGGCGCGCCGCGGCGTGCCGAGCGAGGTCGGCGCGACCAGCGCCTGGATTTCGACCAGGAGCGGCCGGCTTCCCTCGATGCCGGCGAACACCGCGGTCCCAGGCGAGCCGAGGTCGCGCTCGGAGAGAAACAGCTCGGAGGGGTTGGCGATCTCGCGCAAGCCCGCGCCGGTCATCTCGAACACGCCGATCTCGTCGGTCGGGCCGAAGCGGTTCTTGACCGCCCGCAGGATGCGGAACTGGTGCGAGCCTTCGCCCTCGAAGGAGAGCACGGCGTCGACCATGTGCTCGACCACGCGCGGACCGGCGATCTGGCCGTCCTTGGTGACGTGGCCGACCAGGATCACCGCCGCGCCCGAGCGCTTGGCAAACCGGATCAGCGCCTGCGCGCTCGCCCGCACCTGCGTGACGGTGCCGGGCGCGGATTCGACCATGTCGGTCCACATGGTCTGGATCGAATCGATGATGACGAGCCGCGGGGTCTCACCCTCGGCGAGGGTCGCCACGATGTCCTCGACCGAGGTCTCGGCGGCGAGCTCGACGGCCGCATCGGCAAGCCCGAGCCGCTCGGCACGCAGCCGCACCTGCGCCACCGCCTCCTCGCCGGAAATGTAGATCGCGCGACGCCCGCCGCGGGCGAGCGCGGCCGCGACCTCGATCAGCAGCGTCGATTTGCCGACGCCGGGATCGCCGCCGAGCAGCAGCACCGAGCCGCGCACGAACCCGCCGCCGGTGACGCGATCGAACTCGGCGACGCCGCAGGCGAGGCGCGGCGCGTCATGAGCCTCGCCGGCGAGCGGCTCGAGCGCGAAGCGGCGGCCCTTGCGTGGCGCGCGGCCGGGCATGGGCGGGCGCGCGGCGCCTTCCTCGGCGATGGTGTTCCACTCGCCGCAGGCGTCGCACTTGCCTTGCCAGCGGCCGTAGACGGCGCCGCAATTCTGGCAGATGAAGCTTTGCTCGCGACGGGCCATGCTCCCTGTCGGTGCTCGTAGGGTCGGGTCGACCCCCGGGGCTGACCGGAGGAGACCCGACGGTCGCCCAGCGAAGCGCGGAAGCGCTGGGGCGCGCAAGGGCTCGGCCCGACCTGCGCTGCGCGTCACGCGCCCTTGTAGACCCGGTGGTAGCGCCGGCCGAGATTGGTGAGCACCTCGTAGCCGATCGTGCCCATCGCGGCGGCGAGCTCGTCGAGGCTGATGCCCTCGCCGATCAGCGTGGCAAAATCCCCGCGCCGCGCCGCGCCGTCCGGGAGATCGGTCACGTCGACGGCAATGAGGTCCATCGATACTCGTCCGGCAACGGGGCAACGCTTGCCGGCGACGACCACCTCGGCCGCCGGCTTGCCCTTGGCGGCGGCGGCCGACCGCAGGAAGCCGTCGGCGTAGCCGACCGCGACCACGGCGATCCGGCTCGACCGCGCGGCGCCGAAGGTTGCGCCGTAGCCCACGCTTTCGCCCTTGTTCACGGGCCGCACCTGGATGATCCGGCCCTTGAGCTCGACCACCGGGCGCATGGGATTCTTCTTCTCGGGCGTCGGATTGGCGCCGTAGAGCGCAACTCCCGGCCGGACCAGATCGCAGAAGATGGTGCCGCCGAGAAAGATGCCGGAAGAATTGGCGAGCGAGGATGCCACGCCCCGATACATGATGCGGATTTCGCGAAACAATCGGATCTGCCGGTCGTTCATCGGGTGGTCGGGGGTCTCGGCGCAGGCGAGATGGCTCATCAGCAGCGTGAAGCCGTGATTTTCCGATTGAATGCGCGGGGCGATCGCGACCGCCTCGTCGATGGTGATGCCGAGCCGGTTCATGCCGGTGTCGACGTGGAGCGCCGCACCGCCGCGCCAGCTCCTGCCGGCGACGAAGGCATCCCACTCGGCAAGCTCGGTCGCGCTGTTGATGACCGGGCGCAGATAGTCGTCGGCGAAAGCCTGCGCCGAGCCCGGCATCAGCCCGTTGAGCACGTAGATGACGGCGTCCGGTGCAATCGCCCGCACCCGCCGGCCTTCGGTGACGTCGGCCACGAAGAAGGTCCGGCATCCGGCCTTGGCGAGCTTCTGCGTCACCGGTTCGAGGCCGCAGCCATAGGCGTCGGCCTTGACCACGGCGGCGCACTCGACCGGCACCGTCGTGCTGGCGAGCTTCTTCCAATTGGCCTCGATCGCGGAAAGGTCGATGGTGAGAATGCCGCCGGCCTCGGCCTGGCCGGGAGCGGGCGGCGGCATGGTCGCGGGTCGCAGGTCGGGATCGTGGATGGTCATGAGCAGCGTTTATGGCCGGCCGTCGTGCGCCCGTCTAGTGTCGGTTAGTGGACAAATCGGCGCGCGGCCGGCCGTGGGTGGCTTGCGCTTTCGCTATCTCTCTGAGCCAGCGGGCCTTTGTCCCGCTGGAGCGCACTCAGTTTCGACGCAAACTGAATACCCGCCAGCTTTTCCACTTTTCCTGAAAATGCTCCTAAACCTGATCCGGCAGCTGATCCTCGCGCGCGAGATTGTCGAAGCGGGTGACGGCGGCCTCGAACTGCAGGGCGACGCTGCCGGTCGGGCCGTGGCGCTGCTTGCCGATGATGACCTCGGCCTTGCCGTGAGCGGCGTCCATCTCGATCTGCCACTTCGCATGCTCGTCGGTGCCCGGGCGCGGCTCCTTGTTGCTGAGGTAATATTCCTCCCGGAACACGAACAGCACGACGTCGGCGTCCTGCTCGATCGAGCCGGATTCGCGCAGATCGGACAGTTGCGGCCGCTTGTCGTCGCGGTTCTCGACCTGGCGCGACAATTGCGAAAGCGCCAGCACCGGCACATTGAGCTCCTTGGCCAGCGCCTTGAGGCTCGTGGTGATCTCGGTCACCTCCTGCACGCGACTGTCCTGCGACCGCCGGGTCGAGCCCTGCAGCAACTGAACGTAGTCGATGACCAGGAGGTCGAGCCCCTTTTGCCGCTTTAGCCGCCGCGCCCGGGCCGCTAGCTGCGCCACGGTCAGGCCGCCGGTCTCGTCGATGAAGAACGGCAGGTGCTGCAGCTCGATCGCGACGTCCTTGATCCGCTCGAAATCCCGCTCGTTGATGCCGCCGCGCCGGATGGTGCTCGACGGGATGCCGCTCTGCTCGGCGATGATGCGGGTGGCGAGCTGCTCGGCCGACATTTCGAGCGAGAAGAAGCCGACGATGCCGCCGTTCACGGTATCGATGTGCCCGTCGGCGCGCACCTCGCCGCGCCAGGCGCGCGCGACGTTGTAGGCGATGTTGGTGGCGAGCGCGGTCTTGCCCATGCCGGGGCGCCCGGCGACGATGATGAGGTCGGACGATTGCAGGCCGCCCATCTTGGCGTCGAGATCCCTGAGGCCGGTGGCCAGGCCCGACAGCCTGCCCTCGCGCTGATAGGCGCGCGCGGCCATGTCGACGGCGGTGGTGAGCGCGGTCTCGAATTTCTGGAACCCGCCGCCGTAGCGACCGATCTCGGCGAGATCGTACAGGCGCTTCTCGGCGTCCTCGATCTGGTCGCGCGGCGCGAAATCGACCGGCGCGTCGAAGGCGACGTTGACCATGTCCTCGCCGATCTTGATCAGCTCGCGCCGGATCGCCAGATCGTAGACCGTGCGCCCGTAATCAACCGCGTTGATGATCGTCGTCGCCTCGGCGGCGAGGCGGGCGAGGTACTGGGCGAGCGTCAACCCGGCGATGTCGATGTCGGCCGGCAGGAACGTCTTCAGCGTCACCGGCGAGGCGAGCTTGCCGGTGCGGATCAGGCTGCGCGCGACGTCGTAGATCTGCTGATGGATCGGCTCGTAGAAGTGCGGCGGCTCGAGAAAGTCGCTGACCCGGTAGAGCGCCTCGTTGTTGACCAGGATCGCGCCCAGCAGCGCCTGCTCCGCCTCGATATTGTGCGGCGCCGCGCGATAAGCCGGCGCGGTCTGTTCCGGTTGCTTGCGGAGAGCCGAATCGAGCGGTGCCATGATGCCGGAGCAGTCGTCGTCCAATCGGTCGAAAGAGTGGCGCAATTACACCGCGGACCGATTCGGCGCGACCGCTCATCGCCGCTTTCCCCGCTACTCACCGTGCCGAAATAACTATTGAAATCGTCCCGCGCGGCCCTTGACCGCCGGCGCGCCGGCAGCACGGGTGCGACCTATTCGCCCGCGAGTCGCAGCGGCGGCCGGCTGCCGCCCTCGAGCGCGCGCAGGCGCGTCTCCTCCCGCGTGATGTAGTCGCGCGTCATCGGTACGACGCCCTGCCGCTTGGCGAGCTGCATCTGGAACACCATCATCGCCTGCTCGCGGAACGCCATCTCGGATGCCGCCAGATAAAACTCCCACATCCGCACGAAGCGCGCATCGTAAAGGCGCTCGACCTCCTCGCGATGGGCGAGGATGCGTTCGCGCCAGGCCTTGAGCGTCTCGGCGTAGTGCAGGCGCAGGATTTCCACGTCGGTGACGAGCAGGCCCGCGCGCTCGACCGCCGCCAGCACCTCCGACAGCGCCGGAATGTAGCCGCCGGGGAAGATGTATTTCGCGATCCAGGGATTGGTCACGTTCGGGCCTTCGGACCGGCCGATCGAATGCAGCACCATCACGCCGTCGTCGTCGAGCATGGCATGGCACTTGCCGAAGAACGCGTCGTAAAAGCCGACGCCGACGTGCTCGAACATTCCGACCGAGACGATTCGATCGAAAGTCTCCGGCACGTCGCGATAGTCCTGCAGGCGGAACGCGACCTTGCCGGACAACCCTTTTTCGTCGGCGCGCGCGCGCGCGAGAGCGTGCTGCTCCTGCGACAGCGTGATCCCGGTGACGCTCGCGCCGCAATGCTCGGCGAGATAGAGCGCAAGCCCGCCCCAGCCGCAGCCGATGTCGAGCACGCGCTGGTCCGGCGCGATCAGGAGCTTGGCCGCGAGATGGCGTTTCTTGGCGAGCTGGGCGTCGTCGAGCGACTGGTCGTCGGTCTCGAAGTAGGCGCAGCTGTACTGCCGGTCGGCGTCGAGGAACAGCGCGTAGAGCCCGGCGTCGAGGTCGTAGTGGTGCGCAACGTTGCGGCGCGCCCGCGGCCGCGGATTGAACTGGCCGAGGCGGCGGGCGAGGTAACGCAAGAGCCATTGCGGCCGTGCCCAGGACGGCGGCTTGCCGTCGCGGCGTTGACGGAGCGCGAGGGCGAGCACGTCGGCGATCGAGCCCCGCTCGACGACGAGGCTGCCGTCCATGTAGGCCTCGCCGACCCGGAGCTCGGGATCGATGAGGATGCCGCGCTCCGCGGCGCGCGAGGCAAGGCGAACGACGACTTCCTCGCCGGTTCCGTCACCGAAGGTGAGCGTCGCCCCGGCCGCGGTCGTGACGCGGAGATTGCCGGCGCGAACGAGCGTGCCCAATGCCGCACGAAGCAACCGGTCCATCGGCCGCCTCCCACCCGCCTCCACGACCTTCGCCTCGCCCGCAATACGGCGCTCACCGGCGTCGGTGCGCACGGGTCGGGCGCAGGTCGTTGATGACCGGCAGCCCGCCCGGACGGGGGATTAAAACAAAGTCTCTTCGTCCCGGCAACGCATGGCTGGTGCAAGGGGGTGCAAGGGTTGCAGACGATCTTGCCGCCGGGCAGGGTAGGGCGGAACGCATCCTTTTTTGGCCAAAAAGACCACGCATTGAGCGGCACGGGAAGCGGCGACTAGGACGGAGGGTCATCGTGGTCTGTCGAGTCTTGCCCTGGCTGTTCGGCGGCGCCCTCGTGGTGACGGTCGCCCCGGCGCAGGGCCAATCCAACCTCGATGCCGGCAAATCGCCTGCCCAAATCTTCTCCGACACCTGCAACGCGTGCCATCGCAGCCCGCGCGAGGTCAGGCCGACGAGCCCCGGCTTCCTGCGCGAGCACTACACCACCGGCCCCCGGGAGGCCGCGGCCATGGCGGCCTATCTTGCCTCCGTGGGCAGCGACCCGCGGGCGGTCCAGCAGCGCCGGCCGCCCGCGCTCGGTGCCGGCCAGGCCCCGGAGACGCGGCCCGCCCAGACCGCCGTCGCCGATCCCGGCAAGCCGCCGGAGGCCCCGGGCGCGCCGTCCGCCGCCGCCAAGCCGCGCCGGCCGTCGGACAGCATCGAAGCCGGCAGGGTGCCGGTCGCCGCCGGCGGCGGGACCGACTCCTCGCAATCCCCGGCGAGCACCGCGGCGCGGCCCGACCCGGCCGAAGCGTTCGAGGAATAGTCTCTCAGCCCTTGTTCTCGGATTCGGGGGGAGCCTCCGGCGCCTCCGGCGTCTCGGGCGCGGCGTCGCGGGTGCGGCGCGCCGCGAGCCCCTCGGGCTCGAAGAAGGCCTCCGCCGCCGCCGCGGCCTCCTCGGCCGCGATCTCGGCCTCGTCGCGGGGGACGGTGATATCCTCGCCCCGGGCGAGGCGCGCGGCCTCGTCGGCGTTGCGCGCGACCGTCACGTTGATCGTCGCTTCGACTTCGGGGTGGAGCGAGATCGGCACCTTGTGCAGCCCGATGGTCTTGATCGGCGCATGCAGCGCGATCTGCGCGCGGGTGACCGTGAAGCCCTTCGCCGTGACCAGCGCGGCGAGGTCGCGCGGGGAGACCGAGCCGTAGAGTTGACCGCCTTCGGCCGCCTGGCGGAGCACGGAGAAGCTCTGGCCGTCGAGCTTGCGGGCGATCTTGCCCGCCTCGCCTTTCTGCTCGAGGTTGCGCGCCTCGAGCTCGACCTTCATGGCCTCGAAGCGCGAGCGGTTCTCGTTGGTGGCCCGCAATGCCTTGCCCCTGGGCAGGAGAAAGTTGCGCGCAAAGCCGTCCTTGACGCGCACGACGTCGCCCATTTGGCCGAGCTTGGCGATGCGCTCGAGCAGGATCACTTCCATGGCTGTCACTCCATCTCTCGGATCGTCTGGATCGATCAGGTTCGCGGGCTCGGCGGCCCGCGCTTGCGTGCGACGCGGCCGCGAATGTCGAAGGCGGCGTCGGTGAGCCCTAGGACCGACATCGCCAGGACCGGCCAGCCGAGCACGAGCGCGGCGGCATAAGCACCCGCGAGCACGATGACGCGGCTCCCCATCCCGCGCGTGATCGCATGCAGCACCGCAAAGCCGAGGATGGCGAAGGCCAGCAGCAGGCTCGCCGCGAACGCGCCGGACACGATGCCGACGAGATCGGGCAGGAAAGTGCCCGTGATCGCCGCGGCGAGAAGTCCCGAGGCCGATGCCGGCAATCGCAGCGCCGCCAGATCCGGCCATGGCCGCCGCAGCCGGCCGGAGATCTTCACGACCCGCGCGGCCAGCCAGAGGTTGAGCAGGTTGGTGATGGTCGCGAACACCGCCGCGGCCAGCGGAACCACGACCACCAGCAGGTCGATCACCGACGGATCGCGCAGAATGCGCTCGTAGGTCTTGCGCAAGGTTGCTTGCAGGCTTTCCTGGTCGCTGCCGAAATTGGGAATTGCGGCGACGACGACCAGCGTCCCGATCACCGCCGCCCACAGCACCAGCCGGCCGACCGGATACCATTCGAGCGCCGCCCCGCCCCCGTCCGCCGACGGACGCGCCAGCAGCGCCAGATAGCCGAGCCACCAGGCCCCGAAGGCGATCACCGGCACGGCGATGATGAAAACGCCGGACAGGATCGCGATCGCCGCCGTGGCCGACAGCGCCGCCAGCAGCCCGGCCAGGTGGCCGAAGCCGAGCGCGGCGATCAGGATCGGCAACGGTGCGAGATAGAACAGGACGATCGCGGCGATCGAGCCGGACACCACCGACGCAAACAGCAGCGCGGCGGCCGCGCCCGCTGCCAGTCCGACCAGTACGATCTGCACCATATCGAGCTGTCCCGCTTCATCAGCGGTTAGAGACGGATCGAGGTCCGTCCCAACCGATCGCGAATGGCGAATAGCGAATGGCGAATAGCGCCGCTCGCGATTTACGCTTGCTATTCGCTACTCGCTATTCGCCATTCGCAGTTATTTCTCAGCGGATCACATACGGCAAAAGCCCGAGAAAGCGGGCGCGCTTGATGGCGCGCGCGAGCTCTCGTTGCTTCTTGGCGGACACCGCGGTGATCCGGCTCGGCACGATCTTGCCCCGCTCGGAGACGTAACGCTGCAACAGCCGCACGTCCTTGTAATCGATCTTGGGCGCATTGGCGCCGGAGAACGGACAGGTCTTGCGGCGGCGGAAGAACGGCCGGCGGGCCTGCGCCTGGGGCGGTGCCATGGTCGTCACTCCTCGCTCGTCTCGGGCGCGACCTCGTCGCCGCCCTCGCGCGGCGGCCGGCTGTCACGGTCGCGGCGATGCTCGCCCCGCTCCCGATCCCGCATGCCGCCACGCTCCCGGTCGCGAAAGCCGAAACCGCGCTCGTCGCGCTCGCGGTCGCGGTCGGCCTTGCGCATCATCGCGGAGGGGCCGTCCTCGAGCTCGTCGACGCGAATGGTCAGGTAGCGCAAGATATCCTCGCTGAGCCGCTCCTGCCGCTCGACCTCGTTGAGGGCGGCGGGCGGCGCCTCGACGTTGAACATCGTGAAATGGGCCTTGCGGTTCTTGCGCAGGCGATAAGTCAGCGACTTGACGCCCCACTGCTCGGTCTTGGCGACCTTGCCCCCCATCTGCTCGATGACGCCCTTGAACTGCGCGGTCAATTCCTCGACCTGCTGCGCGCTGGCATCCTGGCGCGTCAGGAAGACGTGCTCGTAGAGCGGCATGCGGATGCCTTTCCCTTTCAGCCATGCTCCTGCCGGCGCGTAGCCCTTCGAGCCCTCCGGGAAAGGCTCGAAAGCTCAGAAGGCGGGAACACGGGACGCCGGATCCATCTGGGCCCTGCCGCCGGGTGTTTGACCAGGCGGCCGTCCGTTCAGCTCCCGGCCGGGATCGAGCGGAAGCGCGCCTTATAGGGGGTTTTCCCCAAAAGGCAAGGCGGCGCGAGGTTGCTTCGCGGCCCAGCTCCGTCGACGTGGATGGAAGTCGCGAAGCAAGCTGTGGCCGATAGGCCACTCCGGCCCGCATTGCGAGATCGTTGCCACGGGTTCCTGTTGACCGCGCGACCATGGGCAAACCAAGTTTTCGAGCCCGGCGCATGCGGGTCGGCGCGCCGGACAAACCGGGTCGGCGGAACCGCGGTAGTGCGGGGCAGTACGAGGTTGATCGTGCCACTGTCGGTCGAGCGTGGTCGAAAATGGTCGCTTGCCAGCTGGCGCGTGGCGACGCTGCTCGCAGGCACGTGCCTCGGGACCGTCGCCGCGCATGCCGTCGACGGCACATGGCTCCCTACGCCCGCCACCAACGACTGGAACACCGGCACCAACTGGTCGTCCTCCCCTCTTGTGCCCGACGGCACAGCGAGCTTCGACGCGTCGAACACGGCGACCCTGACATTCTCTCAACCGACCACGGATATCGGCACCATCCAGTTCAATCCCGGCGCGCCGAATTACACGTTCACGCTCTTCCCACTACAGACGCTCAACATCACCGCAGCCGGCATCGTCAACAATGCCTCGGGTGCGCCGACATTCTCCGCCTTCGTCTCCAGCCTCGTCTTTCAGAATTCGAGCACAGCCGGCAACGCGACCATCAACAACGTCGCCGGCGGCATATTTTTCAACGACAGCAGCAACGCGGGCAACGCGACTATCAACAATGGCGGCGGCATATTTTTCAACGACAACAGTGCGGGGGGCACCGCGATCATCAACAACATGGGTGTTGTAATCTTCGCAAATTTCAGCACGGCGGCAAACGCCACCATCACCAGCTGCAGCTGCGGCAGCCTTTTGTTTGCGGATTCGAGCACCGCCGGCAACGCGACCATCATCAACAATGGCAGCAGTACCCAGTTCATGGACAACAGCACGGCGGGCAATGCAGCCATCATCACCAACAACAACGGCACCACGCAGTTTTCGGGCAACAGCACGGCCGGCGCTGCAACCATTACGACCAACAACGGCGGCGCAACGGGCTTCTTCAATGCCAGCACCGCCGGCAATGCCACTATCATCACCAACAACGGTGGCTTTACGGCCTTCTTCGACAACAGCACCGGCGGCGGCGCCCGCTTCATCACCAATGCCGGCGGCCTCGTCGATTTTTCCGGCAGCCTCGGCCCGGCCGGCGACGGCAAGATCACCGCCGGCTCGATCGAGGGCGCGGGCAACTACTTCATCGGCGGCGGCAACACCCTGATCGTCGGCGGCAGCAATCTCTCGACCGAAGTAAGCGGGGTGATCGCCGACAGCTGCGGCTGCAACCCGGGTCCAGGCTCGCTGGTCAAGGTCGGCAGCGGGACGCTCATCCTGTCGGGCGCCAACACCTATACCGGCACGACCGACGTCAATGCCGGCACGCTGATCGTGAACGGCTCGATCGCCTCGTCGAGCCTGACCAGCGTGAACAGCGGCGGCGCGCTCGGCGGCACCGGCGCCGTCGGCAAGACGCAGATCAATGCCGGCGGCATTTTCGCGCCCGGCGCCGGCACCGCCGGCAGCTCGATGACGGTCGCCGGCAACCTCGCCTTCCAGTCGGGCGCGATCTATCTCGTGCAGGCCAATCCCTCGACCGCGAGCTTCGCCAACGTCGCCGGCACCGCCTCGCTCGCCGGAAATGTCCAGGCGGTGTTCGCGGCCGGCACCTATGCGCCGAGGAGCTACACCATCCTGCACTCGGCCGGCCTCAACGGCACCGCGTTCGGCGGCATCGCCGGCAACGCGCCCGCGAACTTCGTCGCGAGTCTCAGCTACACGGCGACCGACGTGCTGCTCAATCTCACGCCGCAGCTCGGCGCCAACGCAGGGGCGAGCTTCAATCTGAACCAGCAGGCGGTCGCGAACGCGATCAACGGCTTCGTCAACAACGGCGGCTCGCTGCCGCCGGGCTTTCTCGGCCTGCTCAACCTCACCGGCGGCAACCTCGCGAACGCGCTCACGCTGCTCTCGGGCGAAGCGGCGACCGGCGCGCAGCAGGGCGCGTTCCAGCTGATCAGCGAGTTCCTCTCGCTGATGCTCGATCCGTTCGTCGACGGCCGCGCCGGCGCCGCCTTTGGTCCGGCGAGCGCCTTTGCGCCCGAGCGCGAGCCGCTGCCGGACGACATCGCGCTCGCCTATGCCAGGGTGCTCAAGGCGCCCGCATACAAAGCACCGGCGACGTTCGAGCAGCGCTGGACGGCCTGGGCCAGCGCCTATGGCGGCGGCAACAAGACAAGCGGCGATCCGCTGGTGGTGGGAAGCCATGATCTTTCCGCGCGCGCGGGCGGATTTGCGGCCGGGCTCGATTATCGCTTGACCCGCGACACGATTCTCGGCTTCGCGCTCGCCGGCGGCGGCACCAGCTGGTCGCTCGCCCAGGGGCTCGGCGGCGGCAACAGCGACGCGTTCCAGGCCGGCATCTACGGCGCGACGCGGTGGGGAGCGGCCCATGCCGCGGCCTCGCTCGCATTCGCCAATCACTGGATGTCGACCGACCGCTTCGCCGCCTTCGGCGATCACCTCGCCGCGAGCTTCGCTGCGCAGAGCGTCGGCGCGCGGCTCGAGGGCGGCTATCGCCTCGCGACCGCGGCCGGCGGCGTCACGCCCTATGCGGCGCTCACCGCGCAGAGCTTCCATACCCCTGCCTATCGCGAGATCGATGCCGCCGCCGGCGGCTTCGGGCTGGCTTACGCGGCGCGCAGCGCCGACGCCACGCGCGGCGAGCTCGGCGCCCGTTTCGACCGCGTCACGGCGGTCGCGCCGAGCGCGCTGCTGATCTTGCGGGGCCGGCTCGCCTGGGCGCACGACCGGGTGAGCGATCCCGCGCTCGCCGCCGTGTTTCAGGCGCTGCCCGGCGCGAGCTTCGTCGTCAACGGCGCGACGCCGGCAAAAGACTCCGCGCTCGCCTCCGCCGGCGCGGAGCTCAAGCTCGTCAACGGCGTCGCGCTGTCGGGCAGGTTCGACGGCGAGTTCGCGAACGGCTCGCACACTTATGCCGGCGCCGGCACGCTGCGCGTGAGCTGGTAGCGGAGGGGAGCTCGGTCCGGTCAGGCTGCGTGCGGTGCGCCGGAGCCGTCGAGCCGCTGCAGCAGCTGCGAGAGCTCGACGGCGAGCTCGACCCCCTCGCGGATCTCCTTGCACGCCAGGGCGTCGCTGCGACCCGCGCGCATCTTGCTGATCGCGTCGAGGAGCATGCGCAGATTGTCGGCGACGAGCCGGTAGCGAAAAGCCGGATCCGCGCGCGCGCGCGCAAGGTCGTCGTCGGTGACGAGCGCAATCTTGTCCATCGCCCTTCCAGCATAACCCGGGCGGGTTGTCGGTTCGTTAGGAACTAAGGTTGTCCGTTGGTTACGAGCGGCTTCCAGCCGCGGTCGCTTGCGCTTGACAGCGCAGGGAGCGCGGTGTCTTTGCGCCCGGTCTCATCGAGGCGAGTGAATGGCCGTCGCTTTCATATTCCCGGGCCAAGGGAGCCAGGCGGTCGGCATGGGCAAGGCGCTCGCCGATGCATTCCTTCCGGCGCGCGCGGTGTTCGACGAGGTCGATGCGGCGCTCGGCGAGAATCTCACCAGGATCATCTGGGAGGGGCCGGCGCAGACGCTGACGCTCACCGAGAATGCCCAGCCCGCGCTGATGGCGGTCTCGCTCGCGGCGATGCGCGTGCTGGAAGCCGAAGCGGGCGTCAGCCTCGCGCGCGTCGCGAAATTCGTCGCCGGCCATTCGCTCGGGGAATATTCCGCGCTCGCCGCCGCCGGCGCGCTCAGCGTCGGCGACACCGCGCGGCTCCTGCGCATCCGCGGTCGCGCCATGCAGAAGGCGGTTCCGGTCGGCACCGGCGCCATGGCGGCGCTCATCGGGCTCGACTTCGACGCGGCGGTCGAGGTCGCCGCCGAGGCCGCCCGTTCGCAGGTCTGTCAGGCCGCCAACGACAACGGCGGCGGACAGGTGGTCGTCTCCGGCGACAAGGCCGCCGTCGAGCGCGCCGTCGAGATCGCCAAGGGCAGGGGCGCGAGGCGCGCCATGATGCTGCCGGTCTCCGCCCCGTTTCATTGCGCGCTGATGCAGCCCGCCGCCGACGCCATGGCCGAGGCGCTGGCCAAGGTCGCGGTCAAGCCGCCGGCGGTGCCGGTTGTCGCCAACGTGCTGGTGCAGCCGATCAGCGATCCCGGCGAGATCGTGCGGGCATTGGTCGCGCAAGTCACGGGAACGGTGCGCTGGCGGGAAACGATCGCCTTCATGGCGGGGCAGGGGGTCATCAAGTTCTACGAGATCGGCGCCGGCAAGGTCCTGAGCGGGCTGGTCAAGCGTATCGCCGAGGGCGCAAACGGGATCGCCATCGGCACGCCGGCGGACATCGCGGCCGTCAAAGGGTCGCTCGTTTAGAGCTCGCCCGTTCCGGCACGTTCCTTCGGACTTGGATGTACACTGGCGCTGCGGTCAAATGGAGTGATGACGGCAATCGGGACGGTCAGTTCTCGTGCAGTCGTGCTTTCCTGCGCATCCGCCGCAGGGAAATTGACCCGACCGCCATTGCCTCCAAAGCTCCCCTTGGCAGAGAATTCGGCCTGAACCCAGGGAATCGATAGATGTTCGATCTGACCGGCAAGAGCGCGCTCGTCACCGGAGCGAGCGGCGGAATCGGCGGCGCGATCGCGCGCGCGATCCATCGGCAGGGCGCCACCGTGGCGATTTCCGGCACCCGGCGCGAGGCGCTCGATCAGCTTGCCGGCGAGCTCAAGGACCGCGTCCTCGTGCTGCCCTGCAACCTCGCGGTCAGGGACGAGGTCGAGGCGCTGGTGCCGAAATCCGAGGAGGCGATGGGCAAGCTCGACATCCTGGTGGCCAATGCCGGGATCACCAGGGACAACCTCCTGGTCCAGCTGCGCGACGAGGATTGGGACGAGGTCGTTGCCGTCAATCTGACCGCGACCTTCCGCCTGGCGCGGGCGGCAGTGCGCGGGATGATGCGGCGTCGGTTCGGCCGCATCATCGGCATCGGCTCGGTGGTCGGCTTCAGCGGCAATGCCGGACAGAGCAACTACACCGCGAGCAAGGCCGGCATGATCGGCATGATCAAGTCGATCGCGGCCGAATATGCCAAGCGCGGGGTGACCGCGAACGCGATCGCGCCGGGCTTCATCGCCACGGCCATGACCGACAGGCTCAATGACAAGCAGCGCGAGGCGATCCTTGGCCGGGTGCCGGCCGGCCGGCTCGGTGCCGGCGCCGACGTGGCGGCGGCGGCGGTCTATCTCGCCTCCGACGAGGCCAATTATGTCACCGGCCAAACGCTGCACGTGAACGGCGGCATGGCGATGATTTGAATGGCATTTCCCGTGCCTGCGGGGCGCCCGGGGCGGCGGCCCGCGCTGGTCAAGGCATTTGAAGTATGATAACCGGGACTTCGGTTTGGCTGGGGCAGGACGGGGCGAATCATCGAGGGGGGGTCCGCTCGCGACCCGATGATCCGGACACCACCCATACCGTAATGGCTCGGGGGCGGCGCCGACCGAACGAGCCCAATTCGAAGGACACGAGGTTGCAGCGATGAGCGACATTGGCGAGCGGGTGAAAAAGATCGTCGTGGAGCATTTGGGCGTGGAAGCCGAGAAGGTGACCGAGAACGCCAGTTTCATCGATGATCTCGGTGCCGACAGTCTCGACACGGTGGAACTCGTCATGGCGTTCGAGGAGGAATTCGGCTGCGAGATTCCCGATGATGCCGCCGAGACCATCCTGACGGTCGGCGACGCGATCAAGTTCCTCGAGAAAAACGCAAAGAGCTGACCATCCGCCGTTTTCGGCGGAACCCGATCCGGTTGCCGAGAATCGGACATTGCCTTGGCGCGCGCAGGCGTCGGGGAAGTATGGTATTGGCCGCGAGGCCCGGGAGCTTCCGATGAGGCGCGTCGTCGTTACAGGGCTCGGCATGGTCACGCCGCTCGCCTGCGGCGTCGAGGCGAGCTGGCGACGCCTCCTCGAGGGCGAAAGCGGCGCGCGCCGCATCGCGACCTTCGACGTCTCCGATTTGGCGGCCAAGATCGCCTGTCAGGTCCCGCGCGGCGACGGCGCCGACGGCAGCTTCAATCCCGACCAGTGGATGGAGCCGAAGGAGCAGCGCAAGGTCGACGACTTCATCATCTTCGCCATGAGCGCGGCGCGCCAGGCGCTCGAGGATGCGGGCTGGAAGCCCGCGAGCTACGAGGACCAGACCCGCACCGGCGTGATGATCGGGTCCGGGATCGGCGGCCTCACCGGCATCGCCGAGACCGCGATCGTGCTGAAGGAGAGGGGGCCGCGGCGCGTGTCGCCGTTCTTCATTCCCGGCCGCCTGATCAACCTCGCCTCCGGATATGTCTCGATCGCGCACGGCTTGAAGGGGCCGAACCATGCGGTGGTGACCGCCTGCTCGACCGGCGCGCATGCGATCGGAGACGCCGCCCGCCTGGTCGCGCTCGGCGATGCCGAGGTGATGGTCGCCGGCGGAGCGGAATCGCCGATCTCGCGCATCGGCATGGCGGGATTCATCGCCTGCCGGGCGCTGTCGACCTCGTTCAACGATACGCCGGAACGGGCGTCGCGGCCGTATGACCGCGATCGCGACGGCTTCGTGATGGGCGAGGGCGCCGGCATCGTCGTGCTCGAGACCTACGAGCACGCCAGGCGTCGTGGCGCGCGCATCCACGCCGAGCTGATCGGCTACGGGCTGTCGGGCGACGCCCACCACATCACGGCGCCGGCCGAGGACGGCGATGGCGCCTTGCGCTGCATGGACGCGGCGATCAAGCGCGCCGGCATTTCGGTGGCCGAGGTCGACTACATCAATGCCCACGGCACCTCGACGCCGCTCGGCGACGAGATCGAGCTCAATGCGGTGCATCGCCTGCTCGGCAATGCCGCCGGCCGCGTGTCCATGTCGTCGACCAAATCCTCGATCGGACACCTTCTGGGCGCCGCCGGCGCGGTCGAGGCCATCTTCTCGATCCTCGCCATCCGCGATGGCGTCGCGCCGCCGACCATCAATCTCGACAACCCGTCGGTGGAGACGGCGATCGACCTGGTGCCGCACCGATCGAAGCGGCGCGACATCGACATCGTCCTCTCCAACTCATTCGGATTCGGCGGAACGAACGCCTCGCTGATCTTCCGCCGCGTGGCGGAGTAAGCCGGCGGCGGACCGACGATAGCGAGGGGTTATCCAGGGCCAGCGGTCATCGGTCGTCCGTCCGTGGTTTGGCCATATTCGCCTTTAATGTACGCCGGTCCGATCGTCCGATTTCCCTTGGGATTTCAATCGGAGATCGGCAAGATAGGCATGCGCACGCCCTCAAAGGGGCGCGGGGTCGATACCAATCCTTTTAAGACGCGGTGGTAGCGGCCATGGTGGGCGTGAAAGTGAGGGGGTAGGCGGTGAATTCGGAGAGCGCACCGCCTGGCGATAACAGCCGGGACGCGGCGCGTGCGCGCGTCGCAGCGGCTACCCCGCTGCCTGGGCGGGCGATGCCGGCGAGCGCGCCGGACGTGGCCGCCGGGCTTGCGTCGGGGAAGCCGCTGGAAAAATCCGGGAGTGGATCGGAGCGGAGCGCGGATCGGTCCGACCCCGCGCGTCCTCGGGTCGCGGCCGGCCCGCCGCCCCCGCTCGCCTCGGCCACGGGATCAATCCGGCCCAGCCCGGCCGCGGTTGATTCGGCGAAGGGGACTGGGTTGGCCAAGGACCTGCCCAAGGATTCGTTCAAGTTCGAGCTGCCGAAAGACCTGTCCAAGCCGAATTCCTCGAAGCCCGATTCACCGAGGCCCGATTTGGCTATGCCGGATCGGCTGCGGTCGGGTAAGCTCGGCGTTGCTTCGGCGGCGTCGGCATCCGGCGCCTCCCAGCCGAAGATGCCGGGACGGGTGGCGATCGGTGCGGGCGCGCCAGAGCCGCCGATCCCGGGGCGGCCGGATGCGCCGCTCGTTGCCACGCCGCTTGTCGAGCCCAAACGGATCACGCCGCGCAGCCCACGCGCCGCCCTGGAGCCCGATCACGTGCCGTTGCCCACCCGCTCATCCCGTCCCTCGCGGCGCGCGCGCAATCCGCTGGTGATCGTCGGCAATGCCATTTTCAGCCTGTTGCTGCTCGCCCTCCTGGTCGGCGGCGCCGCCGCGGTCGTCGGCAAGAGCCGGTTCGAGGCGCCCGGCCCCCTGCCGGAGGACAAGGTGGTCACCATACCGCCACGCTCGGGCTTGATGGACATCGCCGACCTGCTCAAGCGCGAAGGCGTGATGGACGAGCACCGCTTCATCTTCGTCGGCGCTGTGCTCGCTCTCAAGGCGCGTTCGGAGCTCAAGGCCGGCGAATATCTCTTTCCCAAGCACGCCAGCGTGCGCGACGTGGTGGAGACGATCGTCGAAGGCAAGGTGGTGCAGCATCAGCTCACCATTCCCGAGGGCCTCACCTCGGAGCAGATCGTCGCGCGGCTGCTCGAGAGCGACATGCTCGCCGGCGACATCAAGGATGTTCCGCGGGAAGGCACGCTGTTGCCCGACAGCTATCATTTCAACCGCGGCTTCACGCGCGAGCAGATGATCCAGCGCATGCGGCAGGCGCAGGATCGGCTGGTGCGCGAGGTCTGGGAGCGCCGCAATCCCGATCTGCCGCTCAAGACGCCGGAGCAGCTCGTCATCCTCGCCTCGATCGTCGAGAAGGAAACCGCCAAGCCGGAGGAGCGCACGCGCATCGCCGCCGTGTTCGTCAACCGGCTCAAGCAGAAGATGAAGCTGCAGACCGATCCGACCGTGATCTACGGTCTCGTCTTCGGCAAGGGCTCGCTCGGCCATCCGCTCACCAAGAGCGAGCTGGCGCAGCCGACGCCCTACAACACCTATCTCATCGACGGCCTGCCGCCGGGCCCGATCGCCAATCCCGGCCGCGGCTCGATCGAGGCCGCCGCCACTCCGGCGCGCACCAAGGACCTTTATTTCGCGGCCGACGGCACCGGCGGCCACGCCTTCGCCGAGACCTACGACCAGCACCTCAAGAACGTCGCGCGCCTGCGCGTGATCGAGCATGGCGGCGACCCGGCGGCGCCGCCGCCCGCCGCCGACGCGCAGGCGGCGACGCCTGCGCCGGCCGCGCCGGCCGCCCCGGCGACGCGCCCGCCGCCGGCGCGCGGCAAGCGCGGCGCGAACGGCTCGCCGAAATCCGCGCGCGTCGCGCAATAGACCGGAAAACCCGGTTCCTTCTTTTCCGGAACATGCGCTGGAGCGCATCCAGTTTGGACGGAAACTGAATGCGCTCCAGTCGTTTTGCGCGGTCGCATTTTCGGACGGAAAACCGGTTCCCACTTTTCCTGAAAATGCTCTAAGGTCGCGCCCGATTCTCGCATCCGAGTGCTTGCGCAGGGTGGGGGCCGATGGCGCTCTCGAGCATGACCGGCTTCGCGCGGCGCCATGGCGTGAGCGGCGCCTACGGCTGGGCATGGGAGCTCAAATCGGTCAACGCCAAGGGACTCGATCTGCGGCTGCGCCTGCCTCCGGGCTGGGACGCGGTCGAGACTCCGGTGCGCGGCGCCGCCGCGCAGGCGCTCGCGCGCGGAACGGTGTACGCGGCGCTCACCGTCGAGCGCGAGGGTGTGGCTCCGGTGGTGCGCGTCAACGAGCCGGTGCTTGCCGCCGTGCTCGCGACCCTCAAGGGTCTTGCCGGGAGCGTTGACGCGGCGCCGCCGCGGCTCGACGGGATTCTGTCGATCAAGGGCGTGATCGAGGTGATCGACGAGGACGAGCGCGAGGAGGACCGGCGCGCCGCCGAGGCCGCGGTGGTCGCCGGCTTCAGCGCGACGGTGGCCGAGCTGGCCGCCATGCGTCGGCACGAGGGCGAGACGCTCGGGCAGGTGCTGACCCAGCGCCTGAGCGAGATCTCGGCGCTCGCCGCGCGGGCGGAAGTGGCGCCCGGCCGGCGGCCGGAAGCGATCAGGGGGCGCATCGCCGAGCAGGTGGCGACGCTGCTCGGTGCCTCCGACCGCTTCGATCCCGACCGCCTGCACCAGGAGGCGATCCTGATCGCCAGCAAGGCCGATATCCGCGAGGAGCTCGACCGGCTCGCCTCGCATGTCGCGCAGGTCGGGCGATTGATCGCGGACGGCGGGGCGATCGGCCGCCGGCTCGATTTCCTCGCCCAGGAGCTCAATCGGGAAGCCAATACGCTATGCTCGAAATCGAACGACGTCGAGCTCACCAATATCGGGCTCGAGCTCAAGAGCGTGGTCGAGCAGTTCCGCGAGCAGGTGCAGAATCTGGAATGAGACGGCCGCCCTGCCCGCGGCCGTCAGGCGCGGGCTCGACGACCTTCCGGCGATCTTGATGACCAGCAGACCCGAACCGCAACGGCAAGCCGCCGCCATCGCCCGCCGCGGGCTCATGCTGGTGCTGTCCTCGCCGTCGGGCGCGGGCAAGACCACGTTGTCGCGCATGCTGCTCGACGCCGATCCGGCGGTCGAGCTCTCGGTGTCGGTGACGACGCGCAAGCAGCGGCCGGGTGAGGTCGACGGCCGCGATTATCATTTCATCGACGCGGCGCGCTTCGACGCCATGGTCGAGAACGGCGAGCTATTGGAATGGGCGAAGGTGTTCGAGCATTGCTACGGTACCCCGCGCGCGCCGGTCGAGGGGGCGCTGGCGCGCGGGCGCGACATGCTGTTCGACATCGACTGGCAGGGCACCCAGCAGCTGCGCGAAAAAGCCGCCGGCGATCTCGTCAGCGTTTTCGTGCTGCCGCCCTCGATCCCCGAGCTCGAGCGGCGGCTGCGCAGGCGCGCGCAGGATTCCGACGCGGTGATCCATGCCCGCATGGACAAGGCCGCCGGCGAGATGAGCCATTGGGCCGAGTACGACTACGTGGTGATCAACACCGACATCGACCGCGCCTTCGCCGAGGTGAGATCGATCCTCGCCGCCGAGCGGCTCAAGCGGGAGCGCCAGACCGGGCTGTCCGCGTTCGTGCGCACGCTGCAGGCCGAGCTGTGATTCAGATGCTCGGCGGCGGTGCGAAGAAGCACTTGCGCGCGCCGCCCCATTGGCAGCGCCAGTAGGCCCCGTCGGGCGAGGGCAGCGCCTCGCTGAACGGCACCGTCTCGCGGGTGCTGCGCACGTAATAGCCGGCGCTGGTGACGCTGATGTCCTCGCCGGAGAGCTCGGCGCAGTCGCGCTCCCCGCAGCACAGCTCGCCGGCAGCGTTGCGATAGCCGCCGCGGTTGATCCATTCCGCCGGACCATGGGCGCCGGCCAGCGACAGCGTCGCGGCGACGAGAACGGCGGCGAGCGAGAGACGCGTTACACCTCCAGTGCGTGTCGGGGTCATGAACCCGCTCCATGTCTGCGGGGTCATAGGCTGCGCCCGGAAACGCTAACAATTCGTTAACCATGTTCGTTGCCGCCGCGCGGGCGAGCCGTGGCTGCAAAAGTTGTGGTTTTTTTACAACTGGTTGGGGCTCAAGCCTGCGCGGTCAGCACGATTCGGCCGATGACCCCACCGCCGCGCAGCTGATCGAGCGCGGCCTGCGCCTCTCCGAGCGGGCGCTCGCTGATCGGAGGCGGCGAAAGGTTGCGCTCGCGCGCCAGCCCTATCAGCGCTCGGGCCTGAGCGAGCGTGCCGGTCTGGATTCCCTCGATCCCCACCGCCTTGAGGGCGAACATCGCGACCGGCATGGTGAAGCTGCCGCCGAACAGGCCGCTCACCACGACCTTGCCGCCCTTGGCGAGCGCGCCGGCGGCAAAGGCGAGCGAGCGCTCCGAGCCGACGAAATCGCAGGCGCCGTGGACCCCTCCGTCGGTTGCCGCCAGCACCGCCTTGCGCGCGCCGGCATCGGCCGGGTCGAACGCCGCCGCCGCGCCGGCTTGCAGCGCCGCCGCGCGCTTGGCGGCGTCGATGTCGGCGACGAGCGGCGCCGCTGCGAACAGCGCCCGCGCCAGCGCGAGGCCCATCATGCCGACGCCGCCCATGCCCACGAGCAAGAGCGGACCGAGCGTGGCCTGCGCCGCGAGCCGCTCGAGCGCGGCATAGGCGGTGAGGCCCGAGCACATCAGCGTCGCCGCGACCGAGGGCGGCAGGCCGGCATGGTCGATGAGGTAGCGCGGATGCGGCACCAGCACGTGGGTCGCAAAGCCGCCGTCGGCATTGATGCCGAGATGGCGCGGCGCCGCGCAGATGTTCTCGTCGCCGCGCCGGCATGCGGCACAGTCGCCGCAGCCGATCCATGGATAGACCGCAACCGCCGCGCCCGGCGCAACGCCCTGCGCGGCCTCGCCGAGGCGCTCGATGACGCCGGCGATCTCGTGGCCGAGCGTGAAGGGGAGGGTGCGGCCGGCGCGAACGTCGAGCTTCTTGTCGTCGCCGAGCCGGAAATAGCCGTCCTGCATGTGCAGGTCGGAATGGCAGACGCCGCAGCGCGCAACGCGCACGAGGACCTGCGTGCCGCGCGGTTGCGGGCACGCGACGACGGTCTCGGCGAGCGGCGCGGCATAGGCGGTGAGCGATTGGCGGCGGAGCTCGGTCATCGATGCATCTTAGCGCCTTGCGGCGGAAAGCGCCCGTGCCAGCGCGACGAAGCCGGCGAGCGGGACGTTCTCGGCCCGCTCGGTCGGCGCGATCCCGGCGGCGGCGAGCAGCGCGAGCGGATCGCGGTGGAGCGATTTGAGGCTTTGCCGCAGCATCTTGCGGCGCTGACCGAAGGCGGCTTGCGTCACCTCCTCGAGCGCGGCGCGCTCGCAGGCGAGCGGGTGCGGGCGCGGTGCAAGGCTCACCAGCGACGAGGTGACCTTGGGCGGCGGCACGAAGGCGCTCGCGGCGACGTCGAAGAGGATGCGCGCCTCGGTGCGCCAGCCGGCGAGGACGGACAGGCGGCCGTAGCTTTTGGAGCCGGGGACGGCGACGATGCGCTGCGCGACCTCGCGCTGGAACATCAGCACCAGCCGGTCGAACCAGGGCGGCCACGGCTCGGACGTGAGCCAGCGCACGAGCAGCGCAGTCGCGATATTGTACGGGAGGTTGGCGACCACCCGCGCGCGCGCCCCGGCGAGGCGGGGACGGGGATCGAAGTGGAGCGCGTCGGCGGCGACGATCTCGAGGCGGCCGGGATATCGCGCCGCGATCTCTTCGAGCGCCGCGATGGCGCGGTCGTCGCGCTCGACCGCGATCACGCGGCGCGCGTCGTGTGCCAGCAGCGCGCGCGTGAGCCCGCCCGGCCCGGGGCCGATCTCGACCACGTTGACGCCTTCGAGCGGGCCGGCGCCGCGCGCGATGCGGGCGGTCAGGTTGAGATCGAGCAGAAAATTCTGGCCGAGCGATTTCTTGGCTCTGAGACCGTGTCGATGAATCACCTCCCGCAGCGGCGGCAGGTCATCGACGGCGCTCATGCGCGGCGCGCGCGGGAGGCCGGCGCGGCGGCGGACGAAAGTCGCGCCGCCAGCGCCAGGGCGGCGATCAGGCTGCCGGGATCGGCGCGGCCGGTGCCGGCGATGTCGAAGGCGGTGCCGTGGTCGGGCGAGGTGCGCACGAACGGCAGGCCGAGCGTGACGTTGACCGCGTGGTCGAAAGCCAGGGTCTTGATCGGGATCAGCGCCTGGTCGTGATACATCGCGAGCACCGCGTCGTAGCTCGCCCGCGCCGCCTGGTGGAACAGGGTGTCGGCCGGCAGCGGGCCGCGCGCGTCGATGCCCTCGGCCTTCAGCCGCTCGACCGCGGGGCGCACCACGGTCAGATCCTCATCGCCGAGCGTGCCTTCCTCGCCCGCATGCGGATTGAGGCCGGCGACTGCGAGACGCGGACGCGCGATGCCGAAACGCTCGCGCAGATCGCGGGCGACGATGCGGCCGGTCGCGGCCACGAGATCGGCCGTGAGCCTGGCGACGATCTCGCGCAGCGGCAGGTGGATGGTGACCGGCACGACCGCGAGCTCGGGCGACCACAGCATCATGACCGGGTGCACCGGCACGCCGGTCGTCTCCTCGGAAAGCTTGGCCAGGAACTCGGTGTGCCCGGGCTCGGCGAAGCCGGAGCGATAGAGCACGTTCTTGGCGACCGGATTGGTGACGATCGCCGCGGCCGCCCCGGCCGCCACGTCGGCCACCGCGCGACGGATGGCGGCGATCGCAGCCGGCGCGCTCGATCGATCGGGCTGGCCCGGCTCCGCGCTCACGGGGACGCCCACGTCGACGACCGGCAAGGCGCGCTCGAAGGCGGCCGCCGCGGTCGCCGGCTCGACCACGGCGATCGCCAAATCGGGCGCGATCCGCGTCGCGCAGCGCGCGACGAAGCTCGGATCGGCCAGCAGATAGAACGGCGGAAGCGCAAGCTCGGCGCGCCGGCGCCAGGCGGCGAAGGTGATGTCGGGTCCGATGCCGGCGGGCTCCCCGAGCGTCAGCGCCAACGGCCGCGGCATCACCTGGCTTGCTTGTATTCGAGCATCGCGCCGCGGCGAATCTCGCGCAGGTATTCCTTGGATCGCTGCTCGTAGCGCTCGGCCATGATCGTCTCGCGGGCGCGGCGCTTGCCCGGCGTATTGTCGGCGGAGGACGGTTTCTTGGCGCAGACCGCGAACATCTCGACGCCGAACTTGGTCACCTCGGGCGCGGTCAGTTTTCCGACCTCGACGCCTTCGAGCACCTTGCGCTGCTCCGCTGGAATATCGGCCGAGCTGCGGACGAGCTGATCGCGGATCGCTATGTCCTTGAGGGCGCGGGCGAAGGCGATGCCTTCGTCGCAGCCCTGGAAGCGATTGCGCAAGGCCTCCGCTTCACGCTTGCGCCCCTCGACGAATGCTTCGGGAGATCCGGGCGGAACGAGGAACAGGATCGGCCGCAGGAAGTAGTCGTAGCCGACATCGTCGGACTTCGAATCGATCGCGGTCAGGATGTCCTTTTCCCCGATCTGCAGGCTCGACGAGTAGCGGCCGCGCACCAGTTGCGGCCACACCATGTCGGCGCGGATGCGCGACTTGAGCGTGCCGGGATAGATGCCCGACTTCGCGAGCTGCTGGGTCAGCTGCTCGGCCGTCAATTGCATGCGCTTCGCTATGGTGGCGTAGGTGCTGTCGACCTCGGACTCGGTGACTTCGAGGCCGAATTTCTTGGCCTCCCGCACCTTGAGCTTTTCGGTGATCAGCTCTTCGAGGACTTCCTGGCGCACCGGAGGCTTGTGCGTCGACAATTGATTGAGCTTGCCGCGCTGCTCGATGTCGAGCGCGGTGATCGGCTCGCCATTGACGACGACGACGACCTGCTGCGCGCGGGCGGCAGTCGCCCCGGCGACGCACAGCAGCATCGCGGCGGCCATCAAGTTGCGGCATGTCCTGAATTGGTCGAACATCGTCACTCCGTTCGCCTTGCTCGCCTTGGCTCGGTTCGGGCCGGCCTTGCCATCACCCGTCCTCCTGGTAGAGGAGCGCGATCACGCCGGTCACGCCGCCGACGGCCGCCGGCAGCCCGGCCGCGGCCAAGGGGGCCATCAGCTCGGCCTTGCTCAGGTCGCCGGTGATTTTCGCCATGACGTAGAGCAGAAAGCCCGCCGCGATGCCGCCCAGCACGACCTTCTGCACGCCGCCGAGGCGGAAGAAGCGCAGGCTCACCGCGGCCGCCAACAGCACCATCGCCACCAGATAGAAGGGCTGCGCCAACAGCTGATAATATTGCAGCCGATAGCCGGCGGCGGCGAGACCGGCGTTTTCCGCGAGATCGATATACGAGGACAGCTGCCAGAACGGCACGGTCTCGGGCGTCGCGAAGCTTTCGCCGACCTGCACCGGCGTCAAGTTGGTCTTGAGCAGGAACGCCTCGCGGTCGACCGGGGCGACGCCGCTGGCGTAAAATCGGGCTTCCTCGAGCCGCCAGTGTCCGGGTTCGAACGTCGCGCTCTTGGCTTCGACGCGGTCGAGGAAATGGCCGGCGGCATCGAAGCGGAAGACGCTCACGCCATCGAGCTGGATTCCCTGCTGGCGGCTCGTTTTGGCGTTCATGACCGTCTGGCCGTCCTCGCTGCGCTGGCGCAGCCAGAACCCGCGCCCGGTGGCGCTGCGGAAGCTGGCGTCGCCGGTGAGCTCGGCTTCGAGCCGCGTCGATTGCTCGCGCAGCACCGCCGAGATCGGATTGTAGATCGTCGTCAATGCGATCCCGAGCAGGGCGGCGATGACCACCGCCGGCGCGATGAACTGCCAGGCCGAGATGCCCGCCGCTCGCGCCACCACGAGCTCCAATCGACGCGACAGGTTCAAATAGCAGAACATCGCCCCGACCAGCACGGCGAACGGCATCACGCGCTCGGTGATGAACGGCACGCGAAACATCGTTATCTCGGCGATCAGCAGCGCCGAGGCGTCCTTCACGTCCCCCGAGCGCCGCATCAGCTCGAGAAAATCGATCATCGCGGTCAGCACCAGCGTGCCCGCGAACACGGCCAGCACGGCCGAGAGGAAGCGCCAGCCGAAATATCGCGACAGCGTGCGGGCGATCATGGCGCTTGTCCCGTCACCGTGCCCGCGCGCTGAGCGATGCGCTCCGTGATCGCCGCGATCGCGTTGGCGACGAAGGCGGGAGGCTCGATGATGACGCCGCGCGAGATCGCAACATATCCCAGCACGAACGTCGCGATCAGGCCGAGATACGGAAGCAGCAGCGCGATCGGCGTACGCACGCCGGCGATCATGACGACGAAGCCCAACCCGCGCAGCGCGGACGTCGCGCCGATCGCGGCCGCCAGCGACATGCTGCGGGACTGCCGGGTCGTGCGCGGCGCGCCGAGATAGGCGTAGGTCAGCACCACGAAGGCGAGCGGGTAGAGCGGCGCCGTGATGCGGTCGTGAAATTCGGCGCGGATCTGCTCGGGCTGGTCGGAGAACTCGGTGTCGGTGCGGGTCGGATCATAAAGCTCCCACAGATATCGCTCGCGCGCCGAATATTTCAGGCTGCGGTTGCTCGAGAGCCACGACAGATCGAAGCCATAGCTGTCGAACAGCACGAGCGCGGGATCGCGCTGGCCGGTCTCGTGCCGCTGCACGCTGCCGTTCTGCAGCACCAGGAGGAGGACGCGCCCGTTCTTCACGATGTCGCCCTGCTCGGCGAGGATGGTGTTGCGTTCCTTCGGGTCGCGCTGGTCGTCGATCAGGATGCCCAGCAATTGTCCGTTCGGCAGCCGCTCGCGGATGTGGAGCGTGAGCGTTCCCCCGAACATCTTGGTGAAGCGGCCGGGTTGCAGGATGTTGGTGACGACGTCCTCGCTGACCTCGTTCGCCCACTTGCGCAATTCGCGCAGCCCCCACGGCGAGACGTAGATGCTGATCGAGGCGACCAGCAGCGACACCACGATCCCGACCGCCAGGAAGGGGCGGAACAGCACCCAGGGCGGCATGCCGGCGGCGTTCATCACGATCAGCTCGGAATCGTTGCCGAGCTTGTTGAGCACGTGCGCCACCGCGATCATCAACGCGATCGGCGCGATGATCAGGACGAGCAGCGGAATGATGAGGCTGGTGATGCCGATGAAGACGAAGACGCTCTGACCCTGATTGGTCATCAGGTCGATGTCGCGCAGCGCCTGCGTGATCCACATCAGCGCGGTCACGCTGACGCAAATGACCACGAACGCGCCCAAGGTGGTGCGGAAGATATAGCGGCCGATCGACCCCATTCGACTGTCGCGTCCCCGCTCGCGGCGAAACCCGCGCGTGTCGGCGATGGCCGCCATGCGCGCTCCGGAGCGCCGAGCCCCGGACCAACCTCGACCGGATGCGCGCTCGGCCCCTGCCTGCGACCGCGCCCCGATGCTGAACCGACCCCTTACTTCGTAGCCCGATTTGATCGGCCAACAAAATGGCTTGGCCAAGGCAAACCCTTTGACTGCGCACAACAAAATGTCGCTGGCCGGGTCGGTCCACTCGCGCCTCGGGGCTTGCTTGCGCGCGCCTGCCCCCGGCTCCAAATGAATAGGCTAACCGATTGTTTTCAAACGATTATGGGCTTCCGGCACCGGCCCTTTTGCAGCTCGGCCGGGATATCGGTTCCGAGGACGAATCCTCGTGGCGGCGTGGGCGCTGGCAGCCACCAGCGCGTCTTTGCCGCGGGCTCCCCTACCGTGACGCTCCTTCCAGTCCACGTGTCGGCCGCCACTGAGCGCAATCGTTGCCTTAGAAGCGGCACGTTTCGCAACGCTCTTTCGTTCAATCAAGCAGGATTTTCTGCATGCTGAATGACGGGCCTATAATCGTCACCGGCGCGGCAGGGCTGGTGGGTCAAAACCTGATCGCTCAACTTAAGGCGCATCCCCATGCACATATTGTGGGTATCGACAAACACCCCGCCAATACGCGTTTATTATCGAGCCTGAATCCCGGTGTTTGCGTTATCGAGGCCGATCTCGCCAAGCGAGGCGCATGGGAGGACGCATTTCAAGGGGCGCAGGCGCTTGTCCTCAACCATGCTCAAATCGGCGGAGTCGACCGACAGGCGTTTGTCGACAACAGCATCACTGCCACCCAAAACGTCCTGGCCGCTGCAACCCTTCACAAAGTGCCCTATGTGGTCCATATCAGCTCCGCTATGGTGCCCCGTGCACACCGCGATTTTTATACGGAGAGCAAACAAGCACAGGAGCAGCTTGCGATCAGCAGTGGAATTCCCTGTTGCGTGCTACGCCCGACGGTCATGTTTGGCTGGTTTGATCGCAAGCATTGGGCTTGGTTCGCCCGGTTCATGGCTCGCTTTCACTTCTGCCCGATACCCGGGCATGGTCGGTACCTTCGTCAGCCGCTCTATGTTCGAGATTTTTGCAGGATTGTCATCAGCTGCCTCGATCAGCCGCGGCCCGGCGCGATCTACAACATATCGGGTCAGGAAACGATCAGCTATCTCGATCTGATGCGCGCAATTCGCGATTTGTCGAACTCCCGCGCGTTCATCGTTCTGATTCCCTATCAGATCGTCTGGCTTTTGCTGCGCATTGTCGAATCGCTAAGCTCCCGCCCGCCATTCACGACGCAACAGTTGAGGGCGTTGGTCTCGGCCGATTTGTCGGAGGTCATCGACTGGCCGGGGATTTTCGCGGTCCATCCCACGCCCTTGTCGAGCGCCTTGCAGGAGACATTTCAGCATCCGATTTACTCGAAAGTCGTGTTGGAATCCTGACGCGAGATTGCAGCGGGCGCCGAAGTCTGGCATCGCGGTTCCATGTCTCTGGCGGCGCTGACCCGGCTCCCGTTGGCGCCATTCGAGCGCCTCGCCGAGGCGTTGGTCGATCCGCGCCGCCGCGAACGCGCCGTCCTGCTCGCGCTCCTCTGCTACGTCGCGCTGTGGACGCTCTACGGCGTGCTCGCCAAGGGCAGCCAGGACCTGCATTTCGACATGGGCGAGCTCGTCGCCTGGTCGCGCGAGCCGGCGCTCGGCTACCCGAAGCATCCGCCGTTCGGCGCCTGGCTGGTGAAAGCATGGTTCAGCGTCTTTCCGCTCGCCGACTGGGCCTATTACCTGCTCGCCATCGTCAACGTGACGGTAGCCCTGTGGATCGCCTGGATGCTGTCGGCGCGGTATCTCGACGGCGAGAAGCGCGTGGCGGGCGTCGCATTGCTCACGCTGGTGCCGTTCTTCAACTTCCACGCCCTGAAGTTCAATGCCAACACGGTGCTGATCCCGCTCTGGGCGGCCACCACATGGTGGTTCTTGCGCGCGTTCGAGACCCGCAGCCCAGCCTTCGCGGCGCTCGCCGGGCTTG